>Ga0163154_10001794_pt1 | contig 32539 bp, 17 predicted proteins | sample OliLakLV19MP9P1_FD_148649 | JGI IMG/M metagenome (GOLD analysis project Ga0163154, IMG submission 148649) | Freshwater microbial mat bacterial communities from Lake Vanda, McMurdo Dry Valleys, Antarctica - Oligotrophic Lake LV.19.MP9.P1 | ecosystem: Environmental > Aquatic > Freshwater > Lake >... | reverse complement strand
GAGATTTGAGATTTTAGAGGCGACCCCACGGATAAATGCGGGGGCTTGAGGATTTGAGATTTGAGATTTTGGATTGATTCCACGGATAAATCCGGGGGCTTGTACCATCAAGAAATTCTTGGTCAAAAATAACACACATTTAAAAGCAATATTATGCAATGCCCTGAATGCAATTCAACTCATATCAATAAAAATGGTCACAAAAAAGGCAAACAGAATTATATTTGTGTCCAATGCACAAGACAATTTATAGATAATTATCAACCTCAAAAAGGATATCCAGAAGAAGTTAAACGTGAATGTCTCAAGATGTATGTTAATGGCATGGGTTTCCGAGCAATTGAAAGAGTCAAAAATGTGCATCATACTACAATCATTAATTGGGTAAAAGAAGCCGGAAAACTCTTACCAGATTGTTACGACCCAGAAACAAATTCCGAAGTGGGAGAATTAGATGAATTACAAACATTTGTTGGTTCAAAAAAAAAAAAACCCTGGCTGTGGACAGCGGTAGACCATTTTAAGCTAGGTGTTTTAGGATGGGTTTTAGGCGACCATAGCGCCAAAACTTTTGAACCACTATGGGCGGAAATTAGTAAATGGAAATGCTATTTTTATGTGACAGATGGCTGGAAAGTTTACCCAAATCTTATCCCGGAAGGAAACCAGATTATTAGCAAAACCTATATGACAAGATTTGAAGGTGAAAATACAAGACTCAGACATTACTTGGCTCGGCTAAAAAGAAAAACTCTTTGTTATTCTAAGTGTGAAAAAATGCTAGGGTATTCAATTAAATTACTAATTCATTATCTAAAATTTGGAGATGTTCCAATTCCCCATCAAAATCCCAGAAATCATTTTCGGCTCCCATCCCGTATTTTTGCCCGTATCATACCCTAATTCAGCAACGCCAAAATTCTGAGGATGGGCTCAAATCGAGGAACGCCATCGCTTCCATATCAAAACCGAGAGTTTCGGCATTGGCGCGCAATTGCGCTTCGGGTTCTCCTAAAGTAATAAACAGGGGCGTTTCTCCCAGAGCCACACCTGCTGCCAAAAAGTGAAAGCCCAGTGTAGTCTCGCCAGTCCCCGGGCCGCCACGCACCAGATAAGAGCGTTGAGGAATTAGGCCGCCGCCAATCACTTCGTTGAGACCGGTAATTCCCAGAGAAATTCGGTTTTGAGACATTTGTTTTTTCATGTTTTGAATATCGGGCCCGTATTAATATTTAATGGTTTTAGGCAGTGTTTTGATAATTTTTTTACCGGGCGTCTGATAACCTTCATGAAATCTTTTTCTACCGAAAATTACGTAAGCATACAAGAATTAGAAAGTATTGTCGGGACTGCTGGCATCTGTCGCTGGCAAGATACAGAGCCATTTTGGCAAGAACGGGTAGAAAAAGCAGTTGCCCCCGACACGAAAATAGACTGCACCGTTTACCCCAATACTCAGGAAGAACTCGCGGCTGTCATTGCTTGGGCTGAGCAAAATCGCTGTGCAGTCTTGCCTTGTGGTAGCGGCAGCAAACTTGATTGGGGCGGTTTAGTCAAGGGAGTCAAAATTGCCGTCAGTACGGGGCGTCTGAACCGGCTTGTAGAACACGCTGTGGGCGATTTAACCGTGACTGCAGAAGTGGGGATGAAGTTTGCGGATTTGCAGCAAATTTTAGGTAAATCAGGTCAATTTTTGCCGATCGATCCAGCATATCCGCAACAGGCAACTTTGGGCGGAATTATCGCTACTGCTGATGCGGGCTCGCTGCGGCATCGCTATCGGGGGGTGCGTGATTTGCTGTTGGGAATGACGTTTGTGCGATCGGACGGTAAAATTGCGGTAGCCGGAGGTCGAGTTGTTAAAAATGTCGCCGGCTACGACTTGATGAAACTGTTTACTGGTGCTTACGGTACCTTGGGCGTCATTTCTCAAGTAACTTTCCGAGTTTATCCGCTGCCTGAATCATCGGGAACCGTAGTGCTGACAGGGGAAATTAATGCTTTGTCCCAAACGGCTCAAATCTTATTATCCTCTGCTTTGACACCAAGTGCGATCGATTTGCTGTCACCTGAATTAGTCGCAAAATTAGGCTTAGGAAAGGGTACGGGATTAATCGTCAGATTTCAAAGTATCGCAGAAAGCGTTAAAGAACAATCAGCCCGCTTGCTGGAAGTTGGCGAAAAGTTGGGTTTGCAAGGCACTAGCTGCTGCGAGAATGATGAGCATCAGTTATGGCAAAGATTACCAGAAACAATGTGGAATTCTGGCACAAAGTCGGCAATTATTTGCAAAATAGGAATTAGACCGTCGGAAGCTGTAACTGCCATTAACGAATTGCCGGTACAGGACGCTTGGATTCATGCAGGCAGCGGTTTGGGGGTTTTGCGGTTTGAGAATGCTACGGCCCAAACGCTGTTGCAGGTACGCAGAGGGTGCGAAGCGAAAGGCGGTTTTCTGACTGTTTTGGCAGCGCCAGCCCACATCAAGCAACAGTTAGATGTTTGGGGCTATACTGGAAGTGCGATCGATTTAATGCGCCGGATTAAACAGCAGTTTGACCCAGAAAATATTTTGAGTCCACATCGTTTTCTCAGCGGTATTTAGTTTAAAGTTTGTAGTGAGGACTTCAGTCCTTCTTAAATCCCAGTCTAAATCTTTTGTAAACTAGGTTCTTTTTTAACAAACCGCGAAGACGCGTTAGGCGAAGTCGCGCGTAAGCGCTAGAACGCGAAGGAAGAAAAGAGAAGAAGAGAGAAGAGAAGAGAAGAAAGTGTGTGTGTTCGCTTGATGTCATCCGTTAAATCCGTTAAATAATCCGTTGCCGAACTTCTTTCTGCCATATATGCAAACTTCAGAAACATCTCAAATTCCCAGCGAAGATTTAAAACCCGCTAAAGAAAGCAATTTCCTAGCACAAAATCCGCACTTACAAACGCTCGAAATCCCCGGTTTCGACGCTAACAACCCGCCCGATCCGAAATTAATCGATTCTTGCGTACACTGCGGCTTTTGTTTGTCAACTTGTCCGAGTTATCGCGTACTCGGCAAAGAAATGGATTCGCCCAGAGGCCGCATTTACTTAATGGATGCAATTAACGAAGGTGAGGCACCTTTAAACGAAGTAACTTCGCAGCATTTCGATACTTGTTTGGGCTGTTTGGCCTGCGTGACAACTTGTCCTTCTGGTGTTCAATACGACAAGTTAATTTCCGCAACTCGCCACCAAGTTACCCGAAATCAAAAACGCACTTTTTCTGACAATGTAATTCGCACTCTGATTTTTAATCTCTTCCCTTATCCTCACAGATTGCGGCCTTTACTCGTTCCTCTGTTTATTTATCAAAAATTAGGTCTGCCAAAACTTGTCCGCAAAACAGGTTTGCTGAAAAAAGTATTTCCCCGTTTGGCGGCGATGGAATCAATTTTGCCAGAGGTAACAGTTGATTCTTTCCGGGATAATTTACCAGAGGTAATTCCGGCACAAGGGGAGAAACGCTATCGAGTCGGCGTGATTTTAGGCTGCGTGCAGCGGCTGTTATTTTCGCCAGTGAATGAAGCTACGGTGCGAGTTTTGACGGCTAACGGTTGCGAGGTTGTGATTCCTAAAAGTCAGGGATGCTGCGCTGCTTTACCGGAACACCAAGGCCAAGCGGAACAGGCGAAAGCCTTGGCTAGACAAATGATTGATAGCTTTGAAAATACTGGCGTTGATTTTGTGATTATCAACGCTGCTGGGTGCGGCCATACTTTGAAAGAATACGGTCATATTTTAGGAGATGACCCGGAATATCGGGAGAAAGCTGAGAAATTTGCTGCTAATGTTAAGGACGTGCAAGAGTTTTTGGCAAGTGCCGGAATTACGGCAAAACTCAATCCTTTGATTGACGGAGATTTGACAATTGTGTATCAGGATGCTTGTCATTTGTTGCACGGGCAAAAGATTAGTTTGCAGCCGCGTCAATTACTGCAACAAATTCCGGGGGTGAAGTTAAAAGAACCTGTGGATGCGGCTTTGTGCTGCGGGAGTGCGGGGGTTTACAATATGCTTCAGCCGGAGATTGCTGATGAATTGGGAGTGCAAAAGGTGGAGAATTTGCTGAATACTGGCGCGGAGTTGATTGCTTCTTCTAATCCGGGTTGTTCTTTGCAAATTAAGAAGCATTTGGAGTTGCAGGGAAAGGAAGTTACTTTAATGCACCCGATCGAGCTTTTGGATTATTCTATTCGTGGGGTGAAATTGCAGAGGAAGTAGTTTGCTGGGGCGGGCGATGTCGGCCCTGTTTTGGATGCGCTGAGGGTGAATGAGATTTTTTTTAATAGACTTCTTGCATTCATCCCAAAACAATCAGGAAAATATCTGCGTTTATCTGTGTTTATCTGCCTGACATCTGCGGTTAATTTATCTATCTAAAATAGACTTGAGTTGCATAAATATTTGATTGATGGGTTAACCGCAGATTTCAAGCAGATAAACACAGATTGACGCAGATAATTTAATAATTGAACGTGATTGAGTGCAACTCAAGTCTAATGACTATTTCCCCTCTTCTAACCTCAAAAAATGCACCTGTCCCGAAGCTTCCGCCACTACGATTGTCACCCCATCAGGTGCAATAGCGCAAGCTTTCAAAGCACTATCTCCCCTGAAACTAGCAATTACTTCTCGACTTAACAAATCCCAAACTTTGAGAGTATTATCGTCCGAAACAGAAATTGCCTTTGTTCCCATAGTCGCCACAGATGTTACCGCATCAGCATGACCTGCCAAAGTAAAAACTTCTTTTCTACTTGACAAATTCCAAACTTTCAGATCGTGTTCCCGCCCGCCAGAAATCGCCCATTTGCCATCCGCCGTAACTGCCACAGCATTCACAAAACTCTCATGACCTTTGAGAGTGAAAAGTAGATTTTTGACGGCTAAATTCCATAAATTTGCCAAAATATTCTTTTCTTTCCCCAAACTCCAAACTTTCAGAGTTTTGTCGCCGGAAGCCGAAATAACCCGCTGGCTGTCGGGAGTAACTGCCACAGCTTTTATCCCGTCCTCATGACCTGAAAAAGTAAAAAGTTCCTCTCCTGTTTCTAGATTCCAAACTTTAATAGTTTTGTCTCCCGAACCGGAAATCGCCATCGTTCCGTCTGCCGTCACTGCCACAGAATTTACCCAGTCTGCATGACCAGTGAAAGTAAAGATTTCTTTTCCGGTTTCTAGATTCCAAACTTTCACAGTTTTGTCGCCGGAACCCGAAACTACTCGCTTGCTATCCGGTGTTATTGCGATCGCTTTTACCCAATCTTGATGTCCCGAAATAGTAAAAATTTCCTGTCCGTTTTTGAGATTCCAGACTTTAATGCTGTTGTCTCCTGAACCGGAAATCGCTTTCGTACCGTCTGCCGTCACTGCTACAGCATTTACGCAGTCATCGTGACCTGCAAATGATAAATTTTCTTTGCCTCTTTCTAAGTGCCAAACTTTGAGAGTTTTGTCAGAGGAACCAGAAACTATCCGCTGGCCGTCGGGGGTAACAGCTACAGCATTCACTGGGGCGATGTGATTGGTAAAAGTGAAAAGTTCTTCTTTTGTTTCCAGATTCCAAACTTTCAGCGTTTTGTCGCCGGAAGCCGAAATTACCCGTTTGCCGTCGGGACTGACTGCCACAGCTTGAACGAAACTGCTGTGTTTTCCTAAAGTGAAAAGTTGCTTTCTTTCTGATAAACTCCAGACTTGAATAGTTCCGTCGTAACTGCCGGAAATTATTTGTTCGCCGTCGGGAGTAACTGCTACACTTTTTACCCAGTCTTCATGACCCGTGAGAGTAAAAAGTTCTTTTCCAGTTTCTAGGTTCCAGACTTTCATGCTGTTGTCTCCCGACCCGGAAATCAACCGTTTACTATCAGGAGTTACTGCTACGGACTGGACAAAACTGCTGTGACCTTTGAAGTTAAAAATTACTTCCCTGCTTGTCAAATCCCAAACTTTAATACTGCCATCCCAAGAACCTGAAATTACTCGCTTGCCGTCGGGAGTTACTGCTACTGCTTCTACGGCAAAAGTATCGCCGGCAAAAGTAAATATTTCTTGTCCAGTTTCTAAATCCCAAATTTTAATCGTATTATCCCAAGAACCGGAAATTACTTTAGTGCCGTCGGGGGTGACAGCTACAGCATTGACGTAGGTAAGATGACCTTTGAGGGTGGAAAGTTCTTCTCCTGTTTCTAAGTGCCAAATTTTGAGATTGTGGTCGGAGGACGCAGAAATTGCCCGCTTGCCGTCGGGGGTGATTGCTACAGCTTGTACCCAGTCTGTATGTCCGGTGAGGGTACGCAATAATCTCCCGCCGGGAGGAGTAAAGCTGGGCGTTAGCGGTCGCAGCCAGGGGCTTTTTTGGTGTTGTGCCTGTGCTAGCAGTGCTTTAATTTCTGGACTTTCAAAGCACATCAAGCGGGCTATTAGTTGGGTGGCTAGTTGGCTTTTATCTGTGCCTAGAATGTGGGCAGACAGCCGAATTGCTTCTTGGATTAATTTGAGTTGGTCGGCTTTTTGGTCTGAGATAATAATATCGGGACTTGTTGCTAAATCGTAATCTTCTATTAGCGCCTGTACTCCCGATGCTGACAGCTTGGCTTTAATAAAATTGTAATCTGTTAGTAAGCTGTATAATTTTTCGTGGTCTGAAGTCGCTGCTAGCTGACTTGGCAGGATTCCCAGGTAGTGCGTTTGTTCTGCGGGCTGCATTTTATCCAGCCCTTGTGTAAACTCGGTCATAAATTTACGGATGTGTTTTTTAAATGTTTACGATCGCTAGCTGCACCCTACCGAAAAGCCGATCGAGAATCTTTTCTCTTGACTTAGCATGACATATTTGAATGCTATGTGCTATGGGCTTGCTGTCCTCGGTTTGGTGATGGTTCGATGAATTGCTGGTTTTTTAGTCGGAGTCTGCTTTGAGAATTTTCAAGCAGTGCGATTACAATAAATCGCCGCCAATATAATTCACTCAGCAACGCCCAATTTACCGATCAATCGACAAAAGCTCACATATATCGTTGTTTTTCTTAACATAGCTGGTATTTGGGCGATGATGGTCGATCGATCAACACTGTCAAAGCTAAAAAATTTCAGGTATCGTAATCCTATTTAATGTGCGAAAAAGACTTTTTATAACGAAATATGATGGCGGATGCTCTAATTTTCTGTCAAGTCGGCCGCAGCAGCGAGGCAGATGTCCCCCTGGTTGGGTTTCGTACCTCAACGGCATCTGCAATCTGTTTCACCCAAAGCTCTCAGAAAGCTTTCCAGGTGCGCCCCCTTCCTCTAAAATATAGAAAAGGACTTGCACTCTTAAACCTGGTTTCTAGACAAAATCATTGGTTTGACCGCTAGGTACGTAGGAAGAAACCGGGTTTCTGACTCCATAGCGCGCAAGTCACGATCACAAATAAAGCAGTATTGAGTTTAGAGACAAATTTCATGGATGTTATCGAGTTTTTCGAGTTAAGTGCAGGTAAATGGTTTTCCCAGCGTACCGTACACAATCTCAATTCTGGGGAATTGCAGGCCGGTAAATCTGACCTCAAAATAGAAATACTGACAGCTAGCGATGCAGCAGTCGTCAAACTTTGCCAACAACACTCGATTAACCCGGCTTCAACTGGGCTCAAGGGCGTTCGGATTAGTTGGGACGGTATTCCCGATCGCGACAAAGCTAAACAAATCGGTTCTACAATATTAGCGATCGTACCAAATCCCGACAATCCCAGCGAAGGCAAAGTGTTGCAAGATAAGGGTAACAGTCGCTACGTGATGGGCGACGACGTACTGACATTGATTACAGAATCAGACACCCTCCATGCAGAAGAAAGGCTGTGGTATCTCATGCCTAACTTGCGACTGCGGACTAGCGTTGTTAAGCAAGCTAACGGTACCGAACAAGCATCTTTTTGTTCGGAAATTCGGATGGGAGGAAGTCCGAAAAGTGAAGAGTGACAAATAACTATCTAGTTTTCAAAGTTTACACCCTATTTCTGCTTTCTCCCTTCTTTCTTCTGCCTTCTCGGGCAATCGCTTTTAACTTGGTATGAAAATCAGTGTGTTTGACAACTGGGAATGATTTGGCCACAGGTTTGTCCGCTAATTTGTGTTCAGCTTCGGCTCGATCGGCGAGGGCGGTAACAGCCACATCTTCATATACTACAAATTCTGTATTTTCTTTTGTACGATCGTCGGCTGCAGGTAATTTTCCTGTTTCCTCTGCCTCTGTGTTTGGGACTTCTGCATGAAGCGCCACATCAAGTTGCGCCTCTGACGGTTCACGCAAATCTAACTCTGCGGCAGTTACTTCCGATTCCTGGTTCGATAAAAGTATATCTTCCGGTGACAGTTGAGCAGCACTTTCCCCGGTTAAATTTTGAGGAAAATTATTGCATACCAAGCGTTCAAACTCGCGATTGAAATGATAGAGAGGTTGACCTATCCGATGCCACATACTCAATAGCTGTCCCACAGAAACAGCCTTGTAGCGGCCTTGATAAAGCGCTTCAACCACTGCTAAACGCAGCCAATAGCCGGGATACTTGGTCAGCCATTCACCCGCCAATTTCTCGGCTTTTTTGCCACCTAGGTCAAAACCGTAGTGAACCAGCAGAGCCGCTGCTTGTGCAGATATTGCCGTCACTTCTGTCATTTGTTGTCTGTTGACTGTTGACTGTTGACTGTTGACTGTTGACTGTTGACTGTTATCTGTTGACTGTTATCTGTTGACTGTTGACTGTTGACTGTTATCTGTTGACTGTTGACTGTTAGTTCCAAATTCCCAATGACCAATGCCCAATGACCAATGCCCAATTAGCCAATTGAATTAATCGGATAAACGCACTCCTCCTTCTACAGTTCGCGCGTCCCCGGAAAAAGGTTGGGGAGTCCCATTCCAGTTGAAGTCGCTAATTCTAAAAGTCAGGCTGCCGACTTGACGCTCAGGATTAAAACGCAAAATGATTGCGTAGCTGCGGCGACTGTATTCTACAGTGTAATTCGTACTGATTGCTTCCCCGCTTTCTAAATTAATAGCACTTTGAAATCCAACTCGAAAGCCTCCGTAAACTTGCTGGACAAGCCCAAAAGACAGGACTCTCAAATCTACTAAGCGATCGAATAAAAACGGCGATATACCGTCCCGTCCCACCTGGGTATAGGTCACGTTAAACCCAGTGTAATCGAGGAAATGGCGGGAGAAATGACCGAACTGCCCTTGAATGCCGACGCTGCCAGCGAGCGAATTTTGTCGATCGCCACTGCTGTAATAAGTACCAACTCCCCGGACTCCCAAGGCCAGTTGCAAGAAAGGAACCACCGGCGTCCGCGTATACCTCAAACCCTGGGTGGGAGTGCGGGGCAGCGGTTCGCCCTCCCACAGGTTGAAGCCACGACTCAAGGCAAAGCTGAGTTGGGAACGGCCCAGATCGATGCGGTTGTTTTCCCGCACTGGTTCGAGCAAGTCTGCTCGATCGGTGTCAGCATTGATAAATTGATACCCAGCTTGGTAGCTGAGATTGATGCCAGTGCCTCCGAGTGGGATGACTGGGGAAGTGAGGACTGCCCCCAGGCTGCTCTGCACGGTTTGATAGCCCAGAGAACCGTTAAACAGTCGATCGCGATAACTGTATTCTGCTGCCAGAGAGTGAGTGCCGATCAACTGTCGCAGGCGCAAATTGCCCCGAAAGCTGTCTTCCGGCAAGTTCGGGAAATTTTCAAAACTCAGAAATATTGCCGATCCGTCGAGCCTGGTGCGTGGGCCGAGACTAGCGCCCAACCTCGCTTTCAGCCCGTAGCTGTCGGGAAAAAACGGATTGCCACCGTGCTCTGCCACGGCCCGCTGAAGGTAAATTTGAGGCGTCAGGGTCAGCCGCACCGGCCCGTTTTGCAACACCTCAAAACCGCACTCGGCATACAAACCGCCGCGGTCGCCTCCGTCGTAGCCAAAGGTCAAACATGGGCCGTTTTGCTGCCGGCTGTCAAACACTTGCCTGCGGGGATACACGGGTATTTTCACGCGGTTGTCGAACACCAAGCGGGGTTTAGTTGTGACCAATTCCTCTGCCGTGGGGGAAATCCTTCTAATCGTCGCCGTCCGGGCCCTGTATTCAAATTCCGGCGGGGAAAACGGGTCGTTAGTAATCCGAATGTTGGTTGCTACTCTCGCGCCGTCTGGCAGCAGTTCGATGCGTTCTGCTTCAAAGCGGACGCGGTTGACCGCACCGACCACTTGGGGGGCTGCTAGCTGTCCGCCGCCCCCGATTGTCACTGTAGCAGCGCCGGGGGATTTGACTCCGCGCACGGGCTGCTGGCTGGTAATTCGATCGCTCAGTGGCTGTTCCAGAATCGTCCCAGCACTGATATCTGTAGGCAGTGTGGGGGTCAATTCGCTACCTGCGGCGGGCAGGAATATTTCGCCGCTTGCTTGTTCGACTGCGCCGGCGTTGAGGCCGAGATTGAATTCCATCCGCTGGCCGCGCACTACTTGTTGGCCGCGGGTATAGGCGACATTGCCGGATGCTACCACTTGGCGGGTGACTAAGTTGACGATCGCTCGATCGGCATCAATCACAGTTTGCCGGAATCGCACAACGACATTACCAACCGCCGTGACAATTTGCTGCTTGTCGTCAAATTCTTGGCTGTCAGCCTTAACTTCAATAGTATCGGCCGGAGTCACAGGAAACGGCACCGTTCGCCCAGAAGGTGCGGTGCGGACTCCCGGCGGCGCGGCTGGTTTAGGCTTCGGTGTCGGCGCAGCGGGTGTACTGGGTGCGGGGGCAGTTCCTGGTGTGGGAATGTCGAACTGTTGTTGCCCGCTGGGTGCTGGTTCTAGCGCGGGTTCTGGAACTGGAATCTCCGCAGGTTCGGGAGAGTTATCTTCTAACTGCCGGCCTTGGGCCTGATACCAACTTTCCTGCTTTCCGACAAGATTTCTCTCCTGTTGTTTCTGCGCCTGTGCGGTTCGTTTTCGATTGCGAATGGCAACGGCATTTTCTACCGAACCCAATTGGTAAGCGGTAAACGAGGAATGTTTCGGAGTTTCCGCAGTTTCGGGTTCTCCCACAGGAGGCCGACGCTGAAATCCCACCACTGCCTCGCCACTTTCCACTGCAGCTAGGGGGTCGGCGATTTCTGGAGGCTGGTCGGTGGCTGGGGTGGTGCCGAGGAGTGTGGCTGCGGGTTCTGCTTGGGCTGGTGTGGGTTCTGGCTGAAGGATATCTGGGCTTAGTTCCGGTATTTCTGCGGGCTTGCTGCGGGTGTCTCCATCGCCTGCCGCCACAGTGAGGGCAACCTTTTTGGGCTTTGCGATGTAGATGATGGCAGAGGGTTCTGGCGGCGGTACCGGATAGGGCATAGTTACAACAGGTAAGTCATCCGATTTTAGATTTTAGATTTTAGATTTTAGATTTTAGATTTTATAGGGTGCAATTTATTGAAAATTTTGCATCTAAAAGGCAACTGTTTAGATATTAATCTGACATCTAAAATTTGCAGTGGCTTTGGCGCGCCGGAATATGGCTGCTTTCAGAACTTGCTTCCGCCACAAGATAACCTCGCTGCTGGTGCGAGGTCAAGTTTTTTTAGACTAATTTTTGCGGGCTTGCTGGGGGACTGCGGTGGCGCGCCCCCCAGCCAGCGGGCGGGATAACTTGTTTATTCCATGTCTCTGCGGTTGGGGTTCCGGGCTGGGTCATTGGACAAAAATCCAAATATGAACAGGGAAACAAAAAATAAAACAACTACATTAACTACGATTTTGAGGGTTAGCACTGTGGGAGTCTCCAAAGATGGCATAATACTGAGCTGATTTGCTGCTGTTGCAGCAACTTTTTTATCATAAGCTAAAGATTAGTCAATTTTATCTTTGCTTTTGAGGATTTTTGGCAAGTTGATTTTTGCCCAATTCCAGAGTTGCTCGGCGATGTTTTCTAGCCGCAGCATAACTCGATCGAGCCATTCGAGCACTTGTTCTAGGGGGTGCTTAATGTATCCCATCGATTCTGCTTTTGTTTCTAAGTAGTCGCCCTCGGGTTGGACGCCTGCGCTGGGATTTTTTGGTTCTGCGGCGGCGGGGGTTGCGGCGGTGTATCTGCTAGTTTGCGCGGTGATTGCTGCTGGGGATTGGTTGTTTTGTGCGGTGTTCGGGTTTGTGTTTTTTGGCACTTGGGTTTCCGGCGCGCGCCCTGGGGTTGATTCTGCTGCGAGTGCAGAGCTATTTTTTTGAGTAATTGCTAAATCAGATAAATCAGATGCTGTTTGGGGTTGACTTTTTGAGCTTTTTGTCAGCAAGCTCTGTTTTAGCTGCCCCAGCAGGCTGTGAAGTGCTTCTGGGTAGGGGGAGATTGAGACTGCGGTCGATCGACCTTCTGCCACTTCTCCTAATTCTGCCATTTCTTGCTTGACTTTTGGACTAGCTTGTGCTATATGGCTTTGAGCTGCTGCCTGGGGTTCGGAACTTCCGTCGATTAAATGCTGCGGTGCTGCTTCGCCGAATAAGTCTTGCCAGTTCAGCCAGGGTCGATCGACCTCTGGGCTATTTTGTGTGTTTTCTTGTTCTTGTCGCTGCTTCAAATAATACTGAATGGCGACTGATTTCTCCGTATTATCACTGGCTGCCGTTTCTTTGCCCAAAAGGTTGTCTACTGACGACCAAATCATTTGTTCGATGTTTCGAGCGTATTTTTCGAGGATTTCGCGGGCGGACAAATCTAAATTGGTTTCGGTGCCGGATGTATTAATTTTTACTCCAGAGTTTTCTGTGGGTGCGGCGGTTGTTTTTGCCGAGGGCGGCAGGGTAAATTCTTCGAGGTTGACGGCGGCGCGATCGAGTAATGTAACAAAGGAGAGAGGATGGCCGACTTGATGATCGAACTTGCTGTTAAAATTAGTTTCTAATTTTGGGGTATTGTGGTCGATCGAATTCGATGCCGCAATTGACTGCTGTGCGGTTTTTGCTTGGATCTGGGCGCGGGCTTTTTGGACTAGAATTGAATTGCGGTCGATCGCTTTTTTAACTGCGAGGATTGATTCTCCAAACTGATTTCTTTTCAGAGCAACCGGACTCGTCTGAAGCCATGCCATCAATTCCCAAAAACGACGCATCGGCGGCAACTGCGCTTTTTTTGCTGCCGACTCCAAACCGAGATTAAATTTTAATTCTTTTTGGGTAATTTCCCGCCGTTCGGGCCCGGAGTTTGCGACTTCCCAAGTTATGCGACCTTCGATCAGTTCCTGCTGTTCGGGTGTCAAAATATCTAATATCTGATTTTCTCTTCCGACTAATACTAAAGTGCGGGCTGGGAGAAAACTGGCGATTCCCTCAACTTTCGGTTGCGGTTTTAATTGAGTTTTAGCCAGCGGGTGTTCTAAGACGGAAGTTGTTTGATGCTTTGTGATTTGTCCGCTAAAATTGATAGCCGGAGGTAAATCGCTAGCAGTATTTCCCTGATTTATTAACAGCGGGAAGCTGGCTAAAGTTTTCGCGGTTTGCGACGAGTTTAGTAAATTTTCGGCGAGGTGTAAAATTTCGGCGATCGAACTTTCCTCGGAATTTTCCCCCTGATACCAATTTTGTGGCAAATCGGGGTTTTCGTCGCCGCCAAATTCTTGCAGTTCCGGTAAATCTACTTTTTGACTTGATTCCCGCAACTGTCGGCCCAGCATTCGGGAACTTTGCACGAGCAAGTAAGCTGGATAAAGCAGAATTTGGGTGGCGCTGAGGGTTGTTTCTTTAATTTGACGCCAAGTTCGATCGCAATTGTCAGCGACTTGGCGGGACTGTTTCGATATAAAATTTAATAGTCGGCTTTGGTAGGGGCCGTAGTAACCGTTAGACATAAGTTTTATTATTGAATTCAGATTTTTGATTCGCGTCGGCATTGCGAAATATTGCTGTAAAATCAAAGCGAGATCTTAATCGCAGCTTCAAACCCTCTGAAACCTTTATTTCTTCGCGTCCTTTGCGTCTTCGCGGTTCAATCCGATCTTTGATTAATACACAATTCCTATTTTAGCGAAATATGAGCGCTTCTGTGTCACCTGCTAGCAACAATATTTCTGTCACTGTCGAGAAGTTGCGCCGCCTCAGCCAAGTGGAGGTTCAGTCTGGTTGGAGGTACTGCGATTCTGACTCTGCTGTATCTTCGGTAAATATTTGTAACAGCCCTGTTGCCGAACTTAACGGCAAAGGACATATTGCTTGGCCGTCGGGGAAGCAAGTTTTGTATTTGGGCCAGCAATTTGTAATTCCTGACAATTTGCACGGTTATCCTGTGGTTGGTTTGCGGTTGCTGCTGGCCTTGACTTGGTGGGCAGAAGATGCTCAAATTTTTGTGAACGGTGAGTTAGTCGGACAGGGAGATTTATTTGATTTTGCCGATCGAGTTTTGTTGAGTTCGTCGGCAAATCCCGGAGATGAATTTTTAGTTATTTTGCGGTTGCTAAGTCCGGGCCACGATAGCGGTGCTTTAGTGCGATCGATTTGTTTGTACGAAGCTGCTGACTCTTCTTGTTTTGATCCGGGTTTTGTGGCTGCCGAATTAGAGATTTTGCAAAATTCGCTAGCTCAAAATTTAGAAAATTTAAATTCCCAATACCTCTCCACCGAAATAATAGCAAATCGCCCTATGTTTGTCAAGGGGGAAACGCTGAAATCTGAGATTGATTTAGCGCTTGGTTTGATTGATTGGTCGGCGGTGGGCGATCGCCAAAAGTTCGATCGCTCTCTGTCTGTTTTGCGGCACAATTTACTGGGATATCTGCGGGCTTTTTCGGGGGATTTAGATGAGGGAACCGCAGAGGGCGCAGAGGGCGCAGAGGGAGGAAGAATGGAGGGGGTTTTTGAGGTTGGAGAAAATAGCAACGCTACATCTATATATATAGGAGAAAGTGGTGCTCTGACATCTTTTTCTGGGGATTTAGATGAGGGAACCGCAGAGGGCGCAGAGGGCGCAGAGGGAGGAAGAAGAGATGAGGTTCTTGAGGTTGGAGAAAATAGCAACGCTATATCTATATATATAGGAGAAAGTGGTGCTCTGACATCTATATATACAGGTAAAATCTATTTGGTCGGTCACGCTCATTTAGACTTAGCTTGGCTGTGGCCGGTTCCGGAAACTTGGGAAGCGGCAAAGCGAACTTTTGAGTCGGTATTGAAATTGCAATCGGAGTTTCCCGATTTGATTTTCTGTCATTCTACTCCGGCGCTTTATGCTTGGATGGAAGAACATCGGCCGGACTTATTTGCTGCGATTAAAAAACAGGTGGCGGCGGGTTGTTGGGAAGTTATTGGCGGGATGTGGGTAGAACCGGATTTAAACTTGATTTCCGCTGAATCAATGGTGCGGCAAGTTTTTTACGGACAGCTTTATGCAAAAGAAAATTTTGGGGAATTGATGCGGGTAGCTTGGCTACCGGATACTTTTGGTTTTGGGTGGCAATTACCTCAGATTTTGCGGCAAGGCGGAGTTGATTATTTTGTGACGCAAAAGTTGCGTTGGAATGATACAACGGAATTTCCCCACGGTGCGTTTTGGTGGGAAGGGTTGGACGGTACTAAAATATTTAGCATGATGTCTGCTCCAATTGGCGAAAGTATAGAAGCTGTGAAAATGGCAAGTTATGCTTTTGACTGGCAAGTTAAGACTGGTTTGCAAGATGCTCTTTGGTTGCCTGGGGTTGGCGACCACGGCGGTGGCCCGACTCGTGATATGTTGGAGGTGGCGAAACGCTGGAAAATGTCGCCTTTTTTCCCGAAGTTGGAGTTTGCGAAAGCGGTTGATTATTTGTCTTTGATTGAGAGTCAGTTTTGGCCGGCAGTTGCGGAAAGTTCGCAGGAAAGCGATGTTGCAAAACCGGATAATCAGGAGATTTTGCGGGCGCGAGAATTGTCAAATTTGTCGGCATTTTCCGCAACTAAGCCCGAAAGCGATGTTCCAGAATCGGATAATCAGGAGATTTTGCAGGCGCGAGAATTTTCAAACTTATCGGCAATTTCGGATGCAAATCATTCCATCTCACAACTCAAAACTATTCCCCGCACTCTCCCCGTTTGGAAAGACGAACTTTATTTAGAATTCCACCGGGGTTGCTACACGACTCGCGCTGACCAAAAACGCCAAAACCGCCGCTGCGAAGAGTTGCTTTACCAAGCAGAGTTGCTGTCTTCGCTGGCAACGATTTGTACTGGTGCAGTTTATCCGAAATCAGAATTAGAATCTGCTTGGAAACAAATTTTGTTTAACCAGTTTCACGATATTTTGCCCGGTTCTGCGATCGCCCAAGTCTACGCGGATGCTAATCTAGGATGGGTTGGGGTCGATCGCACTTGTCGCGAAATCCTGCTAAGATCTTTGGATGCAATCTCGGCCCAAATTTCTCTGCCGAATCCCCCGCAGCCCGACGCTCAACCGATTTTGATTTTCAATACTCTCAATTGGTCGCGCTCTGAGGTTGTCGCTGTACCGCTTCCCGATGCTGCTGATTCAGCTTGGCAAATTTACGATTTTTCCCGACGGCGACTGGCTTCGCAGATTGTCAGGGGCGATCGACCGCAATCGCAATCTAAACTGTTATTTTGGGCAAATAATCTCCCCGCCGTTGGCTACCAAGTGTTTTGGCTGTGTCGCGAAGACGCTCAAACTGTGGCTCAAACTGTGGATAATGCGTCCGCGAGGCTAGAAACTGAAAAAAAGACAGAGTTATCAAAACTTACATACGGTATAGCACAAAAAAACACAGTTAGTCAAGAAACGCATTTTGCAGCCGCACAAATGGTTCTAGAAAATGAATTTATTCGGGCAACAGTAGACGGCAAAACCGGGGATTTATCCAGCATTTGGGATAAAGTAAATAACCGAGAAGTCTTGAATGCAGCAGGCGGCAATCAACTGCAAGCATTTCAAGACAGTGGTCAATATTGGGATGCTTGGAACATTGACCCAAATTATGAAAAACATCAACTACCAGCGCCGATACTGAAAGATATTTCCTGGATAGCACAGGGAGAAATACGGCAGAGTTTGCGCGTAGTCAGACAAATTGGCAAATCGGAGTTTTGCCAAGATTATATAGTAGAAATAGGTTCGCCGCTGCTGAAAATCAAGACAGTGGCAAATTGGCAAGAAACTCACGTTTTAGTAAAAGCAGCCTTTGGGTTAAATGTAGAAGCAGATTTTGCAACTTGCGAAATTCCCGGCGGTGCGATCGATCGCACAACTAAGCCGCAAACACCCGCCGAAAAAGCCAAATGGGAAGTGCCGATTTTACGCTGGACTGATATCAGCAATGACGGTTTTGGAGTCAGTTTGCTCAATGATTGCAAATACGGTTGTGACCTTCAACCAAATCAAATTCGCCTAACTTTGCTTCGGGGCTCGACTTGGCCGGATGAACAAGCAGATGTAGGAGTTTCCGAATTTACTTGTGCCGTCTATCCCCACAGCGGAAATTGGCAAGAAGCCGGCACAGTTCGACAGGGCTATGAGTTGAATTTACCACTGCTAGTAAAGGTGTTACCCAAGTTAGAGGAAAATGGCCACAAGACTCTGCCCGCAGTTGGCAAGTTTTTGGATTTGTCCGCCGAAAATTTAGTGCTGATGGCTTTCAAACAATCGGAAGACGATTCTAATGTGTGGATTTTGCGGTGTTGCGAGTGTCATGGTAAAGAGGCAAAGTTGGAATTAAAGAGCGATTTGGGTTTGGCGATTAGTCAGCCTGTCGATTTATTAGAACAACCCATAAATTTGCCTCAGAAGTCAGACGATGGGAGAAGTTTCAGAATATCACCGTGGAAAATAGCGAGTTTTGCAGTCAATTTATCAATACCAATTGAGATATAGTACCTCATCGCAAATTTATCCAACCTTTTGAGACTTTGCGAACTTAGTGCGAACAAAATTTGCCAACCGGCGCCAATTAGCCCTCACAACTTTCTTCTGATCTAAAATATGCAAAATCGCGAACGCTAAAAATGTGTACGCCAGCCAAAAATGCAAACTCCTTCCCACCTCAACCATTGCGGAATTCTGCGGAAACACATCCGGCAAAACAATTCCGAAAAATTTCACATTGTTACTTTTGAAAGAGTTAGAAAAAAAGACACCAGCAACCGGAACTAGCCACATAAAAACGTACAAAGTTGCGTGCAGAGCAAAATTTTTGTACCATTCCTTCGTAAACTTTGGCAGGCGTTTCGTATATTTTTTCCACCATACCCGCAGCAGAGTTAAAATCCGCCAAGTCAGTAAAGCCATTGTCAGCACCGCTACGGATTTGTGAAAATCGTAAAGGGGGCCTCGAATAAACAATTCTCTTGGCAATTGAGCCATAGAAGTACCGCCAATAAACAGTACTAAATAGCAAGCTGACATTACCCAGTGTAAAGACATCAGTTGTTTGAACGCAGAATTAAGTCTGGGTTTCGCAGCAGGTTGGGTACTCACTCTTCCTTACCTCCTTAGCGTTTGCTGGACAAGATTAAGTATAAACTATAGGACTAAAGCCCGTGGTCGATTGTGCATTATAAGATTTACTTAACTTAATTATTACAAATATTTATTAAGCAGTCTAATTAACTATATTCACGATCGTCATTCCCAACACAAAACATCGTACTTGGGTCGATCGCCTCTCAAGCAGTTTTCAGGTCGAGTATCCCCAAAGCCACCGCAAAAGCTGACCCGATAATTGCAACCGCCGCCCGGTTCATCCGCCGCCCCGGCAAATATCCCAAACCGAATCCGAAGTAGGTCAGTCCCAATACTAGGTATTTGAGTGTTATCATATATACTTGAAATCATTGATTGTGGTTTTTTTTATTGTCTAGGATGCTAAAAGTACAGAGTGGGTAATTGCAGCTAAACCTGCTGGCATAGCAACTAGCGGGAAATATCGTCGGCAGAGGGTCTACCAACTACAAACAAACACAGTGGTTGCATTGGGAAGCGAAAACCAGGTGCTGGACAAGTGGTATTTTTGTTACAAATTGTAACTTTTTTCAAACAACAGGTTTAATTTAGTTTCACAAAAAAGTTAAATTCCAGAAAGTAAAATTAATTACAGTCGAGTTAAGCTAAAAGTGTTTGCTAAAAAAAGTCATTCAAGCAACCCCGAAACCAACTATTCTCACTTGATCGACACCGACGGCGAGTTCGCGACAGCAAAACTTTCGTGCAACCAACAAGTCGAACAAGATTGGTATGGAACTCTCTACGAGAATTTTCCGGGCATTTACTTCGTTCTAGACGCTTTGGGAAGAGTTTTTTCCCTCAATCAATTCGGTGCGTCTCGCCTCGCCTACAAATCGCAGGAATTAATTTGTCATTCAATTTTTAACATATTTTACTGCCAAGAGCAAGCCAAAATGCAGGCAGAATTTGCCGGATTGGCCCAGCCGGAAAACGGTACGCCAACTCCAAAAATTGCCTGTTGGGAAGGCTGCTTGACTTGCAAAGACGGCAGGATTATTAGGGTAAAAGCAACCGCGCGCCCAATGCCGGCGGTAGATTGGAAAATAGAGGAAAATACCAATGGTCGCTCAATTGCCAATTTTCAACGGCCGGCTGTACTGTTAGTTTGCGAAGAAATTAAGGCTGCTTCGCAGTCACCCACGTCGCCCAGCCAGAGAGCAAATTGGCGCAGTCCAACTTTAGCGATCGCAAAATTAGCCAAAAGTCAACTTAAAGAACGCAACAATATAGAAGACTTCATCCGCGAAGTAACAGAAACCGCTGTCAGTATTGTCAACTGCGATCGAGCCAGTATTTGGCTGTATGGCGAAGACAACACCCAGCTTCACTGCATCGACCTTTACGAACAAAATACTAAACTCCATTCCGTACAAATCATCATCACAGCAGCCGACTGTCCGGCATATTTTCAAGCTTTAAAATCTGCAAGTGTGATCGCTACTGTGGCAGCAGAAAATGACCCCAGAACGCGAGAACTTGTCGGTCTTTATTTGCTCGATCAGGGCACAACTTCCCTGTTAAACGTACCGATTGTGCTAGCAGGTCAAAGGTTGGGAATAGTCAGCGCAGAACGCCAGGGCTCCGACGGTGATTGGACGGAAGAAGAACACGAATTTACCCAAATATTAGCAGATTTTGTATCCTCAAGTTTGTCAGCTAGCGAAAAGTTAAAATTAGAAGCAATACGGCACGAACAGCAGCAAAACTTGCTGACAAAATACTACGATCAACTAGAGGAAAGAGTAGAAAGACGCACGGCTGAACTCAAAAAAGCTAACCAAAAACTGCAACAAGAAATAATTAAAAGAAAACAAGCAGAAGCAGAACTACGCCTGCAGCAACAAGAACAGCAAATTATTTTTGATTCCGTGCCGGCGATGATTTGGCTCAAAGATACCGAAAGTCGCCTGCTGCGAATTAATCAAGCCGCCGCTGCATCGAGAGGTTTGCCCGCAGCTCAATTAGAAGGTAAATCTTTTTATGAAATCTATCCAGACGAAGCAGAGCAATATTATTTAGAAGATTTGGAAGTAATTAATTCCGGCGTTCCTAAACTGGGAAAAGTCGAACTGCTGCCAACTGCTTCCGGTCAAAAATGCTGGGTGCGGACAGATACAATACCTTACCGTGACGACTCAGGACAAGTGGCTGGCGTGATCGTATTTGCAGTAGATATTACAGATTTAATTAGAGTCGAAAGAGAACTGCGAGAAAATCGCGCTCGCCTCACTGAAAAAGTCGAGAAACGCACTGCTATGTATCGGCAGGCAATGGCCGCTCTGTACTCGGCAAATATGCAATTGCAACAGCTAATTAATAACAGTTCTGCTGTGGGAAATGGCAGCACGACAGCAGCGCAATTGCTCGAAAGCGAAGCTTATTTTGAAGCAGTGGCGATCGCCGACCGCGACACAATTTTGAGCGTCAACAGCGATTTTGCCGAGATGTTCGCTTACGAACCTGCGGAAATGGTGGGAATGAGCTTGTTGGAACTACTGTCGCCGAAATCTTACAAAGTGGCACCGCAAATGATTTCCGCAGCCAGCAATACCGTCTGTGAAGCGATTTTTCTCAGGCGGGACGGGACTGCTTTTCCTGCTGACGTGCGTAGCAAATTCGTAGTTTACGAAGGTCGTTTGGTGCAGGTTAAAGCAGTGCGAAACCTCACGGAATCCCAATTGATCGCAGCAGACTTAGAGCGCGAGCGCTCTTTGTTGCACGCTACATTGGAAGCAACGGCAGATGGCATTCTTGCCGTTACTACCAGCGGAGATTTAATTAGTTTTAACGAAAAGTTAGTTCAAATGTGGGGAATTAATGAAGAAGTTAGAAACTCGATGGATAGAACGGTGCGGCTGACATTTCTCACTAAGCACGTTAGAGATCCGAGAGCTTTTTTGCAGAAAATTAAAGAAATTTATAGCGATGCGGAATCCGAAGGTTGCGATATTCTCGATTTTAAAGACGGTCGGACTTTTGAGCGCTACACGCAGCCGATTCGAGTCGGAGAAAATATTATTGGCAGGGTGTGGCGCTTCCGCGATATTACTTCTCGCGAAAAGGTGACGGCAATGTTGGGAGATTCTCAACGGCGCTTTCGGGCATTTTTTGATTCTTCGTTCCAATTTGTTAGCTTGTTGAAACCTGACGGCACTCTGCTAGAAGCTAACCAAACTTCTCTGGATTTCGCGGGAATTAAGCTGCGGGATGTCGCAAACCGCCCGTTTTGGCAGGGGCCTTGGTGGGGAGTTTCTGCGGAAGTTCGGGAACAGTTGCAAGAGGCGATTTGTCGATCGGCAAAAGGTGAATTTGTCCGCTATGAAGTGGAATTTAAAGGCGCAAATCGCACGGCAACTATTGATTTTTCTCTCAAACCGGTGGCGGACGAAACTGGCAAAATTGTTTTGCTGCTGCCGGAAGGTCGAGATATTACTGAAAGCAAGCAAGCCCAAGTCGCCCTGCGGCAGCAAGTTGAGCGGGAACGTCTGATTGCCCAAATTCAATCGCGCATCCGTTCTTCTCTGGATCTCCAAGAGATTCTCAACACTACAGTAGCTGAAGTGCGGGAGTTCTTGGCAACCGATCGCGTGATGGTTTTCCGTTTTCGACCCGACTGGAACGGAGATGTGGTGGTGGAGTCGGCTGGAGAAGAATGGATGCCACTGATGGGGATGGTAATTGAGGACTGCTGTTTTGCTAATACTTACATCGGACAGTATTTAAACGGCCGCATTCGCGCCATAGAGGATATTCAGGCTTCTAATTTGACTGAGTGTCACGTCAATTTTTTGGCCCAGTGTCAGGTGAAGGCGAATTTGGTCGTGCCCATCGTGCAGCAGGGAATCGAAAATCGCAACGGTAATCCTAGTTGTCAAGTGCCGAAGTTGTGGGGTTTGTTGATAGCCCACCACTGTTCGGCACCCCGCCAGTGGCAGCAGTTTGATATGGATTTGCTGAGTCAGTTGGCTACTCAAGTGGCGATCGCGATCGAACAATCTTTACTTTACCAGCAACTAGCTGCTGCCAACCAGCGGTTGGACGGATTGGCGAATTTGGACAGTCTGACTCAGCTAGCTAACCGCCGCCGGTTTGACGAGGTGATTAACCGGGAATGGGAGCAGTCGAGCAGTTCGCAACCGCTATCCTTGATCATGTGCGATATTGACTGTTTTAAACTTTACAACGACAACTACGGCCACCAGGCTGGGGATGCTTGTTTGCAACAAGTGGCGCGGGCGATCGGGGATGCTTGCACGAACGTGCCCGCAGAACGCCTTTATTTGGCTGCTAGGTATGGCGGCGAGGAATTTGGGGTAATTTTGCCAAATACGGATATCGCGGCTGCACAGGCTTTTGCCGAGGGAATCCGCCAGCGCGTCAAAGCTTTGGCAATTCCCCACATTAAGTCTGTTGTCGGCGATTGTGTGACTCTCAGCTTGGGAGTTGCGGGCGTTTCCGAAAGTCAAAATTCCCCGAAAATGCTGATTGAAGCTGCTGATAAGGCACTGTATCGAGCTAAGTCGGGCGGGCGCGATCGAGTTGACAGTTGACAGTTGACAGTTGACCGTTGACAGTTGACGGTTGACAGTTGACAGTTGACAGTTGACAGTTGACAGTTGACGGTTGACGGTTGTCATCAGCTTACTAAAAAAACGATCGCGCTAACTGGCATAAAGTTAGTGCGATCGCCGTACTATGAATCAGCTATTTATCTATCAGACTCGGCGCGGAATTTTTACGCATTTCCACGAAGATTGTTACAAGACTTCACAGAAAGAGGGGAAGAGTGAGAGATGCGGAAATTTTTCCTTCTGATGACAACTGACAACTGACAACTGACAACTGACTAACCTATTTAGCTAACAGTTTCTGAAACACCCCATACATATCCTCAGCCAACTTTTTAGGATTCCACAAAGGTGCGAGATGTTCCGGCTGCTTAGATTTTACTAAATGCTCTTTCACCGCATTTCTCAAACCAGCATCGCGGCCAAACTTAACTCCCCACTGCGTGTATTCCTCCCAACTCCACGCCGCACCAACATCAAGATTTGCACTTTTCAGAAAAGCGTAACCCATGCGCGAAAGATATTGGTCGCCGGAGCGAGTTACCACTGGCAAATTCGCCCACAAAGCCTCTAAATTGTGAGTCCCGCCGTTGTAAGGATAGGAATCTAAAAGCACGTCGGCTACATAATAAATAGCCCGGTGTTCTTCTTCACTTCTGGTTTGCCCTATAAACTTAATCCGAGCAAAATCTACTCCCTGAATTTCGCATTCTTCGCGGTAAGTGCTGTGAATAATATCGGGGTCGCCTTGACCTTTGCGGATTAACAAACTATCTGGTACTTCCTTAAGGATTTTAACTTGAGCTCGTACCATTTCAGGATTGGTTTTCCTACCCGGAGCAACGCACAGATAAGTCATCTGATCTAAGCCAATTCCGAGAGCATTTCTAATTGCCTCTCGATTCACAGGAATGCTTTGCAGTGCGCCAATTGCTACGGAACAACTAGGCAACCTAACTAACTGTTCTAAGTAATTTTTTTCCACACCAGGGGGGTGAGTGTGTTCGTCGCAGAGAAAGTAGTGATTATCTGAAATATAGGGCGCGTCGAATCCTAGCCAAGAAACGCAAATCCCCGCAGGATATTGGTATAAAACTTCGACATTTGTTGGGACTGTCATCGAGTCTAAGTCTATCAAAACATCCAAGTTGTCTTGCGCTACTTCCGCGAGGATTTCGCCGCCATCAGCAAAGCCGTTTGGATATTTTTTAGGCCAGTAAAACTTGCCAGCCATGTCTTCAAACCGCTGCGTAACTTCATCTCGGTTGAGTTTCCCCGTGACGTAAAGGTGAACGTGGGGGGTAATGTGGCTTAATTCGCGAATTAAAGCTTCGCTGCACCAGCCTACTGAGTGGCGGCGGAAGTGTTTGGAAAGAAAGCCAATTTTTAAATGACGTTGTTCTTTTGTTTGGTAATTGGCTAGGTTGCTTCTGTTAACTTGCTGGCGCTGCGGGACGGCTTTTTGGTAGTATTCTTTGGCAATGAGTCTGTAGAAACTGGCATTTTTTTCGCGGTTGTCTCGCAGGTGAGAAACTGCAAACAAGAAGATTTCGTAGAGCAGTTTTAGTTCGATTACGCTAAAGGTTTCGACCTTTTCGTAGCAGAGTTTTTCGATTTCTTCGAGTTTCTGAATTGCCTGTTTGCTGACACCTGATTGCAGGTAGGAAAAGACGTAGGCTGTAGCTGACATGATAGGGGCATTTTCGCCGCAGTTTTCGCAGTATTTGTCGGCTACGCTGCGGGCTCCGGCGAGGTTGGTGGAATGGCTTAGCAAGTCGCACAGTTGTTGGTGGGCTTCGCTAAATTTGGGGTTGCATTGGATCGCTTTTTCAAAATTGGCGATCGCCTCCAAGGGTTTATCTTGTTTCTGAATGTGTCCCATCCGGCAGTAAACCTCTGCCCAATCCGGTTTTAATACCAGGGCTTGCTGATAGCTGACTAAAGCTTCTTCTAGCCGCCCCTGCATGGAAAAACAACTGCCGAGGTTAGCGTGAACTTCCGGCCAATCGGGCTTGATTTTCAGAGTATTTCGGTAATGAGTAATTGCTTCGTCGTACTTGTTTTGCTGCAAAAAAGAATTGGCTATATTGAAGTGCAAAACTTCTAATTGCGGCTTTAAAGCTACAGCTTTCTGATAGTAAGCGATGGCGGCGTCGAGATTGCCTTGTTGCGATCGCGCGCTGCCGATGTTACCGTAAGCTTCTGCCCAATCTGGTTTAATGGCGATCGCTTTTTCGTAGCTTTCGATGGCTTCCTCACGCTTTCCTTGGCTGAAAAGTCGATTACCTAAGTTAAAGTGGAAGTCTGCACCGACTAGCTGCGGGTTGAGTTCGGATGTTCTTTTAAAACAGGCGATCGCAGCTTCAATGTTGCCGTGTTGCTGATATACTTTCCCTAAATTCCAGTGAGCTCCCGCTAAATCGGGGCGGAGGGCAATGGCTTGCTGGTAATGGGCGATCGCTTCTTCCAAACGCCCCATTTTGAAATACATACTGCCGATATTGGCCCGCACTTCCGCAAAATTTGGCTGCAATTCTAGGGCTTGAGAATATGAACGAATGGCAGCTTCAATTTTGCCTTCAGCTTGCAAGGCATTGCCTAAAGTGACGTAAGCGTGAATGAAACCTGGTCGGATTTTTATCGCTTGCTGACACGCTGCGATCGCCTCTTTAATTTTACCTTGAACTAAAAAGTTTTCTGCCAGTTTCTTGTAGGGTTCTACTTCTTGAAAATTGGCAACTTGTCCGCTATCTGGAACATTGAGCGCGGTAACTTGTTCGGAAACTTCGGCGGGATTTGTAAAAGGAGTATTTAAAGTCTCAGTGGTTGGTGCTGGCGGCAAATTGATGCTCGAAGGCTGCAAGCCGTAGCCTTCATCTTTGTTGACAGATACTGGTTGAGATTCCCCTGATTCTGTTTCTAATTCGATAAAGTTGCTGTCAGTAGTTTCCCGCTCTTTTTGTGCTATCAAACTCGATAGTTTCTCAGCAGCGCTGGTATCTCCAGGTTGCTGTTGCAGCACTTTTTGATAGCAAGCAATGGCTGCATCTAACTTTCCTTGCTGCTGCAAAACGCTGCCCAGCATCATATTAACCGAAGACAATTCAGGATTAATCGCCAGAGCTTTTTGGTAATAATTGGCCGCCTGTTCCAATTGCCCTAACTTGTAATACATACTGCCGAGATTCGCGCTGGCTTCAGCAAATTCCGGCTGAATTTCTAAAGCTTGCAAATAAGCTTTAATTGCCATTTCCAGCTTGTCTTCAGCCTGCAGGGCATTGCCCGCCGTCAAGTAAGCGGCAGCAAAATTCGGCTGGAATTTAAGGGCGAGGTTGCATTGGGCGATCGCCCGAGCAAATTCTCCTTGCAAAACATAAACTTCCGCCAACTTTTTATGAACTTCCGCCTCGGCTGGATTCAACTCTAAAGCTTGCTGATAATTTTCAATTGCGCCATCGAGATTGCCTGCATCTTTCAGCCGATTGCCCTTTAGGAAATAACTTTTAACTGCCTTGAAATCTACCAAAGAATCCGCGATCATTTGCTCTGCCACTCTTACAGGTTTTACACTAATACTATTCAACCATTCTACCCACTTTCGGGAACGCACAGACCAAGTACACCCTTGATTTATATATTCTACTTGCCGTCTCAGATGATTTTCAGCAGTGGCGCTGCCGGCACCCGCAAACTCTTTTAAAACTGAGACTGTCGCCTCAACAAACCGCCTTGTATATCCCTCCCAATCCGGTTTTCCGGCACGGTTCCAATTAGTTACCGATGCCAAATTTTCTGCCCCCGACATAGAAACTAGACGCGCAAATCCAGCCGTTGTTTCCGGCAAAGCCGCCAAATCACTCGTCACAATCCGACAACCGCTGGCCATCGCCTCCATCACCGCAATAGATGACGTTTCCAAATAGGTATTAGGGTAAGCTAAAACCGCGACAGAACGCAGTTGCCGGACGAGTTCGGGTTGCGGTACGGAACCGACATACTCAACGCCTTCTGTTGCCTGACACTCTTGGTAAAGTTGACCGAAAAAAAGCTCGTTATCATTGTCATCTATTTGGTGTACTTTCATGCTAGAAAATACTTTTAATCTGGTTCCGGGGACAGCTTTACGAATTTCGGGAAAGACTTTTAACAAAATATCGAGTCCGCGAAATGGAGTGCTGGTGTAAGCTAGAACGGGCGGTATAGATTTATGAGAGAGGATAGGAATATTAGCGGAGAAAATGTTAGCAAAACAAGGTGCGATCGCATTTCTTAAAACACAACTGCGATTGGAGTCAATCCCAAAGCGCCGATGAAATTGTTCGCGCTGCCAGTCGCTGACAAATACAAAGGCATCGCAAGCATTGATTTCTTGATCATTTTTTAAATTTTCGAGGAATACAAAGCCCGGTTCGTTATGAATCCACAAAATTAACTTAGTTCGATGCCCCAAAAGCGGCTTAACTTCCAGCGCTTTGCCGACTATATTAACTATAACTAAAAAATCGAGCGATCGCAGCAATTCTAAATTAGATTTGTCCCGCACCCTGCGCCTGCAATCAACGCCGCGCGACATCCCAGACTCGGAAGTATTGTTAAGTAAAAATACCTCGTTTCCCTGTGCAGCCAACGCCTCAGCTAAGTAACAAATAGCCGACTGAGTGCCACCCAAAGGTTTGCAGTAAGGAGTTTCAATATTGTAATCCCAAGTATAAGTATCGAGAAATCCGATTTTCATTATGGCAATTATCCGCCGATTTGTGAACTAGATTTTTTTTATTTAACCACAGAGGGCGCAGAGGGCGCAGAGAAGAAAGAGAGAATTTCCCACTTGAAACAATTTGCGAGTGCCGTCTCTTCTGCTTCTTCCTCTCTGCGTTCTCTGCGCTCTCTGCGGTTAAATAAATCCATAATAAATGATATAATCTTAAAGCTATTGAGGAGTACCGAACATGACCACAGAACAAGACCCCGTAAAATTGATGAAACAGCAAGTCGGCTTTGCAGCAGCCGATCGCGTAAAATCTGGTATGATTGTCGGACTCGGCACCGGGTCAACTACAGCTTATACTATTCAAGCATTGGGCGATCGCATAAAATCCGGTCAACTCAAAGATATCAAGGGAGTACCGACATCTTTTCAATCAGAAGTGTTAGCCAAACAGTACGGAGTACCGCTGACAACACTAGATGAAATCGACAGAATTGATGTTGCTATTGACGGCGCTGATGAAGTAGATCCCCACCTCAACTTAATTAAAGGTGGTGGCGCTGCCCACACCCGCGAAAAAGTAGTCGATTACCTCGCAACTCAGTTTATTGTAGTAGTTGACGGTTCCAAAATCGTAGATAAATTGGGTTCGACTTTTCGCGTGCCCATCGAAGTTATACCGATGGCATTAACACCAGTGATGCGCGCCATTGAAAAATTGGGTGGCAAACCAGAACTCCGCATGGGTGTGAAAAAAGCAGGCCCGGTAATTACCGATCAAGGTAATATGGTAATCGATGTCAAATTTGATAACCTTGACAATCCTGCGGAATTAGAAAAAACTTTGAATAATATTCCCGGCGTGTTAGAAAATGGCTTGTTTGTTAACTGTACAGATTTGGTTTTAGTCGGCGAAATCAAAGACGGTAAACCCGTAGTGCGCGAAATTTCTAAATAGGAAATAGTTAGCCCGGGCGCTGCGCGTACCTAGAGTTAATAGGACTTACGCACGGATAGTCAGAAACTGAGTTTTTGCCCGAATCTACGGACTGCAACGAAATATTGTCGTCCATCAAACCCAGTTTCTTAAGCTTGGTGCGTAAGTTCCGACGTTAAATTTCTTTTCTTCCCTCTTCCCTCTTCCTTCTTCCTTCTTCCTTCTTTTTGATAATGCAATATCGCAGATTCGGCCGCACAGAATTATCCATGCCCGTCTTTTCCTGCGGCGGCATGAGATATCAGTATAAATGGCAAGACGTGCCAGCCAATGAAATTCCAGCAGACAATCAACAAAATCTAGAAGCGACGATTCGCTACTCGGTTGAATGCGGCATCAATCACATAGAAACTGCTCGCGGTTACGGCACTTCTGAGATGCAACTAGGGCGAATTTTGCCGAACTTTCCCCGCGAAAAGTTGATAGTGCAAACGAAAGTTAACCCCAAACCGAACTCCCAAGAGTTCCGCGAAGACTTTAATAAATCCTTAGCTTATTTGCAACTGGAATACGTCGATTTACTGTCGCTACACGGCATTAATACGTGGGAATTGTTAGAGGAGTCTATCCGTCCGGGTGGCTGCATGGATGTGGCGAGAAAGCTGCAAGCAGAAGGCAAAGTTAGGTTTATTGGTTTCTCGACTCACGGCCCGACGGATGTGATTGTCAAAACAATTGAAACTAATCAATTCGATTATCTTAACTTGCACTGGTACTACATTAATCAAAGTAATTGGCCGGCTATTGAAGCTGCTAAACGTCACGATATGGGCGTTTTTATTATCAGTCCTTCCGACAAAGGCGGTCAGCTTTACAGCCCGCCGCAAAAATTGGTAGACTTGTGCTATCCGCTGAGTCCGATGGTTTTTAATGATTTGTTTTGTTTGTCGCATCCGCAAGTACATACTTTAAGTTTGGGCGCCGCCAAACCTGAAGATTTTAACGAACATCTCAAAGTTTTAGAATTGTTAGATAAAGTCGATGAAATTTTGCCGCCGATATTAGCAAGGTTGGAAACAGCAGCAATTAATCAATTAGGAAAAGATTGGTTTAAAAGTTGGCACGTTGGTTTACCGAGTATACAAAACACTCCCGGAAATATTAATATTTATGTGATTTTGTGGCTGTGGAATTTAGCGCAGGCTTACGATACGATCGACTATTGCAAGATGCGCTACAACCTCTTGGGTAACGCCAGCCACTGGTTTCCCGGCAAAAAAGCAGATCGCCTCAATGAATTAGACTTGCGCCGCTGTCTCGCCCACAGCCCCCACGCTGCCAAAATTCCCGGTATTCTGCAAGCAGCCGATCGGCTTTTTGGAGGCGAATCCGTGCAGCGCTTGTCCCAAGAATAATCAAAAAAAACCCGGTTTCGAGACAGAAACCGGATTAGCGAACCGGAGCACGTGAGTTAGTTACGCGCACACAATTAGCCTATACTTGAGAAACTCTCACAACCATCGCCCATCCGTCTCATCCATTCGGGCGATACCACTTTTTTTCTCAACTCACTCCCATTTTGCTTTAATCTGAGATAAAACAGTTAATAATTCACTTAGGTACTTTTTATGACTCTTAAACGCCGAGATTTCTTGTATTTGGTGACTGCCACCGTCGGAGCTATTACCGCAGGTGCTTGCCAAGCGTCAGGAAATAATGTATCGCAAGCAAGTCCCATTGCAGAAAGCCAAAAAATAGCCCAAACTCCCGGCCCTTTTACACTCCCGCCTTTGCCTTACGAATACAATGCTTTAGAACCGCACATCGATGCGCGGACAATGCAATTTCACCACGACAAACACCACGCTGCTTACGTTAAAAACCTCAACGATGCTGTCAGTAAATACCCGCAACTCAAAAATATCACTGCGGAAAATATGCTGCGAGATTTGAGCAAAGTGCCAGAAGATATTCGCACCACCGTGCGTAACAATGGCGGCGGACACCTAAATCACAGTATGTTTTGGGAAATCATGGGTCCCAACGGCGGCGGCGAACCCACAGGGGCAATTGCAACAGCAATCAAGCAAGATTTCGGCAGTGTTAGCGATTTTCAAGCCAAATTTAATGAGGCTGGAACTAAGCGTTTTGGCAGCGGTTGGGTTTGGCTGGTTCGCAATAAAGCTGGCAAACTTGAGATTACAACTACGGCAAATCAAGACACTCCTTTCATGGAGGGCAACTATCCAATTATGGGTAACGATGTTTGGGAACACGCTTATTATCTCAAATACCAAAATTTGCGCGCTGACTATCTAAAAGCTTGGTGGAATGTTGTTAATTGGGCGGAAATTAACAAGCGCTACGAAAAGGCGATCGGTTAGTTTAACAAAGTGTGTAGCTGCGATCGCAACTACACACTTTGTTATGTCTAAAATAAAAATATAACTTGATATCAACATATAAACTCCGGTTTAATTATTATTAAAAAATATACTAAAAATATCTGCGTTAATCTGTGTTTATCTCCCTTAAATCTGCGGTTAAAGTTATTTTTTAGCTTGCCTATCTCTATTATAGCATCCTTTACCAACATTTTATGTAAAGTTACGTAAAAGTTTCACCAGATACAAAAAAAATTAGCTAGTTTTGGTGTACAGACACAAAATATCTCAGTGCGATCGCCGATGCTTCAGTCAAGAGGTCTCAGTATTAATACCATGTTCCCAAAAGAGTGCAACTGCAGGCCAACACCAAACCCCTACGCAGTAAGTCATTCTCGCTCGAACATCGAAAATAGTAGAACTCTGACTGCGGTGATATTTGACGGCTTAGCTCAAATCAGACTTGAATTGCAAACATTCGCTCTCCCATCAGGAAAGGCATCTGCGTACCCTTCGGGAAGGCATCTGCCTACATCTGCGTGCATCTGCGGTTTCCATCTAGCATCAAATATTTATGCAATTCAAATCTATGTGAATAAAAATCCATAGGTTACAACTCCTGAGCAACCAAGCTTCTTGAAAAAAGATCCAGATTTTTTCAATGAGTTTAGTTGCCTATTGTCTAAATCCCAGAAAAAAGTTATCCGAAAAAAATTATGGCTGCTTTCACCGTCACCAACACCAACGACAACGACAATCCAGGTTCCCTGCGATATGCCATCAAACAGGCTAATGCCCAAATTGGCGCAGATATCATTACCTTCGATCCAAATTTCTTTGCCTTACCCAGATCGATCGTCCTTTCATCACAACTAATAGTCAACGACAGCCTCACCATCAAAGGCACTGGTGTCAGCAACCTAACGATTAGCGGCGATGCCAACAATAGCGGCATCAATGACAATCGCGATGTCCGCCTCTTCTTCGTCAACCAAGGCACGGTTAACTTCAATAACCTCACCCTGGCAAATGGCCGGGGAAAGGGCGGCGACGGTGGAGGCGGAGGAGGCGGTATGGGTGGTGCGCTGTTCATCAATGGCGGTACCGTCAGCGTCAATAACGTCACCTTCTCAAATAACCAAGCAGTTGGAGGCAAGGGCAACCTTGGCAACAATGGCGGTGGGGGCTTTGGTGGTAGCGGTGGCAGCGGCTCTCTTGCTGGTGGCGGTGGCGGTAGCTTTGGCGGCGACGGCATCAGCACCTTTTTTAACCTGGGTGCTGGCGGTGGCGGCTTCATGAGCGGTGGTGGCTCCCTTGGCGATGGCGGTGGTACTAATAAGGGCGGTAGCGGTACAGGCACCATATTTGGCGGTGCCCCAGCAGGTAACGGCACCAGTGGCTTCACGAACGGTACTAATCAGCAAAATGGTACCAGCG
>Ga0163154_10001787_pt1 | contig 32613 bp, 42 predicted proteins | sample OliLakLV19MP9P1_FD_148649 | JGI IMG/M metagenome (GOLD analysis project Ga0163154, IMG submission 148649) | Freshwater microbial mat bacterial communities from Lake Vanda, McMurdo Dry Valleys, Antarctica - Oligotrophic Lake LV.19.MP9.P1 | ecosystem: Environmental > Aquatic > Freshwater > Lake >... | reverse complement strand
GGCGGCGGCGGCGGCGGCGGCGGCGGCGGCGGCGGCGGCGGCGGCGGAACGTGCTGCGTCGTTGCGGCACGCACCTCACCCGTCGATGGGTTCCACTCGAAACCCGCCGCGTCGGGATGCGGCTGCCATTCTTTTCGGTTCTTGAGCTTGTCCGCGAGCGTAACTTGCTGTGTCATTGTCGAGTGTCTCCCTTGTGAATCGCTTCTGAGATGGGCCTTGAGCATGTCCTGCGCAGTCAGACCGCAGGTCGGTACGAAAAAACAGCCCCCGTAAGCGCCACACGCTTGGGGCGAAGGTGGGAGTTCTTTCCCTGTGCGGAAGTTTTTGTAGGCGCCGAGGATATCGATCGCGATCAAATCGATCTCGTCGAAATTCTTTTCGATGTCTTCGCGCAAAACCACCAGAGAGACCTTATGGCTCTGATAAGGCTTTTTGGTGGTGTAGTAGACCCACCGCAGCTCTACGGCGTCTTTACCTGTCCGGGACATGGCCTCGGCAGCGTAGATCGTTGCCTGGATATCCTTACGCAGGTCATCTTCGGTCTTTGCCCACTGAAGATTACCCGTGGTCTTGTGGTCCAAGACAGTCGGCGGGTCGCCGCCGAAACTGGCGTCGATGTAGCCGCGATAGCTCGCTGCGTCCGTCTTCACGACGAACCCCTTCTCGACTTCGGCTTCGCCTGGCATCGGCAGATGCGCTAGGCCAGAAGATGCGATCTGCCCCTCAAGTGTCGACAGATCAAACGCCGTCCCATCCCTGAGCCAGGCTTCGAGCACAGCATGCACGCGCACACCGAGCGCCGCAGACGGATTGGGCGGGCTACGGATACCGTCGAGGTACTGAAACCCCCACTTCCGCTTGCAGTCAGTCCACGTGCCTATTTGCGAGGCGGAGAGAAAAATCTCATCCCCATAGCCGTCGCTGGCCGTGCTGGCGCTTTGACTCATTTCGTGACCTTTCGACGGAACCTTGAGATCGATGTGATTGAATGAGCAGCCAATCTAATGGCACACATACGCGATGTCAAGAACCGATCCGATATTCAGTCGCGTCGCTGAGGTTGTTCATGGGCTGTCTTTTTTTCCAGCGCCGAGCGCGCGATCTTGGTTTGTGCGTTTTTTACGTGTCTCAGTGTCTCAGCACAGTGTAAGTTCACGTAACTTTTACGTTTTTCACTGAGACACAAACTGAGACAGTTTCGTTTTTGAGACACCAATTTGCACTGTCTCGGACTCAATTTGAACGTGTCGAACCGATCATAAGAGGTGCTAGCCAGCTGTTTTGTTCAGGAGCGATGGCTCCTGCAACCTTTTCTTCCTGCGTGGCGTCTTCGATGTGATAGATTTCCCGCTTCGCGCGCTTCGCTATGCTCTCACTCATGGCTGTAGGCATGTTGACGCGGCCTTTGTAGTAACCGAGCTTGTCGAGAGCTGTCCGAACCCGTTTCTGTGTGGGGAGGGTGTGATCCTTGGTTTCGAGTCGCAATGCACCTACCAACACATCTTGTATGCGGACCACCACCCTCCTACCGTCGCGCGTTGGAACATTTACCGGAGCCTGCGCACTCAGCCATATGTCAATTTGATCAACCCATGCGTCGGTGGAGGTGCTGATAGCTTGTCGCTCGCGAGCGACAACCTCTTGTTCCGGGGTGAGCCACCATGGTTCTCCGGCGAGGTATCGATACACGGCCTCCCCCCAGAGCTGGTCGCGGATAGCGGATAGTTCGACGCTGTGCGGACCGGCAGATGTGCGTCCTACTTCGACGACCCAAAAACGCCTGGCGCCCGTCGGATCGTCGAACAATTCTTTTGGGTTTGCCGACATGCCGAAGACGCTGCGACGTGGATGCTCCTCAAACGCTTGCGCGTAGGGAGCCCGGAACCAGTCTGTCTGCGATGTGATGAAACTTTTCATCAGATCAACATCGCGGCCTTTGAATGCAGCTCCGTCGCTGATCTCAATGATCCACTTGCCCGCCAAGGATAGCGCCGCGTCCGCTCGTTTGTGGATGTCGCCAAGTTGGTCAATGAACCACGACCTGTCGGGGAGCAGTGCAGCGAACAGTGTGCTTTTTTTGAAACCTTGGTCGCCCTGGAGGACAAGAATGGTGTCCACCTTACACCCCGGCTGCATGGTACGGGCGCACGCAGAAATCAGCCACTTAGAGCCGTATAGAGCGTTCTCCGTGCTACGCGCCGCTCCTGCATAGTCTGCCAGCCAGTTGTCGATCCTCGGCATGCCGTCCCAGATGTCGTGTACGCGCGCGAGATAGTCTCTCACTGGATTGACGTGGTTCTGCATAGCTGCGAGACGTAGTGCTTTTTTCACCACATCTTCCTTCATCGCGAGTCTCTCGACGGTGCTGAGCCACAGCTCTACTCGCCCTAAATCGTCTGGCAATACGCGAGACGGATATTTACGAGCGGTGAAATCACCACCTGCGAAGTTGCCTCGGAACGGTGGCTCTCTCAGATAGATTGGCGCCACGAGCCTCTCATCGAAACCTAGAACTCCGCGCCATTCTTCGTGGTAGAGAAGCGTGATCTGCGCATTATTGAGCGTTGGGTGCTTTTTCCCTTTGTCATCAAACGTGATTCGCTTGTGCCAGTTTTCGTCATCTACGAGATCTTGCGTCGATCCGGGCGCATACTGCGCGGCCTGCGACGCCTTTTGGTCGACCGTCTCGTCGCTCAAAGGGGGGTCGCAATACGCCTGATTGCATCGGTGCAGCTCCTCGGCGATGCGCGCCTCATCCCACCCATGGTGTCGCAGCGCGCAACCGAACTGAAAAAGGGTGGTGTCCCGCACCCACTCGTGAGGTCCGCCGATGACGTAGCGCGGAAAGGGAAATATCGGCGCACCGTCAGCCCCGAAAGTGACCATGGGGGGGCGAGGGATCTGCGCGTCCGTGACGGCCGCAAAGATCCCCTTGGTTGAGGGCTTCACGCCGGCAGGTCTGCTCTTTTTCCCGTTGACCAGGTCGAGCAACCAGGAGGGGATGGCGGCGACGGGGACCGAGAGATCCTCCCAGGTGTAGACACCACCGCTCGCGTGGCGGCTCGGAGCGGCGATCACATACCCACCGTCGGCGCGCACGTCGATGTGCTTGCCGATCTTGTTGTCGCTGTTTTTGACCGCCTGTTTCGGGCCGGGCGGATAGCGAAAATAGAGATGCCGTCCGCCGCTGCCCGTAATTGCGGTCAACGTCTCAGGGACACCACCGTAGGGGGCGACGACGGCGGCGAAATTCGCCACACCGTCGAAGCCGTCCTTGACGTCGAGATCGATGACGATGAGGTCCGACCCAGCGCCGGTGGCGATAGCGACGTTGCGCGGCGAGATCCGCCCCGCCAGATCGCCGACCGCGAACCAGCTCCGGCATTGTTCCGGATCAATCGTCGCATCCTTCAGGCCGTGAGGAGTCGATGGATGCTTGCCCGGCTTGTCGCACTTGGACCGCCCGCAACTACAACCGCCACCTGCCTCTACGGTATGGACCGGATGGATGCGCCACCCACGTCCGATGTACTGCATCCACAGGGGTACCGGAGGCGCACCCCCACTACCATCACGAGAGGGTGAATGTAGGTCAGACAGCGGCGACTCGCTCATACATGCAGACCCGTTCAGGTTAGATGTCCGACCTGGCGATCGGTTTGAGTAACGGGCGGGGCGGAGCACACGCTATCGCCGCGACCGTCGTGAAAACACGTTCTCCGCACCGAACGAAGAGCGAACACCCCGCCCGCTACTCAAACCGACCACTCCCAACCCCGACTGGCTCAGACCGAGGAAGAAAGGGCACTGTATCTGACCAACAAGGCGAGAGTCAACACCTAAACGAGGCGCTAGGCGTCAGACACCGAGGCGCTAGGCGTCAGACACCGAGGCGCTAGGCGTCAGACACTGAGGCGTCAGACCGAGGCGGCAGGCGGCAGGCGGCAGGCGGCAGACGGCAGACGGCAGACGGCGGGGAGCTGTAGTGGTTACTAACTTACACCACCCTACAGTAACACACTAAACACACACGAGACGAGACAGCGGGACTCGTGTGGCCAAACCGGAATTTTGACGATTTGCTGTCTGATTTCAGAGACATAGCCCGCTGAGACACGGTACTGAGACATTTGCAGCTCAACACTTACCCTACGCCCCTCGCGCTTTCGCGTTTTGCCTAATTCGCCTTTTTACACTGTATACCACTCTATATAGGTGTAGGTGTCTCAGTGTCTCACAAAGAGGTAAGTATATGAAAACAGCTAAAGTTTTCACTGAGACAGGTCTGAGACAGAAACACCCTAGAGACGTGTCCCATGTCTCAGATCTCACCTAGCGTATTTTGACGTAAGTTGTTGAACTTATTACTTATTGTCACCACACGAGGCGCCCCCCTCCCCTCCGGATGGATACCTTTTTGGGAGTCTGGAAATAACGACGGGGAAGCGATCTTTGACGACATCGGGATATTTTCAAAGAGTTGGCCGATTTATTGCGTGTGCGGCAAGATAGCCACCTGTCTGGGTCTGGGGCGCGGTCGACAACCGCTCGTTTGTCTGACAAGGTTCCTGCACGCCGTTCCGCGCGTCCAGGAACCTCCCCCATGATGATCCCCATCGAACCCGGCATCGGCCTCTGGAAGCCCCGCCCACGCGGCGCCCAGCGCATGCTCGTTGACGTGCCGCCCGACCTCGTGACGCCCCTGAAGTTACTCGCCTTCGTCCGCGAGGAGACGATGGGCAACGCCATCGGACGGACGATCCGGCGCTTCCTCGACGACACGGTCCGGGACGCGCACGCCAGCGGCTTCCTCATCCCGTCCGACGAGGGCGGCGACTTGCCGCTCGAACGGTGGCCGATCTTGGTCCAGGCCGCGCTGCTCGTGCCTGCAAAGCTCCGCTGGCGCGTGCAGCCCGATGGCCGCGTTCCGGCGACATACGTCTACGGCGACCGCCCGAAGGGCATCCGGCGGGTGCAGGTGCCTGTGTCGGCGGAGGAGCGGGTTACGGCGAGCATCTGCGCTCTCGGCCAGCTGTCGTCGGCGACACGTTGGGGGGCAGACGTGCTACGCAACGAGCTACGTCAGCTTTTGGAGGGTGCGGAGCTGTGGACGATGACACCTGCGCAACAGGTCGCGGCGCTCATGCCGAACGAGCAAGCCGCCTGGCGAAGCGCTCTGATCATTTTGGAGACGGATCAGAGTAGCCGCGCTATTCGGGCGGTTCCACGCGCTCCGGCGCAAAACCCTGGCGCAGATCTGCGCATCCCCTCAATCGGGAATCTCTTCGAGGACGAGCCAGGCGCTTGACAAGAGCCGAGCCCAGGGCAGTGTAGTGACGCGGACTGGGAACACTCGGTCGGTAGATGGCCTCGGTCCTCATCGAGGCCATCTGTTTTACGCCGCTTTGACCAGCCGTGCCGCCTTGGCCGCTTCTTTGGCTACCAGCCGTGCTGTTCGCGCTGTTTTGAAAACTTCGACATCTTTTGAATAAATGACGATGACTCTACCGACTTTTTGGGCCGGGATGAGCCCGTTCTTGATCGCCTTTCGGACTGCTGCGGGCAGGATGCCGATTTCCACAGCCGCTTCGGCCATCGTCATCACCTTCAGCGGGCGGCCTCTTTTTGCCGGATCCACGCTGGTCGAGGTGACCTCGCCGCGCAGGTATCGAGCCCTGAAAAGTTTGACATCTTCCGGGTCGAGTACGATCGCGTTCCCGATCTTCAAGTAGGGTATGTGCCCGATTTTGATCGCGTTCCAGATCGTGTTGCGGTGGACACCGATGGTCGCCGCCGCCTCGGTCGTCGTCATCACATTGCCCATCGACTTGAGAATGATTGGGGTCGCCATGATCGCACAGCCTAGTGCGACTCTACCGTCGCGTCAAACCAGAAGGGAGCATGTGCCCGAAAGCCTTGCGGAACTCGACCTCCTGCACGCCCAGCTTGCGCACCATGGCCAGTCCTTGTTTGGGGGATGGGTGTTCGGTGATGCCCGCGAGACGGATCACGTCGAGCGCACCTTTGACCGCGCGGCTCGGAACGGCGTAGAAGATCACGTTACCGCTGTTCGAAATCTGAAGAAGGTTTTTTTTGGAGAAAATCTGCATACGACCTCGCGGAGAGTTTGCCACGACTTCGGGGAGATCGCGCGTTGGGAATTTCACTTGCGACGAGGCGGGCCGAGAGTGTCCGCCAGCGTCGCGTGCTGCGGCCCGACAGTGCGAATGTTCTTGTAGCGGCCGTCCATTGCGCTCAGTCGTAGTTTTATGTTGTTGCCAGGTCCGAGCTGGTTCACGAGCCAGCCGACACACTCGCGCTCCTTGCCGATGGGAGACTCGTGGCAGGCCATCGCTTTCAACGAGCCGCCGACGATTACGCCGGGTTCGGCGATCGTACTTTCCAGCCGTCGGTGTTTCTTCGCGCAATACCCACCGGGTATGTCGCGGGAGGGGACGACGCCGACTCGCCATGGGCACGCCTTGCATTGCGTGGGCATGCGTCTACGACCCCCTCACCGGGGTGCGAGGCGCTGACTTCGCAGCTTTGCGAAGCGCGGCGAGTACATCCAGCTTCTTTCGGTCCTGCCTGTCGTTCCATTCAGGCAGGCTCTGCCCGCCATCCCATTCGATGGCCGAGCGCAGGCACAGCATCGCACGATCGACCTGGTGGTCGTTCCTTCGATCCGCACACTCCGGTCGCTCGCTGTGCCCGTAGGTTGCGACGTTGAGGGCGCCGATTACACAGACGGCGCCATCGCGATCCTCCAGCTCGCCCTGTACCCAGCCGCGGCTGTCCAGGGTATCCGCTGCATCGAGTAAGATCGCCTGGGGGCTCTTGAGTTTGATGATCACGGACCGCTCCTTTCAGTCGTCGTCGTCGTCGTCGTCGTCGCTGCACCAGCGAGCGAAGGCGGTACCCTCGACGAGCACCGCGTCGCCGACGATGCCGGGATAGTACGCGCGCGCCTGCGCGTTGGCTTTGAAACCGAAGAGGGTTCCCTCTTCGTTGACCACGAGACATCGGCGCACGCCGGGACCGAGATAGACCTGCTCGATGTAACCGCCCACGATCGCCTGCCACGCGGCGAGATCTGCGGGGTACGGAACCACCTCGCACGTACCGTCGGTACGCATAACGGTGACTGTCTCGGCGACGGTCATTGCGCCGCCTGCAACCGCGGCCCGCTGGCCACGTTCACGTTTTTCCCGTCGACTTTTCCCGTCGAATACCCGGACGGGTCGACGTACGCCCGCCTCACGTTTTTGGTCACCAAGTTCGCGGTTGCCCACCGCAACACCGAGGCTTCTTGCGCTTCGATCCGCGCGAGTCCTTGGTTGACCCGAGCGAGCGAGACCCCGCCGCTCTGCGCGGCTGCGCCGGCTTCGAGCCGACCTTCTTCGCGAGCGCTTTTCAAGCGTTCGATCACGGTTTCCACGCAGCCGACACGCCAGGCGTGTATCCACGCGCGACCTTTTCCTGCGTAGCGCGCAGCGAGTTGGTCGATTTCTCGCGTCAGGTACAGGTAGAGGTACCGGACGGCGGACACGTCGGAGGGGGCGCCCACGATCTGTAGCAGCCCCTTGCGGCGGTCGTAGTAGGACCGACAGCCGTTCGCTCTCGCGACCCCGTTCGCGAGCACGTTCTTCCAGCGGACCAAGATCTTGCTCTTGTCGAGCGGATCCGGGGAGACGCCGACCTCTTCAGCCTGCCGCTCTTCAGCGACATTCAGCATCGCCTGGTCCAGGCGGTGCGCTTCGAGGAGACGCTGCGCCGCCGCCGCCGCCGCCGCCGACTCGTGTTCGTTGGCCCCACCCTGCGCGAGGCGAAGTAGGTTGCGTACTCGATCGAGGATCTTCTCTTGGTTTGCGTCCATAGAGAGACAATAGCAGCCCCGTCGCGTGCGTCAAGTTATTTTTTGCACTTAGTCTGGATCGAGCGCACGCAGCTTCTTTCTCACGACTTTCGCGGCTTCTCTCCACATATCTGCTTCTCCGACGGCCTTGCTTTGCGACGCGCGGCGATCGAATTCGACGACGAGTGAAAGTAGCTCGAACGCGACGCGCAGTGTTTCAGGGTTCATTAGGACGCCACGCGTTGAGTCGGCGATATTTTTCTTCGGTGGTGTGCCCGTCCCAGGCGCCGGGATATTCGCCGATGTCGGAGGCGTCTTGGCGATCTCTGGGCGAGAGGTGCCAGCTCACCTGCCCCGTCGGCAAGTCGACGAAAAGCACGGGCCACAGGTGCGGCTCAGCCAGAGAGACGTCCAGCTGGAAACCCACCAGGCAACCGCCCGCCTGGGCAGCCCGCGCGAAAGCGATCACACACCACGCGCGCTCAACGTACAGAGACTCGCTCATCGCGCAGCTTCGAGCATGATGGACAAAGCGGCTTGCAACCGCGCCGTATCACCATCTTCGCTGTAACCCGCCACTCGCCTGGTGACGACGAAGTCGCGCTTGTCTCTCCCGCCGAAAGACGCAACCTCTTCGCGCCCGACGAGGTCGAGCAGTTTCTGGATCTGGTTTTTGTCGAGCATCGCGTTCACGTCTTTCTAGGGTGCCTACCCTGGCCGAAAATTTGAATATCTCCAAGAGATTCAAATTGCAATGGAGCACCGTCGGCTGGAGCACGTTTTGTCCGAAAGCGCTCGCCCTTTTCCACGACGTGCAGGGTTGCGGCGAAGGCGCTCGTTGACGAGTCGTTCGTCGTACGCACGTAGTCACCAGTGCTACCGCAGCTTCTTTCCGCGAGAGGCCACGAATCGAGCGTCTGGCACACCTTACAGCGCCGCTGTTCGACAAATTCGATACCGATCTGAACCGGCGCGGCTTTGACCCACTCGTGCGGGCGTCGGAAGTCTTTCATTTTCGCACGCCTGGCGGACACGGACAATCACTGTGGCACCCGCTGCAATAGTCAGCAGCCTCGTGGATCTCTGCTTCCGTCTGGCAGAAACCTCCGCATCCGCAAAAACTGCAATGCGCGTCGTGCAAACTACACAGGTGACCGCACCCGCTGCACGTTTTCTCGCACACGGCATGGTCGGTGAAGTGCTGACAGTACGGGCTGTCCTCCTCGTCAAACCAGTTGAACTCCACGTCGTCGCTCTCGTCGGTGCCTTCGTCTGTCCCGACCTCCCCGACCTCCCCGACGACGCTCTCGGCGCGACGCCCCTCCGCTTCCGCCGCGAGCCGCGGCATCGCTGTGACAATGCTCTTGGGCGAGATGTCGCACCCTGCGAAGCGGCACCCCTTGCGCAACGCGGCGACGCCCGTGGAGCCAGATCCTAGAAAAGGATCGATGACCAACTCTCCGCGAAACGCGCTCTGACCCACGAGCACCTCCAGCAGCGCGACAGGCTTCTCCGTAGGGTAGCCGTTCGAGACACGCTTCGCGCGCAGCAGATTACCCACGCCCAAGTCCGCCACCTGTCGCTTGCCCTTCCGCAGGTACATCACGAACTCGACCTGCGAACGATATCCGTATCCCATACCTATGTGTATCTTGTCCCACACTATCACGCGTCTCATTTCGAAGCCGGCGGCTTCGGCAGCTGGTCGGAGGTGAAAGAGCGTGTCGGTGTCCGAGAAAACGTAGCAGTGTCGATCTGGCCGTAGCACGCGGTACAGCTCGCGGAGAAGCTCCGGGAGGCGGTCGTTTCCGATCACCTCGAACCACTCGTTGCTCGACGCGTCAGACACTTTGAGGCGGGTCGTGGTGCCCTTGGCGCGGTGCTTCTCCAGGCTGCTGTACGGCGGGTCAGTGATCACTAGGTCGACAGATTCACTGCCCAAGCTACGAAGCCACGCGAACGAGTCCTTGATGTGAACGCTGAAGGTCATGTCTCTCCCCGGAATGTTTCACGTGAAACATTAGTCCGCCGATGCGCCGGACACCGCGTGATCATGCCGACCTGCGACGGCTTCACCGCGAATGTCGTCGCGCAGCCAGTGTGCGCACACGTCACCGTCACGCGCGCTCGGGCGCTCAGGCGATGCGCCGGACACCGCGTGGTGTGGCCGACGTCCGACGGCCTCACCGTGAACATCTGAGCGCAGCCGGCGTGCGCACACGTCACCGTCACGCGCGCTCGGGCGCTCAGGCGATGCGCCGGACACCGCGTGATCATGCCGACCCGCGACGGCTTCACCGCGAATGCCGTCGCGCAGCCAGTGTGCGCACACGTCACCGTCACGCGCGTGCTGTACGTACCCTGCCGATGCGCCGGACACCGCGTGGTGTGGCCGACATGCGACGGCTTCACCGTGAACATCTGAGCGCAGCTGGCGTGCGCACACGTCACCGTCACGCGCGCGACGCCGTGGACGTTCGCCTTCCGATGCGCCGGACACCGCGTGGTGTGGCCGACATGCGACGGCTTCACCGCGATCGTCTCCACGCAACCAGCGTGCGCACACGTCACCGTCACGCGCTCGATGCCGCGCGTACTCACCTGCCGATGCGCCGGGCACCGCGTGATCACGCCGACCTGCGACGGTTGCACCGCGAACGTCTCCGCGCAGCCGTCGTGTGCACACGTCATCGTGACGCGCGTGCCGATGGCGCTCTTCACCTGCCGATGCGCAGGGCACCGCGTGGTGTGGCCGACGTTCGACGGCTTCACCGCAAACGTTGCCTCACACCCCGCGTGCGCGCACGTCACGGCCACACGTGTACCGCTTGCGGTCTGCACCTGCCGATGCGCCGGACACCGCGTGGTGTGGCCGACGTTCGACAGCTTCACCGTGAACATCTGAGCGCAGCCGGCGTGCTTGCACGTCACCGTCCGCGCCGCCAGCGACGCGACGCGCTCCAGCTCCACCGCCGTTGCGTCCCGCTCCCATTGCTCGCGCGGATTCACTGGCGCGTCGAGGCCACACACAGGGCACGTTGTTGCGCCGAGCGCCATCACCGCGCCGCAGAACGTACACGCCTTCGCGCGTGGAGCGCCGTCGCTCTTCGGCCGGCCGTCGAGCGACCACTCGCGATCTTCGTCGACCATACCGTGCGCGTGGAAATTGCCGGCGTGGTCGAGGATGATGGCAGGTGCGTCGCCGTACGGTCGCGCAGCTCGCCCCGCAAATTGCAGGTAGCGCACGAGGCTTTGCGTGGGACGCGCCATCACCACGCACGTCACCTCCGGCGCGTCGAAGCCCTCCGTCAAGACGTCCACGTTGACCAGCACTTCGAGGGCGCCGGACTTCAGCGCAGCGATCAGCTTCGCGCGCTCTTTTTCGGGCGTCTCACCATCGACGAATCCCGCCCGCCGGCCGCTCGCGACGAACGCCTTGCACAGCTTTTTTCCGTGCTCGCGCGAGACGGCGAACACGATCGTCCGCGCACCGGGCGCACGCCCCGCGACGTGCTCCACTACCTCGGCCACGAGGTCATCGTGCATCATCGCGCGTGCCAGCGGCACCGGCTCGTAATCGCCGCGAGCGATTTTCACGCCTGCAATCGCCTCACGCACCTTCGACCCCGGAACCGTATACATCTCCGGCCGCGCGAGGTATTTACCAGCCAGCTCACGCTGCTGCGGTCCGAGTACAAGCGCGCCGAAAGTCTCGCCGAGTCCTTTACCATCGAGGCGCTCAGGCGTCGCGGTAAGGCCAAGCACGAACGCGGTTGGGTACTGCGTAAGCACGCGCTGGTAGCTGGCCGCCGCCACGCGGTGCGCTTCGTCGATCACGACGAGATCGAAGTCGTCGCGGCTACCTCGCCCGAGCGAGTTGATCATCGCGACGAGCACGGGTGCGCCGACGTCCAAGCGCTCGTCGCCGCCGCAGAGGATGCCAACGCGCGGCACACCCGCGGCGAGTAGTGCGGTGCGCGCTTGCGTGAGTAGCTCCACGCGGTGGGCGATCCACAGCACACGCCTGCACGGCGCGAGCGCGGCGAACGAGGCGCCGATCACAGTCTTGCCGCTGCCGGTCGGCGACTGCAACAGAACGCGCGGCGTGCGCATGAAAGCCGCTGTCAGCGACTTGAACGCGGCCCGCTGGTATGGGCGGAGTGCGATCATGGCTCACCACGGCGCGCGATGAGGCGCAGCGTGGCGGCCTCCGCGGATAGTTGGTTGGCGCGATCGACGAGCCGGGAGTCAGACCACGCACCGTCGCGTAATTCTCGGTCACGTCGGCTACGGGCCGCCCGCGCGTCGTCGTCGAGCAACCGCGCAACGCTTTCAAGCGCGGCTACCTCGGACAACAAAAAGGGACGCCTCACCACATCGCCTCGCGCTCAGTCACGTCGGCCGGTGGAAGTTCGACGCCGTCCGTCTGGATACGCCCAAGTACCCACGCCGTCATTGGCGGCGGAATGGAGTTCCCAAACAGGACGTACTGGTCATAGGGCGACGCCTCGCGACAGTGATCGTCCGGGAATCCCTGGAGTCGGGCGTACTCCACGTTCGTCAGCCTGCGATAGTTGTTGCCAATCTGATAGCGTTCATAGTGCCTGCTCGTCGACGAGGTCAGCGTCGGTGCGACACCTGCCACGCCGAAAACCGTGTAGCCCATCCGGGCGCCGCCGCCCTGGTTGCTGAGAACCTGGACGCCCTGCACGAACCGATTCACTGGCAGGCTATCCGCAAGGCGCCCCCTGGTGGATTCCGTGAAGTCGAAATCCGGGCTGACCTCGTGTTCTGCCTGGAGCACCGTGTGGAGGGCGGGAGTATCCTTGGCCTCGGAAAAGGCGGACAGATCAGCGGTGAAGAACCGACCTTGGCTCGCTATGCCCCAAGACTCGAATTTCTTTGCGTGTGCCTCAATGCTAGTCCAGCCGTGGGTCGGCGACAGGAAATCGGCCCGCTGCATGGCTGACAACGCCTTGAGGTCGTCGGTTGTAGCCAGGAGGGAACGTCGCGCTGCCGCAGGCACCTGTGCCTTGGCGTGAACGCCGACGATGATCACACGCTGCCGGTTCTGGGCCAAGCCGAAATGCTTCGCGTTCAACAGACGCCATTCGACACGGTAGTTCAGGCTCGCCAAAGCATCTAGGATCGTTGCAAAATGTGATCCGTCTTCCATCGACAGGAGACGCTTGACGTTCTCAAGGACGAAATACGACGGTTCCTTGCGCCGGATAACTTCGACGATCGACTGAAACAACGTACCGCGGGGATCGCGGACGCCGCGCTTCTTGCCTGCACTGCTGAATGATTGGCAAGGAAATCCTCCGGTTAGCAGGTCATGGTCTGGCACCTTGTGCAGCAAGTCGTTGACGTCGCCCTCGTGCAGGACGCCGTGCCCGAAGCGGGCGCGATAGACCCTGCACGCTTTCGCATCAATGTCGTTCGCCCAAACGGTCTCCAGCCCTCGCGCATCGCACGATAAACGGAAACCTCCAATGCCTGCAAATAGTTCGACGCACTTCATCGTCGTCACCACATGTCTTCCGAGAAAAGATTGGGGGGCCAGTTGAGACGCTCTGACGGGCCAGTTCGGGTGCCATCCCTGTCGCGCCCGATGATCTGCCCCGCGGCGAGTGCAATCGCAGCGCCCTCGATGCGGTCGACGAAGCGCCCCGTGGACGTGACGAAACCCTGATCGCGCTCCGCTCTGCGGCCGACATCATTCGGCAGCGAATTAAGGATCGTGTGGTGCCGCCCCGGCCGCGGCACGGTGTGTACGACACCATCCGCCCTGACGGCGGCGGTCGCGATCGTTTCCAGCTTAGGATCTACGCTCATGGTCGTTACCTAGTCGTTGATGGCGTCGTGTCGAAACGACCGCGGATTCGCGCCAGTTCTGAGGCACCGGCGCAGCTCGGCGATCTCGGAGAGCAACATTTCGTTCCGCGCAAGCAGCGCAACGACGTGCTCATCGACGTGCTCATCGACCAGCGAAGCTGCCGCGCGATACGGCGCCGAGGGGCGACCTGAGCGCCCGCGGCGCAGGCCGGCCGCGAACGCATGTGCGCTTCTTGTTCGACTCTGATCTCTGACCGCGTGCAGAGCTTCGAGCAGTTGGTTGTGGCGCTCCCGCAGGAATCTCACGTCACGGTAGAGCGCGAAGGCCGCCGGTACCGCGGACGCCGCAGCAAGCACCCACCACTCCATCACTGCGCACCCCGTAGCGGGCAGTGCGACGGAGGAGGCGCGGTCCAGTCGATCACACCATGGCTGAGACGGCAAACCGACCCACCATACGAGCAGCCCGCGTGCGCGCACTCCCCGCACGTCCGAATGACAGGCAGACCGCTTCGCAGTTCTACACGCAGCTCGGCGATCTCGGAGAGCAACGTGTCGTTCCGCGCGAGCAACGCCGCGACGCGCTCATCTACCTCCGAAGAGACGGGCGCGCACAGCGACAACAGGCGCCGCCGCTCCGCAATCTGCCAAGCGAGAAGGCCCTCCATTCTCCGCTCGAACAAGTTGAGAAGACTCCTCACCGAGCACCTACCCGTTGGTAGTTTTTCTGGAAGTAACGCTCTTTTTTAGAGGTCATAAACAACAGTCTCGCACAATGCGCCCATAAGTCAACGACCTTTTTGCACCAAAGGGCTTTCGCTGTGCTGTTCGACGTGTTAGAGTGTCCGACAATTCAGACCGCAGACGCGACCGCGCCAACGTGGCGCACCTTTCGAGACATCCTGGCGCAGAAAGATCGCGCCAACATGGCGCAGTGCGCCAACATGGCGCAGAAATAGCGCCATGTTGGCGCACTTTCATCCGGAATTGCTCTATTTAGACCGAAAAGTGTGACAACTTGTCACATGAAAAATAACGAGGGCTAAAAAACATGAAACTGTCGAAGAACAATTCAGAGCTGCCGGGGGATGTAGATCCTGATGAAAGCGAACCCCTAGACATCCGCGGCGCCCAAGTTCCGCTCGAAGTGGACCCTCACAGCTACGGCAAGCCCGGAGAGGTTCGCATGGTGATGGCCCCTGGCGGGGTGCTGGTCGCCCCAGGAGAGCCCGCACAGCCCGTGGACGCGCTGACGGAGGATAGCTTCATCTGCGCGGGTACGTCAACGCGTCCTGTGTGTACGAGCTACGCAGCTCTGCTGATGCCCGCCGAAGGGACAGTGAAGGGCTTCAAGCAACCGATGCAAATTCGTCGGTTTTGCACACGCCTTGCTGCGCAGAGCGAGCTTCTGGAACTGACGGATTGCAGCGTGTACGCCTGCACGTTGCGCACGCCACAGGACGCGGTGAGTGTCGCCCGGATCGCGGCGTTCGAGACCGAGCAGCGGAAAATTGCAGAAGAATCGGCGCAGAAGAGCGGCCAGCTCGAACTCTGAGGAAAAAGAAAATGACTCAAGGAAATGTCCCTCTGGAATCCCAGCAAGAGCAGCAACTCCCTCCCGCATTCACCGCGCTCCTCGGGGATGTAACGGCCGCTCGGAAAATGCTGCTGAAAGACGCCGCGTTCAAGGAGCCCCAGCAGCTCCGCCAGTTCATCGCGCAGTTCGTTTTGCCGATGATGGAGAACCAGGTGCGAATCCTTGCCAGCGGCCTGGTGGACACCTATTCGCTCGCCACGGCCAGCCACGAGAAGATATCCCGCATCGAGCAGGAAGACAACGAGGGCGAGGGCGGCAACCGCATCGACCTGGACGATCTCAATGATCTCCAGAAGGCTTTTTTCGCTCACGGTAGTCTGGTGACACAGCAAGGGAATCCTGAGCTGATCGCGAGCTATGAAGCATGCGCCACGGCTCTCGCGCAGCTTGTGAGCGCCGTCATGGACGAGGCTCGTGAGGACGAGCGCGACCGCCAAGACGACGACGACGACGACGACGACGACGACGACGACAACAAGGTGGGCACGTGAGCGAAGTACCTGAAGAGGATTCCATCGACTCTATCGTGGCCAAGGCACGGGCGCGCATTGGCAAGGCGCCGTCTGGCACGCTACCTCAGATGTCGTCGAGCGAGATGCTCGGGACACAGGCAAGCCCGAAGTCGTTCGGATCTTACGAGGAGATGGAGGCACAGCAGTCGCGCCGAGACCTTCCGTCTCCGGAAGAAAACGTCAAGACGCTCGGTGATCTGATGGCGAAGTATCGGATCGGTGATGATCCGGATTTCAAGGTGTTGCTCTACCGGGCCTGGCCGAAGTTCTTCGCGAACAACGTGATCGCAGAAGGGTACTACGCCTCCTACGATCAACCGATCACCGAGGAGACGATCGCCGAGGAATTCGGCGGTGGGCACTACCGGCTGATGGTGCATGGCCCGCGTCCAAATTCCGTACACGGCACGAAACACTATGCGTCCCACATGGTGAAAATTGCTGGAGAGCCCAGGACAGATCGCGTGCCCAATCGCGGGGCTGTAGGGGCCACGCCTACCCAAGGTTCTCTTCCAGGCAGGACGGAGAGCGAAGGAATGGGCGAGCGCGCCTTCTCAACGCTCCACACCATGTTCAACGGCGAGCGCGAAGAACGCCGTGAGCTGGAGCAGCGGCAGTTTGATCAAATGCGCGCGGCGCAGGATTCGGCAGCGGGCATGACCACCGTCTACGAACGGCTGATGAACGACCGACTTGCTTCGGAACGCGCGGCGCACGAACGTGAGCGGAGTTTGATCGAGAGACAGCAACAAGAGAGGCAGGATCGCGTGGCGGAACAAGAGCGTCGCTATGAGCAGGAGCGTAGGTCTATGCCAGATCCTTTCGATCAGATCACCAAAGCCGCCTCCCTCTTCAAAGGGGACGGAGGAGAGAGCCAGCAGCGCGTTCTCGATTCGGTGTTGACGAAGCACCGAGAAGAAGTCCAGTCGCTTCGTGACGAGACGGCGCGGAGTATGGATCGTGTCGGACAGGCCAACGCGCAGGAAACCGCAGCGATCCGCGAAGCCTCCCGCCGTGAAGTCGAAGCAGAGCGGAACGCCTCCCAGTCACGGGAGAAAGATCTCCTTCGGCAGATCGAACACGAGCGAGACGAGCGCCGCCGGGACCAGGACAGATACCGCGAAGATCTGGCGAATCGCGAGCAAGCGGCCAAAGACCGTCTCGACCAAGCACGCGAGACACTGGGCATGCAATGGCAGGCCCGCTACGACACGCTCGGCTCACAGAACGATCTGCGCATGACCTACCTCCGAGACGATCTCGAACGCAAGGGGCATGAACTCGACGAGCTGCGCACCACAGCGCGTGAAGACAAAGATCCGATCTCCGCCATGCGCCGCATGCGCGACTTCCAAGACACAGCCAAAGACATCCTCGGTATCTCCGACTCCACGTCACGAGGCATCGGCTCGGAAACCCCCGCCGCTCCTGCGGGATTCGATTTCAACAAAGTTTTCGAGGCCGTAGCGGAAAAAGGCCCCCAATATCTCGAAGCACTCGGCGGCCTTTTGAACCGCCCTCAAACGGCACAGCAAGCGCCGCCGCAGCCGGGACAAATTTTGCAGACCCCGCAAGGCGTATTCCAGGTCGTGCAGACCGCAAACGGTCTCGGCATGATCCCCTACACACCACCGCAGGCCGTCCCGGTTCCCACGCGTCTCGCCGGACCCCCACAGCGCCGGGCTCTCCCGGCCCAGCAACCCGTCGCGATGCCCGACGTGGACGACGTCATCGAAGCGACGACGCCACCCCCTCGAACACCTCGCGCGCCGACACCACGACCAAAGACGGTCGCACAGCCGACACCAGTGCCCGTCCAAGCCGCGGGAAAACCGCGCATCGCAGAGAAGCCACCTCAACCCGCCGCAGAGGCGCCGCAGATCCCCGACGCCGTAAAAAAGCAGATCGCCGCCACCATCGCGGGCTTCCTCGACACCTCCATCAAGCAAGGCGACGAACCGGAAGACCTGCTCGCGGTCATGTCGGAAAAATACCCGGCGGAGTGGCTCAAGATGCTCGCAACGATCGACATCGAAGAAATCCTCGGTCAGATCCGCGAAGTCCAACCCAACGCAGCCGTGTTCACACCAGGCGGCATGAACTTCACCTACGCCGTCTTCCGGCAACTGCGCGCCCTCACCGCGTAAAAACACCCGCCGTGGTAACATCCCCGCCGTGACGTATCGCAAGACACCCACCGCGAGCCCGAACATTGAACGCCGCCCTGCTGTTCTCGTCCTCCTGGACAACCGGGCGGCGTCAGTTCGTTTCCGCGATGGGACCACGTACGCAATGCCTGCGGCGCCGTTCGTGGAGATGGGCATGCGACCAGGCCAACAGTTCATGTTGGTGCTGAGCTACGCAGGCAAGAGGTTGTCGGGCGCACGGATCGAACCGTTCGCAGCCGCCTCGACGATCGAGCGCAAGGTCATGCCGAAGATTCAAGTCCGCGACGTCAACGGGCGTCTCTCCACCCGCCAGAGCTGATCCTTGCACGCACCCTAGAAAGTGTGCGATGCTGCGGGCGGGCTGCCGGGACACAGGAAATGGTGTCTCGACGCGTACAGTATGATCCCGGCTACAACAACGCGATGGGCACAACGGTGCCCTATCGCGGGACGCCGCATACCGTCGAGACCATGATCAAATTGGTCCAAGGTGACCGCGGCGAGAAATCGATCCGCGTCCGCCGGCACACAGAGCAGATCGTGGGCGGCCTTCGTGCGAAGGATTATTCCTCCGAGGTTGTCGGGATCAACTACTGGTGGGCGCAGCACGGGCGGTACACCAGAGATCCTGTTCACGTCGAGATGCTCCGCGATCCCACACGCCTCGTCGAAGACGCAATGGGTGGCAAGCTCGCGCTCGACTGCGACGAATACGCGATTGCGATCGGGTGCTCGTGCCTGTGCATCGGCGCAGAGATCGAATTCGTCACCGTAGGGTTCCGCCCCGCTCCCGCTCCGCACACACACGTTTTCGTCCGTGCCAAAGACCCCCGCACTGGCGTGTGGTGGGTTCTCGATCCCGTCGCTGGAAGAAAAACAGCCGAGATGCTTCGGCGCGTGAAACACTACCGGATTTATCGCCTATGACCATGCACACCTCGCTCACCTATCGACCGATCGCCTACAACGCGCTTGGATCGATACCCAACGATCCGATCCTTGCGCAGTCGCGCAAGGCCACCGATAAACTGCTCGCGCGCATGCGCTCGATGCCCGAGAAAAAGCGCGCTTCGTGGCTGATCGCCGAGCTGTCGATGCTCGACCCGACACTGCCTGCGAAGGCGGACAAAGCGATCAACGTGCTCCTCCGCAAAGGTTACAACGCCGAAAACGCGATGGCTCGCGCGATTCAGATCGAGTCCGCCAACGCACTCCTGAACCGCTTCGTCGCGACGGGGAAAGAAAATCTTTCAGGTCTCGGAGGTCTCGGCAACGCCGGCAAAGTCGCCGGAGGCTTCGCGCTGAACCTTCTCGGCGGTGCGGCGTGCTCGGACGCGCTCCGCGATCTGATCGCCGACAAAGTCGGCACGAGCAGCGGTCGCGAAGCCGCCGCCTATGCAACCATCGGCGCCGACACCCTTCGAGGGGCGGCAAAGTGTGGCCCCCCGCCAGCCGCCGCAGCGCCTGCGCCCCCGGCGCCCGCCGCACCGCCCCCTGCGCCGGCAGGTGTTCCCATCTGGCCGTTCGTGGTGGGGGGACTTGCGCTCGTAGGTGTGGTAGTTTTTATCAAAGCCAAGTCGTAAAATCACCGTACGGGCCGCTGGAGACTTTCTCGAATGAACGAAGACAATTTCGATGACGACCCGTTCGCGCCGAACGGCCTGCTTGCAGAGCCGAACACTCGGGGCAACGCGAACCAGGACACGACCGGGTTCGTTTTCGATCCGCTGCTTGCGGAGTTCGACTACGACGGCATCCCACGAGGCCCCGGTCCTGCGCCCGCCACAGACTTGCAGACCATGGCGGAGATCGACTCCGATGACGATCTGCAAGACATGGACGGAAGCATTCCGGGCATGGTCCAAACCACATACGGCGCGCACTCTTGGGGCATCGACGTCTCCCAGGGATACCGGCCGGAGTCCATGATGACCGCCGACAGGAACATGAACGCCATGGGCAGTGACGACTACGTACCAATCGAAGACCAGTCCGGCGACCCCCAAGCGGGGCTGATGCCGTCCAACGAAGACCTCGATCCGGATACGATCTACGACCGTAGCTCGTACGAAACCGGGAAAGTCAACGGGAGCGGGATCTTTGATATGGAGGAGGGGACGACCTGGCGCCCGAGCTACGGAGCATTCGCGCACCAGTACGCGCTCCCGGACTACATCGGTCGCGAAGACGAGATGAACGTCCAGGGCTCCATGATGTGGGACGTCACCCGCGGCGCTTGGCGCGTGGTCCAGCCCACCGCGAGCGGTGTGTCGCTGTCGCGCATCGTGCCGGGTTCGCCCAACGGCAATACCAATCGCTACAGCCCTTTTGCGGCACCTCCGTTGTCGCTTCCGGCGACCACCCCTCGCAACATCGAGCGCTTCGGGCGTGAGGTAGCCAACACGATCGTGAGCGGGGCCACCACCCTTGCACCTGAGCACCGGGGCAAGTTCATCGCTGCTTCGGTCGAAGCACTCGCGCCCGGCGCTTCTCGGCAGACGGAAATGATCGCCCAGAAGCTCGTCCGTCGCGGTGCGACGAAAGAAATTGCGCTTCACGACGCGCTCGCTCACGTCGTGAGCCAGGCAACGAGCAGAGACCTCAAAACGTCTGTGGAGAAGGCCAAGCGCGGCATCTCGACAGCTGGCAGCAAGCTCCCGTGTGTGACTCGTCTTGCGCAGCGCTCGGGCGCGGCGGTCGGGGGGCGCATCCAGGAGCTGCGAAAGGCTCTTCTCGCGCCGGCAGAGTCGAGCGCGAGCGTAGCGCAGGGTGAGCTTGGATCGTACTACGCTTCGGCCTCGAAGGGGCGTCTGGAAGGTCTTGGGGGGGAAGGGCCTGCGGCGGCGGCGACCGCCGTCGCCCGCGAACCAGGGATGCTGACCCCTCGCAACCTGGCCATCGGGGCTGCCGTGCTCGGCGGCGCTTTCTACGCCTACCGCTCGGGCATCTTCAAGACCAAGACCAAGGTCGGTAAAGGGGCCAAGCGATGACCCAAAAGAGCGCACGCGAATACCTCGACGAAGATCTCGAAGCTGTCATCGGCGGCGGATTCCCCATGGGAAACGCGCCGCAAGGTTTCTCTGATTTCCCTCCGGGACCAGGCACAGGAATACCCCACGTCCCGCCGGGCATGATGCCGGGTTACTACCCGATCGATACCAATCGCATCTATCCAGCCATGCTCGGGACAACACCAGCGGCTGACTCGGTACCGTTCTACAAGCGCCCTCTCGTGACCTTCGCGGCAGGCGGCGCAGCCGTGGGCGCCGCGTGGTTTTACTTCGGCTACTGGCGTCACCGCAACCGGAAGGGCGGCAAGAAGTGACCTTTCATCGCGCCAACGTCATCCCCGGTTACGAACGCGCTCGCGTGCTCAATCCCTGGGTGTTCGCAAACTACGGGCAGCCGCAGCGTCGCCGCGGCTACGTGTCTCCACGTGTCTTTCAAACGCACGCGTCGCTCCCCCAGAGCGTCTACCTCGGCGCCGTAGAGGTCGATGTGGATGAATCCACCAAGATCATGCGGCGGATGGCAGTCCTGTCGTACATTTCAACGGCTCTCGCCGCAGTCGGCGTTTATCTCGCGTATCGGAGTTCCAAGTGACGTACCACAACGGCGGTATGGGTGAGATCGGCACGTTCAAGCAGAACGGCGGCGCGAGCGTGCGTTTCACCGTGAACGGCTTGCAATCCGGTCAGTCCACCTCGGTGCCAGCGAAGATCCGAAAAGCACTCCTGGCAATCCCCGGTGTCCGCGGCGCAGACGCCGCGTGGGTCGAAGGCGGCGCCGTGCTCGCCAACCTGCGAATGGCGGAAGGCTCGCTCGTCGATGGAACGGCAGCAACCATCCGTCGCGAAGCCGCGAAGATCGGCCCGACGATCGGTAGCAACGTCGTCGTATCCGTACCCGTCGGCGGTGCAAAATTCACGAGCGCCGACGTCGTGCGCACAAGCCCCACCGCCCCCGTGGCAACACCAGACGCGGCACCAGCCGAAGCTCCGATTTCCCTACCCGCAGAGAACGGCAGCGGCATGGGCCTCCCCATGATGGCAGCCATCGGCGCCGGTCTGCTCGCGGTCGGCCTGGGTGGGTACTTCCTCCTTCGGAAAAAGCCCGGTACCAAGCTCACGGTGGCGGCATGAACGAAGAATTTTCAGAGTCGGATTTCGACGAAGCATTCGACACGGGCGAAGACGAACCGATGCCTCCCATGATGAGGCAGACGCCAATGGGGCCACCGCAGCCGCAGCAGCCCGCTCAACCGCAGTCGGTTCCGCAGATGATGCCGCAACCCCCGGCATCGTCTCCGCCGCCGCCCCAGATGCGGTCGCAAACGCAGTCACGCCCGCAGCAGCCGCAGTTCAGGCAGCCGCAGCAGCGGCCACAGTTCAGACAGCCACAGCGGGCGATGTCGCCGTTCGTACAGCCGATGGTGTTCCCGCTTCCGCCTGGTCTCAGCGGCGAGGCGCCGGAGGCTTTTTACCAGAAGAAGGTGGCCGGATTGCCGGTGTGGGCGTGGGGGGCGCTCGCAGTGGTTGGTGGCGGCGTCGCCTACTTCACCATGCGCGATGAGGGCGGGAAGAGCAGCAAGGCTGGCACTGGTGGCAAGCTCAAGAGGAATGGGTCTCCGGATGAGGGCCGTTCCGAGAGCGATCGGTCTGGCTGGGAGCCGAGCCGTTCGCGCTTCGCGGAGGCGCTGAGCCGCAAGTACGGCGGGAAGATCGAGAAGGTCTACTCGGACGCGGACGAGGCGCAGGGTGTGTTGAAGACAGTGTCGCCGCTGATCAATATCAAGGCGAAGTCGGGCTTCTCTGTCGACAAGAGCTTCGAGAGCTTTTGCAAGAGCGAGGGGCTGCATCCGGTTGCGCATGAAGACAACGAGATCGGCATCTACCCCGCAGACGGCACCAGCAAGGGCCGCGCATGGGAAGATTACGTCGATGCCCTCCGAGACGACGGGCAGAAGGTCTGAACCATGAACAGACGCCGCACATCTCGCAAGCTCCGCTCGAACTCCCGCCGTCGCACGAGCGTTCGCCGCAACACAGGCGGAAAATGGCGCATTTTCGCGTCGCAGCCAGCGCCTTATCATACCAAGCCGGACTATGCGTGGGCACGCACCCGCTACGAGGGAGACAGTCTGGAAGATGTCATGGCGGTGGCACGCACTCGCTACGAGAGAAGAAGCTGGGAGGTGGACGAGGCCAGACGCCGCGTGAACGTGTTTACGCAGCCGCACCACGTCGGTCAGACAAGCGGAGATATGGACGACCTCTACAGGAAGCCCTACCGTAAAACAAAGCTCCGCTCGAACTCCCGCCGTCGCACGAGCGTTCGCCGCAACCACCACCTACCAATCGGTGGGAAGCTGGAAATCGCACTCGAAAAGCCGACCAGCGCCTACGAGGGCTACACCTACCGCGTGCTCGCCGATCGCATGGAAAACCTCCCGGCGCCGTTCATCGACGTGTACCTCCTCCAACGGACGGACGGGGGACGCTTCGCGCTCGGGTTCAAGCGCGGCGGCGGAGTCGTCCTTCAGACCGCCAGCGGACGTTCTTTCCCGGTCGCATCCGTGTCCCTTCGCTGAGAGAAAAACATGACGTACGTGCGGAACAATGGAATGCGGAGCGCTCGGTTTCCGCTTCAGGGGCTCCACGGCCCTGGTTGCGGCTGTGGCGGCTGCGCCGGTGTGGGGTCGATATTGGCTGTCGCCGGTCTCGGCTGCTGCACACCTATCGCCGGTCTCGGGAACACGTCGAAGTTCGATACCCCATCGACGGGGACCAAGCCGCGACCGGCTGCGACGTCGTCTTTTTCATCTCTCGAAGGGCTGACACCACTACAGACCGCTCAGGTCACTACGCTGCGTGTCACGCACATCCCGAATGTCTATCGGATGCGTGCGTTGCTGGGTCCGCAGCCTCCGGAGGCGCCGTTTTCTGATGTGCTGCGTTTGGATCTGAGGCGCATCGCCGCCGCGCCTTTCGAGGTCATTCGCAGCGTGCTTCTGTATGCGCTCTATCAGACGGGTGAGCTGGTCGATAAGCTGCCTTCCGTCTACCGGATGGCCAATGCGGGGATGCCCGGTGCGGCTGCGTTGGCTGCACGAATTGTGAGTCTCACATCCATCGGCATTCGCGGAACCAAAGAAGCTCTCGACCTCGTACCGACAGGCACTAGTGGTCTCGGCGTTTCCATTGTCTCTGCGGCGGCGCTCGCGGCGGCGGCTCTCTTGGCACCTGTCATCGTCGGGGGCACCCCCGTGCTGCTCATCGCGGTGGCCGCTGCGCTTGTGACCTTCATTCGCTCTTCGACAGACCTCGATGCACAGGCCACGCGCCTCTGTGAGCAACAATTCACCTCTACGGGCGTGCGTTGTACTCCGGAGGATTTCGCAGGCTATCGAGCGCAGTTGGCGGAGGAAGACAAGGGCTTCATCGACGGAATCGGTGACGAAGTGGCGAAGGCTACTGGCTCGGTGGTCAAGTATTTGCTGATCGGCGGAGCCGTCCTCATCGGCGGAGTGGTCTTGTTCAACTACTTGACCTACCGAGCTGGCAAGGCAGTGCTCAAGTCGCCGACTGGTCGAAAGCTCGTAGGTGCTGGCGTCGGTGCAGCGATCGGCGGCCCCGCAGGCGCACGCGCGGGAGCCTCCTTGGCGGAAAATCGCCGCCGTCGCACCTCACGTCGCACACGCAGATGACCCGCGAAGAACTCGAAGAGGCCGTAGCGGCCGGCGCGGACCTGCGCAGCGCGGACCTGCGCAGCGCGGACCTGCGCAGCGCGCACCTGAACAACGCGGACCTAGGAGGCGCGAACTTGGACGGCGCGGACCTGACCGGCGCGAACTTGGAAGGCGCGGACCTGAACAACGCGGACCTAGAAGGCGCGAACCTGCGCCACGCGACCCTGACCGGCGCGGACCTGTACTACGCGAACCTGCGCCACGCGGACCTGCGCGGCGCGAACCTGACCGACGCGGACCTGCGCGGCGCGGACCTGGCCGGCGCGGACCTGTCCGGCGCGATCCTGCGCGACGCGGACCTGACCAACGCGATCCTGCGCGACGCGGACCTGACCCGTGCGAAACTGGAAGGTGCGGATCTGCGCGGCGCGAAACTCGAAGGCGCGGATCTGGCGGCTGTGGGGTTCAACGGCAATACGATCTGGCCCGACAATTTCAAGCCACCTGTCCGCCGCCAGCGTCGCACCTCACGACGCACACGCAGATGACCCGCGAAGAACTCGAAGAGGCCGTAGCGGCCGGCGAAGACCTGACCGACGCGAACCTGGGAGGCGTGGACATGCCCCGCGCGATCTTGGCCTACGCGAGCTTGGAAGGTGCGATCCTGACCTACGCGAGCTTGGAAGGTGCGATCCTGACCGGCGCGATCCTGACCTACGCGAATCTGACCGGCGCGGACCTGACCAGCGCGGACCTGACCGACGCGCGCCTACGCGACGCGAACCTGAACCGCGCGAACCTGAACCGCGCAAAACTGAACGACGCGAACCTGGACAACGCGAACCTGACCAACGCAGTCCTGACCGACGCGGACCTGACCAGCGCGAACCTGCGCGGCGCGAACCTGTCCGGCGCGAAACTGCGCGGCGCGAACCTGCTCTTCGCTAACCTGCGCAGCGCGATCCTGTTCGGCGCGGACCTGCACGGCGCGGACATGCGCGGCGCGGACATGCGCGACGCGGACATGCGTGGCGCGAGCCTGGTGGCTGTGGAGTTCGACGACAATACGATCTGGCCCGACAATTTCAAGCCACCTGCCGTCGAGACCACTGCCACTCGCTCTTATGGACGTAAGTCTGCCGCGCTCCTCAAGCTCCGCAAGCCCGAAACACCCCGCGCCGCCCGCGACTTCAAGCGCCTCTATCCGTCCGAGTTTGAAGCGCTGAAAGCCGGGACACAGGGGCGAGACTTCTCCGATGATGTCATCGCCAGACTGAGGCAGAAGCACGAGAGCCCGTTCGAGTGGTTGGTCACAACTGGCGAGTACGAAGACAGCGCGCAGCGCCTATGCCCAGACGCTAACGATGTGTTCAAGTTCAACGTGAACACCCGTGACGCGCAGTATACGCCGCGTCAACAGAAGATCCTCGAACGAGTTAGCACCATCTCTCAACGATCGAGACATCCATACGAGATGAAACCGCTATTCACAATCGGTTGGGTGCGGTACTGCGCCGATGACGCCGCGAAGACGTGGCTCGTTGAGGAAGTCCAAAGCGACGTACAAGGTGTCCGCAAGGGCGTCGAGGATGCAGGCGCTCGTAGGCAGCTCGAAGCAGGCGGCATCTCTCCAGAGGACATCACCGAAACACTCGACCTGCTCAAGCCGTACACCGACCGCTTCTACGAAGACGCACTGGGTATTGTGTTCGACCTGGCATCGCAGAAGGGCTACCGCGTCGAGATGCTCACCTATGCGGACAAGCGCGCGTACAACTCCCCTATGGCGGTCTACACGGATCTCCCAAAGAGCATGGGTATGAGAACCGGCAAAGGCTCGGCCGTGCTTTCCGGGCTTGCCGAAACGTGGCAGATCACACCCAATCGCCGCCGTCACACCTCACGTCGCACCTCACGGAGATAGCCGATGAAGAAAAAAGAACTCGAAGAGGCCGTAGCGGCCGGCGAAGACCTGACCGACGCGAACTTGGAAGGCGCGAAGCTGCGCGACGCGATCTTGGGAGGCGCGCACCTGAACAACGCGGACCTAGAAGGCGCGCACCTGAACAACGCGGACCTGAACGGCGCGAACTTGGAAGGCGCGAACTTGGAAGGCGCGGACCTGACCGGCGCGAACCTGTACTACGCGAACCTGCGCCACGCGAACCTGCGCCACGCGACCCTGCGCGGCGCGAACCTGACCGGCGCGGACCTGACCAACGCAGTCCTGACCGGCGCGGACCTGTCCGGCGCGGACCTGTCCGGCGCGATCCTGCGCGACGCGGACCTGACCAACGCGATCCTGCGCGACGCGGACCTGACCAACGCAGTCCTGACCGACGCGGACCTGACCGGCGCGGATCTGCGCGGCGCAGATCTGACCCGCGCGAAACTGGAAGTTGCGGATCTGCGCGGCGTGGATCTGCGCGGCGCGGATCTGACCCGCGCGAAACTGGAAGGTGCGGATCTGCGCGGCGCGGATCTGACCCGTGCGAAACTGGAAGGTGCGGATCTGCGCGGCGCGAAACTCGAAGACGCGGATCTGGCGGCTGTGGTGTTCGACGGCAATACGATCTGGCCCGACAATTTCAAGCCACCTGTCCGCCACCAGCGTCGCACCTCACGGAGATAGCCGATGAAGCTCAAAAAAGAACTCGAAGAGGCCGTAGCGGCCGGCAAAGACCTGACCTACGCGAACCTAGAGGGCGCGAAGCTGCGCGACGCGATCTTGGGAGGCGCGAAGCTGGACGACGCGGACCTAGAAGGCGCGAACTTGGAAGGCGCGGACCTGAACGGCGCGAACCTGCGCGGCGCGAACCTGTCCGGCGCGAGCCTGCGCGGCGCGAACCTGGTCTACGCAAAACTGAACCGCGCGAACCTGGCCGACGCGGACCTAACCCGCGCAAAACTGAACGACGCGAACCTGGACAGCGCGGACCTGGCCGACGCGTACCTGGTCAATGCGAACCTGACCGATGCGAATCTGACTGACGTGATCCTGAACGGCGCGATCCTGAACGACGCGATCCTGAGCGGCGCGAAACTGCGCGGCGCGGATCTGCGCGGCGCGGATCTGCGCCGCGCGGATCTGACCCGCGCGAAACTGGAAGGTGCGGATCTGCGCGGCGCGAAACTCGAAGGCGCGGATCTGACGGCTGTGGGATTCGACGGCAATACGATCTGGCCCGGCAATTTCGAGCCACCTGTCCGCCACCAGCGTCGCACCTTACGGAGATAGCCGATGTCGTACACCTCGAACCGTTTTCTCGGCAACGCTCTCCCCGCTACACCTCCGGAGGTCGTCCTCACTCGCTCCCCGTGGGCGATCCTCGGGATGTTCGGACTACTGACCGGCATGGCTGTCTATTTTTCAAAAGAAATGGACAGAAAAAAGCTCTCGAAAAACGGTCGATCGCGTCGGAGGTAGTCGTGGCGACCTACAGTGCGTGGGATTGGGATCTAAATCAGTTTCGTGTGTATCGCGACCAAAGACCCGCGAGCATCGGGGACGACCCTGTCCCGCCTCGGCCGAAAAATATCTCGCCCATCGGCGCCGTCCCGGACAAGGACGTGAAGCTCCTGCCGGACGGCGCACGCCAGGTCGGAGTGAGCTTGGTTGCAGTCGGTGAAATCGTTCGCGATCCGCGAATCAAGAACACCGCAAGCTCTGGCGGTGGCGGCGGCGATGGCCTCGGATCACTTTTGAGCAGTGACAGGTTCCCGTTCGGACCGCTGCTGCTGGTCAGCGCAGCAATTGCGGCAGCGGTCTACCTGAGCCCTCGGAGGTCGCGATGAAGGTGTGGGTTCCAGAGGACGAAGATTTCGACGGTCGTGACTTCGGCGAGATCGTTGCGAACGGTCGCGCCATGAGCGCCACGCGTCTCGGCCGCAGCGTGCCGCAGCCTAACGGGGGCAAGCGAGCCAAGCACGTGGACGAGGCGATGGAGCGCTACCACGTGTTCCACAAAAAAGAGCCGAAACAGCTCATTCAGATCAACCCGTCGCACAAGATTCCGCACCGCGTCGACAAGATTGGCGAGCTACTCAGCATCGCCTACCGCACCGACAAGTGGTACGCGGACGGTCACGACGTTGATTACCGTCACGTGGTCGAGCAAGGCGGCCAGAGCCTCTACGAGCCCGCGGGCTCGCACAAGTGGGCCACGCAGACGCGCTTGCCCGTTAGGGCTCCCGAGGTCGTCACACTGCTCGGGAAGAGCCTCGGGCTTTTCGTCAAGCGCGAAGACGACGGCGAGACCTACGAGGCGAATCCGAAAAAGTCTTTCCTCTTTTGCTCGCCGAGCGGCGACATGCTGCTGCTCTATTCGCCGGACGAAGGCTTCCTCGCGGTCGCTTGCGGTGGAAAACTGTCGGTTGAGAAGCACGGGATCGACGGATAAAATAGGGGTGTCGTGAAAATCGACACCCCAATCGCAAAAAGAGCTTGATCTCTTTTTTGACTTCAAGTAGCTTGATGTCAACGCCCGTCGGGGATCTCCACCCGCCGCTACGCTGGGACGTGAAGGCACTCGTGTGTCCTCAATGGCCCTGACGTACTCGCCATCCACAGAAAAGATCGCACGCTCGTACCAGCGCACCTCGCGTATGGTTCCGAACGCTGGCGTCTCCGCGCTGACTGTGGTCAATCCTGGTCGCCCGGTCGCGGCCTGGCTCCGCGCAGGCAAGCGCGGTCGTACGTCTCGTCGTCTCCGCGGCAACAGCCGTCTCTATCACGTCGTTGCGATCAACAAGCGCACAGGCACCGTACAGTATCTCACGCGTACTCCTGAGACTCACGAACGCGCCTCGACGATTCTCCGGAAGCAGAGCATCCCGCGCCCATACGTCAAGATTGCGTTGGAAGAGGCGCACAGCGCCGGGGTTTCTCCGATTTCTCGGAAACTCCTTAGCAATCGTCGCCGTTCGACGTCGCGTGCATCGCGTCGTAACCGCTCGCGTCGCGTCACCTCGCGCCGAAGCAAGTCGCGTCGCCGTGTGGTGTCGCGTCGCCGTCCATGAAGGAGTTTATAAATGCTGCGTCGTCGTCGTCGTTCCCACAAGCTCCGCGCAAATTCGCGCCGCCGCCGTTCGCGTCGGATGTCGCGCAACGTCAACTACGCTCTCGTCAGCAACCGTCGTCGGTCGCGCAAACTCCGCAGCAACCGTCGTCGGTCGCGTCGGATGAGCAGCAACCGCCGCACCTCGCGTCGGATGCGCAGCAACCGTCGCCATTCGCGTCGGATGCGCAGCAACCGTCGTCGGTCGCGTCGGATGCGCAGCAACCGCCGCACCTCGCGTCGGATGCGCAGCAACCGTCGCACCTCGCGTCGGATGCGCAGGAACGTGAACTACGCGATCGTCAGCAACCGCCGTTCGCGTCGTCGTGCTTCGCGCCGAGTGCGCAGCAACCGTCGCCGGTCGCGCGGCGCAGCTGGCCGCGGTCACAGAATTCGGCGCAACAGCGCCGCAATGCGTCGCGCGATTGCCAAGGAATTCGCCAGCGCCCACAAGCCGCCGATGGTCGGCAGGATCAAGCGGTTGTTCGACAAGCCGTCACGGCTCACTTACTTCGGCCCTGCGACCTACTCGAAAAAGTTCGGGAAGCTGAAGGCTGCGGAGGCGCAGAAGTACGCACGCAGGCTCGGTCTTGTAGCGAACACGCTCGTCGGGGCGGTTCGGTCGGGAGTGGGCCAGCGGGTGGGCAGTCCTTATCAGATCGTGGAGACTTCGGAAGGCTCCCGGATGTGGGATGCCTCGTACCCAATCACAGTCGCGGCCTACCAGACTCAGGGCTACGTCCGTGACTTCAAGCTCGGCGGCATCGCCAAGCGCAAGGCTCTCGCACCGCGCGGCACGAGGTTCAGTGGCGGTCGGAAACGCAAGCAGGCTCGGAACATCTGATCGTCCAGGCTCAAAGAAAAACATTCCGAAAAGGAATTGGAGACTCGTATGAAGAAGAATCGTCGTCGTTCGCGCAAGGTCCGTTCCAACCGTCGTCGCAGCTCGCGACACTCGCTTCGGCGCAACGCCGCGGCAATGATGGGTCCGGTCGTCTCCGGTCTCAAGCGCATGGTCATGCCTGTCGGCGTCGGCGCGGCCGGCTTCATCGCGGCGCGTCTGCTCTCGACTGGCGCGGCCCAGGTGAGCGGCATCACGAACATGCTCGACAAGTCCGACCCAGAGAACGCGTCCAACACGAAGATCGCTGCCAACGCAGTGGGCATCGTGGCAACGCTGCTTCTCGCGCCGCGGGTCAAGTTCCTCGCTGCGAACCAGGAGGCGCTCGTCGTCGGCATGGGTCTCGCCTTGGTCGATCGTTTGATCGCCAAGGTGGGCTATTCCGCGGCGATGGGCGAGTACGTGAACTCGCCGATCAACGGTTTCGGTGAGTACGTGAACTCGCCGATCAACGGCCTTGGTGAGTACGTGAACTCGCCGATCAACGGCCTTGGTGAGACGTACTACGCGACGGCCGGCATGGGCGAGACGTACTACGCGGCGGCTGGTATGGGCGAGACGTACTACGCAACTGCGGGCGACGAAATCGATCCGTCGGACCAGGCCCAGATCGATGGCGTCATGGACGTCATGGAAGCAGCAGCTGGTGTCTCCGGCGACAACGCGGTGATCACCCCCAACATGAGCCGCATCGGCCGTGCATTCGGCTTGAAGCAGTTCGTGTCGACCAACACCCCGATCGATGTCGCGTCGGGCATCAGCCGCACGATGAACTCCCTCAGTCCGGTCACGGCAGGTCCGGTTTCTCAGGAAGATCTCCCGAGCAGCACACCAGGCGGTCGCGGCTACGCAGGCGGCGTCTTCGCGCACAACCTGTTCAGTGGCATCGGCTGATCTTTCCCCTCGCTGACACAGAAAGAAAAAGCCCATGCGTAGCAAGTACAAAACCTCGCGTCGCCGGTCCTCCAAAAGGACTGCGCTCCGCCGTAACGGCGCGAGCATGGGCATCGTGCTTCCGATTGTAGCTCTCGGGGGTGCAGGCGCGGTCGCCTACCTCCTCTGGAAAAAGTACAAGGCGCCCCGACCGCAAGACTACATCGCGCCGCCTTCTGCGATCGACGCGCCGATCGAGCGCATGAGCACCGCAGACGCGCAGCTCGTGGTCCCGTCGGCGCTTGAGAAAGCATTCGTCAAGACACCCAGTGGCGAGTGGACGAAGACCAGCACCGGCATGCAGAAGCCGCTCAACGGTCTCGGTTCGTATTCGAGCAGTCTCACGGACCATGGTTCGATCGACAGTGCAATGGACACGATGGAAGCTGCGGCTGGCGTTGGCTCGTACTACGATGTATCCGCGGCCGGCGCCCCCTACCAGGGCATGCTCGGGCTCGGCGAAATCGCCCCCATGAACACGGTCGTTCCGACCGATGCGATCCACCGCGCTTCAAACTTCCCACGGGTCAGCCCCATCACCCGACCGTTCGCTTCGCCGACGGTTCGCACGGGCGGCGTGTTCTCCCGAGATCTCTTCACCGGGGTCTGAAAAGACTGGATACACGGGACGCTCTGAATAGAATAAAAAACTTGCATCTTCGAGAAAAATAAAAGAAGATGCACGTCGAGACAAAACCGTTTTCCAGATAGAATAATCAAAAGCCGCTGCTGTTCGCGGTTTCTGGAAGACGGAGTGGGTAAAACCGCTGAAGAGTGAACAGGTAACTCGCGACATGCGAGGAAGTCTGGCGACTCGTTATCAAACGAAGCCGGACATGAGGAGAGACCACCATGCCCAAGATCGTCGGAACTCGCGAACGCGTTCATCAGCCCTTCTACGATTCTCTCATCCGCGTGGACGGCTCTGCCGATCTCCGCGCCCAGAACCTCGGCCCCTTCGGCGCGGTTCAGGCCCGTTCGCAGCTGTTCCTTCGCACGGGTGCGGACCTGTCGATCAGCAACCTGACGACCGGCGGCTTCTTCCCTTCGGACCAGACGTTCGT
>Ga0163154_10001785_pt1 | contig 32675 bp, 17 predicted proteins | sample OliLakLV19MP9P1_FD_148649 | JGI IMG/M metagenome (GOLD analysis project Ga0163154, IMG submission 148649) | Freshwater microbial mat bacterial communities from Lake Vanda, McMurdo Dry Valleys, Antarctica - Oligotrophic Lake LV.19.MP9.P1 | ecosystem: Environmental > Aquatic > Freshwater > Lake >... | reverse complement strand
CCCGGTAGCGGCCGGCCGAGTTCTCGTCGAACCCGATCTCAGCCTGCCCGGCCACGCTCACGTTTTTGCCATCGGCGACATGGCGCACTTTTCTCATCAGGACGGCCGGCCGCTACCGGGAATCAGCCCGGTCGCGATACAAATGGGACGCCACGTCGCCCGCAGCATCGAACGCGACTTGCGAGGCCAGCCGCGCGAACCGTTCCGTTATGTCGACAAAGGGACGATGGCCACGATCGGGCGCAAGGCTGCCATTGTTCAGTTTGGCCGTTGGAAGTTCAGTGGCTTTGCGGCTTGGGTCGTCTGGTTAGTCGTACACATTTACTTTCTGATCGGCTTCCGCAACCGCCTCGTCGTGTTATTCACTTGGGCTTGGTCGTACTTCACGTACCAACGCGGAGCCCGGTTGATTACCGGTGGCGTTTCGCGACCAGCCGCCCGAAGAGAATATCAAGGGCCAGATACTGAAAGGGTTGAATGATGAAGCGACATCCCAGCCTGCAGCCGCTGTCACGCGAGCATCATCGGGCGCTGCTTTACTGGAGACAACTCGACCAGCAACTAGGCAGCCCGCACAGTGCCGGTTTGCGAACGGCTGCTGCCGCGCTGCAACAGTATTGGAACCCACGGTTTGCCAGCCACATGTCCGACGAAGAACACGTTCTCCTGGACGCATTGCCCGGTGCGATGCGATCCCGACTGCTGGACGAACACGGCCTGTTGCGTTTGCTGCTGGGTTCGCTGGATGACAGGCTCGACTCCGGCGGACCCTTAGCGCTCGACGATCTGGCAAGTCTGGTGGCGACGCTCCATGCACATATTCGCTGGGAGGAACGTGTCCTGTTTCCTTACCTCCAATGCCACGTGCCTCCAGACGAGTTGCGGTCCTGGGGAGACAGGCTGCGCGGTCGGCGGGCGTCTGACGAAGCACGTTGCGATCTGCGTTAGTGGATGCCAATGCATCTAGCGGTAAGGCGAAACAATGACCATGCAAACCCACAACACCGATATTGCCATCCTCAATATGGAATCAGGGGACGAAGTCCTGCACGGCAACGTGCTCATGGTTTACGAGGACCAACAGGATTCGCCGAGTTGCACCGCAGCCTTCGTTGGCCACTTGCTGCGGTTTGCTGGCCAAGAAGCCCTTCCGTTTGCAAGTGGAACTCTGATCACAACAGTTCCGTTTCGCATCGAGACATCGCGTTTGGGCAAGCCGGTCGAGCAGGTGACTCACGACGATCTTGCCAGCCTGAAGGCGAAGTACCAACTCCGGCCAGACACGCCGTTCACCATGATACTTCGCAAGGATGTCACGGCACCCCCGCAACAACTCTTTGCCCACGATATCCACCATTACGCACAGGTATACTATGAGCAGAGAACGGCCGACATCGAGAAGACGTTCTTTGCCGCGGAAGTGGAGGCGCGACAACTGAACGTCCCGCCGGACTCCTCTGTTTGTTTGCTATTTGGAATCGAAGGCTTACCGGTGCCGGTTGAGTCGGCTGTGTTTGCACTGCCGATGGCTGAAAACGAACACTCTTCTGCGAAGGCTTACGCCCTCCTCTGGCATTTGATCCGTCGGCGAGAGTACGTCGACAGTCTGATGAAAAGCACGCACGACGCCGTGGCGAACCAGGCCGGGATCCTGCTTCGCCTCCACTCGCAGGGTGATGGCACGTGGTGTATCGGAGTGCAACAACGGAATTCGTTGATGTTGCTCGGGCAGGAGTCGGAATTCGCCCATTTCCATCGTGTGGCATCGAGCGAAGTCGCAGCCCGTGAAATCGCAGAGAACTTAACGGAACTGATATCCCGTCGTTTCGAGATTGACGTCAGCACTGAAGTGAAACAGCGAGGACAACACACGTGTTAGGAACCGATCATGTGGAATGACTTCTCGGCTTTTGTGACATCGGTTCCTGATACGTTGCACGTTTCCCCGTTTCATGTCCCCTGAAGGTTTTAGCAACATGTTCGGACGTGAGAATGTTCCTGCCACGTTTCTGCCACCTGCGCTGGTGGTGGCTTTTGTGCCTCTCCCAGCACCACTACCATATGCCCCGTTTGCAGAGTCTCAGCATTTCACATTGTGACCTCCACTTCAGGAAGGGTTTGCCATACTTATGTCCAATCTCAATATCACCGATCGCACCTACTCACTGCCACCGCTGGGGAACAACCCGTCGTCGCAGGCGCAGGGGACTTCGCCGGGGAGTTTTTCTCCACTGCCGAAGATTGCCTCCGGGCGAGCCGGGCGCTGGACGTTCGCGTCGGCCGATACGCCGGGGATGCCGGTTCCTTCGGACAAGACCGCGTGGGATTTCATGCCGCTCGATTGGGTGCTGAAGCCGGGCTTTGAGGACAACTACGAACAAGCCGCCGCGTGGGAAGCGCCGACAGGGTTCCAGCCGATCACGCAGTTGGAATCGGCGAGACTCGGCGTCGTCACGCTAGAGATGAAACGTGTTGCCGAAAGAGAGCCACATCTCACTGCCGAACAAGTTCGCGATGAAGTTGCTTCCGGCCGCATGATCATTCCGGCGAACAAAGTCCATCTGGGCTACAAGCTCGACCCGATGTGCATCGGCCGCGCGGGGAAGACGAAGATCAACGCCAACATGGGAGCGTCGCCCGTGTCGTCGGGGACCGAAGAGGAAATCGAAAAACTCCACTGGGCCGAGAAGTGGGGAGCCGACACGGTCATGGACCTCTCGACCGGCGGCACCATCGACGAGTGCCGGCAAGCGATCATCCAAAACAGCACCGTGCCGATCGGGACCGTGCCGATTTACTCGATGATCATCGCGCGGCGCTTGGAAGACCTCGACGATGCGTCGATCTTGCAGATGCTGCGGCATCAAGCCCGGCAAGGAGTGGACTACTTCACGATTCACGCCGGCGTGCTGTTCGAGCACTTGCAGTACGTGAAGGAGCGGCTGATCGGCATCGTCAGCCGCGGCGGTTCACTGCTGGCCAAGTGGATGATCCTCCACAAACAGCAGAACCCGATGTATGTTTTGTGGGACGACATCTGCGACATCATGCGCGAGTACGACGTCAGCTTCTCGATCGGCGACGGCCTGCGACCGGGCGGACTGGCCGATGCGACCGATCGTGCTCAACTGGCCGAACTCTGCACGCTGGGTGAACTCACCGAACGCGCCTGGCGGAAGGGGCTGCAAGTCATGGTCGAAGGGCCAGGGCACGTCCCGTTCGACCAGATCGAATTCAACATGAAGCTGCAACGCCGGCTTTGCCACGGGGCTCCGTTCTATGTGCTCGGCCCGTTGGTGACTGACATCTTCCCCGGCTACGACCACATCACCAGTTGCATCGGAGCGACCGCTGCCGGCTTCCACGGAGCGAGCATGCTCTGCTACGTCACGCCGAAGGAACATCTCGGCCTGCCGAAGAAGGACGACGTGAAGCAAGGCTGCATCGCCTACAAGATCGCTGCTCATGCCGCCGACGTGGCGTTGGGCGTCCCCGGCACTCGCGACCGCGACGACGAACTGACCAAAGCCCGCGCCGCCCTGAATTGGGAGAAGCACTTCGAGCTCGCCTTCGATCCGGAGTTCGCCCGCCTCTTGCACGACGAAGACCTCGACGTGGACACCGACTTCTGCGCCATGTGCGGCCACGACTGGTGCAGCGTCCGCATCTCGAAAGAGATCGTCGAATTCGCCAGCGGCAAAACCGCCGACTACGCCTGGGATCACGCGAAACAGACAGCAGCCCTCTCGCCTGAACAACTCGCCGTGCTGGAGAAGCGCGGCGTGCTCAGCCCTGACGAAATCCACAAGCTCGCCAGCAAGACCAAGAAAGCCGTCGGAGCCGAAGCCTCCAAAGCCGACTGTCACAGCGACTACGTGGACGGCGAGCAGGCTCGACTGCGATGACCCAGGATTCTCGGAGACCGGCGGGTGGTGGTTTACGCCGCTGATGCCGGGGCGGGTTCAATAACCACAACTGGAACCAGCAGCGTCGCCAATCGCCGCAAAAGGGGGTGCAGATCAAGGACGCCTACTGAGCGGAGCCCTGCTCGAGGAGAGGACGCTCAACGATCCCGCGACGGCGCGCCGCGTGGTGCGCTCCGATATTGTGCCGGTCCCGGCGGGCGTGTGATCGTCATCAGAACAGGCCCGGGCTCGCCGAGGCGATGGTGTGCTGGAGAGGCAAAAGACCATGGTACCCTTGGCACGTATGAAACCGCTGCTGGTCATGAATGTTGTCGGGCTCACGCCTGGCCTGCTTCCGCATACGCCCCGGCTCGCGGCGCTCGGTCGGGCTGGCTTCACGGCGTCGCTCGGCACACTCCTGCCGGCGGTCACCTGCCCTGTGCAGGCGACAATGCTCACCGGACGGCCGCCGCGAGAGCACGGGATCGTGGGCAACGGCTGGTACGACCGCGAGTGGGCCGAGGTGATGTTCTGGCGGCAGAGCAATCGCCTCGTGGGCTGCGAGGATGAAAAGCTGTGGAACGCGGGGAAGCGACGGTTCGGTGATGGGTTCTCGACGGCAAAAATGTTCTGGTGGTTCAACATGTACGCGGCGGTGGATGCCGCGGTGACGCCACGGCCTGTGTACCCCGCCGACGGCCGCAAGATTCCGAGCATCTATGCCCAGCCCGCCGAATTGAAGGGTGATCTCCAGCAATCGCTCGGGCAGTTTCCACTGTTTGAGTTCTGGGGACCGAAGGCCGGCATTCGGTCATCGCAGTGGATCGCCGCGGCCACCAAACGAGTGATGGAAACCAAGCAGCCGACCGTCACACTCTGCTACCTCCCACACCTCGACTACGACCTCCAGCGATTCGGACCCGACTCGCCCGAGGCGGTTCGAGCGTGCAGGGAGATCGATCGGGTGGCAGGTGAGCTCGGCGAACATGCCGCAAGCACCGGCCACACAGTCGTCGTTCTCTCGGAATACGGCATCACGCCGGTCCGCGACGGGGTGCATGTGAACCGGGCCCTGCGGAAGGCGGGGCTTCTCACAGTGCAGGAAGTTGACCTCGGATGGGAACTGCTCGACGCAGGTGCAAGCGCCGCCTTCGCCGTGGCCGATCATCAGGTGGCCCATGTGTACGTCAAGGATCCCGCGCGGCTCGACGATGTACGCGCCGTGCTCATGGCCACTGAAGGCGTTGCGGAGGTCTTGGACCGCGAGGCGGTCGCCGATGCGGGCCTCGATCATCCGCGGGCCGGTGACCTCGTGGTGGTGGCCGCCCCCGACCGCTGGTTCACTTACTACTACTGGCTCGACAACTCAAAAATGCCCGACTTTGCCCGCACGGTGGATATCCATCGAAAGCCGGGCTACGACCCCGTCGAGTTGTTCCTCGATCCGACGATTTCGCTCCCTGCCATGAAGATCGCCTGGAAGCTGGCCACCAAGAAACTCGGCTTCCGGACGCTCATGGACTTTATCAGCACCGATGCCTCGCTGGTTCGTGGATCACACGGCCGGCTCCCGGCGAGCGACGATGAGGGCCCGGTGTTTCTCTGCACCGAGGCGTCCATGAAGCGAGATCGCCTCGCGATGCACGAGGTCCGCGACACCTTGCTCGACCTTGTTGCCGCGGGATGACGCCACGACTGAGTTGGTCCGCTGCACAGGGTCACTCCCCTCGCCGCTGCCGCGAAAGCCAGTGGCCTGTCCGTCCAACCGGCGGGCTGACTGGCTGCGGCGCCGCGCGTTCCGCGGCGGCGAGCCTGGCCTCGACATCCCGAAGCCGGTCCAACGCCTCCGCCAGGTCGTACTCCGTCTCGCGGAACAGCGAGCGGCCAGGCTCATTGCGGCTGAGACAGATCGTGGGAAGCGAGCGGTCCTCCGCTGCGAACGAGACTACGATCAGGCCGTCCCCTGAGAACGATTCCGATATCGGATGCTCGGCCAGCACGTGGCCGCCGCGTTCGCGAAGAAACGCGAGACACTTCTGATGGGTCAGCGGATCGCCGGAGATGACATGGTGGTGCGTGGAGACAAACAGGAAACGAATCTTTCCCTCCGCGAAGCTCTGCTCGGCCCCGGAGAGCATCTCGACCTCGGCGCCTTGGATGTCGGCCAGTAGCAGTTCAACCCGATCGATGCCGCGATCCCGGAGGAGCGCGTCCACGCTCACCGTGGCGACTGGCCGGAGAATGCCATCGCTCTCGCAGGCAAAGGTCTCCGGCGGCCGTGGCTCCCGACCTATCGCCGCCTGGACGAACTCCCCCTCGACACCATTGGCCGCAAAGTTCTGCCGCCCCACCCCCAAATGATTGGGGTCGGGCTCCACCAAAAGGCTTCGTGCCCCGCTCACTGCCGCGCGAAACCAGAGCGAGTAGTACGACCAGTAGGCGCCCAGCTCGACCATCATCGACCCGGGGGAGGCATGTCGGACCACCTCGTGGAATGCCCGCTCTTCCTGCGGCTCATGGTGCCCGCGGAGGCGGCGGATCACTTCGGTCATCCAGGCTCCGCAGTAGCAGTTCTCGGCGATCTTCACGCCGTTATGCATGCGTTGCCATCGGCCGGCAGCGTCCGTGAAGACCTCACCAGCGCCCGGTCCCTTCGGGATGTCGTCGCAATCCCGGCAGCGGCAGGTCATCTCGATCCGCCGGGCCACTCCCGGATCAAAGCCGTCCACGGCTTGCTCGACGATGCCAATTTCAGTGGACATGCTGGCCTCGCAACCGCCCGGTCATGATGGCACGCGGAACGGCGTTCACCCCGCAGCCCCCCGGCTGGCGCCAGGGGCTTTTATGGCAAAACAACTGCGTTGCCCCTTACTTCAGGGTCTTGAGGTACTCGATCACATCGAGAAGCTCGGTGGGCGAAAGCGTCGCGGCCAGGCCCTCGGGCATGCTGCTCTGCTTGAGCTTCACTTGCTCGTCGATCGTGTCGATGGGGATCACTTTCTTCTCCTTGCCGTCAAAGAGGACAAGCTCCTTCTCGTTCTCGCTCACCAGCAGCCCTGTCATGCTCTTGCCGTCGTCGGTGACGACGAGTGTGGAGAGATACTTGGGATCGACCTCAGCATTCGGGTCGAGGATCGACTGCAAAAGCTTGAGCGGCGGCAGCCGCTTGCCAACCTGCGTGAGCTCGGGGCCGAGCTCGGCGCCCTGCACTCCGATTTTATGGCAGGCGATACAGACCCGCTCGAAGACGAGCCGACCGTTTTTCGGGCTGCCCCCCTTGATGTCCGTGATCGCCTGCATCGCCTTGTTTCGTTCTTCGTCACTTTTCGTCTGCTCGGCGAGGAGCACCGCGAGATGCGGCTTGATCTCAGCCGCCTTCTTGTCGAGCCCGAGCACGATCTCGACGAGGCTCGCTGCCGGGGTGCCCCGCGTCACGAAACTTCCCTTGTCGTGGAGCGGCTTCCACACCGCGATGTTGGCGCTCAAGCCCGCGTCGGCCGTGTAGGTGACGTACCGGTCCGCCGGCTCAATGCTCGCCGCCGCGATCACCGCGGTCATCGCAGCCTCGGTCGGGAAGAAACTCAAGCCCCGCACCGCTTCTGTGCGAACGCGAGGATGCGGGTCAGTGGCACGGGCGATGAGGATCGCTTCGGCACCGGCGATACGGTCACGTGCGTCGGCTACCACGCGGGTGGCAGCGGCGCGGGCCTCGGGGGTCTTGGCCGCAAGCAGTTCGCGAAGCAGTGACTCGTTCACGGCATGAAAACTCTCTTGGAGCCAGAGCACCTCGGTCGCGAGTCGATCCTTGACGTCCTGCGCGAGCACCGATCCATTGACGGTCGCGAGCCACTCGGCTGCCGCCGGGAGCACTTCGTCAGGCGACCGCGCCTCGAGATCGGCACGAACCCGATACCGCGTCCGCCACTCGGGGCTCTTCAGGTGTTCGAGCACCTCGGCGACTGGCTTCCCGGCCTGCGTCTCGGGCGTGACGAGCGGCTTTGCCGTGTTCACGAGCCGGTAGATGCGGCCATGCTTCTTGTCGCGGTTGGGGTCGCGCTGGCTGTACTGCATGTGGCCGATCAAGGGATTGGCCCAGTCACCGAACCAAAGCGCGCCATCCGGGCCGATCTGCGGATCGACCGGGCGAAAGTGCTTGTCGGTGCTCTTGACGAGGTCGAACGGTGTCTTGGAATCCTTGGAGTCATGCCGCACCCGTTCGCCCTTGTAACCGGCGCCGTCGTCCGAGATCGTCCAGCGGGGCATGCCGTTGGTGTTGATCACACAGGCATACGTGAACTGATCCTGCACATCGTCCGGGAACTGCCGCGTGCGGAGATACTCACTCCCCACCACGGGCCGCATTCCTTCGGTGTTGAAAACAGCATTCAATCCCTTGCGGCCGTCGTACTGGGCGCCCGAGAGTGGCGTATCCCAGTGCTGATTCGCGCCGGTGCCGTCGCCGCAGATGCCCTGGCCCCACTCGTTGAAGACGTAGCACCAGGGATTGCCGTAGCCCGGGGTCTTGAAGTGGCGCATTTTCAGGGACCGCGGGTCGAGCACGTAGCAGCCCGAGGAGCCGTGGTTGCGGAATGGGCCCCACGGCGTCTCAACAGCCGTGCTCATCGCCACACCCTCGAGCATGTGGAGCTGTCCCGACGGGCTCATCTCGAAGGCGCCGATTGAATGGTGCGTGTCTTCGGTCGCAAAGCCGTCGAGGAGGTGCACGACTTCATCGGCCTTGTCGTCGCCGTCGCGGTCCGCCAGCCAAATTAGCCGCGGCTGATCGGTCACGAGCACGCCGCCGCCGAAAAACTGAAACCCTGTCGGGCAGTGGAGCTTGTCATAGAAGATCGTGCTCTTGTCGGCCTTGCCGTCATGATCGGTGTCTTCGAGGATTACGAGCTTGTCGGCCGGCTTCGGATCACCCGGCCGCCACAGCGGATAGCTCGGCATCGTCGAGACCCAGAGCCTGCCCTTGGAGTCAAAGGCAAGCTGCACGGGATTCGCAATCTCTGGAAACTTTGATTCGTCGGCAAACGCCTGCACCTCAAAGCCAGGAGGCACCGTGCAGGTCTTGATGAGCTCTTCCGGCGGCAGGGTCACAGGGCCCCCCTCGGCGTTCTCGCTGTAGGTCTGCCGGGGATCACCGAACCGTGTCGGCGGCACGATGAGCTCACCGGTCTCGGAGTCGTCTGGCGCGGCCGATACCGGCTTGCCCGAGGCGATGTCGTGAACATAGGCGTCACGTACCGCGACCATGTTTCGGAGCTTCGAGTACTCCCGCGGAAAGGTCTCGGTGTCAAACGTGCGGCGACCACCGTAGACATACCAGCCGTTGAGCATCCGGTAATCCTGGAGATGCACCCACGACTTGTCATTGACCGCGGCCCGAAGCTTTTCGAAGGCCTCAGGGGAGAGTCGCTTGGCGGGCGGTGCGCCAAAAAGCGTCTTGTCGAGGGCCTCGCCCACGAGGCGGTCACCAGCGTCACTTACGTGGCAGCCTTTGATCGTGAACGGTTCCTGCCCCTTGCTGGCAAATGCCGCCTGGGTAGCATCAAAAATGTCGGCAAAGGCGATGCCCCGCGCTGCTGCGACGTCGCGAGCAACGTCGCGGTACTTCGCGAGGATCTCGTTGCGGTCTGCGGCGGAAGGCAGCAGGGGATCACCCGTATCCTCGACCGCGATCGGCGAGACGATCACAAACCGCGGCGGAGCCTTCGTGTCGTCGCGTGCATACTTTGCCGCGACTTCATCGAGATACTTCGCGTAGTCGGCCTTGAATTGTTCGATGCCGGCGGGACCGGCGAACGACTCGTTGAAACCGAAAAACAAGAGATACGTGTCGGCCCCGAAGGCGGCCAGCGGATCGTCGAGCTTCGTGTAGTCGTTGGGACGCTGGCGGATGGCGACCTCGTCGGCGGGCCTGGCGAAGTTACGAACCACGAGTTTCTTGTCTGGGAACCGCTCGTGAAGGAGCGTCTCAAAGTGCCCAAAGAGGTTCATGCGCTCGGCGGTTGAGTTGCCCAGGAAGGCGATCCGCTCGCCGTCCATGAACGCAAGCGGCAGCGCGCTCGGCGGAAGTGCGGGACGCGCGGGCTGTGGCGGAATCGCAAGAAACTCCTGCGCCGTCTCGAGGCGATCGGCGGGCCGTGGCCCCTTCTTCTTGCCCTTGTCTTTCTGCGCCCATGCCGTGCCGCCGGCCACCATCACCGCAGCCACGAAGGCCACGAACACACAACCGCCGACGAACCGCGTCATGTTCTCTCTCCAAAGACTTCGGGGCAGCCCATTCATAGACTGTGAAAATCGTTCTCCGCCGCACGATGCGGCGGTTACCGACCATGGCAAACCTCGGCTTTGCCATCGGTCGGCCAAGTGAGCAAAGGCCATGGAGGGCTTTGTCCACGGACAGCTAGGATATCACGCCAGAAGATCGTTGATTACGCGGGCATGCTCTACGCCCGTGAGCTTGAAATCAAGCCCCAGATGACGGTAGGTGAGCCGCTCGTGGTCGAAGCCGAGCTGGTTGAGCACCGTGGCGTGGAAGTCACGGATGTGCACGGGGTCTTTGATGACGTTGTAGGAGAAGTCGTCGGTCTCGCCGTAGATCTGACCGCCCCGGAATCCACCGCCGGCCATCCACATCGTGAAGCAGCGGGGATGATGGTCGCGGCCATAGTTCTGCTTCGTCAGGCCGCCTTGGGAATAGACCGTGCGGCCAAACTCACCGCCCCAGACGACGAGTGTCTCGTCCAAGAGACCGCGGGCCTTGAGGTCGGTGATCAGGCCGTAGGTGGCGTGGTCGATGTCGTTGCAGCCGTTCTTGAGCCGGCCCACGACGTTGGCGTGATGGTCCCAGTGATTCAAATAGATCTGCACGAACCGCACGCCCCGCTCCACCATGCGGCGGGCCATGAGGACCGAGTTGGCAAATGAGCCGGGCTTCGTCACCTGCTCACCGTAGAGATCGAGCGTGGATTGCGGCTCGCTCGCCATGTCGGTGAGATCGGGCACGCTCGACTGCATCCGGAAGGCCATCTCGTATTGGGCGATGCGGGTGCGAGTCTCGGGGTCGCCGATCTTGGCGAGGTTCCGCTCGTTGAGCGCCTGGATGCCGTCGAGCGTTTGGCGGCGAACGGCGGCCGAGACCCCGGGAGGATTGTTGAGGTAGAGAATAGGATCGCCCGCCGAGCGAAAACTCACGCCGGCATGCTCGCCCGGCAGATACCCACTCGACCAGAGGCGGGCACCGATAGCCTGGGCCTGCTCAACCACCGTCGAACGAGCCACCAACACGACGAACGTCGGAAGATCTTGATTGAGCGACCCGAGACCGTAGCTTGCCCAGGAGCCAAGGCAGGGCCGGCCGGTGATCTGGTTGCCGGTCTGCATGAACGTGATCGCGGGCTCGTGGTTGATTGCCTCGGTGTGCATCGAGCGGACGAAACAAAGGTCGTCGGCCACCTTGGCCGTCCAGGGCAACAGCTCGCACATCCACATGCCGCACTTGCCCTGCCGGGCAAACTTGAAGATGGATGGGGCGATCGGGAACCGCGACTGCCCCGACGTCATCGTGGTGAGCCGCTGGCCTTTGCGGATGCTCTCCGGGAGGTCCTTGTCGTACCAGTCATTCATCTGCGGCTTGTAGTCATACATATCCTGCTGCGGCGGCCCGCCCACCATGTGCAGGTAGATCACATGCTTTGCCTTCGGGGCGAAGTGTGGGCCGATTGCACCAGGCACCCGCGTGACGCCTGGCGTCACGGAAGCCGTCGCGCCGCTCGCAGCAGCTTCGCCCATGAGCGTGGCCAGCGCGGCACCGCCGAGTAGGTGGCTCCCCTGCTCGAAGAACCGACGACGGGTGAGGTTCAGGTTGAGCTCGGCGATTGGGTTGAGCGATGGCATCATCGGATACACTCCAGTCAGTCGATCGTTGAATGCTTCATCAAAGCCCCTCGCACGAGCGAGGGGACGGCGGGCTGTTGGGCGAGACCGCGAGTGATTGCCAACGGGATGGCATTCCGCCCGCAGTCCCCCGGCTGCCGCCGGGGCCTTTTATTGCTGCTGCTCATTTGCAAAGGACCTCGTCGAGGTTCAAAAGCTCGTTGACAAGCATCGTCCAGGCGGCAAGTTGTGGGGCATCAGCCGATCGCGGCTTCGACTCACCCACGGCGACGAGTGTGGCAGCGTCGTCGGGATGTTGAGCGTAGTGGGTGGCAAGCGCTGCAAGAGACCCGCCCACGATCTCCAGTTCGTCAGACTCCAGCGGCCGCCCCAGAAGCCGACGGGCTACGAAGTCGAGCCGAGCCTGGTCATCGCCCGCCTGTTCGAGCGCGAGATCGGCAAGCGCCCGGGCTGCCTCGACAAACTGCGGATCATTGAGCGTCACGAGCGCCTGGAGCGGTGTATTGGTCCGCTCCCGCTTCACAGTACACACCTCACGCGAAGGCGCATTGAAAATGTCGAGCGACGCCGGTGGCGCCGACCGCTTCCAGAACCAATAGAGGCTTCGACGGTAGAGATTCTCTCCCTTGTCGGCCGCATAGTTCTTCGTGTTGCTCTCCGGCATCGCCACCGCTTCCCAGACACCCTCGGGCTGGTAGGGCTTCACACTCGGGCCACCGAGTTTTCGTACGAGGAGGCCTGAGGCTGCGAGCGCCTGGTCGCGAATCATCTCCGCATCCATGCGGAACCGGGGCCCGCGCGAGAAGAACCGGTTGTCGCGATCAAGCGTGGCCTTCTGGGGTGTGGTCACTGCCGATTGCCGGTAGGTGGCGCTCGTGAGCATGAGCCGGAAGAGCCGCTTCACGTCCCAGCCGGTCTCACGGAACTCAACCGCGAGCCAGTCGAGCAGCTCGGGGTGGCTCGGCAGCTCACCGGTCGTCCCGAAGTCGCCCGCCGTCCGCACGAGCCCGGTGCCAAACACTTCCTGCCAGAACCGATTGACGGTGACGCGGGTCGTGAGCGGATGCGCCTCGCTCAAGAACCACTCGGCAAGACCAAGACGATTGCGTGGGAGCGAGTCGGGGAATGGCGGCAGGGCCGCGGGTGTGTTGGCCGTGACCTCCTCCTTGGGCTTGTCATATTCGCCGCGATCGAGAATCGCCGCCTTTGGCATACCTTTCTGCTCGGCCATGACATGCGCGATCGTGCCGCGGCGATTGATCGCCGAAATCTCCGACTCGATGTCGGCAAGCAATTTGGTACCGGCGATGAACGCCTCGTCTTGGGAGCCGAGCCACCAGTCGTAGAGCTTGGCCCCGGCGGCGACCCGCTCGGACGGCGGCAGCGCGACGATCCCGGCAAACATCGCCAACTTCGAGATGCCATCGACCTCGGCGGCCGAGAAGGCGCGGCCCTGGATGGAAAGGTCGGCCAATCCCACGCCGTATGCGTCGCTGCCACCGTCTCGGCCGCCGATCGTGAGCGGAACCGTGGTCCGAATCGAATTCCCCTTGAACGTCCCATTCTCGAGCTCGTGGGGCTGAGACACTCCGTCGTAATAGATCTTCACGCCCCGCGCCCGCCGAGTGCCGTCATAGGTGATCGTCACGCGGGTCCATGTGTCGGCCGGCAGCTGCTTTTTGGCCAACACCTTCAAGGCATCGTTGGCCCAGTCATGGATGATATGCATGCCGACGCGACGGCCTTGCACCCAGATGTCCCAGCCGCGGTACTGTGACGGCGAATCCATCCGAGCGACCACGGAATACGACGCGTCGTTCGGCGTCGGCTGGAGCCAGAAGCTCACCGTGAACGGCTTGTCATGCTCGAAGTCGCCCGCCGAGGGGATCTCGGTGGCCTTGCCGTCGAGGAGAATCGCCTTCGTGCCCCCAGGGCCATCCTGCCAGGTCGTCTTCTCGGAGAGAGGCAGCTCGATATCGCGGCCTTCGAGAGCGGCGCGGACCACCAAGCCTTCACCCTCGGCAAACGGGACCGACACGAGCGGCACATCGGAGGGCTTTGTTTTTGCGACGGATTCCTGCGTGGCGGCGGTGAGATAGGCGTCGAAGTCTTTTCGTGCATCGTTGCGGCGATTGGCGAGCGTCCGCTTCGCGGCCGGCAACGCCGCCTCGAGCTCGGCCATGCGCGGCCTGTCTTCTGCGAGTGGCAGGAATATGGTCGGCGGCGTGTCTTTGATGTTGCCGTCTTTGGCTACCTGGGTCGTGTTGTTGAAGAACGCCGACAGCGCGTAGAAATCTTTCGCCGAAATTGGGTCAAACTTGTGGTCGTGGCAGACGGCGCAGCCCACCGTGAGCCCCATCCAGACAGTGGCCGTCGCCTCCGTACGATCCCGGGCGTAGAGGACGATGTATTCCTCGTCGATGACGCCCCCTTCGTTGGTCGTCATATTGCAGCGGTTGAAGCCGCTGCCCACCCGCGCGTCGAGAACCGCATCGGGCGAGGCGTCGGGGCCGAGGTCAACCAGATCACCGGCAAGCTGGTGCCGCGTAAACTCGTCAAAAGCCATATTGGAGTTGAACGCTCGGATCACCCACTGCCGGAAGCTCCACATCTCACGGTAGTTGTCGAAGTGGATGCCGTGGGTGTCGGCGTAGCGGGCGTAGTCGAGCCAATACCGGGTGCGGTGCTCGCCCCATTCGGGGAGCGCCAGCAGCGCATCGACATACCGCTCATAGGCATCGGGACGCGTGTCGGCGACAAAGGCCTCGAGTGCGGCCGGGTCTGGGGGCAGGCCCGTGACGTCGAGGGCGGCGCGGCGGCCGAGGGTGCGGCGATCGGCTTCGGGAGCGGGCTCGAGCCCCTTGGATTCGAGGCCTGCCAGCACAAAGCGGTCGATCGGGTTCTGCGCCCACGATTCATTTTCGACTGCGGGGAGCTCGGGCCTGGTTGGCGGGATGAACGACCAGTGCGGCTCGTACTCCGCGCCCTGGGCGATCCACTTGGTGAGGATCTCCTTCTGCTCAGGCGTCAGCGTCTTCTTCATCGCCGGAGGTGGCATCACCTCTTCGGGGTCGTCGGAGAAGATGCGATCAAGGGCAACGCTTGAATCGGAGTCGCCGGGCGCGATGGCGCCAGCTTCGATGGCATCGTCACGAAGGTCGAGCCGGAGATCGGCCTTACGGCTCGCGCTATCAGCCCCGTGGCAAGCGAAGCAATTCTCGACAAGGATCGGCCGGATGTCGCGGTTGTAGCGAATCTCGGATTCGGCGTCAGCCGCGGGGAGCGGTGCCGCGAGAGCGCACGCGAGGGTAGCAGCCATGGCGAAGCGGAACATGAAAACGCCTGCGGGGAGGTGGGGCCCGGTGGGGTCAACCGGGTGTACCGCTGGAAACTCGCTCGAGCGAAGCATCAAGACACCTCATGGAGGGTCAGGCCGTCAGGGCCCAGTTGGGATGACGACGTGAATTCAAGGGTGCCGGCGTTGCGCTCCGCCGCCACTGACGAAACTGAAGTCTAACACACACCTCGTGCCGAGCCAGCACGCGGCGTCCCGGCGTAGGGCCGTTTTTTGCTGGAATCACGGTTTTGTTTTTGGCGAACCCAAGAATCGGATGTTCAGCGACAGATTCGCAAGCGTGCACGCACTGACCGGAGGTGCCAGGGGCTCCGCAAGGCCGTGCGGTGTCCCCGTCGGTTCCCAGTTCGTAAGATCGAACAGAGTGCTTTCGCCGTGCCGAGGGCTTCATGGACGCCACCGATTCCGAAATGCAACAAGCAATCGCTTCCGACCGGGCGGCCAGGGCATGGGCCATGGATCCCAGGGACAAGCTGATGGCAGGCGCTCGAACAGGCCGGCGTTGGGTACATGCTCGTCGGCGCGTTTTCGAGCAATCTTTACGGGGTGCCTCGGTCCACGGACGACGCCGCCGTCGCCGGCATCCCATACCAGAGACCGGCTGCGCGGCGTGGGTTGCCGCTGCGGAGGATGTCGAGCGGCGAGCGGCGATCACGCATCCACGCTGTCCGGCGAACCGAGTCGGTAGCTCGTGCTGCGGCCGCCGCCAGGGTTTTGCACCAGGATGCCCCTGTCCAGCAGTTCGCGAATGTCGCGAAGCGCCGTGTCGGTCGAGGCAGCCAAGGAACCATGTGAGCCATCGCGTGATGTCCATGTCGCCGCGCTGGGCTGTCTCGAGCTCGCGGTAGTACGCCTTCCGCTCCGTCTCGATCTGGGACGACATGCTGTAGAAGCGATCGCTCGTATCATCGGTGCATGCGAGCGCCATGTCGGCACTCGCGCGGGCGATGCGGCCGTTGCCGTCCTGGAATGGATGGATGGATGGATGGATGGATGGTCACGAACCAGAAGCGGGCGATCGCCGCCTTGGCAACGGGGTCGATTGCCGTTCTCGCGTTGAACCACTCGAGGAATGCGCTCATTTCCGAAGCGACACGCTCGGCCTCCGGGGCCTCGAAGTGCACCTTCTCACGACCGATCGGCCCAGAGACGACCTGCATCGCCCCCCGACTCGGCGGTCCGCCACGCCCCAACGGTGATGCGGCTCATGCCGTGGCGGCCGGTGGAAAAGAGAGACGCGTGCCAGTTGCATAGCCTCCGTTTTGTGAGCGGCTTCGCGTAGTCGCGGGTTGCGTCGAGCATCATGTCGACAACGCCATCGACATCGCGGCCGGCCTTCGGTAGCCCTGCCACGTCGAGCCCGAGGCGTCTCGCGATGGAGGACCGCACCTGCTGCGGGTCCAGATTCTCGCCTTCGATCGCGGACGACTTCACGACGTCGCTTGTCAGCACCGCGAGACTCCCCTCGGCCCGCAGGTTGAACCCGAGCGATTCCATCCTGCCGAGCAGTCGGCCCTGCTTGTGCCGCACCGCCGCGAGTGCATGCGAGACGGATTCAGACTCCCAGGTGAACTCTGGCCAGTCCTTATTTTCGTGAATGAACATCATTATTCGCCGCACTTTCTGCGGCGAATAATGGCCCGTATTCGCCGCAGAGGCAATGTGTGGCAGCAGGCTCCACGGTGGACCGCATCCCCCGGCCAAACGACGAGGCACGTGATGCGACTGGTCTAAGGCTCAAGAGGCAGCGTGTGCCCCTGAGCGTTCTGTCGACGTGATCGACGATCGGATCAGCTGTCTCGCCACGCCCGCATCGTCCCAGCCGTGAGCCCTGACAGCCTGCCGCCGACGCTTTCACTACGGCGTGCTGGATTGATTCACCCGCCGACGTGCATGATCGACGCCGCATGGTGCAGGTCTGGCTTCTCATGCCATTCGTGCTCGACGCCACGCATCAACAGTGCCGAATCAAACTCGATGGAGCCTTTCGGAAACAGCGTCTCGTCCTCGAAAAAACTCGATCGCACCTCGTCGACCACGAGGGGCTCAACATGCCATGTGCGACACCGTAGCTCGAGCCCCTGGAATCGTGACGGAGAGTGCGTCGCCGAATAGCCCACGGAACCCGATTCAAAAAAAGCGGATGCCTCTTCGAGGGAGCGAAATACTGAAGAGCCTGGAAGGCTCTCGATGGGCCTCGCTCGCACAGCCATGGTTGTCATGCCGTCGTCACTTCGAATGGCTACGGCGTAGGAGTCAGCCGACTCGTTGACCGTGAACCGCGCATGGTGGTGAATGCCAGGAAAGAAGCGGCCGCCGGCCATTGTGGTCAGCCAGGAGTTGGTGTCGCGCCGACGGACATAGACACCATGCCGGACAGTATCACGGTCATTCCACTCGACGGCCGAGCGATACGCGGCGTTCTCCGATGAGATGCCGAGCCACTGCGGCATGGCATGAGGTCGTACGTGCGCCAAGCGGATGAGGCAGATCCCCACCATGCCAACGCCATGAATCAGCTTGGGCCGAAATGGTGCGGGGAGGAGCGGCGCGAGAACGCTGGGTTCAATACGGTAGTTGACGAGGATGCGTCGATCGATGACGCCACGGACAACGGGGATTCGCATACCTCACTCCTGGCGGATCCTGGAGACCACCGTGAGCTCACCCACGTAGAACCGCATTCGGCCAGCACGCGTAGCGTCCTCATGAAAGAAAGGGCGACGTACCCCGTGCACTTCGTTCATGGTCTTACCCGCCGCGGATCACGTGGATCATCGCGCGGCAGAAGTCGGGCAGGTCGTCTGGCTTGCGACTCGATACATGATGACGATCGACCACCACGCTCGCATCCTCCCAGATGGCCCCAGCGTTGATGAGGTCGTCTTTGATGCCAGGCGATCCGGTCACGCGGACCCCGCGATAGACCTTGGCTGAAATCGCCATCCAGCCACCATGACAAATGGCGGCCACGCACTTACCGGCCTCGTCGAAGTGGCGAATCAGCTCGAGCACGTGCGGGTCGCGCCGCAGCTTGTCGGGCATGAAACCGCCCGGCAAAAGCACCGCATCGAAATCGGCCCCAACGACATCTCGAATGGCGACGTCCGATCGGCACGGATAGCCATTCTTGCCGGCATACACGACGCCGGCCTCCGGGCCAGCCACGACCACCTCGGCACCAGCTTCGATCATGCGGAACTTGGGATACCAGAGCTCCAAGTCTTCGTAGCTCTCACCAACAAACGCCAGGCAGCGTTTTCCTGTGAGCGGGGAATCATTCATCGTTTGAGCTCCGTGACATGCATGGCGTCTGTAAGGATCGTGAAGAGGTCATCCATCCTGGTGTACCACGAGCGGCGAGTAAAGGCAGGATCGTCAGGATGGTGGTTGGGTGGCGATGCGAATACGGTCGCGGCCGGATCGCTTTGCCTGATACAGCGCGGCGTCGGCAGCCGCGAGAATCGTGGCGGCGTCGGTGCCGTGGTCCGGGCACGCGGCCACGCCGATCGATGCGGTGATCGGCGCGAGTGGCCTGCCCTCGTGATGGATTACAGCCTGCGAGGCCGCGAGTCGCAGGGCGTCGAGCCTCGTCGCAGCCTCGGCAGTGGTCGTCGCGGGCAGGATGAGAACAAACTCGTCGCCGCCATAGCGGCATGCGACATGGCCGGGCCTCAGAAAACCCTCGACGAGAACGCCAAAAGACTTGAGAACCATGTCGCCGGCCGGGTGGCCATCGCGCTCGTTCGAGTCGCGAAACCGATCAAGATCGATCATCGCCACGGCCAGCGGCTCGCCTTTCCGCGCCGCGGTCACGAGCTGTCGGGCAAGCTCGTCCTCCATGAACCGTCGGTTAAAGAGGTTCGTCAGCGGATCGCGGAGCGCGAGGCTTCGCAGCCGTTCGCGATCGCGAATGCTCTCGAGGGCCGGTTCGATCGTCTCGGCGACGGCCGCGGCGAGCGACGAACTGCTCCCACGCGAGCTCCCTTCCGCCGTGGCCTCGGCGGCGATCGCCTGGGCTTCTGCGACATCGTCACACGCCTGAAGCCGTTTCGCCAGATCCCACAGCCACGCGAGATCAGGCTCGGGAAGCGTTTCATGAGTGCGCGGCGAGGGGAAGGGGATCATGGCGTGAAGTGAACGATCGCCGGAGGCGGTGTATGGGCAGCGAGGCTATTTGATCTGCCTGAGCGACGGCCGATCCTTCGAGGCTTCAATCTTTGCGATCGTAGCACGCACCGCTGCGGCTTTTTGCAGGCTCAACTGCTTCGGGAAATCGGGCTCGCCGTCTTCAAAATCTGCCATCGCTTCCCGGAGTTGTGGAAGAACTGCCTGGGCGTTGGCTCCATACGCCTCGAGGATCGTCAGAATCTCGGGAGTGCGATTCTGGCTGGCCCATGGATTTTGCGACCGTAGGTAGGTGGCGCACTCTGCCATGCCTTCATCCACATGATGGGATGCGAGGAGCCGGAGGCCGTCGAGTCGCACGCCATCGGCGAACATCTCGCCGCTCGGGGCAGGCTTTCGGATGGCGTCGAGAATCGCCGGAAGCAGCGGTTCGACGTCCTCGAATGAGAGTTGTGAGTAGCTTCTGCTCACCGCACTTCGGGCGTTCCCGTCTTCGTTGCGAAGACCTCGCTCAATGGCAGTGGTGAGCTGCTTGCGATCGACTCCTTCGAGGGACGGGTTCCCGCGGAGCATGGTGTTGAACACGGTAACGCTGAGAAACCGTTGTTCCATGCCCCGTGGATCGTCTTTCGTCGGGCCGGCCGCGATCCGTTCGAGCATGTCGGGAAGGGCAGGCATAGCCGGCTTGCCGATGGCAGCCAGGGCCTCCGAGGCCTGCAACCGTAGCCACAGATCGGGATGCCTGAGCGTTTCGCGGAGGGCCGGGACGGCAGGAGCAGATGCGGATCTCAGAGCCGCGAGGCCCTGGCATGCGCCGACGCGGGCGTCGAGGGAGGGGGAATCGAGGAGGGCAATCAAGTCTGGAACGACTGCCGCCTTGCGTCGGCCAAGGGTCTCTGCCGCCCGCTCCCGCACGGTTGGCGACCATGAGCCCAGACGGCGAAGGATCTCGGCATCGTCGAGCGCGTCGTAGAAGCTGGTGCGATCCTTATTCGACCAGCCCCGGCCGTCATCAAGGAGGCCGTCGGCTACCGCGGTGGTCATGGGGGGCACGATCGAACCATCGCGGCCCGTGAGGGCGATCTTTTTAAGTGGCAGCGCATAGGCGAGCAGGCACCCGCCTGTGGCATCCCATCCGCCGTAGCTGTCGCTCCGCGGTTCCGGCGGTCCTTGGTGACCGAACGAACCGTCAGGCCGTCGCGCGAGGTCGTAGTACCGCCCGCCGAATTCGTGCATCCACGCGCCGGTCGCTCTTGGTCCCGCTTGGGCAATGGCCGGCAGAGCCCAAAGGATGTTGAAGTAGTTTCCCGTGTGGCCGCAATCCCGTTCGGCACCGTGCGACGCGACGGCCATGCGTGTGAAGAACTCCGCGCCCTCTCGATCACCGAGCCGCTGGAAGAGAACCGCGGCCATGCCGCACTTGCCGTTGTCCTCGTGGGTTTGCGTCCACGGGCCGTGGTCACCGTACGGCACCGCCCCTTTGCCAATATAGAACCGCAGGAGCCGAACGCTCTTGTCGATTGCCTGTGAGACTTCGGGGTCGTTCACGCCCGCATCTCGGGCAAGGACCATGCCAATCGTGAGTGGAACCCCAGGAGAGTTCATCATGCCATAGCCCTTGAGCCGGCCATCGGGTCGCGCGAAGTTGTGCCCCCACGAGCCCACCGCACTTTGCCCGTGCGCCGCTTCGAGGGCGATACGACGCAGCCCCGGCAGGACGGTCTCATCGCCCGTGGCCTTGATGTACTCCGCCAGGAAGATCATGACGTAGCCGTAGTACCAGGTCTTATACCCGCCCGGAGAGTCGCCGGCGGCCCACTCTGCTTCACGCTTGAGAAGCGGGAGGTAGTCAGGGTTGCCGCTGGCCAGGAGCGCCAGCGCGTTGAGCGAGCGCGGGATGGGGTCCAGGTGGCTGACATAGTCTGAGGACGCCATGCGTGTGGCGAGAGACTTGGCACCGAGCTCGAAGATGCGTCGAGATTTTGGGCAGTCATAGGGCGCTGTGGCGCTGTATGTGCCGAGGACCGGCAGCGTCACCGTCACGTCTTCCTGCTTGCCGCCGCGCCATCGCATGAGCACCAGCTTCCCCGCTGCCGCTTCGGTCTCCGCGGCCGTGATGGCCTGCCCCATCTCGGTTCGCGGGTCGATCTTAAATGGCTTGCCGCCGACACCGAGAATCACGTCGCCAACAGCGAGGATGCCGTCCGCCGGCGAGCCTTTTGCCACGGATGTGATGAGGATCTGCCGTGCGTCGGTCGTGACCAGCCCGGCGCAGTACATCCAGCCGCGAAGCCCCGTGGGGCCGAGGTTCCAGTCGTGCGTGAACTCCTTGGGGACGGTGTCGCCCTTGGTGAAGTCGGGGATGGCCGCAAGCTTTTCGGGACGCCCGGCATGGGCAGGGGCGGCAACACCGAAAAGCGTGGCAGCGACGACGGCGACAGTGACGAAGGCGGTTTTCATGAATGGGGCGATCGTTGGGGAATTGCCGCGAGCCAGCGGCGAATGGAACGCGATTGTACCGCTGCGAGCGATCCCGTCACCACGCTCACGGTCGCGGCGGCCGAGCCGCTGGTGATGGTGTTTCTCGCGTTCGGCTGCCTCGTCGCGCTCATCCTCCTGCTGTTCGGATTTCAGGCGGTTCAGCCCAACGATGCCCGAGCCCTGCTGCTCTTCGGCGAGTACCAGGGGTCAATCGTCGAGTCCGGATTCTTTTGGGTGAATCCCTTCTGTTCAAAGAAGCGGATTTCCCTTCGTGTTCGGAACTTCGAAACCGGCTCGATCACGACGCCCGAGGTCAAGGATGCCGCGGGTAAGATCCTGACCCACAAAACTCACTCGGCCGGCCGGCCTTCGAAGGTGAACGATCGCGACGGCAACCCGGTCGATATCTCGGCGGTCGTGGTGTGGCGGGTGGTGAATACAGCTGAAGCGCTCTTTGAAGTGGACGACTACGAGCATTTCGTTGCCGTCCAGAGCGAGGCCGCACTTCGCAGCCTCGCGCTGCGGTATCCCTACGACAGCGAGGATCACGAAGTCTCTCTCCGTGGCAACACCATCCAGGTGTGCGAACAGCTCACCAAAGACTTGCAGGAGAGGCTCGACACGGCTGGTGTCGAAGTCATCGACGCCCGAATCAGTCACCTTGCGTACTCGGCCGAGATCGCGGCGGCGATGCTCCAGCGGCAGCAGGCCCAGGCCGTGGTGGCTGCTCGTCGGACGATCGTCGAGGGTGCGGTCGGCATGGTACACATGGCGCTCGACCATCTCTCGCGAAGGATCACATTGTCGAGCTTGACGACGAGCACCGCGCGGCCATGGTGTCGAATCTCCTCGTCGTGCTCTGCGGAGACAAGCATACGCAGCCGGTCATCAACACCGGCACGATGTATCACTGATTCCGCCACGGCACCAACGCATCGGATGAGGAGCCACCTGGCGTGTCGCGAACCTCGTTTCTCGTACGACTCGATCCGCGGGTGCATGAGGCGCTCAAGCGATGGGCCGAAGAGACGGGACGGTCCAAGAAGCCCCGCGGCCGGCCTGAGGCATGATCGCCGCATGCCTGCGATGCCGAGAACTGCCGCTTGGAAGCACGCAGCAAGAATCACCAAGAGAGGTGCGCATCAGGACATGGCCGCAGACCAACGGCACTGCACGGCCCATGGGGCTTTTTCTCGCGGTTCGGAGCAGATGGCGACTGGGAACTTTTTGGGAAACCGAGCGTCTTACTTGCCCGTCGGCGTAGACTTTGCGCCCGAGTCCCCTTGAGCGGTCCCCGGGCCGCGTCTCTTTGCGGAGCAATAACGATGCGTTTTAATTTCTTGGGTCTCGGCAGTGGCCGCGGCAGAGTCGCGGCAGCGGTTGCGGTGGGTGTGGCCGCGGTCGCACTCGTCCTCGGAGGCATTGGCATGGGATGGATTGAACGGGCACTCGCGGCGGATTTGCCCCAAGGGGCACGGGCCGAAGCCTGGAAGAAGGTCGAAAAAGCGCTCGAAGAGGGGAAACCACAATCGGCCCTCGACGCTCTCGCCGGCGTTGAGAAATCCGCGATCGCCGACAAGGCCTGGGCCGAAGCGGCGCGGGCGATCGCCACGCGGGTCCTCGCCGATACCGGCGAGCAAGCAGCGGATGAGAGCGACCGGATCGTTCGCCTCGCCGCCGAGATCGAAAAAGCACCTCCCGAGACGCGGGCCGTGCTCGAGGCGATCCGTGCGAACTGGACCTGGGGCTTCTACCAAGAGAACCAGTGGCGCTATCAAGCGCGCACGCAGGGCGGCGCCGACGGAAGCGACCTCTCACAGATTGCCGCGTGGGATCTGCCAACAATTCTTCGCGAGATCCGCACGCGCTTTGCCGTGGCGGTCGGTGCGGCCGGCAGCCCCGAGCGCAAGACGCTCCACAACCTGCCCGTCGGCGAGTGGGACGCGATCATCCAAAAGGGCACGATGCCCGACGCGTACCGGCCGACCGTGTGGGATGTCCTCGCCCGCGATGCAATAGCCTTCGCCACCTCCGGCGAACGCGGCCTCATGGCCCCCGAAGACGCCTTTGAGATTGACCCGGCTTCGCCCGCGCTCGGCACGCCCGAGGAGTTTTTAGCCTGGAAGCCCGAGGCGAGTAACACGGTTACCGACAAAGATTCGCCCCTGCTCGAAGCCGCCGCCCTCTTCCGCAGCGTGATCGAGTTTCATCGCGGCGACACCGAACCCTCGGCCCTGCTCTCAGCCGATCTCGATCGCATCCTCTGGGCCGCAGGCGCCGCCGTCGGCGAGGGCGTGACTGATCGCAAGGAAGCGGCGCTCACGGCGTTCATCGAGCGGGCCGGGAAGCACGAGATGGCGGCCGAGGCCATGTTTCACCTGGCGAGCCTGGTGCAGGAGCAAGGCGACCTCGTGCGGGCTCGCACGATCGCACTCCAGGCCGCGGCGGCGCACCCCAAGAGCCACGGCGGGGCCCAGTGTGCCAACCTCGCCAGCACCATCGAATCGAAGGAACTGTCGCTCGCCACTGAAAAATCCTGGAACGCTCCCTTCCCCCCGATTCGCGTGACCTACAAGAACCTCGAAAAGGTTTACCTCCGAGTGTGCAAGGCTGACTGGGAGACCAGGCTCCGCGCCGGTAAGCATTCGCGCGGCTGGTTTGACGACAACGACCGCGCCGCGATCCTGGCGCTGCCCGCTGTCCGCGAGCACGCCGTCGATCTGCCTGGTACGCCCGACTATCAGGAGCGATTCGAAGACATCGACGTTGCCGCGGTGCTCGATGCCGGCACGCTCGAGCCGGGGGCGTATTGGGTGATCGCGAGCCACAAGCCTGGCTTCGGCGAGAAGAACAACGCGGTGTCTATGGCGCTGGTGTGGGTGACGCGGCTGGCTGTCGTCATCGAACAGCAGCGGCCCGTGTTTGAAAGCAACGTCGTCGGCGGTGCCGCCCGGGTGAGAGGCGGCCGTCAGCGAGCGCGAGCCCCGGGGCCACGCTCGGTGCCGGGATACGTCGTCGACCTGGCCACCGGCGAGCCGGTGGCCGGGGCGGCTGTCACGCTGTTTGTCCAGAAGGAAGGCAACCGTGAAAACTTCGCTGAGGGGGGCACAGCCAAGACCGACAACGACGGCCGGTTTGAGTTGAAGGTCGAGCAGGGACGTGAGTTTGTCGTCGTCGCGAAGGGGAAGCTCGACGGCCGAGAACAGACGGTCGCGAGCGACCGGATGAATGTCTGGCCGAACGTGATGCCGAATGGGATAAAGTCGATCGTGCTCGTTATCGACCGCGGGATTCACCGCCCCGGCCAGATCGTCTTCTACAAGGGCATAGCCTGTGCAAGCGATCTTGCCGAGTCACAATATGCCGCGATCGCGAATGTCGCCGTCGAGGTCATCTTGCGGGATGCCAACGGCCGCGAGGTGACGAAGGCGAACCACAAGACAAATGCCAACGGTTCCTTCAACGGCAACTTTCCGATTCCGGCAGGCTGCCTGCCGGGGCAGTGGTCGATCCAGGCCCAGGCTGGCGGGGCCGGAGGGGTGACGGGCGTGCGCATCGAGGAATACAAGCGGCCGAAGTTTCGCGTTGAACTCGCCGCCCCGGAAGCATCCGTGCCGCTCGGCGGCGACGCTTCGCTCAAAGGGAAAGCCACGACCTATACGGGGCTCCCCGTTGCCGATGCGACTGTCCGCTGGCGGGTCGAGCGGAGTGTCCGGTTCCCATTTTGGTGCCGGTGTTTCTACCCCTGGCTTCCGTTCGATAGCGGAGCCCAGCGGATCGCTCGAGGCACGGCGAAGACCGACGCGAATGGCTCGTTCACGGTGACGTTTCCCGCCAAGCCCGACCGGTCGGTGCCGAAGGAATCGCTCCCGGTGTTTTCATTTCAAGTGGTCGCTGATGTCACGGACGCCGGCGGCGAAACTCGTAGCGATGAACAAAGCGTGAATGTCGGATACACCGACGTCGAGGCGAGTGTGTCAGCGGCTGAATGGCAGGCTACAAAAAACGGCGAGCCCGCCGCGGTTGAGATCACCGTCGGCACCACGACGCTCGACGGCCAGCCGCGGGCCGGCGAAGGCACGCTGACGGTCCAACGGCTCGTGCAGCCGGCCAAGGTCGATCGCGGCGATCTCCTTGATCGGTCAGCGCCGCAGTGGCGGCGCCGTGCCGCGGGCAAGATGGCCGCACCAAAACCTGACCCGGCCGATCCTGAAACCTGGGCCGCCGGCGAACAAGTCTTGATGGTCGATGTCGGTACCGACGCGACGTCGGGGAGAACAATCGAAACGGCCCAGCTTGCGGCCGGCATCTACCGCGCGACGTTCGAGATTCCCGCGAAGGGCGACGTACCGGCGGTCAAGGCAACCGATCTCATCGAGGTGATCGATCCGGCTGCCACGACGTACGGCGTGAAGCGGGCATTCGTGATGAAGTGGGAGAAGCAGTTGGTCGAGCCTGGCAGCGAGTTTGTGGCGGTGGTGGGTACGGGATACGACGCGGGCCGTGCGCTCGTCGAGATTTCGCAGAGCGGTCAGATCCTCGAGCGGTTCTGGACGAAGCCAGGCGCGACGCAGTGGCCCGTGACTTTTGAGGCGACAGAGGCCAACCGCGGTGGCTTTACTGTTCGGGCGTGGATTGTGCGGGACGGCAGGCTTCACGAAAAGTCTCAGACGGTGGACGTGCCCTGGACCGACAAGCAGCTTGCGATTACATGGGAACGGTTCACGCGACGGACCCAGCCGGGGGCCAAGGAAGTCTGGCGGGCGAAGATCACGAGCGTGAAGGATTCGGTCACCGGCCCGGCGGCGGCGCAGATCGCCGAGATGCTCGCCCTTGCCTATGACGAATCGCTCGACGCTCTCGCTGCCCATGCCTGGCCGGGCGGTGGGCTCATGGGGATGTTCCGTCGCGAGGGTGGCAATCTCTATCTCGCATTTACGAATCAAGCCGAAGGGTTTCAGAGCATCCACGGAAGCTTTGACGTTGCGTATCGCGACGTGGCGGAAATGACGTTCCGCGAACTTCGCGAGCCGTTCGGATCATCGCAGGAAATGATGGGGTTTGGCGGCGGCCGTGGTGGTGTTCATCCCATGATGGCGATGGCTCGCTCGGCCCCTATGGACGGGGCTGCGGAGATGGCTCCCGAGGGTAGTGTCAATGCAATACTAGGTCGTCAGCACTCCGCTGCCTTCGCGAACAGGGCACGACCCGAGGCGGGAGAGGACAAGACCGAGGGCCGCGGCGAATCCAACGCTTCTGCCGCCAACCAGTCCGCACCGCCCCCACGTAAGAATCTTGTCGAGACGGCGTTCTTCCTCCCGACGCTCTCGAGCGAGCTCGATGGCATCGTCACGATCGAGTTCACGCTCCCCGACACGCTCACCACATGGCGGGTCAAGGGCCTCGCCCATGACGCACAGCTTCGCAGTGGCACGATCGTTGATACATGCGTGTCTGCAAAAGACCTTATGGTCGAGCCGATGGTGCCGCGGTTCCTTCGCGAAGGGGATGTCGTACAGATCCCGGTGAAGGTGAGTAACACGTCTACCGGCAGGCTCGCCGGGACGGTGCGGTTTGCACTCACCGACGCACGCACAAACGATTCCCGTGACAGCCTCATCGAAGGGCCGGCCGAACAGCCCTTTGATGTGTCCGCCGGTGAGTCAAAGCCCGTGGTCTTCACCGTGAAGGTGGCCGACGGTACCGACGTGCTCAAGTATCTCGCCACGGGTACGGCCACGCTCTCGGGCAAGCAGGCATCCGACGGCGAGGAGGCCTTTCTCGTCGTGCTGCCGCGGCGGGTGCCTGTGACGGAAACGATTCCGATCATTGTCCGCGGGCCGGGCGAGCGGGCGGTGTCGCTCGATCGACTCGCAAAGAGCAAGGGCACGGAGATCCAGAGCCAGTCGCTTGTTGTGCAGGCGGTGTCGAACCCGGCGTGGTACGGCGTGATGGCGCTGCCGGTCATCATGGAAGAGTCTGACGAGAGCACCGAGACGCTCTTCACGCGGCTCTATGCCAACTCGCTGGCCCGCCATCTCGCCACGAGCGACCCCGCGATCGCACGGATTTTTGAGCAGTGGAAGGGCACCGATGCCATCGAAAGCCCGCTCGAAAAGAACTCCGAGCTCGTGAAGACGCTCCTTGCGGAAACGCCGTGGGTCCGCGACGCGGTCGATGAGAAAGAGGCCCGGGCACGCATCGCTCTTTTGTTTGATGCCAACCGGGCTGGCAATGAAGCCCGCGCCGCTCTCGACCGCCTCCAAAACCTTCGCAATGGCGACGGCGGCTGGCCGTGGTTCCCGGGTGGGCACACCTGCGATTCGGTCACGCTCGGCATCATCGCTGGCTTCGGCCGGCTGCGGGCGGCCGGGGTCGATATCGACGTTCAGCCTGCCGTCGCGGCGATTGCGTGGCTCGACAATCGGCTGGTGGAGGAGAAGCGATTGGCCCTTGCTCGCTGGAGCAAGAAGCCCGACGACATCGTGCTGACGCCGATCGGCGTCTATGCCCTCTATGCCCGCAGTTTCTTTACGCAGGACGCGCCGCCGCAAGGCGAAGCTGCCGACGCCATCCGCTGGGCCTTTGATGTGGGCCAAAAATGCTGGATGAAGCTCGATGCTCGGCGTTCGCAGGGGCACCTGGCGATCGCGCTCAAGCGATCAGGCGACGCCCAGACCGCCCTCTCGATCATCGATAGCCTCAAGCAGCGGGCGGTCGATGCCGACGTGAAGCCCGGAACAGAAAAAGAATCGTGGCAGGGCATGTGGTGGCGCGACGAGCACCCGAGCTGGTGGAGCTGGGCCTACGCCCCGATCGCCACGCAGGCCATCATGATCGAGGCCTTTGATGAGGTGGCCGGCGACAAGGATTCTGTTGAAGCGATGAAGGTGTGGCTGCTCACGCAAAAGCGCACGAGCACATGGCCCGGCAGCCGCTCGACGGCCGACGCGGTGGGAGCCCTCCTTGGCCGTGGCAAGAATCTGCTTGGCTCGACCGAGCTTGTGACGGTGACGGTCGGCGATGAAAAAATCACACCTGAAAAGGTCGAGGCGGGAACCGGCTTCTTCGAGACGCGGTTTGTGCGTCGCGAGATCACGCCCGCGATGGCTGCGGTCACGCTCAGGAAGCCCGACAAGGGCGTCGCCTTCGGCGGGGTTCACTGGCTCTATCTCGACGACATCGCAAACGTTCCTGCGGCTGGCCGCGAGGAGCTGGCGCTCGAAAAGAAGCTGTTTGTGAAGAGGTTCACGAAGGCGGGGCCGGAGCTTGTGCCGGCGGGTGATGGCACCGCGGTGGAGGTGGGCGATGAGCTGGTCGTGCGGCTGGTCGTGACGAGCGACCGCGACTACGAGTTTTTGGAGTTGGCCGATCATCGGCCGAGTCTTACGGAGCCCGTGGACGTGCTCTCGGGCTGGCGGTGGGCAGACGGTGCCGGCTGGTACCTAGCGATCCGCGACGCCTCCACGCAGCTCTTTTTTGAGCGACTGCCGCGGGGCACGCATGTCTTCGAGTATTCGCTGCGAGTGGCCCACCGGGGCACTGCCTCGAGCGGGTTTGCGAAGATCCAGAGCCGCTACGCCCCCGAGTTCTCGGCCCACTCCAAGAGCGTGTCCCTCGAGGTGAAGTAGGGGTGCGTCACGGTCGGTCACTCCGATACAAGCCCACAGCGATAGCCGGGGGACTGCGGGTAGTCCCTCGTCCCGATTGCAACCATGAGCGGACTCGCCCAACGCCCCGCCGTCCCCTCGCTCGCGCAAGGGGCTTCGATGAGGCGCGATGCGCCGTTGTGGTATGCGCCTCCTTTTGGACTTCATAGAATCCCGCGATGCTTGAGGAAACACCCGATCCCAGTCGATCGATCGTCAACGAGCTGGCCCGCGAGCGGAACCGTGAGGCGGCCGACCGCACGCTCCTGGCCTGGATTCGCACGAGCCTGGCGATGATCAGCCTCGGCTTCGCAATCGAGCGGCTGGTGTATGTCGTGGGGGCCTTGGATGGCCGCATGCCGGCGGTCACGCCCTGGCGGTCGCGATCGTTTGGCGCGGCCTTGATCGCCCTGGGGATCGCCGCCACGCTCGCCGGCATGTGGGAGCATCGCCAGGTGCTCGCGGCGATCCGAAGTATCGACTACCGCTATGCCGAGCGGCCCGCGATTGCCCGCTGGATGGGCATCTCCGTGATCGGGGTCGGCATCGCCGCCCTGGTCATGATCCTGACCGCCTGACACTAGTTTTTTTGCCCGGGCAGGCGTAGTCTTGGAATTGGGCAGGGTGGGGTTGGCGGTGCTCGAGGGGGCGCCGCTCGAGGAGCATTTCAATGGCGACCACCAGGGTGCATTCCCGCGGGCGGCGGCGGCCTGCATCGCGGCCTCTTGCGATCGAGGCCTGCGAGCCACGGATCGTGATGAGCGGCACGAGCCTCTTGCCTTCGTACGACACGGGCTCTCCCAATGTCGTCGATATCTGGGTCGATCCCTCGGCAGGGAACGACACGCGGACCGGTGCCTCACGCGACCTGGCCGTGCGGACGCTCACCGAGGCCTGGCGGCGGGTGCCTGTCGGAACGACGCTTACCCAAGGTGTCCGGATCAACCTTGTGCCCGGAACGTATTCCGCGTCGGTGATCCCCAACTACTGGGAGAGCCGCTACGGCACGTTCACGGCGCCGGTGATCGTCCGCGCCGCCGATGGCCCCGGCACCGTCGTTCTCCCCACGCTCAATGTCTTTGATTGCCGCTACTTCTACCTCGAGGGCGTGGAGGTGACTGCGGGCGGCGGCGACGTGGTCCATTTCGATTCCTCGTCGCATGTGCTGCTTCGGAACGTGACGATCCGTGGCACGGGCACCATCGCAACCTATGCCGTGCCGCAGGAGGCGCTGAAGATCAACCAGAGCCAGCATGTCTATATCGAGAACAGTGACATCTCCGGCGCCTGGGACAACGCGATCGACTTCGTGGGAGTGCAATACGGCCACGTCGTCGGCAGCAAGATCCATCGTTCGGGCGACTGGGCGATGTATGCCAAGGGAGGCTCGGCCTACCTCACGATCACGGGCAACGAGTTTTTTAATGCGGGCACAGGCGGATTCACCGCGGGCCAGGGGACCGGCTTTGAGTTCATGGTGTCGCCGTGGCTGCACTACGAGGCCTACGACATCGCTTTCACGAACAACGTCATTCACGACGTGCAGGGCGCGGGCTTCGGGGTCAACGGTGGCTTCAACATCCTCATGGCCCACAACACGCTCGTGAACGTGGGCAGCCGCAGCCATGTGATCGAGGTTGTCTTCGGCGGCCGAAGCTGCGATGGCGACACGGCAACGTGCCGGGCCAACCTTGCCCTCGGAGGCTGGGGCACGGCCACGGTCGGCGCCGAGGTGCCGATCCCCAACAAGAACGTCGTGATCGTCAACAACGTGGTCTATAACCCCGACGGCAGGGCCAGCCAGTGGCAGCATTTTGAAATCGCCGGGCCGCGGACAGCGCCCGCTGGTTCCAACGTTCTCTCGCCGGCGAGGGCCGATGATGGCCTCGTGATCCGCGGCAACATCATCTGGAACGGCACGGCCGGGCACTCGCTTGGCATCGAGAGTGAGCCGCTCGCCTCCAATGTGCTGGCGAATAACGCCATCAACTCAGTGCGGCCCGTCTTCGCTGATTTGGCCCGCGGTGACTACCGGCTCGCATCGTCGTTCGTGCCGCCAGGCACGGTCGCGATTCCAGCGTTCAGTTGGGCTGGGGCGCCCGCGCGGCCGGCTATCCCTGTTGGCCGCACCAACATGAGCGTGACCTTCGACTACATCGGAGCTGCGCGGACTGGTCCGCAAGCTCCCGGAGCGTTTGCTGCGACAGGGTCGAGCGTGACACCTCCGCCACCAGTCGATCCGCCTCCACCGCCCCCGCCACCGGCTGACACGATCCGACCGCGGGTCCTTTCAGTGATCGCGCCTGCCGTGGGACTCTACCGGCCGGGCTCCGTCATGGTGTTTACCGTACGGTTCAGCGAGCCGGTCGTCGTCACGGGCCTGCCGCGGCTTGCGTTCCAAGTGGGTCGTGTCGTCCAGCGGGCGGCGTATGTGTCGGGCAGCGGCACCGACCGGCTCGTCTTCCGCTGGACGGTGCCTGCTGGGCTCTCGGCGCCGGCTGGCATCCGCCTGGGACCGCGGATTGAGATGCCTCTCGGGGCTGCCATCGCCGACCTTGCCGGCAACGCGGCGATCGTGACCTTCACGCCACCAGTGACCCGCGGCGTCCGCGTCGCCCCGCGCCGGTAGCATGGCTTCAGTTGACGCCGCGTCGGCCGTGGCGTCATCCTGTCGCCATGAATGAAACCACTTCCAGCGACACGCCAAGCGAGCCCACGGCCGGCAAGGCCCTGCGGCCGCTCGATGCGACCGAGCGACGAGTCCTCGGCGTGCTCATCGAAAAAGGCAAGACGACGCCCGACCAATACCCGCTCTCGCTCAATGGCGTGGTCACCGGCTGCAACCAGAAGAGCAACCGCGATCCGGTCATGACGGTCGACGAGGAGCAAGTAATGCGGGCCGTGCGGAGCCTCCAGCCATCCGGTGCCGTCGCCGAAGTTTTTGGGAACGGCAAGCTTCCTCGCTACCGCCACCTCGCCTACGAGTGGCTCGGCGTCGGCAAGGAAGAACTTGCGATCCTGGGCGAGCTTCTTCTCCGTGGCGAGCAGTCCGAGGGCGACCTCCGCGGCCGCGCCAGCCGCATGGACGACATTCCAGACCTCACGACGCTGCGTGTCCATCTCGACAAACTCGCCGACCGCGGCCTCATCATTTGGCTCTCGCCCCCGGGCCGTGGCCGGATGCTCACCCACGGTCTCCTGCCGGAAGAGAAACTCGAAAAGGTCCGCCGCGAGTTGGGCACGGCCCGGGGG
>Ga0163154_10001784_pt1 | contig 32677 bp, 28 predicted proteins | sample OliLakLV19MP9P1_FD_148649 | JGI IMG/M metagenome (GOLD analysis project Ga0163154, IMG submission 148649) | Freshwater microbial mat bacterial communities from Lake Vanda, McMurdo Dry Valleys, Antarctica - Oligotrophic Lake LV.19.MP9.P1 | ecosystem: Environmental > Aquatic > Freshwater > Lake >... | reverse complement strand
TGGTTGTCTAGCTTCCGCGAGAGTAGGTTGTCGCCAGTTTATAACCCCGCTCATTCGAAAGAATGATCGGGGTTTTTTATTGCACATCGTGCCTCAACATCCTCAAAAAAAGGGGAGTACGGTTCTACCCCAACTTTCGCTACTGGAGTGATATTCCGGTCGAATGTCCTCGTAAGCCTTGAAACTTTGAATGAAGGTCTTCACTACAGGGACGATCCAATTGCCGGCGACAACGGCGGTTTTCCAGCAAGAAAAAGTAAAACACAGAGGAAGGCCATGTTTTTTCTTCGGGCTTTGCTCTGATGGTAATTTTCTGTAGTTTCGCGATCGCAATGGCTCCTTTTAAAAATTTCCAGAAGACCGTTCAAGGTCTGCTTGATTCACATTCCATTATCGGTGGGCAATTTTACATATCCCACATGGGGGCTGTTATATGTGATCAGGCGGTTGGATTGGCGCGGGAAAACGTGCCCATGCGCACGGACACCATCATGCCGTGGATGTCGATGACGAAGTCTGTTATTTCTGTGGCTGTCGCGCAATTGTGCGAAACGGGCTTGTTGGATGTTGAATCAGCGGCTTCAAGGTACCTGCCTGAGTTTGGTGTGAACGGGAAGGAAAACATCACCATCCGGCACCTGCTGACTCACACAGCATGTATACCCACTATTGAAACAGGATTTCCGGAAGTCTCTTTCGAGGAATCGCTCAGGCGCGTGTGCGAAGCGTCGCTGGCCAAGTTTTGTGTCATTTGAGAAAGTGCGTTTTATCATGTGGCTTCCAGTTGGTTTGTGCTGGCTGAGATCATTCGCCGGGTTTCAGGTAACACTGCCTGGGATTACTTGCAGGAACGTTTGTTTCATCCGCTTGGAATGAACCGCTGTTTCCTTCGAATGACACCGGAGGAGGTTTTAATGTATCAGGACGATTTCGGGTTCTTATACAATACGGAACGTTCGGAAATAAAGATCAATGATTGGCCGACGAATAACCCAAGCCTTTACCAAGCACGGTGTAATCCGGGTAGCAGTTGTCGAGGGCCGGCTAGGGAGCTGGGTCTGTTTTATGAAATGCTGCTCAGAGGTGGGGAATCACATGGCATAAGAGTGTTAAAACCTGAAACGATCTCCTTTTTTACATCCCGCCATAGGGAAGGTAAGTGGGATGGCATTTTCCAACACATTATAGACTGGGGTTTTGGATTTATTATTGATTCCAAAAAATACGGGATGGAAACCGTGCCTTACAATTATGGCCGGTATTGCTCGGAAAAGACGTTCGGTCATTCTGGCATCCAGTCTTCAGTGGCTTTTGCGGATCCAGCGAACCAGTTGGTGGTTGTGATGATTCTGAACGGCACTTGTGGTGAGTTGAGGCATCATCGACGTGTGCGTGATCTCTGTAGTGCCGTTTATGAAGACCTTAATTTGGTTAAACGGTATGCGGGCCGAACCTGAAGCGGTGTGGCGCGGGTAAATACCTGTGAGTCTCTCATTGCCGATTGGGATTTATGCCGTTAGGTTGTCGGACAGTGCAAGACATTAAATCAATTACACAAACTGAGTTGGAACAGATTCTCTCTGAAGTTGGGATTCCGAAATATCGATCAGGCCAAGTCCTTGATTGGATTTATAAAAAGCGGATAAAAACTTGGGGTCAAATGACCAATCTACCTCAAGAATTGCGTGAGAAACTGGCCAAGTCCCATTCCATGCAGATGATAGAGCTTGTGGAGAAACAAGGATCAGCGGACACCACTCAAAAGTTTCTATGGCGGTTGGACGATGGACAGCTGATTGAAAGCGTGTTGATCCCCGCATCCCCTGCGCTTTATGGGGACACAGCGGACCGAAGAACGCTTTGTGTATCTTCACAAGTAGGATGTGCATACGGTTGTCATTTTTGCGCTAGTGGACTGAATGGCTGGAAGCGGAATCTTTTGCCAAATGAGATTGTTGAACAAATCCTCAGGGCTGAGGAAATAAGTGGGGAAAAGGTAAACAACATTGTTTTTATGGGCATGGGCGAACCACTGGCCAATTACGACAACTTGATACGCGCTGTGGAAATCATTAATGCCCCGTGGGGAATCGGCATAGGGGCGCGGAAAATTACTATTTCGACCAGTGGTTTGGTGCCTCAAATTAAGAAACTCGCTAAGGAACCGTGGCAAATCAGGCTCGCGATATCGTTGCACGGAGCGACGGATGAAGTTCGCAGCCAAATCATGCCTGTGAATCAAAAGTATCCACTTGAGGATTTGATAAGGGCCTGCCAAGAGTTTCAGAAGGCAAAGAAACAATTTATATCATTTGAGTACATCCTGATTGAAGGGGTCAATGACTCGCAACAGGACGCCGATAACCTTGGGAAGTTGAGTAACAGGTTAAAGGCAAAGGTTAATTTGATCCCATATAACACAGTGGATGGGTTGCATTGGAAAAGGCCATCAGAAGCTCAGCAGGAATCCTTTTTGGCTAGATTAGAAAAGGTGGGAGTTCCGGCCACCTTACGTCGCGAAAAAGGTCATGACATAGACGCCGCATGTGGACAGTTACGACTGAGAACCGAGAGAGAAGGACAGCTTGGGTTGTCTTCATAAAACTCTGGTATATTGTATGCATAACGTTACGATATAAACATTATGGCACAGGACAATTCTCGAGACTTCGAATGGGAGAATGAAGACGGGCCGGAAGGGGAAGAAAAACCTTGGGATGAGAATCAATGGGAAGTTTTCCTTCAGGAACAGGACCGTAAAAGCCAGCAGTATGAAGAATTGATGGAAAAATTCGCGGATGAGCCTAACCGAGATGAGCTCGTCGCCGGTGAAATGGGTTGGAGTATTCCCGAGCAAGGCGTGACATACGACACTGGCCACAATTTTCTTTCCAATGAAGATGAAGAAATTGAGGGCGTCATTGATTTTGAGGATGACGAGGACGAGTTTGAGATGCTTGACGACGAGGAATACGAGGACGAGGATGAAGTTCCTGCATTCGAAGATGATCCCATGTATCAGTCCTCGTTTGAACTTGGATCTTGGCTCATACAGCTTTTGTCCGGGAAGAAAAAGGCTATATCCAGTCAAAAAAGTTTGGCAGATGAATTAGAAACCACCATAGCGGTGATGGGCGCGAAGCTTGCGGCTGGGCTTGATGCCATGGATGAAGTCGAGGAGCTTGGGATGAGTATTGCTTACTTAAAACGATCGTTTAAATCCGCCAACTACGCCCTAGAATTGGGCTTAAGAGCCTTAAAGTCGGGACTTATGGACACTTCTGAGCATGGCCAATTTGTCGAGAAACTTTTCACCGTTCGTAACGAGATTGTTAATCGTATTGGGGTCTATCGTGGTGAGTGGCGCCGCCGATATGGTGTTTAGACTTTTTGAATAAATCTTCTACAGTCAGCGTCTTAACTATGCCGGAATTAAATGATATCGACGTTCCGGACATGCAGTTGGTTGCACTTGTGCGCAAGGGTGACATGAATGCATACGAGGTGCTGGTAAAGCGGTACCACCAAAAAGTATTTGGACTGGCCATGAGTATGGTCCAGAACGAGGCGGATGCCATGGATATTTCTCAGGAGACATTTATTCGCGGATGGAAGTCGATGAGTCGATTTGAAGGAAAAAGCTCCTTGTATACTTGGTTGTACCGAATAACAGCCAACCTCGCGGTAGATGTGATCCGAAGGAGGCAGAGTAAAGGGACCGTTCCCTTTGAAGAATGGTTGCCGGGTGAGGATGCCGGGGACGAGACAGGGAAACTGATGGAAAATCAGGAATTGCCTGATGAAACGCTCTCCCGAAAAGAATTGGCAGGTGCGATTAAGGAGTCGTTAGCCAAGCTGAGTCCGGAACATCGTGCGGTGCTTGTACTGAAAGAATTTGAAGACATGGATTATAAGGAAATAGCAGACGTGATTGGATGCTCAATTGGAACCGTTATGTCGCGGCTTTTTTATGCCCGGCGTAACATGCGGAAGTACCTGAAGGGATGGATATGAAGAATCCGGAAAATATGCCCGAATTGGCTGGTTACATAGATGGGGAACTGCCCCCATCTCAAGTTGACCGTGTGAAAGACATGGCTGATGCCAATAGCGGTTTAAAACAGGCGATGGAAGACCAGGAAGCAGTCAAGAAACTGCTTCGCCTGAACCGGTTCACTCATGAAGTGCCCATTACGGGTGACATGATGTGGGACAGGGTGTATCGGGCTATTGAACAAGAAGAGCGGAAATTTGATGCAGTTCGGAACACGGACGTGATAACCCTCATCATTCGACGTTTCTGGGCTCCTGCGATGGCGGCGTGTTTAGCTATCGTTCTTTTTTCAGCGCATCAGGGCTTAAACGATAAATTTGTGACCATCAGGGAAATGCGAACTCCTCATGGGGTATCGGCGACCAACTATCGTATACCCGAAGCAGGTGTGACGGTGATCTGGATGGAAGGTCTCGACTATATTCCTGCGAATAGTAGTATTGATCCAGCGTCATGAACCTTTTCTGGACCTTTACATTGTTGTTGGCTTTAAGTGTCTCTACTTTCGCCCAAGATATTAGTGCCCAACTTGTCTATGCTTTTAATGGTCCTGTTTCGCAGTCAAAAGAAGTATCCGAACTAGGCTACGAAGATAAACTGCAAAGAGCCTTTAAATACCACCATTACCGAGTCACCCATCAAGGGGTTTCATCCCTTAAGTCGGATGGAGTTCAGTCGTTTGCGTTGGGCTCTGATTTTTCAGCACAAATAGAGAAGCTTTCAAAAAATGGGGACAAATACGCCGTCAAAGTTATTCTTTATCATTTCGATAAAGAAATTTTATCAACCAACGCAGACTTTTCCAAAGGCAACCCTTTATTTATTAAAGGGCCTGCGTATGACCAAGGGTTATTGATTTTTGTATTTACGGTTAAATAAGCCCTCTGTATTGACAGAACGATCGTCTCGTTTAACATTGTCTTGTGAGCAAGGATATTAATTCAATCCTTGAAGGTTGGGAGTTTGAACCCAACCAAGTTATCGTTCGCCGAATCAAAGGCGACGACGGCCGCGATAAAATTCAGCTGCGCCTCGACATGGGGATGCTGCAAATGGAGTTCAATGGTCGCCCCGACGGTAAAACGCCTTTTGGCAAAGAATCACTCCTTGACCACTATCAATCTCTGTTGCAAAGGCACGTGGAGAAAAACGGAAGCGAGGACGGATTTACCCTTGATGAAAATGATTGCACCAAACTCCAGCAGGAGGCGGTTCAGTATTACCATCGTTACCTCGCTTGTTTTCACCTAGGTGAATACGATGTGGTCATCAGAGATACCCAGCGAAATATCGCGTTATTAGATTTTGTGGCCAAATATGCCGTTAAGGATGAGTTGGCCATGGTTTTCCAACAGTTCAGACCCTATATCTTAATGATGAATACTCGCTCCAAAGCGAATCGAGCTCTGGAACGGAAGGATTTCAGCGCTGCCATAGATAACATCACGCGTGGGATCGAAAAAATTAAAGATTTTTTAGCGCAGACACAAAGTGAGGACATGATAGAGGGGAGTACCGAACTCAAGTTCCTCTCGACATGGTTGGATGAAGTCAAGTTGCATCAACCTTTGACGCCACGTGAGAAAATCCAGAAAGACCTGGCAAAAGCCATTGAAAAGGAAGACTACGAAATGGCAGCAAGGCTCAGGGACGCCCTTTTCAGTATGGATAAGATAAACAAACTCCTTTGAGGGGCACTTCCTTGTAGGAGTGCGTGTTGCTTCCGCGGCTCTTCATGGATCAAACATGTTTGTATTTATTTTGGGCATTAACATGATAAACTTGCAGGATGAAATTACTCAAACTCACTTTTTCCGGATGGGCCTTGTTATCAACGGTTGGTGTCCTAATGGGGTAGGAGGGTTCCGGAGAAAATTCTGAACCTAACGGCGGTCAACAGAGTAAAGATTCAGGACAAGGACAAGATCAAAAACGACCTATGATGCCCCCTATGTCCCCCGCGATTGTGGCTAATGACCACTTCGTTTATGTCCTTCGTGGCAACACGTTGTGCCAGTATCACATGCAAACGTTGAAGTTAATCAACAAAGCTGAATTGGAAGAACCTAAACGACCCGTATCTAAAGAGGGATCTTCTGAAAAACCTGACAATCATTGAGGTTATCCGGCCCTGAGAAGGCTGATCTCCTCTTGGAGATGAGTGTAGCAGACTGGGCAAAGGCCGTGAGTAATATGGGCGTTTAAAGTGCCCATGAAAAGGTCTGAGCCCGTGCCCATTTCCTCCAATTCCTTCCACTCGTTTAGCACCCGTAATTTGTTACACCAACTGCACATGGTGCAAACCCCATTTTCCACAGGAAAGAGGTGTATTCCTTTTTTTCTTGTTTCTATCGAGCTACAAGAGAACTGATAAAGCCATTTACTGGATAGGGGATTTGCAAGGGACGTGGCCAAAGAAATTTCGATCTTTAAGTCTCGATTAAATAACACACTGTCACACCGGCAGTTTAACGTTATTGGATTTTCGGTTCGAAGCACATTTTGAAGCGCTGCCTTGTAAACGAGTACAAGCTCTGGAATCGTGATGTTATCCCAAAGTGATTGTCCAACGGGATTGGCTATATCAGGACGGCCTTGGGCATTGGCAAACTTTCGATACTCCTGGTTTACAAACTGAATAGTTCCGGATTCGTCAATTTGATAAACAACAGTTTGATTCATGTGATTACTACTATCACCCCTAAGTAGGTAACATTCAAATTTTTATAGCTCAACATAAGTTAAGTAAGGTCTTCAGATGAATTCCAGTTTTTGAAAAGACTAAGGTCTTGTTCGATAAGATTCATAGGTGTGACCAATCCCTTGGCGATTGCATTTTTGACAAGGGTTTGCAGTGCCAATTGCCCACCCGTTAATTGGGCGAGTGCGAGGTCATACAATCCTTTAGGATACGTTGCGGCCAATGGTTCAAATAATCCATTTTTGGATTGGGGAACGACTCCACATTGTTCAGTGGTTAAGCCCATTAATTTTTTTAAAAAATGCTCTGTCATATTGGGAAGGTCGACTGCCAGCACAACAAGATGGGTGGATTCCATGCGTTCCAACGCTGAAACGAGCCCTGCCAACGGACCTTTGTGCGAGAGGTCATCAGGAAGGACGGGATCCAATATCGTGCGCACACCGGGAAAAAGGCAATGGTCGCTGGAATGCCGAGAGAGGTAGATAGTCTCGATGCCGACTTTCCGCAGTCGCTCTGCTTGGATTTCCCATAGCGGTTTGCCATCGATCAACAGAAAAGCTTTGTCTCGTCCCATGCGACTTGATTTTCCGCCCGCCAAAATAAGGCCATCGAAGGTCATGCGCTTAAGGAATCCGAACTAAGGCTTCCGTCGGAAAGAACCTGTGCACGAAGACCACCAAATCCTTTCAACTTCTTTTCGGCACCCTCGGCGAAGGCCTGGTTCATCCAATGACAAGGTTTGGCTTCCTCAGTTCCTTTGAACTGGACCCCTTGAATAACGAAGGTTTCTCCTATTAAGCTGTTGAGATCAACCCCGAGTGTGATGACATTTCGTCGGAAAACGCTCGGAGGAATTCCTGTGACCCCAAAATCCACGCATAACTGTTCATAGACAGCATAATCAAAAAACGTGATCTGCCCTTTGTAATCTTTTTTGTAGTCGAAGAACCGATCATTAACGATACCCTTATTTGTGATGCACTCAATCGAAGGCACCTCGACAATGGGATTTACCCCAGCGGGCCTGCCGAAATGGCCGAAATAATTGTGCCCAGGGGAAATGTATAAGTGCATCACTTTAACTGCAGGGGGCAATAGTTCCATAAAGTTAAATAATCAGAAAACGTCAGTAGTACCAGTCGTTTTATGAAATACAAATTTTTGATTTCACCTTGCTTGTAATTTAAGCAGCACGGCTTAAGTTATGGTGGCCATGGCCCATTGTTGTCCCCTCTCACTCGAAGACCTCTCGGTGTGCAGTCCTGTTTCTCCAGGAAAAGCGGCCGCATGGTTTAAAATCGGGTTGGGAATCCTCGTTGCCGCGCAGTCTATGACATTCGGATTGGCCATCAGCTTATCGCCCCCCGATGGAACGGCGCGCACGATTGTCCACGTGGTTCTACTCATTTCCTCCCTTCTGGTTCTTGTTTTGCTTGGCGGTCCGGTTCATCGCCAAGCGTTTACTGCCGCTCGCCAGAAACGAATTGTCTTTGAACAACTTTTTATTACTGGGATTTATGGGTCCTTGATGGTGTCACTGGTGTCTTCGTACACAGGATCCGGCCCTGTTTTTTATGAAGTGATATCGATCCTACTTGCCATCCACACTTTAGGTGCACTATTAGCGGGTCAACGAAAGGAAAAAGCACTCTCGTTAGCAAGGAATTTAAGTCAGCAATTAAGCCGGTGTGTTCGAGTGACCGACGATGGGCAACTGGAGGAAGTTCCGCTTTCTCGTTTGCAAAAGGGTGATATCATTCTTGCCCGTCCAGGCATGGCTCTTGCCGTTGATGGGGTTGTGTCCGAGGGGACTGCGCTCGTGCGACAGACGGCACGGACAGGGGAATTAACTCCGGTAGTGAAATCCCCGGGAGATGCGGTGTATGCAGGTTCTTTTGTTTTGGATGCACCCTTACGTGTGAAGTGCGAAGGGGAATCAGGGTCCTTAAAAAATTTGTTAAACCTCATCGACGCACATTTGTCGCGTCCTTCACCATTACAGCGAGAAGCGGACAGAATTGTGCGATGGTTCCTGCCGTTAGTCATACTCACGGCCTTGTTGACATTTTTTGGGTGGTACATTGTGGCTGGGGTTGTTCCTGCCATGTTTAATGCTTTGGCCGTTCTTCTTGTCGCTTGTCCTTGCGCGATGGGATTGGCTACGCCGATTGCTTTGTGGACTGCGATCGACGCGTTGGCAAGGCAAGGCCTTATCCCAGTTTCAGCGAACTTGGTTGAGAAGCTGGCGGCAATTGACACTGTTATTTTTGATAAAACCGGAACTTTAAGTGAAGCCGAGTTAATCGTTTCAAACTGGCACTATGTCGACTCCGAACAGTCAGCACTGATACAGTCCCTCGCTGTTACCCTAGAGTCAGAGTCTCATCATCCACTTGCTTCAGGGATTTGTAATTCGATTCAAGGTAAACCAATGGGAAAGGTGCTTGGATTTAGAACAATACCGGGAGTCGGTGTTCTTGGGGCGGTCGTTCTTGATTCCACAGAATATGAAGTTGCCTTAGGGAACGCTGAATTGCCAAGCTCGTTCGAGGGGTGTCCGGAGTCATGGCGATCAACGATCGAGGGAGCTAGGAAAGTCTTTGTTTCTGTGAACCGACAGATCGTCGCTTGTATTAATCTGGTCGAGAACACACGCGACACTGCGATTGGATCAATTAAGCAATTAGTGCAATCCGGGTTCAAAGTCCTCATCCTAACGGGGGACGAACGTATTTTATTTGCGCAGCAACTTCCGCCAGCTGTTAGCACCGGTACAGGACTTACCCCGGAGTCGAAGGTGGCCAAAATACGACAACTACAAGCTAAGGGGGATCGGGTCCTGTTTGTGGGCGACGGTTTAAACGACGCGGCAGCGATGGCTGTGGCGGATGCAGGGATTTCTTTTGTCGGAGGGTCCGACTTAACGTGCGCAGCCGCAGATGGATTGTTAATATCCGGCGACCTCAGTATGGTTCCGAAAGCCTTGGGCGTAGCGCAATCGGTTAGAAAATTGATCCGTTCAAATCTGCTTTTTGCAACCGTATACAATTTTGTTGGGATGGCACTGGCTGTGGTTGGGTTAGTGCATCCAGTCGTTGCGTCCGTCTTGATGGTGCTGGCGAGCGCTACCGTAAGTGCACGGGCATTCACAATGGCAGGAAAAGCAACCCAACCTGAAGCCGCTCGAAAATCTAAACAACAGGCGGTCGTTAAACGCCAATGGGATTTCTCCGCTGCCCTCAAGTATGTACCCGCTTTCTTTGTAGGATCGGGATTGGCAGTGCAAGGCCCGCTACTTGTGTATTTGGGGGTATTTCAAGGAGGGAAGGCGATTGCTTTGGTTGGAGGATTTTTAATCGCGGGGTGGGCGCTTGGTGTTTACTGGAAGAAAGGCCAACATGGATTGGTGCACCGTCTCTTTATGCTCATGATTTCGTTTGGACATTTGGCAATGTTCGTTGGATGGTGGTTTGACACAGGTTTTAAGCCAGCCATACAAAAAGGGATTTGCCTCTGCAGTTGCACGATTGCCCATGGCGGTTCGAATTTAGGATGGATGCATATTATGATGCTCGGAGTGAGTGCTCCCGTTATGGTGTTGCTTGCGCCCAAACAAGGGGCGGAGAAAAGTTCGTTGTTGCAGAGGCACGGGCATGTAGTTTTGTGTTGTGTCGGGATGCTACTGGGTATGCAGGGGAGTTCATTTGTAATGAGTCAATTTACTCCTGCCTCCGCGAATGTACATTTTCTACTTACATCCTTAGCCATGGTGTTGGGTATGACTTTAGGAATGGTGGCAGCGACAGGGGTTCTTAAACAGGCGGTTCAGGTATGACAGCGATTTCAGACGCACAGAGAAAAAACTTAATTAAACAACGCCAATTAAATTCCAAGTGGTGGTGGATGGTTCATCGCTTAGGCTCGCTACAATTGGCGATGATCCTTCTTTCAATACTGGCCATTGCATGCGCGTCTGCGACCATAATGGAATCCCAGTTTAATGGTAAGATCGCACGTGCTTATTTCTATCGGAATCCACTCTTTATTATTTGGCTTACCGTTCTGGCGACCAACCTGTTTTTCGCGGCATTAACCCGTTGGCCATGGCAAAAAAAGCATACTGGGTTTGTCATTACCCATGCGGGGATTATCACGCTTCTCTTTGGTGCCATGATTGGTTCAAGGACAGGCTTTGAGGCAAACATAACACTCGAAAAAGGGATTCCTAACAGCCGCCTTATTCTAGATGAAAGCGTGATCCAATTTAATGTGCCACGGTTGAAGGCTGGGTTTATCACGGATCTCAACACGGACATTCGAGTGCCGACCGAAGAAAAGCCGCGTAAGTTTAATGTTCCGGAAACTGAATTAACGTTTCTCGTCACGAGCCTCTCGACAAACGCAATCTACAAACCAACGTTACAGGTTGACACTAGTACGAACGCCGCGCCTGGTTTTGAACTTGAGTTTCAAAGTGCGATGATGGGGAAGCAACAGTCCGTGGTTGTTTGGAACGGAACACCCGAATCGAGAACAACAGATTTTTTTGGAATGGCATCGGTGCAATGGGTCGATGCACTTGAGGTCACAGAAAAGGATAGGTCAGTTCCGCATCTAAACGGGGAGCCTTTTGCTGAAACGCGGATGATCCTGATGAAAGCCCCGGAACTCGAATTTGTCGATAACACCTTAAAACTAAAAAGCCCTTACGGTATTTCGTTAAATGTTCAACCGGACAAATCTTTCGCGGTTCACATTGATTTTGACCATGCAGATGAAAATCATGAAGGCCACGACCACAGTAATAGTGTATACCCAGATTGGGAAGAAGAGGGGATTTCGATTCTGATTAAAGGTAAAATCGGCAAACCCATGCGTTTACCCGATGGGACACTTTTCGAAGTTATAAATTTTTGGCCGCACTTCATAATGAAATCAGGAAAACCCGATACCATGAGTCAGAAACCAGAGAACCCTGCTGTGCTTATCAAATTATCGGGGCGCATGAAAGTCGGTCCGCAAATGGCCATGAAGCTGGCTCGGCCTGTGTTAAAATTAGCACCTTTTGGTAAGGATGAAGTGGCTTATGAGGTGAGTCGCAACAGCGTGGTTTCGCGCAAAGGCATAGCCAAAGTGGGGCAAAGTTTTCAACCTGGTTGGGCAGACTGGTCAATCACTATTAAGGCTGTTCATGATAAATCTATTCTGAAAACAGATATCGTACTGGGTGGACCCCAGGATGAAGGGGGCGTGGCGATCATGGGGTATCTAACTGACTCAAAAGGGGCGAGGTCTCAACCTGAATGGATTATGTCGGGAAGTTATTCGGATATTATTTTAGGTCCCGAACTTGTTCAGGTGGGGTACGGGCTCCGCACGATGCAGGTGCCGTTTACTGTGGCCTTGGAAAAGTTCGAGGTTCCTCGCGATGAGGGAACGGACAAACCGGCCAATTTTATCAGTCACTTACTTTTCAGTGATATAAAATCGGGTGAACAGTTGCGTGGTCATGCGGAGATGAATCATCCTGCAAGCTTCCCAAAAGCTTTCTGGCGCAGTTTGACAGGACAGACTTACAAGTTTTCCCAAGCGGAATGGGATCCAGAAAACCTAGATACTACGACTTTACAGGTATTACACGATCCAGGTTGGCTTTTTAAATGGATTGGTTCCTTAATGATTTGCGCAGGAATTTTTACCATGTTTTACATTCGCCCCGGGATAAAGAAAAAAGAAGAAACTGTGGGAACTGAAGGAAAGGCAATTTAAGTATGAGGTTCATTGTGTATCAGTTAATACTGGGCTTGTTCGTTCTCTGCCCCTTAATCGCCGATGAGTTAGGCGGCGCTACGGCTCCTCTTGATCGAATGGCTGTCCAGGATAATGGACGCCGCAAACCTTATCATACCTTCGCCATTGAAACTTTGCAGACCATTTATGGGAAAGCAGAGTATAAAGACGAATCAGGAAAAAAAGTTCCGGCTATTACAGTCATCACTGACATGTGGTTTTCCCCAAATGAATGGGCAAACAAACCCATTATCCTGGTTGATTACCTTCCGCTTCGTAAAGAGTTAGGAATGGATAAGGAAAACAAATACGCCAGTTATGAACAATTGGCAGCTCAGGCAAACCTGCGTCAAATGTTCCAGGACATTCAAGCAATGAAGAAAAAAGATAAGGACTTTAAGGCGTCGCCTCTGCAGCGCGAGGTGGGACAGGTAGCTAATCGCATGTCTTTGTTCTCTCTCTTTTTAAATGATGACGCCGTGAAGCCTTTCCCATTGTCTCAGAAAGGGTCCGATCATTGGCTGTCGGTTAGTGGGGCGATACAAAATGCTTCAGACAATCCAAGCTTCCTTCCTTCGATTAACGCCATCCAAGCCTTGAGTATGGCTTACAAGAGCGGAAATGCTCCGAACACCAAAATGGCAGCGGAAAAAACAGTCGATGCTCTCGTGGTTATTGGTTCTCTGCGCTACCCAAGCCCTGGATTGTTATCTTTGGAATTGATCTACCAGAAATGGCATCCCTTCATGTACGCATGGATGTTAAATGTTGTTGCTTTTGTGTTGCTCCTGTTAACCACTTCGTACAAACGCGATACGGGTTATAAAGTGGTATGGGGCATCATTCTGATTGCCTTTGCGCTTCAGATTTTTGGGTTGACCGCCCGGAGCATTATTGCTGGACGCGCTCCGGTCACAAATATGTACGAGACAGTGATCTGGCTTTCATTTGGTTGCACCTTATTTGCGCTTATTTTGGAAGGGGTGTATAAAGCCCGTTACTTTCTCTTGGCGGCACTACCGGTGTCTATTATTTCATTAATTTTGGCCGATTCCCAAACGACCATTTTGAGTAGTTCCATTCACCCTCTTGTTCCAGTGCTGCGCAATAACTTTTGGTTAACGGTTCATGTGTTGACCATCACATCGTCCTACGCCGCCTTTGCTTTGGCGCTTGGTTTTGGGCATATCATTCTAGGTTCAATTATCTTCTATAAAAATGAAAAAATACCGCCAGTTGTGTACATGTACTTGTACCGAACCCTGCAAATCGGAGTGATGCTCCTCGCTGCAGGAACAATATTGGGTGGAGTGTGGGCTAACTATTCTTGGGGCCGATTCTGGGATTGGGACCCGAAAGAAACCTGGGCTTTGATTACACTTTTGGCTTATTTAATTATTCTCCACGGACGCATCGCCGGTTGGTGGGGCGGGTTCGGTTTGGCGGTCGGGAGTATGTTCGCGTTCCAGAGTGTCCTTATGGCTTGGTACGGCGTGAACTTTGTTCTCGGGAAGGGCCTTCACAGTTATGGTTTCGGTGCCGGAGGGTTTATCTACGCCATCGGTTTTGTGGTGTTTGAGGTCGTGTTTACGGTCTATGGCATTTGGGTTTATAATCAGGGACGCAATGCAGCTTTAAAACCTACTTCAACTCCATCGGTTTAACCCCTTTGTTCTTTCATGAACACTGATGCCACTTCTACGATTAACGATTCCATCCGGAAAGAGATAAACTCGCGGTTGGCTCAGATTGAGGTCGAGGAAAACGTGCGTGTTTTGTTTGCATGCGAATCCGGCAGTCGTGCGTGGGGGTTTCCATCAAGCGATAGCGATTATGATGTGCGTTTTGTCTATGCTCATCCACCCGATTGGTATTTGTCGATTGAAGACCGGCGGGACGTGATTGAACGACCTATCACTGATGACATCGATTGCAGCGGCTGGGACATCAGGAAAGCACTCGGTCTTTTACGAAAATCGAATCCTCCGCTGATGGAGTGGTTGAGCTCGCCGATCGTGTATAAAACGGAAGAACGGTTCACCGACCTATTGCGGACCTTAAAGCAGGATCACTTTTCAGGTTATGCTTCAGCTCATCACTACTTCCACATGGCACAAGGTAATTATAAGGATTACTTCAAGACCGAGAACGTTCGGACTAAGAAATATTTCTACGTGCTCAGGCCGTTGTTAGCGGTCAAGTGGGTGCAACAAGGTTTGGGCCCTGTTCCCATGGAGTTTGCCAAAATAGTGGCTCAAACGGTAACGGACCCGAAGGTGCTGTCCACAATCGAGGAACTTATTGAGTCTAAGAAAAAAGGGTTTGAAAGTGAAATCGCTCCGGCTATTCCCATCCTAACCGAGTTTATCAATACGGAGATTAAAACGTGCGAAACGTATTTGAAGTCCGTTGAAAAGCACAACCCGCCCGTTGAACCTTTCGACATGGTGTTTAGGGAAGTGATAAAAGTGGTGCCGTAAGGGACTTACCAGTTTTTTTGGGACATTGTTGGTGGTCCGCAGTCCTGCGTTGGGGAGGATCCAGAGTGACACGGGTTTGTTATTTGTAATGGCGCCGGTGAAGGGTGGGGTTCCAGCAGGTATAATGGTTTTCCCATCTCCGTCCTGATCAAACACTAACTTGTAAGTATAGTCGTCCTTACCATGAACCATGAAAAAGGGATTGTTATATCGCGTTTTTGAGTCGATTCGGTCTCTCTCAAAATTAAAATAGATCGTTCCTGAACTATTTTTACCAGCAAGGGCCATCACTACCTTTTTGTCGAACGATGCCACGCCCGAGTCGGCGATGGGCCACTGCTTATGTATTTTGTGATATTGCATCATGGCGGATTCGAGCTGAGCCATTTCGTGTTTAGTTTGGCGTAAGTGAGAGCTTTTCCGAAACCATAGCGTGCATGCAATCAGGAGTATACTTGTGAGGATCACAATGAGGAGGGTGCCAAAAATTTCTTTCTTGGATACTGAGTCCATTGAGTCGGGTTGTTGCATAGATTATAAAATAAAATTATCGATCAATCTTGTTTTACCAAAAAAGGCGGCGACAGCCACAAGGGTTTTACCCCGCACAATGGATGTCAATGGCTCGAACGACGATGCCTGCCGGAACTCGATGTAATCAAGACGCGCCATCGGAGCTGCTTGGGAAATGATTCCTTCTGCTTCTTTACGGAGAGTACGCACAGCTTTGGTTTTTATTGAAGACCTTTTGACTTGAAGAAGGGCACTCGAAAGCGCAAGGGATTGACGGCGTTCTTCCTCTGAGAGGTAAACGTTGCGCGAACTCATCGCAAGACCGCTGGCTTCTCGGTAGATAGGAGCGCGGACGATTTTAATGGGAAAGTTCAGGTCACGAACCATGCGCTCTATGACTGCGCATTGCTGGGCATCTTTTTGACCGAAAAGGGCGGTGTGCGGCTGCACAATATTAAATAATTTTGCTACGATCGTCGTAACCCCTCTGAAGTGGCCGGGGCGTGATCCCCCACATAATCCTGAGCCAACCGCGTCTTCATTTACCCAAGTCGAATGGTCTGGCACGTAAAGGGTTTTAGGGTTGAACAGAATTCCAACCTTGCGGGATTGACAAAGGGTTGTGTCCTTTTTGATCGGGCGCGGGTATTTGGCGAAATCTTCATTCGGCCCAAACTGGGTGGGGTTTACGTAAATGCTGACCACCACGATATCCGCGTAGGTGTGCGCAAGGTCAATGATGCTCAAATGACCCTGATGCAAAGCGCCCATGGTGGGGACAAAAGCGATGGTGCGCCCTTGAGCACGAACCTTCAAAGCTTCCATTTGCATTTTTTGGGGACTCTGAATAACCTTCACGGCTTTAATAAAACAGGAACCTAACGCCAACTCAACTTTTATGTCTGACACCTATATTCAAAACCTCTTTGCTGAGCGTATCGGCGGAAACCAATACGGAAAATCAACAGCCATTTATAAGTTTGAAAAAATCAAACGCGCTAAACGCTCAGCCATGGATTCCAAGCCGGGCATTGTACTCATCGACATGGGTGTAGGTGAGCCTGACGAAATGGCGTTCCCCGAAGTGATTGATGTTTTGCACAAAGAAGCTCAGAAGCCCGAGAATCGAGGTTATTCTGATAACGGCGGCACCCCACTCAAAAATGCTGCAGCCCAGTATCTGGACAGTGTGTGCGGGGTAAAGGGGATTGATCCCGAGAAAGAAGTGCTTCACTCGATAGGGAGCAAAGCGGCGCTCTCCATTTTGCCTGCTGCTTTTATAAATCCGGGGGACGTTGTGCTCATGACGACGCCTGGTTATCCTGTGTTTGGAACGCACTCTAAATATTATGGAGGCGAGGTGTACAACATGCCACTCACTGAGGAGAATGGTTATTTGCCTGACCTTGAAGCTGTCCCTGAGGATAAACTAAAGCGCGCCAAAGTTGTCGTATTGAATTATCCAAATAACCCAACGGGAGCCTCCGCTACAGCAGAGTTTTTTGTGAGCGTTGTGGCCTTTGCGAAGAAGAATAATTTGATCGTGATTCACGACGCCGCATACACTTCACTTGTGTTTGACGGGAAACCCCTGAGTTTCCTTGCAACGCCCGGGGCGAAGGATGTGGGCATCGAACTCCACTCAACAAGCAAGACGTTTAACATGACCGGCTGGCGCTGCGGATTTGTCGCTGGGAATGAACTTCTGGTCAAAGCCTACGGCGACGTTAAGGATAACAGTGATAGCGGCCAGTTTTTAGCCGTGCAAAATGCGAGCGCTTATTGTTTTGAACATCCTGAGATTACCGAAAAAATCGCGGCTAAATATTCACGCCGAATGGACCTACTGGTTCCGTTACTCAAAAAGAAAGGGTTCGATGCTCGGAAACCCAAGGGTTCCTTTTTCCTTTATGTAAAGGCACCCAAGGCAGCCGTGATCGCGGGCAAGCGCAATGAGTTTAAAAATGCTGAGGAAGTTTCCCAGTTCCTGATCGTTGAAAAACTCATTTCCACAGTCCCTTGGGACGATGCCGGTGCCCACTTGCGGTTCAGTGTCACGTTTATCGCCAAAGGTGAAGACGCGGAGAAAAAGGTTCTGACTGAGGTTGAACACCGCCTGACGGATGTTCAATTTGAGTTTTAAGTATTTTTCTTAGGTTTTCCATGCACTGAGGGGGCATTTTGAATATGCCTTTTCACGTCGTTTTCTATAAAAACAGAAAATGATTTTGTGTCTCGTGTGTTGCCAAAAAGTATTGATCGCCGATAGTATCGGGTCTATGAAATTATTATTCTCCTTCGTTTTGTTGGCGTGTGCAGCTCCTCAACTTCGTGCCGAGGAATTCGTGTTCAAAGGGGGCACTCAATCGGAGGGTAAAGTTCTGAGCTTTGAAAAAGGGGACTTCAACCTTCTGATCAACGACAAGAAAGAAAAGAAGGCCGGTATTCAGATCCAATCTATTTCTTGGGGTGAGGCCGGAGTGCCGATCACGCCGACCTCAGGAGAACTGAAGGACCAACTCATAACCCTGGAGAAGTTTGAGGGCGGCAAGTTTTTTATAAAATTGCAGGATGGAACGTCTAAGGAGTTGACCTCGATGTCACTCGGAAGGATCGTTTTTGGATCAGGCGAGAAAATTTCGTACGCCTCTAAGGGTGGTGAGAAATTTGAAATTGCAAAGGCGCTTGAGCCTGGGGCGGTGACTGTGTTCGATTTTTATGCTGACTGGTGTGGGCCTTGTTTAAAGTTGGCTCCGGCTCTCGAGGAGCTGATAAAAAATTCGGATGGTGTGGTGCTTAAGAAAGTGAATATCGTCAACTGGGACTCTCCTGTAGCCAAACAATACGGTTTAAAATCAATTCCAGCTATCCGCATATACGGGGCGGACGGTAAAGAAATATACAATGGGGGCGGCAACTTGGCAGCCATAGAACAAGTCATTAAAAAACATTCGAAATAATATGGATTATGTTCCGAACACAGAGTCAGACCTGCAGGAAATGATTCAGGCTGCAGGGTTTAAAAACTTTCTGAATATTATTGAGTCGATCCCGGAGCCTATCAGATTTCCAAAATTAAATCTTCCTCCGGCTCTCAGTGAGATGGAACTGTTGCGGGAAATGAAAAAAATGGGCGCGCGGAATGTGTCCGCCGATCAAAGTGATTGTTTTCTCGGGGCAGGTGCTTACGAACATTTTATTCCGACAGTGGTTGATTACCTTGCAGGGCGTGGAGAGTTTTACACGGCTTACACTCCTTACCAGGCTGAAGCAAGCCAAGGGACCTTGCAGGCGATTTACGAGTTCCAGAGTATGATGTGCGCTTTGACGGGGTTAGAAGCCTCAAATGCTTCTCTCTACGATGGGTCAACAGCTGTGGCTGAATGTGTCTATTTAAGCGTGAACTTGCAACCCGGACGCAATCGGATCCTCGTTTCTGAGTTGGTCCACCCTGAGTACACTCAAACGATCCGAACCTATGCGTCGGGTATTGGTGCTGAGATCGTGATGGTGCCTCATCAGGGGGGCGTTACAGACATGGACTCGCTCCTTAGCAAATGCGATAACCACACCGCTGCGGTTTTTGTTCAGTCTCCCAACTTTTTTGGGAATCTTGAAGATATGCCTCGTGTCCGTAAAATAAGTGCGTCAACCGGGTCACTTTTTGTTGCGGTCGTGAATCCTATTTCTCTCGGGATCGTTCAATGCCCTGGTGAGTACGGGGCCGATATCGCGATAGGCGAAGGCCAGCCATTAGGGAATCATATTTCATACGGGGGTCCTTATTTAGGGTTCATGGTTTCTTCAAAATCCTTGGTACACAAGATTCCTGGTCGGATCGTTGGTAAGACGATCGACATGTCGGGGGCTTCTGGGTTTTGCCTGACTTTACAAGCTCGCGAACAGCATATCCGCCGTGAAAAAGCGACGTCCAACATTTGCACAAACCAATCGTTAATGGCCCTGCGCGCGACGATTTATCTGTCTGTGTTAGGCCAGAAAGGGGTGCAACAGGTTGCAGAATTGAACGTCCAACAGAGTCATTTCGCGGCGAAAATGTTGGCTGAGGTTCCCGGATACAGCCTCGCGTTTCAGAAACCGTTTTTTAATGAGTTCGTTCTAAAAACCCCACGACCAGCTAAAGAAGTTGTATCGGCTCTGGCGCAAAAAAATATCTTCGCGGGGTTGGCTTTGGATCAGTTTTATCCTGAACTGACTCATCATCTTTTGGTCTGTGTGACTGAAACTAAATCAGACTCTCAGATCGAATCTTTTGTGAACGCCCTTAAATCCATTATTTAAATGAGTACGAAACTAACTGAATCGGTCATCTTTGAAAAATCGGTTGAAGGGCATGTGGGCACCACATTTTCTGTTAAACCGGGTGCCGCAAACCATATTCCCGAGGAATTCAGGCGCCGTTCGCCATTGAACCTACCCCAAGTTTCGGAGCTCGACGTCGTCCGTCATTATACGCGCCTTTCGCAACTTAACTTTTCTATCGATACAAACTTCTATCCCTTGGGTTCTTGTACGATGAAATACAACCCAAAAATCAACGATAAGGCGGCTGCTTTACCGGGTTTTGCCTCAATCCATCCGTACCAACCTGAAGAGACAGTTCAGGGGGCTATGGCGTTGTTTCATGAGCTTGAAGGGATGCTGTGCGAAATCACGGGAATGAACGCTTTTTCCCTTCAACCAGCTGCGGGTGCTCATGGAGAGCTTGCGGGCATTTTTGTCATCCGCGCCTATCATCTTTCCAAAGGGCGCCAACGTAAAAAGGTTCTGGTCCCGGACTCTTCACATGGAACAAACCCCAGTAGCGCAAAACTGGGCGGGTACGAGGTGGTTACGATTCCTTCAGGGGCGGATGGATGCGTTGATGTGGCGGCACTCGAAAAGGCGTTGGACGAGGACGTGGCAGCGATCATGTTAACGAACCCGAACACAGTCGGGCTTTTTGAGAAGGATATCATTCAAATCGGGAAAATGGTCCATGCCAAGGGCGGGTTACTTTATTATGATGGCGCAAATTTAAACGCTCTGCTGGGTCTTGCGCGCCCGGGTGACATGGGCTTTGACGTAATGCATGTGAATTTGCACAAGTCGTTCAGTACACCTCATGGGGGCGGGGGTCCTGGTTCCGGGCCTGTGGGTGTTAAGAAGGAGCTGGAAGAATTTCTTCCTGTGCCTCGGATCGTGCAAAAGGAGGGTCGCTTTTTTTGGGATTACAATAGACCGAAGTCCATTGGCCGAGTTCGCTGTTTTTATGGGAACTTCGGAGTGCTGGTGCGCGCTTATACCTACATCCGCGCACATGGGGCTGAGGGATTAATCCGGATCGCCACGGGTGCAATTGTCAATGCGAACTACCTGAAGGCACAGTTAAAAGAGAACTATACAGACCCTTATCCCGGCCCATGCATGCATGAGTTCGTTTTAAGTGGCGATCAACAAAAAGCACTGGGCTCAAGCGCACGCGATGTAGCGAAGCGTCTCCTAGATTACGGATTTCATTCTCCTACCATCTATTGGCCGCAGATTGTGAAAGAATGCATCATGATCGAGCCCACTGAAACCGAGAGTCGTCAAACGTTGGATAGTTTCATCATGGCAATGAACAAAATTTCCGTTGAGATTAAGGAGAATCCTGAGCAAATGAAAAATGCTCCGTTCGACATGCCTATTCAAAGAGTTGACGAAGTTAAAGCAGCTCGTGATCTGGATATCCGGTTCGTTAAGAAGGATTAAGTCATCCCGGAAAAAGCCAACAGCCACGGAGTCCGTGGCTGTTGAAGAGTAACGAGGTTTTTTTAAAAAACCTGATCGTTCATCCAACTGTTTCGTGCTTCGATTGTACCAATCCCACGTTGACGAGCTTCGAGCTCGCTAAATGGAAAGAGCGGACCAAAGTTGTCATCAATGTTTCCACTGGTTAGGACGTTTCGGTTATTGCTCCAATCACTACGCGTGGCCATGTCGTTCGAAAAACGGACATTAGCCAGTTCGGACTGACCAAGCCTGCCATCGTTGTTCAAGTCGAGATTAACAAAGGCATCACGATTTCCTCTCCATTCGGAATAGGATATCCAGTTGTCGTTGTTAACATCCATTTGATTATGCGACCAGCGTTGAGTGGATCGCGATACCTCAGAACGTGACAGACTTCCGTCACCGTTCCTGTCAAGTCTCGCGAACGAGTTGCGGCTCCCGGGCCATTCATTCATCGAAATCTGGCCGTTCCGGTTTCTATCTAGCCCATTAAACGAGTGGTGCGATTTCCCCGACATTTCCATGTGGGTAATAACACCGTCACGGTTTACATCAAGCCTGTTAAAAGATGATGTACTGAGACGAGCTTCTGATCGTGTCAAAAACCCATCCCCATTTCTATCCATGGCATTAAAGCTATGGGTATAAGATGCCGGTCTCACTGTTCGAGTTGTGGTGGTTCTGGAATAGGTTTCTGCCAAGGAAAACCCGGTGGTAGTTGCCAGTATTCCGAGAACGCACAATGTTTGTTTTAGTTTCATATGTTTCACCTCCTTTTTTCCCATAGAGGCGCAGCATACATGCCACTTGTGGGATAGATGGGCCTTATTATCTCATTGATTACGAAAGACTTTCGGAATCGAGGCGGTCACCATGGGTTATCCATCTCGAACGAATTTGCTAAACGCCATTCCTCCACAAGCTCCTTCGGCAGGTCAAGGAACCGACTGGGCTTCTGTATGAAGTCAGTGTACGCGGCGTTCTCGCGCATGATGGGATACGATAAGTAAAGTTGATCTCGTGCACGCGTGACGGCGACGTAAAACAACCGGCGCTCTTCTTCTTCGGAATCTGCGGATGATTCAATGGCCTTCTGGCTGGGGAACATTCCATCTGCCAATCCAATAATAAATACGGTCTGCCACTCTAAACCCTTAGCTTGGTGCACTGTACTTAACCGTACGCGATCTTCGTCTTGATCGGGTTTGGTGCCACCCGATTCGTCGCCTGCAACTAAAGAAAGTTGCATGAGAAAGTCGTCTACTGTTTCGAAGTTCCGAGAAAAGGCGGCTAGTTGATTAAGGTCTTCAAGTCTAGATTGATAATTCGAAAATTGTTTTTTTAGGTAATCGTCATAGAGCGACTCAACCACAAGTCTCACGAGTTCCGGGATGTTCGATTGCATGTTGGGCATCGACATGTCGGCCATTAACGCCGTGAACTGTTTCCAGAATGCTGTTGCTTTGGCAGGGACAAAATCAGGGGTTGAACTTCCCAATTTTCCCCAGAACAACGGGTAATCAGAATGAACGCCATCGGTGAACGGGATTGGTGTGGCGGACACTTTGTTCCATACTTTGTCAGCGGTCTTTTCCCCCACGCTTGGCAGGAGTTTGATCACGCGACGAAAGGCGACTTCATCCCGCGGGTTAAGCATGACTTTTAAGAATGCGGCAACGTCCTTGACATGGGCTTGCTCGAAAAACTTCAATCCAGAGGTAATCTGAAACGGAATCTGACGCCTCGTAAATTCCATCTGCAGTTCCATGGCATGGAAGTGTGAGCGATAGAGGACAGCGCATTCGTTTAAAGAATGTCCTTCATCGCGAAGTTCAAGGATCCGCTGAGCCACAAACTGAGCTTGTCTCCCGTTATGGGGGCAGGGGACGAGGATCGGTTTTCCAGAGGAGGCGCGGGTCGCAGTCAATTCTTTACTAAACTGGCGAGAATTTTGCCCGATGACGTGGTTAGCCAGTTTCAGAATTTCCGGGGTGCTCCTGTAATTGACTTCGATTTTATAAATGCGTGTGCCCTTATACCGATCCGGAAATTTGAATATGTTTTCGTAGTTGGCACCGCGCCACGAATATATGCTCTGGGCATCGTCACCCACGACAAGCACGTTTTTGTGGGCCGCGGCCAGTATGTCAATGAGATCAGATTGAATCTTGTTCGTATCTTGATACTCATCAACCAAAATGAACTGGAACCGCTTTTGATATCTGTCTCTTACTTCCGGGAAGTCTTGCAAAAGCTTTAACATGTTCAAGAGCAGATCATCGTAGTCCATTGAATTGGACGATTTCTTGCGCTTTTGATAGAGCGGATACAAGGAAATGATCTGTTGCTTGACGTCATCAAGGTAGGAAAATTGGTCGTCGAGGATTTGTTGAAGGGACTTTTCCGTGTTCACGCTTAAGCTAAATACTTCCGCGAGCAGGTCTCCCTTCGGGAATCGTTTCTTTTTGGTATCAATTTTTAATTCCGATATGCACGCGTTGATGAGATCCTTGGAATCTTCGCGGTCCATGATGGTAAATGAACTAGTAAACCCCAGAAGCTCGGCGTGTTTTCTTAATATCCGGTTTGCTACATGGTGAAATGTGCCACCCATGAGCGATGAAGTATCTTGAGGGACAATGTCCGCCACCCGTTTGACCATCTCTCTTGCGGCTTTATTGGTAAAAGTCAGGAGCAGAATGTTTCCGGGTTCAATTCCGTTTTCGATCAGGTAAGCAACCCGATAGATAAGCGTCCGAGTTTTACCGCTCCCGGCCCCCGCAATGACCAGCATCGGCCCCGGCGTAGCGGTAACGGCCGCAAACTGTTGTTCGTTGAGTTCACGCTTAAAATCAATGGTTCGTCCCGCAGGTTGATTTAGTACGTATGGTTTAGGTTCCTGCATGGTTATCGGTTTGTGACCTGGGTTGCTTCGATAAGCTCGGGCAATGTCACCCGTCCATCGTAAAGCGCTTTTCCCACAATGACGCCATATAGATTACGCACCTTTGCCAAAGCTTCAACATCTGCTTTTGTGCCTACTCCTCCACTGGCGATGATTTGACATTTTACGGTCTCTGACATCTCCTGCATGGCTTTGAGGTTGGGTCCCTCTAACATGCCATCTGTCGAAATGTCGGTGTAGATGATCGTGCCCGCTCCGGCTTTTTCGGAGACTCTCGCAAGATCCAGGGGTGACCACTGGGAGGTTTCTGTCCAACCTTTAACCGCAACCTTCCCGTCGCGCGCGTCGATGCCAACGGCGATCTTGGCTCTTCCAAATCGGGTGCTTGCTTTTTCAATGAGCGTCGGATCCTGGCATGCGGCTGTCCCGATAATCGCACGACTGATTCCGGCTTCGAGTACGGCTTCAATTTTCTCCAGTGTTCGGATGCCCCCGCCCATTTCACAAGGGATTTTCACAGCGCTGCAAATACGTCGGATCGCCTCAAAGTTTTTGGAATCCCCACTAAAAGCCCCGTCTAAATCAACGATATGGAGGTATGTGGCGCCTTGTTCCTGAAACTCCAAGGCCTGTTTGACGGGGTCATCTCCATAAACGGTCATGTCCTCAGCTTTGCCTTGCCTGAGCCGGACAACCTTTCCGTCTTTCAAATCAATCGCGGGAAGTATAATCATGGCCGTTGTTTATAGATTCAATCGTCATCCTGAAAAGGGTTTTTTATTCCCTTCCATCCCCGGTATGTTCAGGTTCACGCGGAGGCGCTGAGACGCGGAGAGAAAAACACGGAAATCAAAGGTGATCGACAAACTAATTCCCGTCCCGAGTCCATGTGAATGTTCATTGCCGCATTCCCGATGGCTCCGGTGATGTTATCCAGTTCTATTATAACTTCTTCCTCCGCGATCTCCGCGCCTCCGCGTGAAACTCTCTGTCTTCGTCTCTTCCGATTTTGCGCCTTTTCGCGGCTAATGTGTGTTTTCCGCTGGGTATTTGGGCAAAGCACTAAATACACCTTGCTCATACCGGAGGCTGGTGTTTCATTGGCGGCGCTTTCCGTGGGTCCCGTGGAAGGGTGCTATTAAGATTGAACGTTATGACAAGGTTTGTATTCGTACGCCATATTTGGATATTTCTGAGTGTCATGACTTTGGGTTTGGCATTGTGCGCGGAGGAATCCCGATTGCCGGCGAGTTCTACACAATCATTGGTAGGAAAAGGGGATGCCGTTCCCCGGACGGTTGATGCGATCGACATACAACTCGCATACGAATTAGCATTGTTAAGAAATGAAACGTTAGGAATGCGGCAGGAGGAGGTGCGGGCTGCGGAAGCCAGGTTTTGGCAGGCTGTAGGCGCGGCCTTGCCTCAGGTGCACATCCTCGCGACAGGCAGCTTTAGGAATGAAGTAGGTGGGAGCTTCGGAGGCGGCGGCGGGAACGTAGCGGGATCGGCAAGTCAATCAGGTTCCAGCGGCAGCTCCCAAGCGGGTGGCTCAGGATTTGGCGGGGGTTCGTTCAGTAATAACCCCGAGTCATTTAACTCACGACTCAATGTCAAAATGCCCATCTTCAGTGGGTTTAAGGAATATTATACGGGCAAAGCAGGGAAAGCCGAAATTGAACAAGCCCGGCAAAACAAAAATCGTTATCAACAACTCCTGTTCCTTGACGTCACGGACGCCTTTTATCAAACGATAAATTATCAACAAGACTTGGAAATCTTGAGTCGCCTCGCACAAACCCACGAAAAGCGTGTGGCGACGTTACAAGAGCGCGTGAGATTGGGTAAAAGTCGGGATACAGAAATGATTTCGGCGCGCACGGACTTAGCAGAGGCGCGTGTGACGTATGAAACGACCAGGGGCCTGTTAGGCGCATCAAAGGAGCTGCTCGCTTTTTTGACCGGCATACCCGCACATGAGCTCAAACTTAAAGATTCGGTTCTTCCCATACCATCAAAAAAGTCCCTTCAAGAGTATCTTCAAATCAATAACCTTCGCCCCGACGTGCTTGCCGCAGTACAAGCCGAGCGTTCGTCCCGAGCCCAAGTGTCAGCGGCTGCGGCCGATTACTGGCCAAAAATTGCCGGGGAAGGTAGTTACGAGATTTACGAAACCCCAGAGACACCCAGTGAGTGGAGTGCGTTCATCACGTTTGACCTTCCAATCTTTGATGGGGGAGTTACTGCTGCCCGCGTCCGCGAACGCAAGTCCATCTTGCGCTCATCCCAACTTGATTTAGCAAGACTTGAACGTGAGGCGGATAAAGAGGTTCGCGTCGCTTACAACAATTTCGTCTCCTCTGTAGGTGAAGTGCTTAAACTCAAAGAAGCTGTGGTGACCGCCGAACAAAACTATCGGCAACAGGAGGATGATTATAGTCACCATATCATAACTCAACTCGACGTTCTCCAATCACTCCGACAGCTCAACGATCTCATGCGCCGATTACAAGCTGGGGAGATCGCGATGAAACGAAATTTAGTACGACTCCACGTAGCGACAGGAGACCTGAAATGATGCTCTCCGATATCGCTATCCGGCGCCCTGTCTTTGCATGGATGCTCATGGCCGCGTTGGTTTTATTTGGGATGATCAGTTATTTCAGACTCGGTGTGAGCATGTTGCCGGAGGTGGAATCGCCCAATGTCAGCATCAGTTTGCAATGGCCGGGGGCAGCGCCTGAGGTCATAGAAACTGAGATCGTGGATCGCATGGAGCAAGCGATTATCAACGTCTCAGGGATTAAAGAAATCACATCAAATATCCGACAAGGAACCGCCAACATCAATATAGAGCTCGAGCTCAATCGGAACGTTGATGCGGCACTGCTTGAAGTGCAATCGTTAGTCAGTCGCGTACGATTGCCCGTAGATGTCGAGCCTCCCATAATCACAAAGAACAACACAAATGATCAGCCCATTATGTGGATTGGAGTCCGGAGTGAGAAACGGAGCATACGGGACTTGATCGTGTTTGCGGACCTGAACTTGCGCGACAAGTTTCAAGTGCTTCCAGGGGTTGGGGAAGTGATCTTAGGAGGATTTGCTGAGAGGAACCTGCGGATATGGGTTGATAACCAAAAACTGAAGGAGAACGAACTGACCGTACTCGATGTGCAAGCCGCGATACGAAATGATCACGTTGAAACCGCCGCAGGAACCATTGAGAATCAGAAGCAGGAAATTAACATCCGCGCCATGGGAGAGGCTCTCACGCCCGCCGCAGTCGCAAATATTCTCATAACACAGCGGGGTGGCCGCCCGATTTACAACACGACATTACGGGTTGGGGATGTGGCGACAATCGAAGATGGATTGAACGACATCAGGCGGATTTCGCATATTACAGGAGTGCAAGGCGTTGGGTTAGGAATCAAGAAACAGCGCGGGGCAAACTCCACGGAAGTTGCAGACACGGTTAAAGAGCAGTTGATAGAAGTGCAAAAAAGTCTTCCGCCCGATGTGGAGATGCAGATCAACTTTGACATGACGACGTTTATTAAAGAGTCGATCCATGAAACGACGTTTACGCTCTGGCTGTCGGCCTTACTTACCGCCCTCATATGTTATCTCTTCTTAGGCTCGTGGAGTTCGACTTTTAATATTCTGCTGTCTATTCCAACCTCTGTGATAGGCACCTTTACGGTCATGTACTTTTTCGGGTTTACCCTGAACATGTTCACACTCCTCGGGTTAGCGCTCGCCATAGGAATTGTGGTCGATGATGCCATCATGGTTCTGGAGAATATTGTTCGCCATCATGAAATGGGTAAGGACCGGGTGAGTGCGGCCAGGGATGGGGCTCGCGAAATTACATTTGCGGCTGTAGCAGCAACGATCGCGGTTGTGGCCATCTTTTTACCTGTCGCTTTTATGCAAGGCGTGATTGGACGTTTTTTCTATGAGTTTGGGGTCACGATCTCAGCCGCTGTGGTGTTATCACTTGTAGAAGCCATAACCCTGACACCCATGAGATGCTCGCAGTTTCTGCATGTCGAGCGGACCGGGTGGTTGCCAAAACGAGTTGATAAAATAGTCCATTCATGGGCTGTGCTGTATCGGTCTGCGCTCGTGCTGTGCCTTAACAATCGAGTGATAGTTGTGATCGTTTCGTTTATGTTTTTCTTCCTGACCATGCTTATCCCGATAGTGCGGCACCCCCTCAAACTTGGCACTGGCAAAAATCAGCCTTTGCTTCAGAAAGAATTTTCACCCGCCCAGGACCAGAGCATGTTCATGATCCGTTTTGAGACACCAGTAGGATCTTCGTTAGATTTTACGGTAGCCAAGCTCCGAGAAATTGAAAATTACGTGAAGGAAAAGAGACCTGAAGTGATACGCTACTTTGCGGCAGTCGGTGGTTTTACAGGAGGAGAGGTCAACAGCGGAATCTTGTTTCTCACCCTCAAACCCAAAAATGAACGGACGCTCCGACAAACTGAAATCATCGAAGAGGTGCGGGTGGATTTACAAAAGATCAAGGAGGCCAAAATTGTTCCTATCGATTTATCGCGCGGCGGGTTTAACGATCGGGGCCGGTCGCTTCCTATTGAATTCAGTATCCAAGGCGGTGAATGGAAGGTGCTCCTTGAGAAAAGTGCTGAGATGAATAAACGGTTGAACGCAACGGGTCTCGTCACGGAACTCGATTCCAATTATCGCGAAGGCCAACCCGAACTTCAAATTGTTCCGAACCGCGATAAAGCCGCAGCCCGCGGGGTATCGATGGATGCCATTGCTCGCACAGTCGGATCGGCGATCGGTGGGATACGCGAGGGAAAATACACAAGCGAAGGGCGACGTTACGATATTCGGATCCGTTTGATGGAGGGCCAACGGAACCAAACGCCAGATGTTTTAAATTTGCAAGTGCGCAATCAATTTGGCGAATTAGTGCCCATCACCGAGGTTGTAGACACGCGAATGGAATCAACCTTACAAACCATCAATCGACGGAATCGAGAGCGTTCTATTTCCCTATTTTCGAACATTGCAGTAGGACACTCGCAGGCCGAGGTTCTCTCAGCGATCGAGAGTATCGCTAAAGAAATATTACCTGCCGGCTATCGAATTAAATTTACGGACCAGGCTCAAAATTTGAAGGATGCCAACAAAGGTTTGTTGTTTGCTTTCGTGGTGGGAATTCTCGTGGCCTACATGGTGCTCGCGTCACAATTTAACAGTTTTGTGCATCCGATCACGATCTTACTCGGAATGTTCTTTGGACTGAGCGGTGCGTTTATTGCCTTAGTACTGACAGGGAATACGCTGAACTTTTACAGTATGATCGGAATCATATTGCTCATGGGAATTGTTAAGAAAAACTCGATCTTACTGGTGGAATTTACGAATCACGTGCGGGAGACCGAAGGGTTATCTGTCCGTGACGCCATCTTGAAAGCGTCGCCCATTCGGTTAAGGCCAATCTTAATGACCTCCTTTGCCACCATCGCGGCTGCGATCCCACCGGCGCTTGCTTTTGGCCCAGGCGCAGAAAGCCGTGTGCCGATGTCTATTACGATCATTGGCGGCGTGGCAATATCCACGTTTTTTAGTCTTTTGGTTGTGCCCAGCGTCTACAGCCTCTTTTCGCAGATGGAAAAGGCTAAGCCAATTAAGACTGATTTATAAATCACACTCCATAAATGCGATTAGCTGCAGGTGAATTCAATCGGTCCACATTGTGCTGAATAGTATCCTCGTGGGCCGCCCCTAGAAGAATAAATCTTCAAGCCCTTACCCCGGGGGGCAGTGATCCTGCTTTACACAACCCATACCAGAAAGTTTTATTATGAAAAATGTTGGGACATTAGAAATGTTCGGTCCGGTCATACGGTCTGAAGGAGTTGAATTTCGCGCAAGAGTTGAGGGGGCGCAAATGGTGACAGTGATTGTGTGCGATTCCGAACAAAAACCATTGCGAACGATCGAAACAAGATCAGTGGAAGGATCCGTCTTTTCAGGAATAGATGAAGAAGGCAAAGCCGGGGACTTGTATTTATACAGCATCGATGGACGTCCCCCGATCCCTGATCTCTATTCGCAGTATCAACCTTTTGGGTCCAATGGACCGTCTATGGTTGTTGATTCTGCCTATCCATGGCGAGATGCAGATTACAAAACCCGGTCTTTAAGGGAGATTGTGGTTTATGAGATGCATGTAGGTGCCTTTTCAAATGCCGGAACGTTTCATAAGGTGATTGAACGATTGCCCTACTTTCAAAGTATGGGAATTAATTGCCTCGCGCTCATGCCTGTTGCTGAGTGGTCAGGACGCTGGAATTGGGGATACGATCCGTGCTTCTATTTTGCGCCGTTTCATGGTTATGGCCACCCTGATACCCTCCGTAAATTAATCGATACCGCGCACATGCATGGGATTTCCGTGTTCTTAGAATGCGCCTTCGGGCACACAGGCCCCGGGGGAGTTTTTAGTGCCTTTGATCGAAGTCTCATCGAACCACGCTCAGTCGAAGATTGGCTTCAAAAATTTAACTTATCCTCTCCGGCCACCAAAGATTTTATCATTCAAAATATTGTTTATTGGCTCGATTTATTTCATGCTGATGGAGTGCGAGTGGATGTTCATCCATTTCAGGAAAATGAATCAGCGCGATCTATTCTTAAAACAGCCGCGCAGATGGCAGCAGCTCGGGGAAAGTGGATTGTTGGTTGTACAGACGAGGCCACGGCTGTTGATGGATCTGGCATGGCCATGTCGAGCCCATTAATTCAGATAGGCAACCGCGAACTTCAGGGTGGGGGAGCGCCCATCGTTAATCGGTGGCCCGAACAAATAGCCTCAAGCATGAATGGCAACACCGGGATTAAATACATCTCAAACCACGATCTAATAGGGAACCGTCCATTTGGGGGAAGAATCAACTTTAAGGTGGTGCCAGAAAGTTATAGGGCGCTGTCAGCCTTGTTGTGTTTAGGGCCCCAGACGCCGATGCTCTTTATGGGACAGGAATTCGCAACACAAACTCCTTTCCTGTTTTTTACCGATCACGAACCCACGGCGGCGCGATCGGTCAGAAGTTCACGAAAAGCGGAGTATATCCAGCATGGGTTAGATGCCGATCTCACCAACCTTTTGCCCGATCCGCAGGATCCCGTACATTTCGAAGTCTCGAAACTCGATTGGGCAGAGATTTATAAAGAACCTCAAAGAGGCGTCCTTTTGCTTTACAAGGAATGTTTGAATCTGAGGCGCGATTTGCCTGTATTTAGGCCGCCGTTAAACTCCCATTTTAAAGTGACCGTCCTCAATGAAGGAATAATTGCCCTGTTTTATACCGCCCAAGGCGGAACGCCTGCACACCTTGTTCTCTGCGATTTGACAGGGAACCACACAATGAGTTTAACTGACATCACGGGCATTGAGGCCACCACAAAATGGGGCTTGGTGTTATCGACTAACGATAAACGGTTCGGTGGGTTAGCCGAAGACATATTCGATTCCACTGAACAAACGCTCCGTTTTCGTGATCCAGAGACACTCATATTCCGAGCGGTAGCATAAGGAAATGAACCGCGAAAAAGCGCAAAAGACGCAAAAAGGGAATCAGGGAAAGGATAATTTCACACGAAGACACGAAGGTTTGGTGAATGGTTAACCGCAGGTTAAAAGCAGATTCACACAGATTTCAGGAAAGCGGGAAAAGGGAGCCTGCGAATACGCAGAAGCACAGACAGTCTATTTCACAGTGGGGCAGGCCTCTGAGGGGCTGGGAGCGTAGGGCGAACAATCATGTCTGATTTCCATTTTCCCAAACCTTCGTGGCTTCGTGCTTTCGTGTGAGATAAAAATTCAGTAGTGCTGGAGCCATGTCCATACGCCCTAGGTAATAAGCTGCGAAAAGGAGCAAAGAAGACAACTTACTAACCGAGGCGTCATGCAACGGCGACAGCCACAAAGGCCTGCTTGCGGGGAAGGGGTTTGCGTGTCTTTTGACGCAAAACCAACTCATCTGCAACATGACAGCATAGTTGCCATAAACCTTGCGTTCGTCAGCCCCGTGACAGACTCCACCAATAAAAAGGTCAGGGCAATAGCCTGCATAACAACGATCTTCTTCGTTCCACTGGACAAATTTCAAATAGTCACGCTTCATGCCTGTTTGACCTGCTTTTCCTGATAATATAAAGCATCTTCCCCAACCACCACAGAGAATCACCTTCTTTTGCGATCGAGGTTGTGAAAATTTTCGGTGGCTCCCTTTTCCTCAATCCACCTGCACCCAACCAACGGATAGCAAATCCTGTACTAACTCCCTTATTTTACGTGGCATACAGAGACATTATTCGTACCGAGATGCCGAGTCAACTTGAACAGCCAGTACTTGGCTCATTGCCATTACTTTATCCGGTCATGTTCGTGAGACGAGACCCTG
>Ga0163154_10001780_pt1 | contig 32740 bp, 35 predicted proteins | sample OliLakLV19MP9P1_FD_148649 | JGI IMG/M metagenome (GOLD analysis project Ga0163154, IMG submission 148649) | Freshwater microbial mat bacterial communities from Lake Vanda, McMurdo Dry Valleys, Antarctica - Oligotrophic Lake LV.19.MP9.P1 | ecosystem: Environmental > Aquatic > Freshwater > Lake >... | reverse complement strand
ACCCCGAACAGGCCCTCCTCTATCAAAAGCTGCGCATCGACTGGAAGGCCGCTTTCCCGCCCCTCAAATCCTTCGCAAAACCCTGACGATTTTGTAGTGCCTTTCGAACGACCCCCTTGGTTTTATGGGCCTTCAGCGACTTCCATAAGAAACTTGGGGTAGGTCCACTTCTTCGCGATCCCGGCGACGAAGGCGACGATCAGCGCCAGTTCCAGGGCGCCGATGACTTGGATCACCAAGTTGCCGACGCCAGGAGAGCAATAGAAATGCTCCATGATGTTGGAGGCGTGTTGGGGCTGAACGAACTTGTCGATGGTCCACATGAACATGGTCAGGAAGACGCCGAGCCGAAGGAGCAGCAGTGCGAGTGGGAGACGGTTTTCGATTTTCATATTCATAGGTATCTGGGGTTAAAAATCAGGTGATCTCCGCCGGGCCTGGAGATGATCCTCGGAGAAGCTGGTAAATCCACGCAGGTCGGCAAAGAGCACGATCACTTCCTGCTCCGTGCCCGTGAGCCAAGCCGGATCGCTGCGACTCCTCCGCACCGCCTCGGCGGTGAAGCGCGAAACAAACGGCAGCAATGCGAGCTTCTCCTGGAGCGAGCCAATCATGCGGTTGAAAACATTGGCGAGATCCTCGATTTCATCACCGCTTCGCACCGCCACATGCACCTCGTATTCGCCCGTTTCCAGGAGCTTGATTCCAGTCGAGAGGCGGGACAATGAGCGGGTGATATTTCCCGCGAGGAAGAGCCCCGGAACCATCGCGACGAGAAATGCGGCGACGCCGATGAAGGCGGTCAGGCAAAGCTCCCAGAGTTCCTTGGCGAAGAGCGCGCTGGTCTCGGCATCCACTTCGACGATCGCCACCGGCTCACCGCGCGCATCAAGCACGCGCGCGTAGCCGCTGATCCACTCCCCGTGCGCGTCGCGGTAAATGCCGGTGTGCGTGGGCGGGTCGTCTTCCCAGGCGTGGCGCAATTGGCGGCAGATTCTCTGCGTTCACCGAATAGCGCACGCCGGGGCCGGTGTCCGGAGCCAGAGAGACGACGAACTCCGTCGTCCTGCAGTCGGGTGACAATGGTCGCAGCACGTAGATTTCCCGTTCCCGAGGTGGTTATGGCGGCAAGCTCGTCGCCCGAGAGCGCGAGGGCTGCCGTCCCGGCGACACTGCGGACAAAGACCCGGTAATCGCTCACGAGTTGCGCACGCCGGAAGTAAAAGGTCGCCGCCACCGTGGACCCCGCAACCAGCAGCGCCACCAGGCTCATCGCCATCACAACCTTCGTCCGCACTTTGCAGACGATGCGTGAGTCACATCGCTTTGGTGTGCGCTCCGACGGTTGCCAGTCGTTTAAGTTTCTGAGGGGATTCGCCACGCGATCAATCTGCGGCCGCACCAACCGGTTCGGCTTCGATCGTCGCCCCGGTGCAACTGCTCCCGCACCCGGCGGTGCAGGCGAGGCAATGGACGCCGGTGAGGATGTGGCGGCCTTCGAGATAGTCGGGCGTCACGTCCCAGAGCGACAGCGCCTTGCCGTTGCGGAGCTGCATCCCGAGCATTTGGTTGAAGTCGCAGTCGTAGATTTCGCCCTTCCAGCCGACACTGAGCGTCGAGCGGCACATGAGGTTTTCCACGGTGCCGGGGTTGAAGGAATTCGCGAGCAGTTCGAGGTAAGCGTCCCACTGGCCCTGCGCGCGGAGGTCTTCGGCGAAGCGCGCGATGGGCTGGTTCGTGATGGTAAACAGCCGCGTGAAGACGATGCCGAAATCGCGCTGGAGCGCTTCTTTGTAATCGGCCTCCAGCTCGGCCTGCGGGCCGGGCAGATTTACGCCCTGCGGATTATAGACGAGCGAAAGCGGGAGCCGCGTGCCGTAGCCGGCGGCGTTCAGTTTGCGGAGCGCGGAGATGCTTTTGGCAAAGACGCCGTCGCCGCGCTGCGCGTCCACATTGGCCGCGGAGTAGCACGGCAGCGACGCGACGACTTCGACCTCGTGCTCCGCGAGATATTCCGGCAGCCACGCGAACGCGGCCGTCTCGATGATGGTGAGGTTGTTGCGGTCAATGACGTGCGCGCCGCTCGCACGCGCGGTCTCGACGAAATAGCGGAAGTGCTCGCTCAGCTCCGGCGCACCGCCGGTGATGTCCACGACCTCCGGGCGATGCTCCTGAATCCACGCGCCGACGCGGTGCGCGGTCTCCGCGTCCATCATCTCTGTCCGCCACGGCGCGGCATCCACATGGCAGTGGCGGCAGGTCTGGTTGCACTTGCGGCCCACGTTGATTTGCAGCGTCTGCAAGCGCAAGCGCGTGAGGCGCAGCGAATGCGCGGAGAGTTTTTCGTCGAAGCGGTTCATTGTGAAAAAGTGTGTGCGAGCAGCCATCCCGCGCCGACGGCGAGCAGGGCGGCGCACGGGAGCGTGACGACCCACGAGGCGAGCACGCCGAGCACGGGGCGCCAGTGCGTCTGGCGCGTCACGGCGCCCATGCCGAGCAGCGAGCCGACGCTGACGTGCGTGGTGCTCACGGGCAGGCCGTGCAGGCTCGCGGTGGTCACGAGCAGCGCGGTGGAAAGATTTGCGGCGAAGCCCTGGCCGGGATTCATGCTCGTGAGTTTGTGGCTCATCGTCTCAGCCACGCGACGCGCGCCGAGCACGCCGCCGAGCGCCATTGCGCCGGCGACCGCGAGCAGGCCCCAGCGCATGTCGAGCGCGGCGGCGGCGAGCAGGAGCGCGGCGATTTTCGGCGTGTCATTCAGCCCGCGCGCAAAGCTCACCGCTCCGGCGCTGAGAAAATGCAGGCCATCGAGAAGCGCGCGCGCATTCACCCCGAGCACGCGACCGGCGTAGCGCTGCGAGCAGGCCGAGGGATTGTCCACGGTGATGGAAAGCGCGGGCAGCATTTGCGCGGCGAAGACGCCGCCGGGCTGCGGGAGCGCGATGACGTGCTCCTCCACACCTGCGCACACACACATTTCCTTCGTCACGCCGAGACGCAGCCGCGCAAAGCGGAAGACGACATACAACGTCGCGCCGACACACACCGCGAGCAGCGGGCTGAGCAGCAGTGGGAGCACAAAGGCGCTGCCCAATTGCCCGAAATTGACCGGACCGCCTGCCGTCAGTCCCGCGCCCACGAGCGCACCGGTGAGGCCGTGCGTCGTCGAGATGGGAAAGCCGAGCCGCGCGGCGAGCAGCACCGTGCCGCCCGCGCCGAGCGCCACCGCGAGGACGAAGTGCGGCGATGTCACCAGCGCCGCGGGCACCAGTCCCTTGCCGCTAAATTTCGCCAGCAACGCCTGCGCGGCAAAGAGCGCGGCCACGCTGCCGGCGAGCGTCGTGGCGGTGGCCCAGGTCAGCGCCTTGCCATAGCCGCACGTCCCGCTGCCGTGGAGGCTGGCGACGCCTTTGAAGTTGTCATTCGCGCCGTTGGCGAACGCGAGAAAGCAGACGGCGATGAAGAGCAGCGCGGCGAGCATAAGCAATCAGACCCGTTGCTCCTCGATGTCATACACGTCGAACCACACATACACCGGGCGATTCTTGCGGAGGTATTTCGGGATGTAGCCTTCGAGGAAGACTTGCAGTTCAAGCGACATGTCGCACGGGCGCGTGCAGCGCATCTTGTTGTTCCAGACGATCACCTCGTTCGGGTCCTTGATTTTCGAGTGCTCCGATATCCACGCGACGACTTCCTCATCCGTCGCGCCGGTTGCGACGAGTTCCTTGAACGCATCGGCAGTGATGCCGGTGAAGCCGAAAAACGTGCCATCGAGCGGACAGTCGAAGTGATATTCGCCGTTCGTCCCCGCGAGCACGGCGCGGCATTTGTCGAGCGTGCGCCCGGCGACGACGAAGCCGCCAAGCGTTTCGCGCGGGCTGCGCGGAAAGGTCTTGGTGAGGTCGAGGGCGAGCAGTTTTAGTTTTTCGTTGGTTTGCATGGTGAAAATCAGTGGGCCGTTTTAGCAGCAGTTGCCGCCGTCACAGCACTGCGATGCGGCGGTCGTCGCGCGGTAGGCGAGGCCCTTGGTCTCGCGCGCGTCGCGGCGCGTGGTGCGGTCGCAGGCGAAGGGCGCGGCGTTTTCCAGTGGCACTTCGGTGAGCGGGTCCACGAACTCGAAGAACTGCGCGTAGGGCGCTTTCTTGTAGAGCTGATAAGTCTTGTCGCAAACGGCGTAGCGGACTCCGCGCTCCATGCGATGACCGTCGTCGTCGAGCACTTCGCGGAACGGGCCTTTGTAAATCACCGCCTGGTTGCGCTCGAAACACGCGCCTTGTTTGCCCTTAAACGCCCGCACCGTGACGCTGCGGAACTCGATGCCCTCGACCGTCTGCCACGGTTGCGTGTCGAATTTCACCAGCTCGATGCCGTAAAATCCCGCGTCGGCGAAGGCTTGCAGGAATGCCTCTTCGGTCAGCGCGCCGGAGATGCAGCCGCTCCAAAGCGTCGGGTCTTGCTGCATCGCTACGGGCACTTCCTCGTCAGCCACGATGTCGGAGATGACGGCGCGCCCGCCGTTTTTCAGCACACGGAAAATCTCCGCGAAGAGCTGCTTCTTCGCGCCCGGCTCGACAAGGTTGAGCACGCAATTCGAGACGACCACATCCACCGATTCGGTGGCCATGAGCGGACGGCGGACGCGCAGTTCCTCGGCGAGTTCATCCGCGGCGAGAAAGGACGCGGCATTCGTGATTGGCCGTTTCCTCAATTCGGCATCGAGGACTTCGAGGTCGAGCGCGAGGTCCTGGATGCGCCCTTTGCGAAACTCGACGTTCCCGTAGCCAAGCCGCTCCGCGACGATGGGTGCGTTGCGGCGCGAGACTTCGAGCATGTCGTCCGTCATATCCACGCCGATGACCTTACCCTTCGGCCCGACGACCTGCGCGGCGATGAAGCAGATTTTTCCCGTGCCGGAGCCGAGGTCGAGCACGGTCTCGCCGGGCTTCACCCAGCGCGAAGGGTCGCCGCAGCCGTAGTCTTTCTCGATGACTTCCTGCGGGATGATCTTGAGATAGCGGGTATCGTATTCGACGGGACAGCAAAGCGCCGCTTCCGGGGCCTTGGCCGCACCACTGTAACGCTCTTTGACGGCGGATTCGGTTTTCATCATGCGAGGAAAAAGAGCGGCTCGGCTCCCGCTTTATTCCGTCCGCGCGAAAATGTCTTTCGTCCTTCGCTTACGCCGGAAGCTCCATTAAACGCCGCGCCACTTCGACCAAAGTGTTTCCGACCACATCAGGAGCGGGTAGCGCCGTGGAGAAATGCTTCCCTGCGCGCATGATGCCGCCCGTGCTCAGCCCCGCGCGGCCAGCACCCCCCGTATCCCAGTCATGAGCGGCGATGAGAGCCATTTCATGCGGTTCGACTTTCATCGCTTTGGCCGCATACAGATAGACGGCACGGGCGGGCTTCCAGTGCTTTACTTGGTCGATCGAGAGGGTCTGCTCCACGAATCCTTCGAGGCCGGCTTTCGCGAGCATCTTGCCCGTCGTCTCGGCGCTGCCGTTGGTGAGCGTGATGATGCGCACACCGGCGTCGCGCAGCGCCTGGAACGCAGGCCTCACATCCGGGTGAGGCGGCAGGTCAGCAAAGCCTGAGAGCACCTTGTCGATTTTTTCGCTTTCCCCTTCGAGCCGATGTTCGAGCAAGAGCGCCTGCAGACTCGCCGCGGCCACCTCACGGAATGGCCGATATTCGCCGATCACTTCCAATGCAAAAGCGTCGCGGAGAAACCGCGCGAACCAGACCGGGAGAGATCCCTCCGGTAGTCCGGTGCTGCTCAGCAACGGGTCGAGAGGTTTGGTGTCGAAAAGCGTTTCGATGACGTCGAAGGCGACGATGCGCGGCCTGCGTTTGGTGACGTTTTGCATAGGGCGGGACGCCGTTCCATTTTCTGCGGAACGCAATTGCTGGAAGGAAGTCGCACCGATTCCCGCTGCGGCGAGATACTTGAGCGTTTGTCGGCGGGAGATTTCTTGTTTCATCAAAATACCAGAAGTTGGAATCCATCCTCGATGAGTTTGCGGAAACTGGGGTGTCCTTTGAACTCATCAACGAGAGGTAAGTTGGCTGACTTAATCTTCTCCGTCACCTCATACGCACCGGCGCAGTAGCTGCAGACGATGATCTTGGGACGCACCTTTTCGAGAAGCTCGTGGTATTTGTGATCGGCGCCCGCGAGTGCAGCGGCAGCCTGCGTGCCCGCTCCATCGAAGACGACCTGCACCGGGTCGCCGCTTTCCACGTATTCAAGCGCTCCCATGAGGGCGTTGACGACCCGGCCGAGACTTTCGTGCGTGTCGCCGGCGGCGAGGATGATGAATGCGGTTTTTGACATAACTATGAGTCGCAGGCCCGCTGGCTTCCGCGTGTGTAATCCTCATCGGCAACTGTTTAATCGCTCGACTCAGCATTCATGGCCATTCCGCTTGTCAGGGATCGATGCCGAACGTAATGCGGCGCGGATCGCGGGAAAGGCGCAGAAAAAATTCGAGGACTACCAGCGCCACATCAATAGCGCGCGCACGCCCACCCTTTTCGCCGGCTCCACCGGCATCGACTTCTCCACCTACGACCTCCAGGCTCCCGTGAAATGCTTCGAGAGCAACGCCATCCAGACCGTTGTGGAAGGCTTCACCAAGTTCAATCCCGACGGCGAATGGACGCTGGAAAAGATCGCCCGTTTCCTCGGCGTCGGCGGCTTCGCACCTATCGCGGTCGGCTCCCCGCAGACGCTGGCGGACGCCATGACCCGCTGGTCCGAAGGGGGCGACATCGACGGCTTCAAACTCATTTACAGCGTCAGCCCCGGCGACATGACCGACATCGTGGACCACTTCGTGCCCGAGCTGTAACGTTGTGGCCTTTCCAAAACAGCATACGCCCCTGGCACCCTGCGCGAAAAGACTTACGGCCTCGGTCGCGCCCGACTAAACAGCACCCATTCCGCAGCCCAATACCGTCCTTCGCCGACGCGACGCGCTACCGACTCGGCCAGAGGCTTCTGATTCATCCGTTAAAGAACCGTTGAGTCTCGGCCATCACCTCAATCAAGCGATCCACTTCGGCTTTGGTGTTGTAGAAGTAAAAGCTCGCACGCGCAGTGGACTCCACCCCGAGTTTCCGCATGAGCGGCTGGGTGCAATGATGCCCGCCGCGCAGGGCCACGCCCCATTGGTCAGCCACGGTCACGACATCATGTGCATGAACGCCGTTGAGGAGGAAGCTGACCAAACCGGCGCGCCCGGTTTTTGGACCAAAGTGCCGCACTCCGTTCAATTCTGAAAGCCTTTCGTAAGCGTAGCTTGCCAGTTCCTGGTCGTGCTGGCAGATGCGCTTTAGGCCCACAGCGTCGAGGTAATCCATGGCCGCGTGCAGGCCGATGGGGCCGGAGATGTCGGGCGTGCCAGCCTCGAACCGGTGCGGCGGATGTTTGTAGGTGGTTTTGAAGTAGCCCGCTTCGAGAATCATCTCGCCGCCGCCGTGCCACGGGGGCATGGCTTCGAGCACTTCGCCGCGCCCGTAAAGCACGCCGATGCCGGTCGGGCCGCAAATCTTGTGGCCGGAGAAGGCGAGAAAATCGCAGCCGATGGCCTGCACGTCTATGGGCAAGTGCCCGACGCTCTGAGCTGCATCGACCAGCGTAATGATGCCGAACTTGCGCGCTCTCTCGCAGAGTTCGGCAACCGGGTTGACGGTGCCGAGCGAGTTCGAGATATGCACCATCGCAAAGATTTTCACGTCGCGCGTGAGGAGTGCATCGAGCTTGCCGAGGTCGAGCAGGCCCTCGTCACCGCCGATGACCGGGAGGTAAATGAGCTTGGCGCCGGTGCGTTCGGCCAGAAGCTGCCACGGCACGAGATTGCTGTGGTGCTCCATCTCGGTGAGCAGGATTTTGTCGCCGGGCTTGAGGTTCTTGCTGCCCCAAGAGTTGGCAACGAGATTGATGCCCTCGGTGGTGCCGCGGGTAAAAATGATTTCATCGGCGCTGGGGGCGTTGATGAATTGCGCGGCGCGAATGCGGGCAGCTTCAAACGCAGCGGTGGCGCGATTGCTCAATTCATGGATGCCCCGATGCACGTTGGCGTTGTCGCGCTCGTAGTAGTGAACGAGGGCTTCGATGACGGCGCGCGGCTTCTGGCTGGTGGCAGCGTTGTCGAGGTAAACGAGCGGGTGCCCGTTCACCGCCTGGTGCAACGCGGGAAAGTCCTCTCGAATCTTTGGCCAGTTGATCGTCATTGATTGGAGTTAAAACATCCCAAGTTGGAGTTTGGCCGCCTCTGACATCATTGATTGGTTCCACGTTGGTTCAAACACTACCTCACAGGTGGCTTCGGTGATTTCATCGAGGGCCATTAGTTTGGTTTGCACATCCGAGGAAAGCGCTGGCCCCATCCCGCAGCCGGCGGCCGTGAGCGTTATCTTGAGGTCCGCCCGATACGAACTGGTTTCCGCAATGGGGGTGAGTTCGCAGTTATAAACGAGACCAAGGTCCACAATATTGACCGGGATTTCCGGGTCGTAGCAGGTCTTGAGTTGGCTCCACACTTCCTTATTCAACTCATCGATCGTCCGACGCTGGCCGGTCGGGCTGGCTGGTTTGGCGGCGACTTCAAAGCCGAGCGCATCAACGTCTTTATCGGCCAGTCGGAACATGTTTCCGTTGACGACGATGGTATAGCTGCCACCAAGGGACTGAGTGATGTAGGCCAGCTCGCCTTTCTGGAGTGTGACTTTGGTGCCGACAGGGACGACCGTCCCTTCCACGTCGCGGGTGAGAGTGATCGGTTCGTTCGCGTTCATCGTTACTCCTTCCCGGATTCGGTTGAAACGGTTTCTCCTCTGCCTTCTACTGCCGCCGCCACCGCGTGCCACGGCAGGATGGCACATTTGATTCGCACCGGAAACCGATGCACGCCGGCCAGCGCGGACAATTTGCCCAAATCACCGTCGCTATGACCCGTGGTGATCAGGTCGCGAACTTTGTCGAACATCACCTTCACCTCGGCCTTGGTCTTGCCTTTGAGACTTTCGGTGAGCAGCGACGCCGAGGCCTTGGAAATCGCGCAGCCGGAGCCTTGGAAGGTCAGTTCCTCCACAACGTCGCCGTTCATCCTGGCGTAGAGGGTGTAGCTATCTCCGCAGATGGGATTGGTGCCCTGCGCGGTGCGGTTGGCATCGGGCAACACGCGGAAGTTCCTCGGACTCTTGCTGTGGTCCATGAGGAGCTGTTGATAAAGCTCTGTCAGGTCGTCGGACATGATGGGTTCCCTGAGATTTGTTGGTTCTGTTCCAAACGGTCCCACACCAGCCGGTCCAGCTCCTCGCGCACGGCTACGCAGCGGACGCGGTCGATGATTTCGCCAGCGAAAGCGTGAATCAACATGCGCCGCGCCGTCTCCAGCGGAATGGCACGGGCACGCAGGTAGAATATGGACTCGTCATTCAACTGGCCGATGGTCGCGCCGTGCGTGCATTTCACGTCGTCGGCATAGATTTCGAGCTGCGGCTTGGTGTCGGCGGTCGCGTCATCCGAGAGCAACAGGTTTTTATTCGTCTGCTTGGCATCGGTCTTCTGCGCGCCGGGGCGGACAAGGATGCGGCCGTGGAAGACGCCCTTCGATATGTCAGCGAGAATGCCATTAAAATACTCGTGGCTCGCACAACGCGGCTGGGCGTGGTCAACAATCATATAGTGGTCGGCCAGTTGCTCGCCGCGCGTGAGGTAGAGGCCGTTGAGGATGCACTCCAAGCCCTCGCCTGCGAGCGTGGCATAAATGTTCGTGCGTGAGAGTTTCGCACCGAGCGCAATCGAGTGGGTGATCACGTTGCTCGCGCGCCCAGAGTGCGCCGCGACGGTCGCGATGTGGAATGCCTGCTGGTTCTCATCCTGGAATTTCAAGTGTTCAACGACCGCGTTGTCAGCGGCGACAAGTTCGGTGACGGCGTTGGTGAAGTAAGCCGCATCGCTCAGGCTCACGTAGCTCTCGATGACGGTGGCCCGGCTGTCGCGCCCGGCCACGATCAGGTTGCGCGGGTGCGCGGTGGTGCCGTGGCCTTTGGCGGTGGAGATGAAGAGCAGGTGAATGGGCTCGGCCACGGCCTGGCCCGCGGGCACGTAAATGAACGCGCCGTCCTGAAAGAACGCGGTGTTCAGTGCGGTGAAGGCATTGGTGTCCGTGCGGGCATGGCGGCACAGGTGCGGCTCCACCAGCGCAGTCTCAGTGGCCAGCGCGGCGGCGAGGCTCATCACCTTCACGCCTTCCGGCAGTTGGGCGAGGGATGACAAATCCGGCGCGAACCGACCGTTGACGAAGACGAGTTGACCGCCCGCCAGTGCGGTGAAAGGAAATTGACTCAGCACCTTTTCCGTGACGCCGTGGTGCGCCGGTTCCAACCTTGGCTCAAATATCATCTTGGCGATGGGTGCCACGTTGGTGAAGCGCCAGTCCTCGTCGCGCAACGTCGGGAGGCCGAGTTCGGCGAACCGCACGCGGCCCACCTTTCGAGCCGACAATAACCATGCCGGCTCATCAGCGCTTCTCTTGGGCAACGCCAGCTCCGTGCGGTTTAAGCTAAGTTCCGTTACTCGGTGTGCCAGGGCGCCGTTCGGTTTGGTTTCGGTGATAATCATTGGTGTCATTTGGTTCGAGCCTTAGGCGGGCATGGCGGCGGCGTGGATCATCCCGTCATAGCCTGTCCCCTCCAATTCGAGCGCCAGTTCCTTGCCGCCGGACTTCACGATCCGGCCGTCGTAGAGCACATGCACGAAGTCGGGCACGATGAAGTTGAGCAGGCGCTGATAGTGCGTGATGACAAGTTGGGCGTTGTCGGGGCGTTTCAGCGTGGTGACGCCGTGGGCGACGATTTTCAGCGCGTCGATGTCGAGGCCGGAGTCGGTTTCGTCGAGGATGGCGAACTTCGGCTCCAGCACGGCCATTTGGAAAATCTCGTTCCGCTTCTTTTCGCCGCCGGAAAAACCGTAGTTGACCGGCCGTTTCAATAAATCTTCCGGCAGGTGGAGCAGTTTCACTTTCTCCTTCACGAACGTCAGGAACTCCATGGCGTCGAGTTCGGGTAGCCCGCGGTGTTTGCGGATTTCATTATAGGCGGCCTTGAGAAAGTAAGTGCTGTTCACTCCGGGAATCTCGACCGGATACTGGAAGGCGAGAAACACGCCTTCGCAGGCGCGTTCCTCGGGGTCGAGTGCCAGCAAGTCCTGGCCGCAGTAAATGACCTCGCCGCCAGTGATGTTGTAACCTTCGCGGCCGGCAAGGATCGCGGCGAGCGTGCTCTTACCGCTGCCGTTGGGGCCCATGATGGCGTGCATTTCTCCGGGATAAATCGTGAGGTTGATTCCTTTGAGAATCTGCCGGCCTTCCACGGCGGCGCTCAGGTTTTGGATGGCAAGAATAGGTTGTTTCATTGGTAAATATCGGTTGTTGAAGTTCGTTCGTTCGTTCGTTCGGCCTTTTAGCCCACACTGCCTTCCAGACTCACGCTGAGTAGCTTCTGCGCTTCGAGGGCGAACTCCATCGGCAGTTGCTGGAACACATCTTTGCAATAGCCGTTGACGATCATGTTCACGGCATCCTGCGTCGAGATGGCGCGCTGGTTGCAGTAGAAGATTTGATCTTCACCCACCTTCGTCGTGCTGGCCTCGTGCTCGACCCGCGCCGAGCTGTTCTTCACCTCGATGTAGGGAAAGGTGTGTGCCCCGCACTGGTCGCCAATGAGCAACGAGTCGCACTGCGAGTAGTTGCGGGCATTGGTCGCGCCCTTCAGCATTTTCACCAGGCCGCGATAGCTGTTCTGGCCGTGACCGGCGGAGATGCCCTTCGAGATGATGGTGCTGCGGGTGTTCTTGCCGATGTGGATCATCTTCGTGCCGGTGTCCGCCTGCTGATAGTTATTCGTCAACGCCACCGAGTAGAATTCTCCGACCGAGTTGTCGCCCTGCAATATGACGCCCGGATACTTCCATGTGATGGCCGAGCCGGTCTCGACCTGCGTCCAGGTAATCTTCGAGTTGCGCCCTTTGCAGTGGCCACGCTTCGTAACGAAGTTGTAGATACCGCCCTTGCCGTGCTCGTCGCCCGGATACCAGTTCTGCACGGTCGAGTATTTGATCTCGGCGTTGTCCAGCGCGATGAGTTCGACGACTGCGGCATGGAGTTGGTTCTCGTCGCGCATCGGGGCGGTGCATCCCTCGAGATAACTCACATGGCTGCCCTCGTCGGCGATGATGAGCGTGCGCTCGAACTGACCGGACTTGGCCGCGTTGATGCGGAAATAGGTGGATAATTCCATCGGGCAACGCACCCCTTTGGGGATGTAGCAGAACGAACCGTCGGTGAAGACCGCCGAGTTGAGCGTCGCGTAGAAGTTATCCGTGTAAGGAACCACCGAACCGAGATACTTCCTCACTAAGTCAGGATGCTCCTGCACCGCTTCGCTGAACGAGCAGAAGATGACCCCCTTTTCGCCAAGCTGCTTCTTGAAAGTGGTGCCGACGGACACGCTGTCCAACACCGCGTCCACCGCCACGCCCGCCAGCCGCATGCGTTCGTGGAGGGGAATGCCGAGCTTCTCGAAAGTTTCCAAAATCTTCGGATCCACTTCGTCCATGCTCTTCGGCCCGTCAGCAAGACTCTTGGGCGCGACGAAGTAAGTGATGTCCTGATAGTCGATCGGCGGATAATGGGCCTTCTGCCACGTCGGCTCCTGCAGGGTCGTCCAATGGCGATACGCTTTCAGCCGCCATTCCAGCAGCCACTCCGGCTCGTTTTTCTTGTTTGAGATGAACCGGATGATGTCCTCGTTCAACCCCGGCGGGGCGGACTCCGTCTCGATGTCCGTATAGAAGCCGAATTTGTATTCACTTTTGACCAGTTCTTCGATGGTGTCTGTTGATGTGCTCATAATATTTCATACCTCCACTTTGATGTCATCGCCTTCGACCACGACCTTGTAACTTGGAACGCCCTTCTGCGCTGGCGGCCCCAAGGCGGCGCCGGTTTTCAAGTCGAAATCCGCGCCGTGCCACGGACAGGTGACCTTGGTGCCTTGAACGTCGCCTTCCGACAGCGGCCCGCCGCGGTGGGTGCAGGTATCGCCGATGGCATAATAAGCTCCCTCCACATTGAAGAGGGCGATTTTCTGGCCTTCGACTGTGAACGCAGCCGCCTGGCCGGGGGGCACGTTCTTGGTCTCAGCTATTTTGAGGAGTTTTGCCATAATACTTGAGTTGGTTTGATGGTTGCTGAACAAGCTGGAACCTCTGGCTCCGGTCAGGCGTTACCCAGGGTGATGCGCGTCGCAAGACCGGTCGGTCGGCGCATCCGCGACGGCGGCGGTCAGTTGCACCAGTTCCATTCGGAGCAGGTAGGCTTCCACTTCGTCCCCATTGACATCGGCCAGCATGTGCCCGTTGATCTCCACACAAGGGGAAAGGCGCTGCCCGCTCTTTTCGATCATCTCCGCGCGGAATGACGGGTTGATGATGATGTCGCGATCTTCGTAGGGCAGGTCGTATTTTCGCATGATGGAGCGCACTCCCTGGCTCCAGCCGCAGGAGGTTTTCAAGTAGGCAGTGATGGTTGGTGTCTTCATTGATGTTTTCCGTTTTGTTTTTGTTTTCTGGTTGAGGTCGGTCGTAACCTTGCGGTCGCTTCCAACCGGTAAATCGGTCACACTCCGTCTGCGCCGTTGTCCCCAATCGCTTCGACCGGGCATCCCGCCATGGCTTCCTTGCAAAGCGCTTCCTCCTCCGGGGTGGTCGGTTGCTTGAATACAAAGGAGTAGCCTCCATCGTCGCTGCGGCTGAAATTGGCGGGTGCAGTTTCCCGGCACAGGTCGCAGTCAATGCACTGGTCATCGACGTAAAACTTTCCGGTCACGTTTTCCGCGTATTTGTTTGTATGTCAGTCATAGATTCTCTTTCGTTTCATGCACTCGGGCTCAGTCGGCTCAGTCGGCTCAGTCGGCTCAGTCGGCTCAGCGTCGCGCGCCGGCCCTTCGATTGGATTCCGTCTGCGCGCTGCCGCCTTTCTAAAACGCTTGCTTTGGAAAAGCGTAGGCGGCGCAATGGTGCCTGGCAAGCGATTTGTTAAAGGGGTTTCTTTAGGAAAGAATCAGTCGATTCGACTGGCCTTAAAAACAATTGGCGGTAGGCTTTGACCCATGATAAAACGCGATGCTGCTCGCAAGAAATCCGATCTGGTCCCCAGTCGGCAAGCGATCCTGCGCCTGCTCAAGCAGCAGGGGCCGAGCGACTCCGAGGACTTGGCCGCGCAGTTGGGCATCTCCGCCATGGCCGTTCGGCAGCACCTCTACGCGCTGCATGCTCAAAAGCTGGTGACCTACCAGGAAGAGCAGCGCCCCATCGGACGGCCAGCCAAGATGTGGGGTCTGACGCTGGCCGCCGAGTCCCATTTCCCAGATGCCCATGCGGGCTTGACCGTGAATTTGCTGAACGCGGTCGAACAGACCTTCGGTGGGCAAGGCGTCAAGCGTGTCGTGTTGCAATGCACGCAGCAGCAGATCGAGCCCTACCGATCCCTTATCCCGGCTCGCGCCTCGCTGCAGAATCGGCTGAAGAAGTTAATCTCCCTCCGGAACGAGGAAGGCTACATGGCGGAAGTGCAGCGCCAGCCCGACGGCTCATTCCTCCTGATTGAGAACCACTGCCCAATTTGCGCAGCGGCCAACACTTGCCCCAAACTGGGCGACGCCGAGATTGAGGTCTTCCGGGCAATCTTGGGAGAGGACGGAGTAATCGAGCGGACGGAGCACATGTTGGCGGGCGCCCGCCGCTGCGTTTACCGCATCCGCATCGAGGGGGGTGATGAGAATCGGCCGAGACTTTCGTGACTGTCGCCGGCGGCGAGAATGATGAACGCGGCTTTTGACATAACTATGAGTCGCAGGCCCGCTGGCTTCCGCGTGTGTAATCCTCATCGGCAACTATTTTATCTCGCGAATGCGAATCAACGTCGGGCGCAAGTGCAACCAAACTTGCACGCACTATCATGTGGACGCTGCCCCGTGGCGCACGGAGATGATGGCCGAGTCGGTAGCGCGTCGCGTCGGCGAGTGGATGCGCGTTAATCGCCCTGCCATCGCAGACCACCGGCAGGTAAAAAACGGCGCGACAGGTCGATAATATAAGCGCCCCGGCTCGCCGACAAACGATTCACTCACATATGAACACCAACCCCGCACTCGCGGCGAGCATCATGCTCGCCATCGTCACGCTCCCGGCATTCGCCCAAGAGACTGCGCGAGGCTTGAAGTCCGCCGCGCCCATGGCCGCCGCCGATCGCGCCTCGCTAGACAAAATCCTCGCCGGCTGGCCCGAGCGTCCGCGGCTCGGCGCGCAGCAGATGATCTCCAAATACGGCGCGCCGCAGGAGGCGACCTCCGAGCGCTTCATCTGGCACCGCATGGGTCCATTCAAGCGCATCACCGTCACGAAATCGGAGGATCACCACGACTTTCCGATGCCGCACATGGACTACATCGAGCACACGATCGACTACCGCGTTCCCGCCGCGAAGGTGGCCGAGCTGACGAAATTCGACGGTAGCGCGACCTTCGATAAGACACGCGGCGAGCTCTCAGCACGGTGCGATCTGGAAGGTCACAACATCCTGACGCTGAATATCGCGCACGACCTTCTCACCGGGAAGAAAGACGCCGAGGAAGCGCGCAAAGCCTTTGGGGAAAACATCGCTGACGACATGGCTGGCAAGTATCCGGCCTACACCGCGGCGTTGCAGTTCGAGCCGCCGACACCGGCTGCCGATGCCGATAAACCCTCGATGCCCGGAGCGCCGAAGCGCGCGATGAAAGAAGCCAGCGAGGTGAAGGTCACGGGCAAAGGTGACACCGCGGCGTCCGCCGAAAAGGCGCAGGCCAAAGCGGGTGTCGCCGCGGGCAGCGACGCCGAAATCCTCTCGCTAATCATCGCGGTGGATACCAATGAGGTTATCGCAGCGATGGAAGCCGGGAAAAAGAAGCTCCCGCAGCCGGTCGCGGAATACGCGAAGATGCTGCACACCGAGCACGGCAAAAACGCCGCCGCCACCATGAAGCTCGGCCTGAAGATCGACGTGACGCCGCTGGACACCGAGAAGACGAACGCGCTCCGCAAAAAAGGCGCGGGCGGGCTCGCAGTGATCGCGCCGCTGGAGGGCGAAGAATTTGCCGCGAAGTATGTGGACGCCATGGTGAAAGGGCACACCGAAGTGCTGGCGATGATCGACGGCGAGCTCCTGAAGAGCGCGGAAAACGCGGCGTTGAAGAAGCACCTCACCGAGACGCGCGAGCATGTCGCCATGCACCTGGAACAGGGAAAGAAGCTGCAGGCCGGCATGAAGAAATAGCGTCGCGCCCGACTTCCGAGCCGCACCATCACGAGAGCGTATGCGCCACCGCATGCGCTCTCTTTGCGTCCGGCTCCGGCAATTGCGTAACTACTCTGGACGATGAGCAGGCATTCCGGCGCGCACGTCGTCGCGACACTCGCACGTTCGTCTTTTGTAAGACACCAGCCGATCGATGCAGCGCGCCGGTGTCACGTGGACGCCGCGCCGTGGCGCACGGAGATGATGCCGCGTGCCGTAACCGACGGCGTTCAGTTTCTTCAGCGCGGAAATGCTTTTCTCGAACACGCCCTCGCCACGTTGCGCATAGCATTGTCAGCCGAGTAGCAAGGCAGGGAGGCCACGACTTCCACGTCGTGCTGCGCCAGATATTCCGGCAGCCAGGCAAATGCCTGCATCTCGATGCTCGCGAATCCACTCGCCCATTCGCCGGGCGATTTCGGCTGGCATCGTTTACTATCCGCTCGGCGCAAAGCTGCCCGGCCTGCAAGCGGAGTTGGAGGCGGATTACAAGGCAGCGCTGGCGCGCGCGTTCGGCATCGTGTTCAACATCCTGTTCACCATCACGAATCAGCCCATCGCGCGGTTCGCCGACGATTTGCGTCGGCATGGCCAATGGGACGGATACCTCGAAATGCTCGCCAACAGTTTCAACCCAACGACCGTCGAGGGCTTGAGGAAATAGCCCGAACCAGTTATGAGAAACCCCTTCACATTCTTCGTCGAACTGGTGCGGCAACCCCTGTGGATGCCACTGTGGGTGTCGTTCCTCATGCTCGTCAATTGCACCAGCGCGGCGTTCTGGAGTGAGCCGACGGCCAAGCTCATCCTCATCACGTTCATGGTTTCGTCTGTGTTGATGATGGGGCTGTATTCATGGTTTGGCTTCGCCAAGATTCTTGGCTTGGGCCACATCCTCTGGATTCCGTTGCTCCTCCATGTGCTGTGGCGGCTTCCGAATGCGAGCGGAGCATTGAAGGTTTACTTCATCGCGTGGTGTGTTTCCACCGCCGTATCCCTGGCGTTCGATTTCGCGGACGTATGGAAATACTTCGCGGCCCGCAAAAGCTCCTGACCGAGCGGTTGAATCCTTCGCCGCCACTTGGTGGATTTGTTTGGAATAAACCACGTCGTCCGATGAAAGGCTTCGTGTTCATCGAGCCAGCGGGCACTCGCACCGCCGCTCAACTCTCCGCCTGGCTGCATCTCTCGCTCGACTTCAACCCGAGGGCGAATGGCATCGAAGAAACGACCGGCTCGCAAGGCTGGCGCTTAGCGCGCGGGCACTGCTTCAATCCGTGGCTGCGCGCGATAGCCTGCTTCCGCCACGGTGCGGCGCACGGCTTCAGCGGTCGCTTCCTCCGCACCGGGGGCGCTGCTCACGCGTGCCTCGCGCTTCGCGTAATCCACACGCGCGGCGCTGATGCCCGGCAGCGCGCGCAGGCGCGGCTCGAGTCCCGCGGCGCACGCTTCGCACGTCATGCCCTCGATTTGGAAGACGAGCGCGACGGCATCCGACGACGGGGCGGGCGCGGGGCCGCGTTCGCGGCGGAAGAGTTGGCCCGCGTAATTCGGAAACAGCGCGAAGATCGTGGTGAAGACGGCGGCGGTCCACAGCAGGATGCGGTTCGCGCGCCGCACGCCCTGGCTCGGCACGGCGCACGCGCTGCCGGGCGCGCACTTCGCATCGCGGAAATAGACAAAGTAAAAGCCGAGGCCGAGCAGCGCGGCGGCAGCGCCGAGCAGCCACGGACGATAGTGTTCGAAGAATCCCGCGACTCCCGCCGCCGAAGCGCCGAAGGCCAGCAGCAGCAGCGGCAGCCAGCAGCACGCCGAGGAAAGCACCGCCGCACCCATAGCGCCGAGAGCCGCCCAGCGTCCGCGGCGGGACTGCGGGGCGGGACTGGCGGGCGCGGCTTCGCGGCAGCAATCGTGTTCCGCTGGTTCGCCGGAGAGCGCGGGCGCGTGTTGCGCAAGCGCTTCCTTCACCACGCGCGACACGTTGCCCAGGCAGCACGCGCCCTGCGGATTGTTGCGTTCGCACTCGTCGAGTCCGCGCGCGCATTGCGCCTTGATGTCGGCGGGCACGGTGGAAGCGCCGGTGGCCCGCACCTGCGCTTCGATTTCGCCGACGGTGCGGTGGAAGCAGTAGCAGACCGGCCGCTCGGGCGATGCGCTCTTTTGGAAAACCGGCACGCGCACCGCGCCCGCGTCGAGCCGCTGCCCGGTCGCGGGCTGGTGGTAAACCACCGGGCAATCGGCGGTCGGGCAAAAACGAAAGCCCTCCGTGCTCGCGAGCCGCGCCCTGGCCTCGGCGGTGAGGAGCGATTCGATGGTCACGGCGCTGACCGCGCGGCCCGCCCGCCCGCAGTCCGGGCAGATGGTTGCCGCGGATGATGTGGACTCGGGTTGTGTTTTCATCGGCGCGAGGAGACCGGCTGTTTGGCATTAGTCTCCGCGCGCGCCGGGTCGAGGCCGAAGGTGATGCGGCGCGGGTCGCGCGAAAGGCGCAGGGTGCGGGCGAGGCGGTCCCACCAGGAGAAGAGCGAGCTGAAGTTCGAGTTCTGCTCCGTGTGGACGATGCTGTGATGCACCTTGTGCAGGTGCGGCGTGACGATGACCCAGCGCAGCGCGCGGTCGAGCCGCTCGGGCAGACCGATGTTGGCGTGGTGAAACTGCACGACGGCGAAAAGCAGCAACTCGTAGAGCGCGAGCTGCTCCAGACCGCAGCCGATGAGCGCCAGGACCGGCACGCGGAGCAGCGAGGAGATGGTGATTTCGCCGAGGTGAAAGCGGTTCGCCGTGGTCACGTCCATCCGCCGGTCGGAATGGTGCAGGCGATGGAAGCGCCAGAAAAACGGCACGATGTGGCTCAGCCGATGCCACCAGTAAGTCCACGCATCGAGCAGCAGCAGCGCGAGCGCCCAGCGCAGCCACTCGGGAGCGGACAGCCAATGCAGCACGCCGAAGCCGTGCGCGTCCGTCCACTGCATCGTCCGCACCCACAGCGCGAGGAAGACGAAGCGGATGGCCAGGCCATTGAGCAGGCCGAAGCCGAGATTCGTCAGCCCGTGCAGCAGCCGCCAGCGCAGGCGGCGCGGACCTTTTGAAAAGAAGCCGAAGAAGGGATGGACGCTCTCCCACACGAGAAGCAGCGCGAGCACGCCGAAGGAAACCGGTGCGCGCCACGCGGCGAGGTCGGCCGCCAGATTCATCGTGGCGACTCCGCGTGAAATTTCGCGTCGAGCAGCGCGCCCCATTTTCTGTCGTAGGGATGCACTTCGCTCACCGGCCTGCCGTCTCGCTCGATGGCGCGGCCTTCGTTCGCCCATTGAAAAAGCGAGCCGCGCAGATTGGACACATTGCCGCGCCCGTCCTTGATCAAATTCGCCGCCGCCTTCGACGAGCGCACGCCCACCGAGCAGTAGAGCACCACCGCGCGGTCCCGCGGCACATCACGCAGCACCGCGCGCATCTGCTCCGGCTTCTCCGCCCACACCGCGCCGGGCAGATGGCTCACCGCGTATTCCTCGCGCGAGCGGGTATCAACGAGCAGCGGCTTTTCGTTGGCGGTGCCGAGGCGGCGCGCGAGTTCGGCGGTGGTCATCTGCGGCACGCCCGGCCAGTCGCGCTGAATCCACGCGAACACGGATTCCCAGGTCAGCTTCCCGCCCGGCGGGCCGCCGAACGCACCGCTTGCCGCCAGCCACAGCACGGTGCAAGCGGCGACGCCGAGCATTCCAAAGGTGAGCAGTCGAAAGTGGCGCGGCTTCATGGGTGTTCAGCTTATCCGAGCGGCTGTGTGCGCAAAGTATTCCACGCCGCGATGGAATAACCAGAGGCCGTGATCGTTCAGATCGCAACAACGTCATGACCAAACGCTCGCTCATCTGGACCCTGGGGGTTCTCGCCCTCGGCCTCGCGATCTTCGCGTTCATCCGCTCCCGCAATTCGCACCTGCCGCTCGCACGGCCCTCGGTGCAGTGGGCGGGAAGTTTCGACCATTCGCACGCGGCCTTCGACGGCGTGCTCAAGCAATACGTCAAAGACACCTACGTGGATTACGCCGGGATCAAGGCGCATCCCGGAGAGCTGAATCGCTATCTCGACCAGGTCGCAGCGGTGCCGAGGACCGAGTTCCAAAAATGGAGCGAGCCGCAGCAAATCGCTTTCCTGACAAACGCCTACAACGCCTACACCATCTGGCTCATCGTCGAGCATTACCCGCTCAAGAGCATCCGGGACATCGGCAACGTCGTGTCCGGCCCGTGGGATCAACCTATCGTCCAACTCTTCGGCGAGATGACCGACCTCAATACCCTGGAGCATAAAGTCCTGCGCGTGAACTACGCCGAGCCGCGCCTCCACTTCGCGCTCGTGTGCGCCGCGAAGGGTTGCCCGCCGTTGCGCGGCGAGGCTTACGTCGCCGAGCGGTTCGAAGCGCAACTCGTCGATCAGGCAAAGCAGTTTCTCGCGGCCTCGGAAAAGAACCGCGTGGATGCGGCGGCGCGGACCGTTTTTCTTTCGCCCATCTTCAAATGGTATGGCGGGGACTTTGAGAAAAAGTCCGGCTCATTGCTCGCGGCGCTGAAACCTTACTGGCCGGAGCAGGCCGCGGCGGTCGCGACGGACGATTTCAAAATCAGCTACACGGACTACGACTGGTCGCTCAACGAACAGGCCAAGTGACGGTTCGCCCATTTTTCCATGAACTCGCATCCTGGCACCATCGCCATGACTGAACCCGCAGGCCCCGCCGCCAAATCCGGCTTTCGCTCGAAATGCCTGCTCTACCTCGGCGCGGGCGTCCCCAGTTTTCCCGAACTTACCAGACTTCTGCCGTGCGCGGGCCGAGCACTCAGCAGACAAACAATACAACCACTGGAAGTGCGCGGGCCGAACGCTCAGCAGACGAACAAACCAAACACTCGGAAACTATGAAACCCAACGATGAGAACGGCAAGCTGCCGCCAGAAAAACGCCCATTCCGGGTTTTGATTATCGCTGGTTCAGACCGGCGGCAATACAATTGCCCTGGAGTTGATTCCAAAGCGCGAACGTTGATGCTGCGCATGGCGGATAAGCTGCCGCAGGAATGGGAGATTGATTATGAGGATTTGGGGAACGTCTTTGGCCGGGCGCGCATTCAAAGCTGCAATGCCTGCGTCTCAACCGCCATGGCGCTGTGTGTCTGGCCTTGCAATTGTTATGAGGCGAAGAACTCAAAAGAGCCGGATCTCATGTGGGATTTAGAACTTTACAGTCGGCTCGATCTCGCCGACGCCTGGGCCATCATCGGCCCGATTAACTGGTATGGCCCGACCTCGAACCTGAAACTGCTGTTCGACCGCTTGGTTTGCATGAACGGCGGCAATCCCAAGGAGGAATTGATCGAACACAAAACTCCGGAATTAGCCATGAAGCTTGAGCACTCCGCGGAATGGGAAGAATTGAGCCTCAACCACCTCGAAGGACGCACTGCGGGATTTTTCTGTTACGGGGATGGCGGCGGTGACGAGTTGGATGCCACCGGACGGCCGAAACTACTGCGCCATCCCGATTACTTTGACCCACACGAAGAACCGGCTAACGATCGCGACTTGTATGCGCCTTTGGTGTGGCAATGTCGCTACGGAGGAATCGAAGTCCCTTCTTCGTTGTGGTGTTACGTAAAATTCGGAGACGGCAAAAAATACAGTGATACTCAAGCGGAGGACATCGCGAGTGAACCCCATGTCTATAAGGAATTCGACGATTGGACGAACGCGTTCGCGGCATTTGTCGAGGCCAAGGGCAAGGTAACTCCGGGGAAGTTTCGCGCCTTTGGCTACAAAGCTCCCGGCCATCTTTGGCCCGACCTGAAACTTAAATGGCGCGCCTATGAAATGAACCAGGGAAACGCTCCCGAAGGATCGTCTCCAGCCCGGCAGGAGGCTTTGGGTCTGAACCAAGACACGCATGTTTCCATCAAAGAAAGCGAAGGCGAAAAATTGCGGCAGCAGGACTGAACATTCCTGGCAAGACCGGCACGACGCTCCTTATTGATGGCGGGATGACCTTGTATTCCAGTTTTCTCGGGCAGGCTTAGCATCGAACAACTTTGACCCATGGATAAGAACTCCACCGCCTTTGGCGCACCCGGCATCGAGCCCCGCTGGACCTCCAGCGCCAAGGATGGCATCGGCACGGCATATGCCGCCAGCGCCAACGTCTGGTTCACGCTGAGCCACGGCATCGTCAATGAGGTCTATTTCCCGCACGTCGATACGCCCAACACGCGCGACCTGCAATTTCTCATCACCGACGGCGAAACCTTTTGCCATGAGGAAAAGTGCGACCTGCTCCACCAAACCGAATACCCGGAGCAAAACACTTTGCTTTACCGGCTCACGAACTCCGACCGCGAGGGCCGCTATCGCCTCGTCAAGGAAATCATCGTTGACCCGCACTCTCCGGTTTTGCTGATGCGCACGCGGCTGGAAATCGTGGATGAAAAGTTGCGCGGCAAGCTGCGCCTTTACGCTCTGCTCGCGCCGCATCTGAAAGGCACGGGCAACGGCAACTCGGCCTGTTGGTGTGGCACCGATGGGCGGAAACTTTTCAGCGCACAACGCGAGGGCATTGATATGTGCTTTGGTTGCGCGCCTGATTTCACGCGGCGCTCTGTGGGCTACGTCGGCTTCAGCGATGGCTGGAAGGACTTGATGGAAAACTTCCAGATGGATTGGGAATTTGACGAAGCGGCGGACGGCAACATCGCCTTGCTGGGAGAGGTCGATTTGTCGCGCGGGATGGAGTTCACGCTGGGCGTCGGTTTCGGAGGGACTCCGCACAGCGCCTCGGCCCACTTGCTGCAAGCGTTCGCCACTCCTTTTGCCGACCAACGCGCGAGGTATATCACCCAATGGCAGCGCACTCGGGGCAAGGTTGATTTGAGCGCGCACACCAAGGACGGCGGCTCGATGCTGCGCTTGAGCCAGTGCGTTTTGCTGGCCCATGAAGACAAGACGTTTCAAGGCGCGTTCGTGGCGTCGCTGAGCATTCCTTGGGGTGATACCAAAGACGACACCGACCGGGGCGGGTATCATCTGGTCTGGGCTCGCGATATGGTGCAAACCGCCACCGCGCTCCTGGCCTGTGGGCAAATGGAGTCGCCGTTGCGCGCGTTGATCTGGCTGGCGTGCATGCAGGAAGCCGATGGCGGCATGGCCCAAAACAGCTTCATCAACGGCGAGGCTTACTGGACGGGAATCCAACTCGATGAAGTCGCGGTGCCGATTTTGCTGGCCTGGCGATTGCAACAGGCGGACGCGCTTCGGCAGTTCGATCCGTGGACGCTGGTCTCGCGTGCGGCGCGTTATTTGATCCTGCACGGACCGGTGACGGCGCAGGAACGGTGGGAGGAAAATTCCGGCTACTCGCCTTCGACGCTGGCCACGGTGATCGCGAGCCTGGTGTGCGCGGCGGAATTTGCGCGCGGCCGAAGGGAAAAAGCCACCGCAGATTTCTTGTTCGATTACGCGGACTGGCTTTCTGCCCACCTGGAAGAATGGATGGTCACGAATCGCGGCGAATTGGTGAAAGGCAAACCGCGCCATTACATCCGCATCACGCCTGCCGATCCGGCGCAAGCCGTGGCTGCGCCGGAGCCGGATCAAACGGAAATCCAAATCGCCAACGGCGGCGGCAAACATCCGGCGCGCAATGTTATCGGCGGCGATTTTCTTCATCTCGTGCGGCTGGGGGTGCGGGCGGCGGATGATCCGGTGATCGTTGGTTCCCTCGCGGTCCTGGACCAATTGCTCAAGCGCAATCTGCCTCAAGGGCCATGTTGGCGGCGCTACAACCACGATGGCTATGGACAAAAGACGGACGGCAGCGCCTACGATGGGACGGGCGAAGGCCGGTGCTGGCCGATTCTGACGGGCGAACGCGCTCATTATGAACTGGCCGCTGGACGCGACCCGCTGCCTTTCATAGCGGCGTTGGAAAAATTTGCCAACGAGGGTGGAATGTTGCCGGAACAACTCTGGGACGCCGACGATTTGCCGGAGGGAAAGATGAAGCGCGGCAGCCCGACCGGCTCGGCCATGCCGTTATGTTGGTCGCACGCGGAGTATGTGTCCCTCGTGCGCAGCCACAAAGACGGCGTTTGTTTCGACCGCATCGAACCGGTGTTTCAGCGCTACGCCAAAACCAAAATCGGCAACGCCATCGAAATGTGGACCTTTCCGCACCAGCTTCAACGGATCGCCCAGGGAATGACACTGCGTATCATCACCGACCAAGCGGCGACGATTCATTGGAGCTGTGATGGCTGGGCCACGGTCAATGATACCGAAACTAGCGACACCGGCATCGGTTGTTGGTTCGCCGATTTGCCATCGCAGAAACTTCCCGCCGGAGCAACCATTGTCTTCACCGTGCGGTGGCCAGAGGGATGGGCGGGGAAAGATTTTCAGGTGGCCATTGCGGAATCTCAACCAACCAAAAACACCCCATGACCGCACCTGTATCTCCCACCGCCAAATCCGGTTCCCGCTGGAAATGGCTGCTCTACCTCGGGGCGGCCGTCGCGCTCATCGCCGTCGCCATTGTCGCCTTCAAATATTTCAATGGTCAGGAGTTGCTCAAGCAGGCGATCGACTGGGTTGGGCAACTCGGGCCGTGGGGTCCGATCATCTTCATCGCGCTCTATATCGCGGCGGCCGTGCTTTTCATCCCCGGCTCGGTGTTGACCCTCGGCGCGGGCGCGGTGTTCGGCGTGGTGTGGGGTTCCATTTACGTTTCCATCGCTTCGACGCTGGGCGCGACGGCCGCGTTTCTGGTGGGCCGGTATCTCGCCCGCGACGCCATCGCGCGAAAAATCGAAGGCAACGAGCGTTTTGCCGCGATCGACAAAGCCGTGGCTGGCGAAGGCTGGAAAATCGTCGGCCTCACGCGGCTCTCGCCCGTGTTCCCCTTCACCTTGTTGAACTACGCGTTCGGCCTGACGCAGGTGAAGCTCTGGCATTACATGCTGGCTTCGTGGATCGGCATGATGCCCGGCACGATCATGTATGTGTATCTCGGCTCGCTGGCCCAAGCCGCCACCGGCGAACGCGAGCGCACCACTGGCGAGTGGGTGCTCTACGGCGTCGGCCTGCTCGCCACGGTCGTCGTCACCGTGTTCGTCACCCGTGTCGCCAAGAAGGCGCTCGCAAAAAAGACCACGCAATAACATCACGTAAAGACATATTTTATGAGCGAACAAACGCAACCGCCCGTCCTGCCGTGGGACAGTCACAATCAAAAACTCGTCTCGAACGTTCATCCGCAGGATTGGAAAAACCCGACGCCCGTCAAGCGCTACAACCTTGTAGTGATTGGAGGCGGCACAGCGGGTCTGGTATCGGCCATCGGTGCGGCGGGACTCGGCGCGAAGGTCGCGCTCATCGAAAAACACTTTCTCGGCGGTGATTGCCTGAACGTCGGCTGCGTGCCGTCCAAGGCCATCATCCGCGCCGCACGCGCCGCGGCGGCGGTGCGGGAGGCGGCCGATTTCGGCGTCAACGTCCCCGCCGCGGTGACCGTGGATTTCGGCAAGACGATGGAGCGGATGCGCCGGCTGCGCGCCGACATCAGCCCGCATGATTCCGCGAAACGCTTCACCGAACTCGGCGTGGATGTCTTCCTCGGCGGCGGAAAATTCACTTGCCCGGACAGCGTCGAAGTCACGGGACAGACGCTGCGCTTTTCCAAGGCCGTCATCGCCACTGGCGCGCGGGCAGCGGCACCGCCGATTGACGGCTTGAGCGAGGTTCCCTACCTCACCAACGAAACGCTTTTCTCGGTCACGGAATTGCCCAAACGACTCGGCATCATCGGCGCCGGGCCGATTGGTTGCGAGATGGCGCAGGCGTTCGCGCGCTTGGGCTCCGAGGTGATTCTCGTGCAGTCCGAAGACGGGATTCTGCCACGGGAAGATCGCGATGCGGCGGAACTCGTGCGGGTCGCGCTGGAGCGCGACGGCGTGAAGCTGCTCGGCGGCGCGAAGGAAATCAAACTCAGCAAAGATCCGGGCGGCGTGCGGATGCAGGGCAAGTCGTCCGGCCGAGCATACAGCGAAGTCGTTGATCAGCTCCTCGTCGCCGTGGGCCGCGCGCCGAATGTCGAGGGGCTCGGCCTCGAAGCAGCCGGCGTCGTTTTCGACAAGAAAGGCGTGAAAGTGAACGACCGCTTGCAGACCGCGAACCCACGGATCTTCGCGGCGGGGGACATCTGCTCGCCTTTTAAATTCACTCATGCCGCAGATTTCATGGCGCGCATCGTAATCCAGAACGCGCTGTTCATTGGCCGCGCCAAGGCCAGTGCGCTGAACATTCCGTGGGCCACCTACACCTCGCCGGAGATCGCGCACGTCGGCCTTTACGAAAAAGACGCGAAGGAAAAGGGCATCGAGGTGGACACCTACACCCAGGAACTCGCGAAAGTGGATCGCGCCATCCTCGACGGCGAGACCGACGGTTTCGTGCGCGTGCATGTCCGCAAGGGCACCGATGAAATCCTCGGCGCGACCATCGTGGCAGCGCACGCGGGCGACCTGATTTCCGAAATCACGCTCGCGATGAACGGCAAGCTCGGCTTGAAGACGATCGGCTCGGCCATTCATCCGTACCCGACGCAGGCCGAAGCCATCCGCAAAGTCGGCGATCTTTACAACCGCACCCGGCTCACGCCTTTCGTGAAAAAGCTCATGGGCAAATGGCTGAGTTGGACGCGGTAAGGAACAACTGAAGATCAAAATAGAAGCATTTGATCATGAACAAACCACCCCATACAAATCTTACCGTGACCTCCGACTGGCGCATACCCGTCGCTCTGCTTCTGCTTCGTCTCTCCATTTTCATCGTGATGTTATTGTGGACGTTGGACAAATTCGTCCGCCCGGATCACGCGGCATCCATTTTTGCGAAATACTACTCCGTTGGCGGGTTGAGCCATGCCGTGACGTTGACGATTGGCGCTCTGGAAATCGCTTTGGTGGTCGCATTCATTCTTGGAGTTGCCAAACGCTGGACCTACGGGACGGTCCTTGTTCTTCATGGGATTTCAACTCTCTCCTCATACAAGCACTACGCCGCCCCCTTCGAGGGACCCAACCTGCTCTTCTTCGCCGCGTGGCCGATGATGGCGGCGTGCGTCAGCCTGTATCTGCTTCGCGACTTTGACACACTGGGCGTTGTCCGATGGACGGGAAGCTCTTCTCGTGGCTCTACGAGCGCTAGTGCTGAGACTTTATGAGAAAATGGCTCAGCGAATACTGGAAGTGGATTGAGATCGTCGTCGGGATGATCGCCGTCTCGGCGGCGGCGAAAGCGTTCCTCCCGCTCGATGAATGGATGAAGGCGCTCAGTTCCTGGGTCGAGAAACTAAGGGCATTCGGCGTCGTCGTTATCGCGCTAATTTACGCGGCAGCGACCGTCCTTTTCGTCCCCGGCTCCATCCTCACCATCGCAGCGGGACTGATCTTCGGCGTCGGCCTCGGCATGGTTGCGGCCTGGACCGGCGCGGTTCTCGGATCGTCACTCGTCTTCCTCATCGGACGCTATCTCGCGCGGTCGAAGATCGAGTCGAAAACGAAGGGCAACGAAGAGTTCGCGGCCATCGACGATGCGATCGGGAAGCAAGGCTGGAAGATCATCGGGCTGCTACGGCTGAGCCCGCTGATCCCTTTCAATGCGAGTAACTATTTCTACGGCATCACGAAGATCGGCTTCTGGCCCTACTTCCTCGCCACCGCAGGCGGTATTCTGCCCGGCACGCTGCTCAACGTGTATCTCGGCGCGGCGGGCAAGGCCGGGATCGACGGCGGTAGCAATGAACATAGCTCGCTGGAGTATGTGCTCTTTGGAGTCGGTCTCGTTGCTACAATCGGCGTCACCATCTGGGTGAGCCGCATCGCGAAGAACGCGCTAAAGGAATCCGGCGCGGCAAAGAACAAGGACGACCAATGAAACTCTCCGGAAAATCCGCACTCGTCACGGGCAGCAGTTCGGGCATCGGCGCGGCCATCGCCGTGCGCCTCGCGCAGGAGGGCGCGGATATCGTGATCCACTACCGTGGCGATGAAGACGGCGCAAAGGAGACGCTGAAGCGCGTGAAGGGCGCGGGCCGGCGCGGCTGCATCGTGCGCGCCGACGTCGCCCGGCTGCCGGACATCCGGCGGCTCGTGGCGAAGGCATTCGACTTTGCCCCGCTCGACATCTTGGTGAACAACGCGGGGTTGGAAATTTCCGGTCCATTCATCGAGGTAACAGAGCAGGATTACGACAAGGTGCTCGACGTGAATCTCAAGGGCGTCTTCTTCACCACACAAGGCTTTGCAAAGAAGCTCATCGCCGCGCGTCGACCGGGCCGCGTCATCAATATCTCGTCGGTCCACGAGGACCTGCCGTTTCCCGGCTTCGCGAGCTACTGCGCGAGCAAAGGCGGGCTGAAAATGCTGAACCGGGATCTGGCGATCGAGCTCGCACCTTCCGGGATCACGGTGAATTCCATTGCTCCCGGAGCGATCGAGACGCCGATCAACGCGAAGCTCTTGAAGAACAAAGAAAAGCTGAAGGCATTGCTGACAAAAATCCCTCTGCGCCGGATGGGCCAGCCGGGCGAAATCGCTGGCGCGGTCGCCTTCCTCGCCTCGGAAGACGCCGCCTACATCACCGGCGAAACGCTGCTCATCGACGGCGGGCTGACGTGGAATTACCGCGAGCAATGAAGCGGTCCGAAAAGAAAGCGTGGTCATGAAGTCTTTAATTCACACCGATGCCAATCCGGCCACAGGGCACGACCGCACACTGTGGAGGCGATATTCATGACCGCGACCTTCACCTCCCGTCTATCGGCCACGAGCACGCCACTGAAGCACGCCTGGGAGCACACCATAGGAAGCGGTCATGCGCCGCTCGCACTCCGCGCGGATTGGCAGGAGCAGCTCCGCCGCTGCCACGACGAGCTTGGCTTCCGGTATGTCCGCTTCCACGGACTGCTCTCGGATGACATGGGCACGCTCATCGCCCACGAGGACAAACCTCTCTACTCGTTCTTCAACGCCGACCGCATTTGCGACTTCCTGGTGTCGATCGGCATGCGCCCCTTTGTCGAGCTGGGCTTCATGCCGGAGATGCTGGCTTCGGGGCCCGAAACCGTTTTTCACTATCGGGGGAATATCACGCCGCCCAAGGATTACGACGCTTGGGGCACGCTCATCCGCAAACTGGTCGGCCATTGGGTTGAACGCTATGGCATCGCCGAAGTGCGCCAGTGGTTCTTCGAGGTATGGAATGAAGCGAATCGCCCGGCATTCTGGACCGGCACACAAGAGGACTACTTCAAGCTCTACGCGTATACAGCGCAGGCGATCAAGACCATCGACGGGTCGCTCCGCGTCGGCGGCCCGGCGACATCCATGACCGCGTGGGTCGAGGAGCTGCGGGATTACGGCGAAAACAACCGCCTGCCCGTTGACTTCATCAGCACGCACATCTACCCGACCGACCCACTCGGCTTCGAGGGCGCGGACACGGAGGAGCAGCTCGCCAACAGCCCGCGGGACCTCCTGCGGGACCGGGCGAAACTCGTGCGCGAACAGGCGGGCGGACGCCCCGTCTATTTTACCGAGTGGAACATCTCCTCCAATCCGCGGGACCACTACCACGACGAGCCGTTCGCCGCGGCCTACGCCGCCAGGATCGTGTTGGGGATGGACCCCTTTGTGGAGGGTTACAGCTACTGGACCTTCACCGACATCTTCGAGGAGAACTACTTTCCCTCAATCCCGTTCCATGGCGGGTTCGGGCTGCTTAATCTCCATGGCATCCCAAAGCCGATCTACCGCGCCTTCCAGCTCTTGCACCAGCTCGGCAACGAGCTGCTTCCAGTCGTCGGCTTGCACGAGACGGTCGATGTCTGGGTCGTTCGCAAGCGCGGTTCGATCACGGTATTTCTCACCAACCACGCCCAGCCGCGCCACGACATCGTCATGCAGCGCGTGGAAATCCGTTTGACCGATGCCCCCGCGCCCCTTGCGGCCACCATCGAGCGCATCGACGAGGACCATGCGAACCCGCGCAGGCAGTGGCGCGAAATGGGCGAACCCGAGTATCTGAGCCGTGCGCAAATAGAGGAACTCGAAGCTGCCTCCCGGGTCGTGAAGGAGCCGTTCGATGTCACCTACGCGGATGACACCGTCCGCTTCGACGTTGACCTTCCCCCGCACGCGATCGCAGCGGTCACACTGGATCTCAACCCCGAACCGCCAGACGGAGGCACCGCCACATGATCAGCGAGCCACCAATGCCCGAGCAGACGCTCGACCAGCTTCAGCGCGCCGCGTTCAGCTACTTCCTGCAAGCGGTGAATCCGCCCAACGGACTGATCGCCGACACCTCGCGCGATAATTCGCCGGCCAGCATCGGGGTGGTTGGATTTGGGTTGTCGGCCTATCCGATCGCGGTGGAGCGGGGCTGGATGACGCGGGCCGATGCGGTCCAGCGCAGTCTCGCGACGCTACGTTTCTTCCGCGACAGCGATCAAAGCGGCAGTCCGGAGGCAACCGGTCACAAAGGTTTCTACTACCACTTTCTCGACATGCAGACCGGCGTTCGCATGTGGCGCTCGGAGGTGTCGATGATCGACACCGCGATGCTGATCGCCGGCGCGCTAACGGCAGCGGGCTATTTCACAGCCGAAACGAAGGAGGAAATCGAACTGCGCAAAATCGCCGACGCGCTCTACCGTCGCATCGACTGGTCGTGGACGCTGGACGGCAAGGCGACCATCCGGCTGGGCTGGAAACCCGAGTGCGGATTTCTGAACTATGGATGGGATGGTTACAACGAGGCCATCGTGTTGTATGTGCTCGCGCTGGGCTCGCCGACACACCCGATCGCGGGCGACAGCTTCGAAGCCTGGACAGCGACCTACCAGTGGGAGAATTTGTATGGCTACGATTTTCTGTATGCGGGGCCGCTGTTCATTCATCAATTCTCGCACGCTTGGATCGATTTTCGCGGCATCCAGGATCGTTTCATGCGCGAGAAGCGCTGCGACTATTTCGAGAACAGCCGGCGCGCGACCGAGGTTCAGCGTGAATACGCGCGGCGCAACCCGCACGGGTTCGCCGGTTATGACGAATCCTGCTGGGGCGTGACCGCCTGCGATGGCCCCAGCCAGCAGGAACCGGAACTGGCAGACGAACCACGCCGCTTGTTTGGTTACGCCGCGCGGGGCGTCCCCTACGGGCCTGATGACGGAACCTTGAGCGGATGGGCGGCGGTGGCATCGCTGCCGTTCGCGCCCGACATCGTCCTGCGCACCGCCAGCACCATGCTTGACCGCTATCCCGAGAACCTGTCCGACCTGCAATACTCCAGCAGTTTCAATCCAACCCTCGCCCGCGCCGATCGGCGTGCCTGGGTCTCAGCCGGACTCTTCGGTCTCGATCAGGGCATCGTGCTGTTGATGATCGAAAATCATCGCACCCAACTGATTTGGAAACTGATGCGGAACTGTCGCCCGATCCGCACCGGTTTGTCCCGCGCGGGATTCCGTGGCGGCTGGCTGTCGAGACGCGCCTCAACCAAGGACCATGCCAATGCCCACGCGCAATAATTCAACCTCCACGGCCCCGTCGGACACAGCCGAGCGCGAACGGCGGAACAATGTGCGTCCCGACGTATGGCGCAATCCGGAGCCGGCCGCCTGCTACAATCTGGTGGTCATCGGGGCGGGCACGGCGGGACTGGTGGCGGCACACGCCGCCGCGGCATTGGGCGCGCAGGTCGCGCTGATCGAGCGCCATCTGCTCGGCGGCGACTGCCTGAATGTCGGCTGCGTGCCCTCGAAGGCGATCATTCGCACCTCGCGGCTGTATGCCGAGATGCGCCATGCCACGCAGTATGGCGCACAGATCCCCGGTGATATCCACGTTGATTTTTCCGCCGTGATGCAGCGCATGCGCGGCATTCGCGCCCGCATCAGCCGCGCCGATTCGGTGCGCCGGTTGACTGAAGCCGGCGTGGATGTGTTTTTCGGCGCGGCCTGCTTTACCGGAACCGAGGCGCTGACGGTGGATGGCACAACCCTGCGCTTCAAAAAGGCAATGATCGCGACCGGCTCGCGTCCCGACACGCCCTCGATTCCCGGGCTCGCCGAACCCGACTACCTGACCAACGAAAACGTCTTCGACCTGACCGAACTGCCGCGCCGCCTGCTGGTCATCGGCGGCGGGCCGCTCGGCTGCGAACTGGCGCAGGCGTTTTCCCGCTTCGGATCGAAGACCATCATTGCGCAGAGCTGGCCGCTCTTCCTGC
>Ga0163154_10001776_pt1 | contig 32795 bp, 28 predicted proteins | sample OliLakLV19MP9P1_FD_148649 | JGI IMG/M metagenome (GOLD analysis project Ga0163154, IMG submission 148649) | Freshwater microbial mat bacterial communities from Lake Vanda, McMurdo Dry Valleys, Antarctica - Oligotrophic Lake LV.19.MP9.P1 | ecosystem: Environmental > Aquatic > Freshwater > Lake >... | reverse complement strand
TGCTGGCGCCGCCAGAGCCGCCAGCGTTCGAGCCGCCAACGTTCGAGCCACCAATGTTCGAGCCACCAATGTTCGAGCCGCCAACGTTCGAGCCACCAATGTTCGAGCCACCATCCGCGGTTGTGCCGCCCGTACCGTTTCCCCCTGCATTGGACCCACCAAAGGGGGAGCTGCTATCGCCGCAGGCTGTGAGGAGAAGCCCGGAAACTACCAGGGAAAGGCATTGATTGCGCATCTTGCTGCTCCTTGCGCGGACCGGCGCATTCGAGTTGGGTTTCTACCCACGCGGGTTACCCGGAAGCAATCGGGATCTTGCGGTCGTCCTCGGCGTTTTCCGCGCATGGGCGGCATTCCGGGTCGGTTCTTGGCGAGCTTCGGGCTGACCATGGCGTTCGCGATTGCCGGTATCGTGCCGGGACCGCTGACCGCTGACCGCCTGCTCGTGCATCGCTGGATTTGGCTCCAGCTGCACCCGAATCTTTTCCCCGACACACTCCTAGCCCCTAAAGAAGCGATGGGCGACGGGCAGCGGCATTGCTTGTGCGGCAGCGAAACGGCAGCGCGGTGTGGGTGGACCAGTCCGCGGTGTGGGCCCTCACTGCGCAGAGTCCATTGAATCCTCGAATAGCGCCAGATCAAGGACTAGCAGGGTGCTACGCCGACTTCGGTCGGATCGACGTGAGCTGAGATGCCTTGCGCCGTCCCCGATCGTCGCTCAAGGTGTCGCCGCCAACAGCGGAAGGAGCCCTCCATGCGCTACAAGTTTCTGGGTACGAGCGGTCTCAAGGTATCGGAGCTGTGCCTCGGCACGATGAGCTTTGGCAACAACTGGGGCTTTGGTGCGGACGAAGAGGAGAGCCGGCGCATTCTGGGGGCGTACGCCGCGGCAGGGGGCAATTTTCTCGATACGGCGAACAAATACCACGAGGGTGAGACTGAAGAGATCGTCGGGCGCGCAGTGGCGCCGGACCGTGATCGCTGGGTCGTGGCGACGAAGTTCACGCTGGCGCTGGGGTCGGGCGACCCGAATCGTGCCGGCAACTCGCGCAAGAACATGATGCGTTCTGTGGAGGGCAGCCTGCGCCGACTGGGGACCGAATACATCGATCTGCTCTGGGTGCATGCCTGGGACTTCACGACGTCGGTGGAGGAGGTGATGCGCGGGCTCGATGATCTCGTGCGCGCCGGCAAGGTGCTGTACGTGGGGATCTCCGACGCCCCGGCGTGGGTGGTCTCGCAGGCGAACATGCTCGCGACTTTGCGCGGCTACACGCCGTTCGTCGCTCTGCAGATCGAGTACAGCCTGATCCAGCGCACGGTCGAGCGCGAGCTTACCCCGATGGCCGAGTCGCTCGGCATCACGGTGACGCCCTGGGCGCCGATCGCCGGGGGGGTCTTGTCGGGTAAGTACACGCGCGATTCCAATCCCGATACCAAGCGCGCCGGGGGCAATGAGCGACGGCTCAGCGAGGAGAACCTTGCCATTGCGCGCGAAGTCGACGCGGTCGCCGATTTGCTGGGCAAGAGCTCCACGCAAGTGGCCATTGCCTGGGTGCGCCAGCGCGGAACGAACATCGTTCCGATCGTCGGCGCGCGGACGCTCGCGCAGGTCAAGGATTCACTCGGGTCGGTGGACCTTGTCCTCTCCTCGGAGCATCTCGCCCGACTCGACGAGAAGAGTCGCATTCCGCTCGGCTTCCCGCGCGACTTCCTCGGAACCGACTATGTCCGCAAGATCGTGTACAGCGACGTCGAGGACAAGATCGAGCTGCCGCGTGCGGCGCAGAAACCGCGCTGAGCGCAATGATGGACGCGACGCAAGCGCTGCAACGAATCGCCGCATTGCCGGTAGCCGCGGACTAGAGCCTCTGCCTGAACCGCAGCGCAGCCCACGCAACGCTCATCCACGAGGCGACCTTCAGCGCGACCGGCTACTTCGGCAATGATCACTTCGACGCCTTGTTTTACAGCTTCGCTGCGCTGGAGGTGAAGGTCGGCGACCTCGCGTCACGCGGCGTGGATGACAAGGCCGGAGGCCTACCGATAGGGCGTCTTGTAACCTTTGCGCCGGTACTCGTGGACCTTGAAGAACTCGACCAGCGCGGAGGCACGCCGCTGGGCCTCTTCTGGGTCGCTGTCGGCGAGGTTGACCAGCTCTTTGGGGTCTTGCTCGAGGTCGTAGAGCTCCGTGGTACCCCGCTTCACGTCGCGGATGATCTTGAGCCGGTCGCGCCCGATCATGGCCTGCTTGCCGCACTCCGTGTCCAACGCGATCGGGCGGGTGAGTGGGGCTGCGTCCCCGCGCAATACGGGCAGGAGGCTCTGACCCAGGTAGCTGCCCGGTGTGCTGACCCCGAAGAGGTCGAGGATCGTCGGGCCCATATCGATGAGGCTCACTGGCTCCTCGATGCGACCGCGCGGGATGCCCGGACCGACCATGATCAATGGGATATGGGCGACCTCTTCGTAGAGCGAGTTCCCATGTTGGGACTAGTTGTGCTCGCCGAACGCTTCGCCATGATCCGCGCTGATGAAGAGGTACGTGCGATTCGCGAGCCCGCGCGCCTCTATCGCGTCCCAGAGCTTGCCCATTTGCTCGTCGACGATGCCGACTGCACCGAGGTAACGCTCGAAGGGAGGGCCGTCACCGCCGCCTGTGTAGGGGTGATGGGCGTCCATGATGTGCGCGTAGACGAACCCTTTTTCGTCGCCGATCGTCTCGAGAAAGTCGACGATCCGCTTGACACGCAGCTGGGCGCCTTTCGTTTCTGCAGTGTACTCGCCAAAACCTCGCGAGAGACCAAAGCCGGGCTCGAAGCCTTGCGACGTGACGACACACCTGGTCTGGACGCCCGCGTCGGTGAGCAGCGCGGGGAAGCCGACGTAATTGTCATCGGCGGTGAAATAGGCGCTCTTCATCCCCTTCGTCGATAGCTTCGTCCAATACATGGACGAGTAGTGTCGACCCGCGAACAGGGAGCCTATCGCCGACGACGTCGCGCTCGCGCTGCTATGCGCGAACGTGAACAATGTGCCTTGCTCGGCGATTCGACGAATGTTGGCGGTTGCAGGTCGCTCCCCTTCGCTCACGATGTCGGCGCGCAATGCGTCGATCGTGACGAACACGACCAGCGGAGACCCCGCATAGAGCGGTGGCTTCGTCGGCGCGATGGCGGCGGCGTTCGCGCGGCTCGTGAACCACTGCCGCTCGCCCTGAGCGACATCGGCAGTGGTCGTGGGGGGTTGGTGTAGCGTTGCGAGCCAGGTGACCAGGCTCGCCGTGGGCAAGCGGGTGAGCATGATGATCACCTGGTTCGAAGGCCAGAGGACCAGCGCGGCCGCTGAACCGAGACAGGTCGCGAAGAGCGCCGTCGCCTTTGCCACGCGCCAGCGATCTTCGAAGCGTCGGTAGAGCGCGGAGGCGAGACCTTCGAGCCCGATGGCGGCGAGTAGCCCGGCGAGGAGCGTCGTCCCGAGATGAATGCCCTCGTACTCCGCCGCGAGCACGAGCGGATTCTGCACCGTCAGCGCGAGCGCGAGGGCAGCACAGGCGGCCGACCGCCAGCGCGCTCGCACGAGCCAGGGGCGCATGGCGATCAGCGCGGGGAAGGGAAGGATGGATGCTGCGAGCAGCGGTGCACGGACCGGCAGCTCGAAGACCGAGTAGTCATCGCGGAAGATCTCGAGGCCCAGCGCCGCAGCGAGCGGGAGCGTCGCCGCCGCCGAGACCCACCGCCTCGCCGGAAGGAATCGATGGGCGACATCTGCGAGGATCGATAGCACCAGGCCAAGCCCGAGGATGTGGCCTGCCGCGAGCGCGATGGCCTGGAGTTGCAACCCGACGCCCACCTCCGGCAACCGAAACAACGCCAAGTTGAGCGTGGCGTCGATGATGGCCACGGCGACGAATCCGAAGCGAACCCAACGGCCGGGTGGGTAGAGCGGGGCGTCAGGCGCGCGGGGCGCGGAGAAGCCGATCGGTCGAATGCTGGTCAAGCGTGGGTCCTCGCGCGAGTATATCGACCAACGGGATCGGACCACCTCTCAAACTCTCGGACTTGCACCGGTCTCGAGCGAACGCGCAGCGGGCCCATTCCGCGGTGCGCTAGTCGTCGTCGTTCTCGTCGTCGAGCCTGCGCCAACTCAGTCCGTTGGCGGCGATCGTGGCCAAAACTGCTCTGTTCTTCCCCCGCTTTTTTTGGCCTTGGCGCCGTCCGGGTTGCGCTGTTTGGAGTAGCCGGTGAGCTGATCTCCTGCCGTAACGTCGACGGGAGCGGGCTTGATCGGGACCGCGAGCACGCGCGAGCTCGAGCGCCCGTACCCCGAATCTATCGAAGCGACCTCGAAATGACGCTGCGGATTCTTCGGACGACGCACACACGTTCCAAAGTCTCACCCATCGACTCCGCAGATCGGGGTACCTCCAAGCTCGCAGTACTCACCTCAGATGGTGGTCTTGCGCTGCGCGAACAGGCGCAGAAGCCCGTTGATGGCGAGGTGCAGCACCACGTATGCGGCGAACGCGATGATCAGCGGCACGAGCACGGTGTGACCCCCGTCGAGTCGGGGGCTGGCGACGATGCCTTTGAACGGTGCGTAGAACGGGTCGGTCAGGGCAACGATGAGCTTCACGAAACCAGCGCCGCTGCGGGCCGCGAGCAGGGCGAGGCCGAACCTGATCGCGAGCAGCGCATACAGCAGCATGAAGCCGTAATCGAAGACCTGTGAAATGCGTGCGACCACGCGAGCTCGGCCGACCTCATGCTCGGTCTCGACGACTTCGTCGACCGCCTTCTCGTGCAGGCCGCGCGCGACGTGGTCGAGCCTGCGGTCGTCGGCGGGGGCCGTGCGACTCGCTTTGGCAGCAAGCTCTGACTGAACCTCGTCCTCGACCTGCGCCTTCGCAGCATCGTGTTGTCCAGCGCGTCGCCCCTCTTCCAGCGCCAGCTTCGAAATCGTAGGTCGGATTGGTGTTCACGACCGATTGCGTGCACGGAGCAGGCCAGTGCCAAATCGCGCACTTCGTGCACGCGTCAGGGGCAAATCGCCCCGCTTCTTCGGATCGAGCTGCCTAGAAGCCGCAGTTGGCGCGCATGCGCTCTTTGCCGAGCCAGCGTGAGGCTTTGCGCTTGGCAATGGTGTTGGGCAGGCGCTGGTAGGGCTCGCCGTCGCCGGCTGCGAGGACTTCGTTCAGGAGCTTCTCGTAGTTCTCCTTATCGCCCTTGTTGCAGTAGTAGCGAATTGCGAGCTGCACCTTGGGCAGGAACATCTTGCCGTCGGACTGGGCGATGGCTTTGTCGAAGTTTTGCTTCGCTTCTTCGAGCTCGGCCATGGGTGTCCGCGCATGATAGGCGCCGAGCATGACGAAGCCGGTGCCCATCATGAACTCCGGATCGAGCTCGACACTGCGTTCGATCATCGTGACACCAATGAACACCTCGCTCACGAGCTCCGGCTTTTCTTTGGAGACGCCGGCGCGGCCGAGCCAAGCGTTGCCGAGCCAAAAGAGCAGCTCAGCATCTTCTTTGTCTTCGAACTGCTGCCAATAGACCTTCATCGTGTCGACGTTCTTGGTCGCGTCCTTGAAGCCCGGCGCCTTCTTGTCGACCAGCTGCATTCCGTACCAGATAGCGCGGTCGTAGCCCGACTCTGCGCGGCGCTTGTGGTAGTCCCAATCGGGGCCTGTGCCGTCTTTGTCTTCGGCCCGCTCCATCGCGTCTTCGGCGAAGCCGAACGACAGGCCTGCCCATGAGCGCGTGAGCATGAACAGCGCGTCCTCGTTGTCGGGTGCGAGATAGCGCAGGCCCTCGATCGTCGCGATGCCGGCCATCGCCGCTTTCTCTGCGACCTCGTAGTCGCCGATCGTGTTGACCGCCACGCTCGCTTTGCGTGTCGATGCGATCTGCCCCTCGAGGATGATCTGCTTCAGGCAGCCCGTTCCTACGAGCACAGCCAGCGCGGTCATGGCGAGACACTTCACATGGGACGAACGAGAGAGTGGGCGACGGTTCATGCTGACCGCATGCGTATCCAAACCTGGCCAGTTGATCAACAGGGGCTTGAACAAGTGAGGCGGGCGTGCTGGGCTAGGCGATGAATGAGCCGTTTTTCGCTCGGAACCGGGTCGATCGTGGGGGCCGGCGCCATCGTGGTGCTGGTGATCTCGACAGCTTTGGCCCGCGGGCCCTACACAGGGGCCACTTCGGCGCGTAAAACAGCGAACAGCGCCGTCCCGGAGGTCGTGGCAGAAGCACCGTCTGCCCGGCCTCGCAGCAGCAGCTCTGCCAGCCGGCCTGGGGGCTCTCTGCCGCGCGCTTCGGCTTCAGGGGCAGGCTCCAGCAATGTGGAGGTCTCGCCGCTGCCGGGCGGTGATGTGCGGCAAGCGATCCTCGATTTGGAGGCCAAACGCCGCGTTGGCGACATTCGCGGCCAGCTCGGCGTGCTCGAAAAACTGGCCGAGATCGATGTCGCGGCCTTTGGCGACAACGATCTCCAGACCAAGCTCGTGACGCTGAGCCAACAGGTCACGCTCTTGCCAGGCAATGAGCCGGACCGCTTGTTTTCGCTACTGGCAACCAAGACCGGGACCCACGGTCCCGACGTTCTTCTGCTCTTGGTCACCAATCGCGGAGGCTCGACCGCGTCCAAGCTCGCAGAAAAGCTGCTCGAAAACCCCGACGTTCTCGAGCGCGGCTCGCAAGCGATGCAGATCGCGTATCTGCTGCGCAAGGCGAAGTGCGAAGACAAAAAGGCGCTCTTCGAGCGCGCGGGTGAAAAGGGCGACCGGCGAACGCGCGGTCAGCTCGACGAGCTGAACCGCGACTGCAATCGCGGTCGGCGTCGCCAACCTGGCTGCTGTCTCAGCAAAGACCCCGCTTTGCTCTCGGCGTTGGCGGCGATGGATGCGCGCAACATGAAGTGACGCGAGACAGGAGACCGGCGAGCAGCATTGCCGATCTCCTGTTGCATCAGATCAGTAGCGGTAGTTGTCGGGCTTGTACGGCCCGGCGATGTCGACGCCGAGGTAGTCGGCCTGCTCCTGGTTGAGCGTGGTCAGCGTCACGCCGAGCTTCTTCAAGTGGAGGCGGGCGACTTGCTCGTCCAGCTTCTTCGAGAGCACGTGCACACCCGGCGCGACTTTGTCGGTCCACAGCGCGATCTGCGCCAGCACCTGGTTCGTGAAGGAAGACGACATCACGAACGACGGGTGACCGGTGGCGCAACCGAGGTTCACCAAACGGCCCGCGGCGAGGACGGTGATCTTCTTGCCGTCGGGGAAGATGTAGTGGTCGACCTGCGGCTTGATGTTGTCCTTCTTGATCTCCGGATGGTTGTCGAGCCAAGCGATCTGAATCTCGCTGTCGAAGTGGCCGATGTTGCAGACGATGGCTTCGTCCTTCATCGCCGACATGTGCTCGCCGCGGATGATGTCGGCGCAGCCGGTGGCGGTGACGAAGATGTCGCCCAGCGGCGCGACCTGCTCCATCGTCTTCACTTCGTAGCCTTCCATCGCGGCTTGCAGCGCGCAGATGGGATCGATCTCGGTGATCATCACGCGGGCGCCGAGCGCTCGCAGCGCCTGGGCGCAGCCCTTGCCGACGTCGCCGTAGCCAGCCACGACAGCGACCTTGCCTGCGAACATCACGTCTGTGGCGCGCTTGATGCCGTCGCCGAGCGACTCGCGGCAGCCGTACAGGTTGTCGAACTTGCTCTTGGTGACCGAGTCGTTGACGTTGATAGCGGGGCACTTCAGCTTGCCCTCGGCGAAGCGCTTGCGCAGGTTCTTCACGCCAGTGGTGGTCTCTTCCGAGAGGCCGCGGATCTTGTCCTCGCCGTCGAACAGCTTCTCGTGCTTGTCGTGCAGCCAGTTGGTGAGATCACCGCCGTCGTCGAGGATCATGTTCGGGCCTTTGCCGCCCTCGAACGCGTAGATCTGCTGATCGAGGCACCAGTCGTACTCCTCCAGCGTCTCGCCTTTCCACGCGAAGGTGGGAATGCCTGCCGCTGCCATTGCGGCGGCTGCGTGGTCTTGCGTCGAGTAGATGTTGCAGCTCGTCCAGGTGACCTCTGCGCCGAGCGCGATCAGCGTCTCCATCAGCACGGCCGTCTGGATGGTCATGTGCAGGCAGCCAGCGATACGCGCGCCTTTGAGCGGCTTCTTGGTGCCGTACTCTTCGCGCAGGGCCATCAGACCGGGCATCTCTTTTTCGGCGATGGCGATCTCTTTGCGGCCGAACTCGGCGAGGGTGATATCGGCGACTTTGTAGCGAAGTTTCTCCGTCATGACTCTGTCCTTCCTGAACGATCGTTTTCTCGTGAGACCGGCAATGGCCGGCAAAATCAAAGGGTGCCCCTGCGCGCGAACATCGACAGCCAATTCAGGTGGGCGTCCGGGCCGTCACCGCGAAAGGGGCGTGGCAGGTGTTTGATGCGAGGCGCAACCAACCCCGCCTCGACTGCAAACGACAACAGCTCGCTTTCTTCGAAACCGAGCCACAAATCTGCCTGGGCCTCTTTCATGGCAAGGTCTTCGTGAGGCGCGTAGTCGAGCAGCACCAGCGCACCACCTGCCTCTTGCGCAGTCTCTCTGCGCAAGAGCGCCCCCAGCTTGGCCATTGCGCGGCCGGGCTTGGGCGCGTGATGCAGCACCCGCGAGACGAACACGAGATCGGCGCCGCGCGGGTTCTTGGCGAAGACTGCCTTCTCCACCTCTTCGCCGTCGAGCTCGGCTTGCACGAACGTGACGTTGTCGAGCCCGAGGCCGTGCGCGCGACTCTGCGCCATCTTCAGCTGCGTCGCGGAGCGGTCGACTGCGATCACGTGATCGAACACCGGACCGAGCACCTCGAGCAGCGCTCCGTCTCCGGTGCCTGCGTCGAGCGCGAGCGCGTGCGACGTGAACAGCGGCGCGAGCCCAGCGAGGTAGGCGGGCGATTCAGTGACGTTTGCTTTGGTTTCGCGCTTGGGGGCGCCCTTGGCGAAGTACTCGCGCGCCTTCTCGTCCCGGGCGCGGACGACGTCGTCGACTCTGGCGCGCGTGCCGTCTTCGGTGACGAGCTTGCGACCCGTGGCGATTGCATCTGCCACGACTGGGTCTCCCTCTGCCCGCGGCTCGATCTTCAGGAACACGCTGGTGCCGTTGCGGCGGGCGACGATGAGGCCTGCGTCACGCAGCGCGGCGCCGTGGCGCGACACCTTGGGCTGCCCTTCGCCGAGGAGGTCGGCGAGCTCGCCGACCGCCAGCTCTTCGAAGCTCACGAGCGCCAGCAGCCGGACGCGTACGGGATCCGACAGCAGCCGGTAGAGCTCCCAGCGCGGCACGTCGCCGAAGCTGGGGGGCTGGGTCGCCGGCTCGTCGAACTGCACCCGGCATTAATTACATAGATGCGCATGAATACAAGTATAATTTTGAGCCTGGTTAATCCAATTTGAATCACCGTCCTTGATATAGTGTAAAATAGACACTATAGGTGTTTATATGACACTTTGGTCAGCGGCGGCGGCGACGACATTGGGCCGCGACCACGCAGTGACGCGCAAGAACCGCCAGGACGCTGCCGTCGCGGTCGCCGCAGGCGAGACCACCTTCGGCGTCGTTTCGGATGGCTGTGGTGAAGCCCGCTCGAGTGAAGTGGGCGCTCTCTTGACAGTTGCATTCGCACGAGAGGGAGCGGCGCGCGCGCTTTCGCGTGGAGCATCACTGGAGACGGTGGCCCGCTCGGCGGTGGCGAGCGTGGTGCGCGGCCTTGCGCAAGTCGCGCTGGCGATCGACCCGCGCGAACGCGAGGCCTTCGTCCGTGAGCACTTGCTCGCAACTGTGCTCGGCTTTGCGGCGCGCGGGTGCGACGCAGTGCTCTTCGCCGCGGGAGACGGGCTGCTGCTCTCCAGCGACATTTGTCGCGTCATCGACCAACACAATCGGCCTTCTTACCCGGCGTATGCGCTCTCGGGGCACAGCGTGCCAGTCGTCATCGAGCACGTGCATGACGTCGAGCTGCTCGCAGTTTCGACCGACGGCCTCGAGATGGCCGAGCTTCGCCAGGTGAGCGCAGGCAGCTTGGCCTCCGTCGGGCGCCGCTTGGTGCTGCTGCAACGCCAGGGCGCGCTGGCTGACGACGGCGCCGTCGCCATCGCTCGAAGGGAGCCGCCATGCGCGTCCTGATCGGCGGCCGTCCTGCAACGCTCAATCCGCGCCGCCTGCTGGGCGAAGGGGGCGAAGCCACCGTGCTCCTTCATGGAGAGCGCAATCACAAATGCGCGGTGAAGCTCTACAAAGCGCCCGCCCAAGACCGCGTACCGAAGCTCGAGGCGCTGCTGGCGATGTCGTCCGCGCTCGAGCCATACGCAGCCGCCCCGAAGGCGCTCGTCCAAGATGCCGCCTCGGGCGCGGTGTTGGGCTTCACAATGCCGCTCTGCGAGGGCTTCGAGCCTGTCGCACTCCTCGCCAAGTCGTCCTTTCGGGCCTCGGCGAATATCGACCTCGCCTCGATGTTGCGACTTCTGGTTCTACTCTCTCGTGGCCTCGGCGCGCTGCACCTCGCCGGCGCAGTGGTCGGCGACCTGAATGACCAGAACGAGCTCTTCGCGAAGGGGGCCGCACGCGTCATGTTCATCGACGCCGATTCGTTCCAAGTCGCTGGCTTTTCCTGCGAAGTGGTGACCGAGGCATTTCTCGACCCCCTGCTGTATGGCCCCGATCTGCGGCAGCCATGCGCGACCAAGGCGGGCCTTCCGCGCTGGTTCGGCCGTGGCAGCGATTGGTATGCGTTGGCGGCGATCGCCTTCCGTAGTCTGACCGGCGTGCATCCGTTCGGTGGCAGCACGCACGCACCATTGTCCCTTGCGGCGCGCGCGGTGACGGCCGTGAGCGTGCTGTCCCCTGGTGTGACAGTGCAAAGCCACCTGCGGGCGCGCATCTCGGCTCTACCGGATGCATTGCTTGGTGCCTTTCTGGACGTATTCGAGAAACGTGATCGCAGGCCTTTGGAAGAAGGGCTCCTGTTGCGGGCGGCAGAAGGGGCGCGGCGCTGCTCGTGCGGTCTCGAGATCGCGGGTGGTGTCCGCGCTTGCCCGAGCTGCACCGCACATCGCGCGGCGGGGTGCGGCCGACTCGCGGTGCGCGAGCTCGCGCGCGTGAATGGGGTCGTGTTGGCTGCCTCCAGCGTGGGCCTCGCCTGGTACGCCATTGCCCACGAAGCGGATCGATTGCTGCTCTTGCGTGGGACAGACGCTGGGCCCGGGCCAGAGACGAAGGTCATCGCTTGCCCGGCTGCACCGGTGACCGCGTACCTGGCCGGCAGCGTCGCGGTGCTTGCCCACGTCGTCGGCGACAGCGCGCGGCTCGTGGTGATCGAATGCAAGGCCGGCACGGTGCTGTTCGAGACGGCAACCGAGGTCGCCTTCGGACAGCCAGCCATTGCCATTGCCGGAGGCGTGCTTTACCGCGTCGCTCGCGGCACGCTGATGGCGATGACGATCGCTTCCGGCACGGAGAAGCCCCTGCTTGCAGTCGTCTCCGAGCAGACGTGCCTGCACGCGACTGTCGGGGGCGTGGTCGCCGTCACGGCGATCCTCGGCAGCCGCCGCTACGCTCGCCTCGACGAGGCCGGCGCGCTCGATCTGGAGGTCGATCTGCTCGCGGCAGGTGAGCGCCTACTCGACGAGTCGTTGTACGACGACGGCAAGCTGCTGTTGTTGATGCGCCGTACGGCGCTGTCGGGCGTCGAGCACGTGCGTACCACGCTGCTCGACGCCGCCGGCAAACGCGTCCGCACCGAAAGGGTCGCCGCGGATCATCGCGTCGCCGAGCACGCCATCTCCGGCGGGCTCTTCGCCCGCGGCGCGTATCTCGTCGCCTCCGATCGCGGCCTCGTCCGGCAGGACGTAACCGCGCCTTCGACGCCTGTCACCTTCCCGGAGACAGAGCCCTTTCTCATCACCGACGCCCGTCTCACTTCGTCTTCGTTCGGAGTGATTGCTGCTGTGGGCGGCTCGCTCCGACTGCTATCTCAAAAACCATCCTGAAAGAGGTCATCCAATGTCTACCTTTCCCAGCCACTACGATCCCAACAAGGTCGGCACACTCTACAAGCCTGATTTGATGCGCGTGGCGCTCGAAGCCGAGCGCACGAAGCTCTCCTCCGCCCAACACGATGCCAAACCGTACGCATTGCTGCTGGTCGACTTTCAGATCGACTTCTGCCACGCCGACGGCTCGCTCAGTGTGCCGGGTGCCGTCGGCGATCTGCGACGCACCATCGAGCTCATCTATCGAGAGGCAGAGCGCTTCAAGACAATTGTACTCAGCCTCGACAGCCACCTCTCGTATCAAATCTTCTACCCGACCTGGTGGGTCGACGAGGCGGGCAACCACCCTGCGCCTCACACGGTGATCGACTCGGCCTCGGTGCGCGCAGGCAAGTACAAGCCACTGCGTGAGATCGCCTGGTCGCTCGGCTACGTCGAAGAGCTGGAGCAAAAGGCCCAAAAGGCGCTCTACATCTGGCCGTACCACACGATGATTGGCAATGTGGGGCAGGCGCTAGACCCGGCGCTATTCGAGGCTGTGCACTATCACGCAGTGGCGCGCAAGTCGCAGCCCGTCTTCCTACAAAAGGGGATGATCCCGACGACAGAGCACTATTCGCCATTCGAGCCGGAGGTGAAGGTGCCCAGCCACCCGCATGGTTCGCTGAATACGACGCTGCTCAAGATGCTCGAGACGCACGAGCGCATCTACGTCGCGGGGGAGGCCAAGAGCCATTGTGTGCTGGCGGCGTGCGCGTCGATGATGCGGCATTTCGCCAATCAACCGGAGGTCATCAATCGCATTCACTTCTTGCGCGACTGCTCGAGCAGCGTCGTCGCGCCCGGTATCGACTTCGATGCCGTCGCCGAGCGTGAGCTCGCCGAGTTCGCCAAAAAGGGCATGCAATTCGTGACCAGCACGCAAGCTGGGCTTTGAGAGGAGGAACAGTCATGAAAGACCACTACGAATTACCGACTTCGGTCGCCGCAGGTGCGCTCATCGGCGCTGCTGCGCTGGCGGCAGACGCCCAGCAAGTGCTGGTCGCCAACTTGGATGACACGGTGCTGCTCGGCTGTGTCGGCCTCTCTGCCGACGGGCTCGACACCGCCGACGCGACGCTGGTGAGCATCGTGCTCGACATGTCCGGCTCGATGGAGCCGAGCCGGCAAGCAGTGATAGAGTCATACAACGCGCTGATGGTCGCGCTTGCAGGCGCCAAGTCTGCCGGCAGCATTCTGGTGAGCACCTGGGCGTTCTCCGACGCTGCGGCGCTGCTCTCCAGCTACGAGCCGGCGGCAAAGAAGCCGAAGCTCACCAAGGCGGTGTACGCACCCGCTGGCATGACGGCACTTCACGATGCCGTGCTGGCTGCGATGACCGGCCTCGTCACCTATGGGCAGCGGCTGTGGGACGAGGGCGTTCCGACGCGCCGCATCTTGTTCGTGCTCTCCGACGGAGGCGACAACGCCTCGAAGGCGACTCTGCTCGAGGTGCGCACGGCGGCCCGCGCGCTGGCGCGCGACGAGGCATACACCCTGGCCTACGCCGGCTTTGGCTCGACGGATTTGCAGCTGCAGGCCGACGCAATCGGCTTCCCGAATGTCGTGGTGACCGGCGCCAGCGAGGGCGAGCTTCGCCGGGTGTTTCGCCAGGTCAGCCAGAGCGTGTTGCGCGTCAGCCAGGGCACTCAGCCCAGCGCGGGCGGCTTCTTCTGACTCAGGGTCGCCGCGTAAGCTGTTGATGACGACAGTGTTGCGTATTCTGCGCACCAAAGGCCTGGTCGAGAAGCGCCCCACGCTCGCTGCGATCGTCGTCGAGGCGAGCGCCCGGCATTTCAGAAGGCCTTGGCGGCCGAGATTGCGACGTTTGCCGCCAACGCACCGCCAAAGCAGTGCGCCAAAGCTGTGACCAGGCGGCCTACTTCTTGAGCCGCGCCTTCATTGCGGCAAGCTCGTCGTCCACCGCCTGTTCAGCCTCCGCGCGTGCCTCTGCCTGCTGTCTAGCGCGCGTCGCGGCGGCTTCGAGGCGCTCGGCGTCGCTGAGGCGGGGTGCCTCTGCGACGCGAGCTTTTGGTTCCTCGAGCTCGGCTTTGGCGGCCTTTGCCGGCAGGGCGGCTTCGACCGGCTCCTTCTTGCGGCTCTTACGGAGCCGCCAATAGGCGTACAAGCCCGCGACGCCGAACACGCCGGCGAGCAAGAACCATTGCCAATAGCTGAGCATCAGGCCGACAAAGCCGACCGCCAAGCAGATCCCCAGAACGGCGATCGCCAGATACTTCCAGCGATTGCTCTTCTTGTCCTCGACCTCAGTCGCATCCCGCTTCGTCTTCTCTTCGTCCGTGAGCAAGAGGTCGTCGAGCGCGCGCTTCGCCGCATCTTTCCCAGCTGCGAGCGCGGCTTTGGTGGTGGCGTCTTCCGTGAGTCGTTTCAAGTCGGCCATGGTCGAGTCGATCTCTCAGCCCCTAGCGTTCGGGGATCGGCGCGTTGAAGTGGGCGACGAACAGGTCCCATTCGCTTGGCTTCTGCAGTGAGCCGCCTGGAAGCGGATCGAGCACCAGCGAGTCGAAGAAAGCCCCAATCAGCACAACGCCGCCACTCGCATCGATCAGCAGTGATGCTGCGTTCTCCTCGTAGAGATCACCGGTGCGCTTCTTTGAAATCAGGTCGCCGACGTTGCCATCGTAGGACGCGTAGAACAGGTCGTTATAGCTGCTGGCATCGCCGGGGTCGCCGAGCAGCAGGTCCCCGTCACCGAAATCGACGCCCGTCGAGGTGCTGTCGTCGCCGACTTCTCCGACCACGAACAGGCGCTCAGCGCAGTCGACGACGATGTGATTCGCCCGCTGAAAGCCGAGCCCCTGGATGCGCTGAACCCAGCGCGTCTCTCCTGTGACGGGTGCGAGCCGTGCGAAAAAGATATCCTGGCCGTCGTAGCTGTCCTCGGCGCCTTCGAAGTGCGTGATGGCTCCCCTCTCTTTCAAGCCGAGGCGAAAGGTTCCCGCTACGTAGATTTCGCCCGATGCCCCGAAGGTGACCTCGTTGGCTTCTTGAGCAGACTCGTCCCCGAAGATGCGATGCCACCTCCATGCGCCATTCGCGTCATAGCGAACGACGAAAGCGTCCGAGCCGCCGTAGGTGACTTCGCCTGGCGTAGTGCCGCCGAACGCGTTCACTGTATCGGTCTGCCCCGCGACGATCACCGCACCGTCAGGCAACACCGCGAGATCCGGCAAATGCTCGATGTCGACGGCGTTGCTGGAGATCGGGCGGTTCCAGAGCCGGTCGAGATTTCCGTCGAGCTTCGCTAGCTGCACGCCGTCGGTATCGGGTGTTGGCCCGTTGCCCCAGTCGATCGTGCCATTGGCGGCGACTGCAACGAAGATGTTGCCTCCCGCATCGACACCGACAGCGCTGGCCTCCTGATATTCGCCGTCGCCAAACGCCTTGGCGAAAGTGAAGCTTTCGTCTTTCGCGGGATCGAACACGGCAACGTACGCGTCATATGCGTCGTAGTCGCCTTTGCCGGCGGGCGTGGTGGCAGTGATCGTCGGGCCGCCCTCGAGAAACGTCATGTCGCCCGTGAAAGAGCCGGCCAGCACGAGCGTCCCATTGGGCGCGAACGCCATATCCCAAATCCAGGCGGTTCCGGTGCCACCAAACACGAAGCCACGCTTCGACTGACCCATCGGGTCGAGCTGGAGCAACAGGATGTCGTCGACCCCGTCCCCCGAGGACACGACGGGGATGCCGTCAGCGTTGAGCTGACCGCCTTTGAGCTGGGCAGCGATCCAGATATCACCGTTGCCATCGATTGCGCTGGCCGTAGGCTGGTAGCCATCGAGGCTGACCGTGCCAAGGGGGTAGGCCCAGTCGAAGGTCATGCTCGAGAGATCGGCCCCGCATTGCACGTTGCCACCCGCACCTTCGCCACCGTGAGCACCGCTGCCACCGCTACCGCCCTGCGCGCCCGTGCCGCCGGCGCCCTGTGGATTGCCGGCGCCGACTGGAACGCCGCCACCGGCGTCGCTCCCGCCTTCTTCGGGGAAATCGAGCAGAAAGCTGCAGCCAGCCGAGAGGCAGAGCAGAAGCAGCGCGTGATGGTGCCGAATCGAGCTCACAGTGCGAACCCAGCCTACACCAGATCCGCGATCTTTCAGGCCTTGTCGGCTGTCGCCCGGCTGAGCACGAGCAGCATGCCGATGGCGAGGAAACCGAAGCCGATGATCTGCATCCAGCTCAGCTTCTCGCCCAAGACGTAGCGTGAAACCAGCGCGACACAGCAGACCCCGGAGCAGAGATGAATCGCGCCCATCTGGGCGCCCGTGTACGTGCCGAAGCCCAAGCGAGTCGCCGCCACGTTCAGCACGTACTCGGGCAAGACGATCGCCCAGCTCATCCCTACCCGACACACGGCGCTGTCGTGCTCGTAGAGCCCCTGGCTGCCGCCGAAGAGTTGGTGCTCTGCACGCGTCTGATCAGGTTGCTCCTTCGGCCGTCGTTGCCGTCTCTGTCGCTGTCACTGGCGGCTCCTCTTCCGATGTGGGCTCGGGCTCGGGCTCACGCCAACGGATCTTCAATCGGCGGTAGAACTCGACGGCAAGCACGATGAACACCATGTCCCATGGTGCGCGGTAGCGAGCCTCGCCCGTCGCCATCATGACGGCTACGACGACCCCGAAGATGGGCGCCATGAGGGCGAGCTCGGTCGAGCGAAGCAGGCCAAGCATGCCCTTCTGGCGAGCGAGGTCGAGCATCAGCACGAGCGAGGGAAAGAACAGGAATAGCAAAAATAGGTAATGAAATAGCTGACTGCCCGGCCAAAACCCGGTCGCCACAGCTGGCCACGGCAGGCTACCGCCGAAGCTGTCCCATACGTGCTCGAGGGACAGCACGAATGCCTGGCCGGGGTGCTCGCGGATCCAATCCCAAGCAGCGGCCCTGTTGGCGTCGTTGTCCGTGATGGCAAAAGCGAACTCGGGCTTGTCTCGGTAGCCATGTTGATAGGCCGCAGGGCTGCCGAAGCCGATCGTCCCGCGCGCCTTGGGGTCCTTCCAGACGACGCCCTGCACGCGACCGATGTGGCCCATCAAGAAGTCTGCGCCCGCCTTGTTGGAGCCCGGGCAAAATTTGCCACCATTGCCGCGGGTGCAGCGTTCGGCTTGCCATTGCGAGAGCGGTGCGGCCCCAAGCAGCAGTGCGCCCACGAGGAGAAGCTTGCGACGGAAGCTCGCGCCTCTGGTGAACAGCGCATGAATACCCAAGAAGGAGAGAATCGCTGGGGCAGCCACCATCTTCATGATCATGGCGCACGAGAAGAAAATGCCGCCGGCGACCGCGATCGCCAGCGCGAGTGGGAGTCGGGCTTTGGGAGGGATGGAGAAGCTCTTGCGCGCCCCTGCGCGCTCGCGGTACGGGTGCTTCTCGACCTTGTCGGGAGACGCCGCCAGCGCGGGCGGAGACAGCAGCCGCACTGCGCCGAGGTAGCAGACCATGGTCAGCGTAGCGGTGAGCGTGAGATAGATCTCCGCGAGGAAGTAGCCGCCGTAGTCGACGAAGGGCAGATACAAGCTCGCGAGCACCAGCGCCCAGCGCCCCGTCTTCTTGTCGAACGCGAGCCAGCCGAGCGCCCCGACAGCGAGCGGTACCAGCATCGTCACCCCGAGCTGGAACCAGACCAGCTTCTGCAACGTGGCATCGGCTTTGAAGAAGTACGAGATCACCTCGGTCATGCCCGGCGGATGGGTCACGTCGGAGGGGCGCAGCTTGTAGCCGGGTTTGGAGATGCGCTTGCCGAGGTCGACATACATCTGCATGTCCGAGTAAACGAACTTGCGAGGGTCGTGGTACTTGAGCAGATGCGCGGCTCGCCACGCGGCGCCCAGCGCGAACACGACCAGCGCCAACACGTCGGCCAGGAACGGAAAGCGCACCATCTGGCGCCGGTACACGTCTCTTGCCCAAGCCAGCCAGAGCGGCGCGTTCACGATCGCCGCCTCGCAAACAGCGCCAATCCGTCTCGCAACTCGCGCTCGGTTGCGCGCGAGACAGGGCCCACCAATGAGACGCGCAGCGCCTTCGGATCGAACATCTTTGCCGCGACGCCTCTGATGGCTCGCGCCGTGACGCGCGAAAGGCGCACAGCGCGCTCGTCGGGCGAGGTCACGTCGTCGAACAAGAGGCCGGTTGCTGCTTGCTCGGCCAGCGCCTCCGGCTGATCTTTGGAACGCTCTGCTTGCCAGCGCGCCCGCTGCGCGGCCTTGACGATCTCGTCTGGCCGCGGGCCGGAGACACGCAGCTCGAACAGCATGTCGAGCACTTCGCGGAGAACGCGGCCGATGCTTGCTTCGGCCGCGTCGGCGGCGATGTCGAAAAAGCCGACCTCCCCGTAGGCTTCGTAGCCAGCGGAGACGTCGTAACAAAGTCCGAGGCCGTCGCACAGCCGCTCGTAGAGGCGGGTTGCGTTGCCGTCGTCGATCACGCGCAGCAGAAGCTCCGCAGCCGGCAGAGCTCGGCTCAGGCGGCCGGGCCCGAGGCTGCTCACGCGAAGCGAGACTTGGCTTGCGCGTGTGCGCACGATCGTCAAGCGGTCGGCCGGTGCTTGCGACGCTTGAAAGCGTGTAGCGTTCACGCGCCGCCCGCGTGGGAGCCGCGTGAACGCGCTGGCGATCCGCCGGAGCAACGTCGCGCGGGCTGGCAAGCGCCCGGAGACCGCGAGCACACCGGAGCTGGTCGTGTAGTGGCGCCCGTGATGACAGGACAGCGCCGTCTTGTCGAAACGGCGCAGCGTGCTGAGCGTGCCGATGATCGACTGGCCGAGCGGGTGGTCGCCGAAGGTTGCAGCGCGCGCGACGCCATCCGGATCGACCAGGCGGCCACGCTCGTCGCGATCTTCGAGCAGCTCTTCTCTGACGATGCCGCGCTCGACGTCGATGTCGTTGAACAGCGGAGTGAACGCGATGTCGCTCAGGATATCGGCGGCGTCGAGCAGTTGATCCGGCGGGCAGATCATGGTGAGCGCGCCGCTCTCCACGCCGGTGGCTGCGTCGAGGCTCGCGCCGATCTCTTCGATGCCGCTGGCGAGCGCGTGCGCAGTCGGAAACCGCGGTGTCCCGCGGTGAAGCATGTGCTCGAGGAAGTGTGAGAGGCCGGCGTTATCGGCGGACTCGAAGCGAGCGCCGACTCGGTTGACGAACGTGACCGCCGCGCGCGACAGGTGTTGACCCCTGACGATCGCGACCCGCAGGCCGTTGTCCAGGGTGACGACCTCGACCACGTGGCGCCTTATTCAGGGCTGGGTGCCCCGAACGGGTTCATCGGGGGAGCGCCCGACGCCGACGCATTCGGCTTCGGCAAGAACTCCGGGTTCGGCTTGATCTCGGTCTGGCTCGCAGCCCGCAAGCGCTTCATGTAGCCGACCAATGCGTCACGTTGCTTCTTCTCGCGACGCTGGGCGACATATTGGTCACGCGACTTCTGCCAGGTCTCTTCTGCGGGGGCCTTCTTTTCGACCAGGACGATAATGGCGAGCCCCGAGTCGCGAAGGGGTATCAGCTTGTCTGCCACGTCGCCTGGCTTGGTCAGCCCGAAGGAGATGGCGGCAGGCGAGTCGCCCGGCTGAGCGTCTTCAAAAGGCTCTTCAGTTGCCGCAAACGACAGGCTGGTCTCGACCTTGGGCTCGAGCGGATCTGCCACAACGACGGGTTTGGGCTCGTCCTTCTTGGGCTCGTCCTTCTTGGGCTCGTCCTTCTTGGGCTCGTCCTTCTTGGGCTCGTCCTTCTTGGGCTCGCCCTGGGCCGGGAGGGCTTTTGATGGGTATTTGGCCAAGTGCACGGCGAGCGCTTCTTCGAGCGTCTTACCGCCTTTGACGGCCGCTTGAATCTCTTTGGCGCCTTCGGCGACGAGGCGCTTGGCGTCTGCGCTGATGTAGAGCTCGCGCGCGGTGCGCGCTCGCATTGCCTTCTCGGCGTCTGCGCCTTGTAGGATCTTGTCGAGACGCATGAGATGGAAGCCGCGCGGACTCTCGATGATCTCGCTCACCTTGCCGGCCTCTTTCAGCCCGAACAAGGCGTCCGCGATCGGTTTGAGATCGCCTTGCAGCTCGCCCTGCGTGAGACAATGCATGCGCCCGCCGTCTTTTCGCGACGTTTGATCTTCGCTGATTTGCGTGGCGACGGTGGTGAAGTCCTCTTCTTGCGCTCGCTTTTTGGCAGCTTCGATCTTCCCGCGTGCGGCGCCTTTTGCGGCCGAGTCTGGGGTCTCCGGCAGCAGCACCATGATGTGGCTCACGTCACGGCACTCGCCGCCGAGCTCTTTTTTGCGCTGGTCGAAGGCCTTGTCGATCTCTGCCGCATTTTTGTCGGCCCAAGCGGTGACGGCCGCCTCGCTGGTGTCGATCGCCCGGTCTCGATAGAAGGCCGGCCTGAGCCGCAGATGTTTGATCTTGGCGGTCGTCTTCTCGGCACTGAAGTCGTCGAGCGCTTCACCTTCGCTCACGCGAACGCGCGACATGATCAAAGTGCGCATGCGTGCCGCGATGAGCTCCGCCTTTTGATAGTCGCGGTAGTCGGTCTCGGAGAGACGCGTCAGGTCGGAAATCACCTTCTTGTAGGTGTCCGCCGAGAATTTCTGCGTCTTCTTGTCCTTGAACCGGTCGTGCAGGAGCGTGACCCCCGGGGGCAGCTGCGCCTGCCGATCGAGCATCGGGTCGATACCCATCAACCCCACGATCTCCGGCCCCATCGTGCTCGGCAGGGAAAAGCGGACACGGCCCGCGACCAGCTCTTTGGTCACGTCTTCGTCGCTGATGGAAACGCCCAAACGCTTCGCGTCAACGAGCAACAGCTCACGCTCTTCGAGGCCCTCGACGATCTGCTTCTTGATTTGGAGCCCATCGGCGCGACCCGCCTCCAAGCGGTTGGCCGCGATGCGGAAGGTTGCCCAGAAGTGGCTCGCCTTGAGGCACTTGCCGTGAACCTCACCGGCGCAGTCAGGCCCGGCCTTGAGCTGGTTTTGACCGCCGCCAGGCCCGAAGCTCATCACGAAAACGATGGCGATCGCGATGACTGCGAGGCCGCCGAGGAGGGAGGAGAACCGATTCACGGGCCATGCCGTACCATGCTTTCGCGCGTTGCCCCAGCCCCACGGCGGAATTTAGGGTGTCCTGGCCGCCATGCTATGCTGCTCGCCCGTGACACGTCGAAGTCTCAGCTCGTCTCCTGATCTCATTATCGCGGGTCTCCCACCTACCCGTCGCGTGGGCGGTTCCCGTCGCGAGGCGAGCGACCGGCTGCGGTTCGTCGTGGGTGAGCGGAGCATCGAGGGCTGGGCGCTGAACAAGAGTCGCGGCGGAATTCGCGCGATCGTCGATGAAGTCATCGAGCTCGGCGTGTCGCTTCAGCTGTTTATCGCCGACGCCGAAGACGGGCGCCCCGCTCGAATCGTGTGGATTCAAGAAGAGCCCGACGGCGCCATTGTCGGGGTCGAGTTCATGGACTCGGAAGGGCCGGTCTCGGAGCCCCCTGGTCCGATGCCGCCCGGAGACGCCAGCGACGCGAGCAACACCTGATCGCGGCGCTTCGCGCGCTGCTTGGCCCGGCGGGGCCTTTCGCGCGCGTGCCCGGCTACGAGCAGCGGGAGGGGCAGCTCCGTATGGCGGAGGCAGTCGCCCTGGCGCTCGAGAGCGCGGAGGTTCTGATTTGCGAGGCGGGGACGGGCACCGGCAAGACGCTGGCCTACCTGATCCCGGCGCTGCTCAGCGGTCAGCGGGTAGTGGTCTCGACCGCGACCAAGGCGCTGCAGGACCAGATCATCAAGAGCGACATCCCGAAGATCGCCAGCGCGCTCGGGCGCACGCCCAACGTGGCCGTGGGCAAGGGCCTCTCGAACTACGTCTGCGTGCGCCGCTATCGTGAGGCTCGCGCTTACCCTGGCGAGCTCGGGCGCCACCTGCCCATCATCGAAGAATGGCTGCGGGAGACCAAGACGGGTGACCCGAGCGAGCTGGCAGAGGTGCCCGAAGACGACCCTGCGTGGGCAGCGATCACGTCCTCCAGCGAGACCCGGGTCGGCCCGCCATGTCCCCATTACGACGAGTGCTTCGTGACGCGCATGAAGCAGCGCTTGTTCGGCGCCGAGCTCTTGATCGTGAATCATCACCTCTTTTTTGCGGATCTCGCCGTCAAGCTCAGCGCGGGAGCCGCCGGCGTCGCCCGCGTTGGTGTCCTGCCGCCCTACGAAGCCGTCATTTTCGACGAAGCGCACCGGCTGGAAGATGTGGCAGCGACATTCTTCGGCGTGCGGATCTCCACCGCGAAGGTCGCGGCGCTCGTGCGAGACGCAGCGCGCGTGCTCGGGCGCGCGGTCAGCGGCGGGCTCGGACACGGCGAGCGCATCACCAGCGCCGTCGCCAACGCAGCCGAAGGCTTCTTCGCCGCGGTGCGCGCTGCGCTTCCGCAGAGCGGGGAAGGGCGCATCAGCATGAGCGCCGACAGCTTCGACCGCGCGGCGGAGCTTGCCTACCACGAGCTCGACGATAGCCTTGCGGTGCTCGCCGACTACGCTCAGGAGAACGCCACCAACGAGGCGATGGAAGTTGTCGAGCGGCGCGCGCAGACGATGCGAAAAGAGCTCGCATCCATCGTCGAGCCTGCCACCCACCATGTGACCTGGGCCGAGGTAGGGCCAGGCCGGAAGATGGCGCTCGGCGCCACGTTGATCGACGTCGGGCCGATTTTTCGCGACCAGGTGGCGCACAAGCTCGGCGGTGTCGTGCTGACCAGCGCCACGCTTGGGTCCGTGCCGATCGGCGGCAAAGAAGCGGGGAAGTTCTCGTTCTTGAAGCGAAGGCTCGGCCTCTCGGAGTCGGTCTCGGTGCCGGTGCGCGAGCTCGATGTCGGCTCGCCGTTCGATTTTCAGAACAGCGCGCTCTTCTATGTTCCTCGCGATCTGCCGGAAGTGAGCGACCCGGCGTTCCTCGACGCGGCAATCGAGCGGGCGGCCGAGCTCATCGAGATCGCGAAGGGTGGCGCGTTCGTGCTCACGACCAGCTTGCGCGCGATGCGCGCGCTGGGTGCGGGCGTGCGTCGCGCGACTGGTCGCTCGGTGGCGATTCAAGGCGATGCCCCCAAGACCGCTTTGCTCGACGCGTTTCGCAAAGAGGGCAGTGGCGTGCTGGTTGCGACGATGGGCTTCTGGGAAGGGGTCGATGTGGCTGGCGACGCGCTGCGCTTGGTCGTGATCGACAAGCTGCCGTTCGCTGTCCCCAGCGACCCCGTCGTGCGCGCGCGATCGGCTGCCCTCGCCGCCGACGGCCACGACCCCTTCACCAATTACAGCGTGCCCGAGGCGGCCATTACGCTGAAACAGGGTGTGGGCCGGTTGCTCAGGACCGCGAAGGACCGCGGCGTCGTTGCCGTCCTCGATCGCCGACTGGTCGAGCGCGGCTATGGCAAGCGCATTCAGCGCGAGCTGCCGCTCGGGCCCCCGACCTCCGATCTTGCAGCCGTCAGGGCGTTCTTCGAGCGAGCCCCCCGGAGAGGCAGAATGGATTCGAAGCAGCGGCCGGAAGACAGCTGAGCAATCCGTCTCAAGAACGTACGCGTTCGCGACATCGATCTTCGAGACATGGCAGCATGAACGTGGTTACAGACAATCGACGAGGCCAGCGGCGCTCGCGGCCGCGCAGACGTCGCTCTGCACGCACACCCCAAACCGGTCCGCGAACGGCTGGTCGGCCGGGTCCACACGAAACAGGGCGCAGATGTCGCCCGTGGTCGAACACGGCGATGGGTCGGACGCGCTGCATTGATAGATGCCGCCAAAAGCTTCGACGCAGATCCCGAGCGGCTTGGTCGCGGATCGGCCAACGCACGGGAATTCGAGGGGGCACGGCTCACAAGCCCCGCCGCAGAAGGCGTTGTCCGGTTCTGGGCAGGACAGCGATACCGCCAAAGGTGCATTCGTGAACGCGCTCTTGTCTGCGTAGCGGCAGGCAGTCGTCGCACCCAGCTCCCAGAGCTTGGCGCACACGCCAAATGGCACACAAAAGAGGCCCGACGCGTCATCGTGAACACAGACCTCGCCGTCGTCACAGGCAATGCAAGGGCTGTTGACCCAGCTCGGGATGTCAGGCCAACAGACGCCAATCTCCAAACTTTCCTGATTGCTACGGTCGCCGGCCGGGGTGCAGCCGACGCCGGTACACTCGGGAAACCCGAATGGTGGGCAAAGATCATGCTCACCGCAGAAGCGGATCCCTTCGGCCTCACATTCGAATGGGCCACTCGTGACGGTCGCATCAGGAGCGCTGCTGCCCTGGTCGTCAATGTCCGTGCGGCCACCACAGCCCAGCGTCGAGCATAATGGCAGCGCCAGCACAGCCACCCACCGAGCGGTCGCGCGTGCTCTCACGGTGGCGGCTCAGCCGGGTAACAGACTCCACCGCCGGGTAGCTCCGCCTCCGCTGCTGCGCAGGTGGCAGCTGGCATGCAGATCCCAAGGTTGTCCGCCGTGGGCTGAGAGACCTCATCGACGTTGTAGACGAAACAGTTGCTTCCGGCCGAGCAATACGGCTCCTCCTTCCGGCAAAAATCGACGCCAGACGGCATACAAAAGCTGTACGGGTGCAGGCGTGAGCGGCCACGGCAGAGCTCGCCGTCGTCGCAGGCGCCGCAGGCATCACCGCACAGTTTCAGTACTTCTGTTTCAGGACAGTCGCTGGGCTCAGGCAGCGGCTCACAATCAAACGCACCGTAGTCCAGGAAGCGAACTTTGTGGGACGCTCCAGAATCACAGAACAGCTTTCCCAAATCCCACGGGGCGCAGGTGATATCGTACAGCAGCACCGTGCCGTCGGGACAGTCGAACAGAAGCGCGAGCCAGGGGCCCATTTCCAGGGAGCAGATGCCGAGGGCGTTGGGCTCCGCCCCGAAGCTGTCTTCGAGGCAGAGGCAGTCGTCGGTGGAGCAGTCATTCGGCCCTTGGCAAACGCGCTGGCCGCCCGGTGTACTGCACAGCTCACCGCCACTCGTTCCGCTCACGCCCGCGCCTTGGCCGTTGGCGCCTGTCAACGTTTCCACCTCGGGGTCGCAGGCGCCACATGCAAGCGCCAAAACGACTGAGGCCAGCAACAAGCGACAACTACTGCGCTCCACGGCTTACTCCGCACAGTCCGAGCAGAGGTCGGGGCCACAACCGGCGCAGTCCCAGGCGGCGCACTCCAGACAATGAAAGTTTTGCGCGTCCTCGAATGGTGTCAAGCGAGTGCGCGCGTAACGCTGCAAGGCGCCGTCATCCTCCAGCTCGAGAAACACGGGGTGCGCCCGTCGGCAGAGCTGACCGACAGCATCGTCGCGATCATCGCCAGCGGGCGCAGCATGCGCGGCAACGAACAGAGCGTAGGCAGCGTTGTCGACCTCTTTGCCATCGAACCACACCAGCTGAACAGCGTCTGGGTAGGGGTTGATGCGTTTGGCCGGCACCGTGAGAATCCAGCGATAGTCTGGCGGAAAGCCGTCTTCGATGTCGCTGCATGACCAGTGAGAACCTGAAATACGTTGCGATCGATCGCGTCGACTCCCACGAAGCCGTTGTCCCATATGGCTTCGAACACCTGATTCCACGTTGAACGGGTGGCAGCGCGCAGCTCGGGCGCCAGCACTTGCAGTCGTGAGCACTCCCCACGGTCGTACACGACTGCACTCTTGATCCCGACCGGCTCCTCGTTCTCGGGCCCGCATGGACCCGGTGATGAGTAGAACTGGGTCCTACGCAGATCTTGCGTGCGCGTCTCGCCACTGCCGTTCCAGTTCAGTCTGACTGTGCTGAGCGGGTCGCAAAGCAGAAAGTCCTGCAACTCGTCGTCCGACTGGAAGGTGATGGACTTGCTCGCGTTCGCGATCAAGCGCGAGCGATAGCGCGTGAGGTCATGGGCGAAAGCATAGTAACCGCTGCGTCTGCCAGAGAAGAGATACCGTCATAACGCATCTCGATGGTCGTCAAATCCGTCTCCGTAAACCCGATGCCGAGATTACCCGCATCCCATACGGCTGTTTGACCAAGCCCTGCTATGCGCTGCGCGAAGACCGGTGATCCGTCGCCGCCTTTGGCGGCAAACACCAGGTTGGCAACGTTATTGGGACCCCCCCCCCCCCCCCGCAGGCGCCGGCCAGCAGAATCGCGGACGCCAACGAAAGCAAACTGGCCAAGATGCGATGCTTGTTCATCGTTCCCCCTTTTCCCTTGATGGAAGAATGGCACCTGGCCGTAGGTTGGGTCAACGAGGTCGGTGCCAAAGATCCGCGAAGTCGGGGACGTTGTGGCACACGAGGCGTGGATGTGGAGGCTATCTCGCGAGCGCCATCGTGCCCGTGGCTGGGTTCGCTGTTGAGCTCGCCGCCGTGCCTTCGTGCTGACCATCAGCCTGCGGCCCTGCGCGCGCTGGTTGGGCGTGTTTGCCGTCCTCGATCGCCAGACTGGTCGAGCGCGGCTATGGAAAGCGCATTCAGCGCGAGCTGCCGCTCGGGCCCCCGACCTCCGATCTTGCAGCCGTCAGGGCGTTCTTCGAGCGGGCCCCGCACTCGGGATCGTAATGCGAAACGTCGTGCCTCTGGGGCTTGGCTCGAGTGCGATATCGCCGCCGTGCGAGACGACGATCGCGCGGACGACCAGGAGCCCCAGCCCGGAGCCGGAAGCCTTGGTGGTGACGCCCGCGAACAGCAGGTGAGGGGGTATGCCCGGACCGTCGTCGTGTACGCGCACGATCTCACTGGAGCCGTCGCGCTCGATGGAGAGCGACACCGTGCCACGCGCTCCGATCGCGTCGCGCGCGTTCTCGATGAGGTTGGCCAGCGCGCGTGCGAAAAGCGACGTGTCGCACGTGAGCTCGACGCTCCGCGTGTCGGGCGTGACGACGATGCTCACCCCGTCGCGGGCCGCCACCGCGGACAGCGCCTCGTCGCATACGTCCCCGAACGGCACTCGCGCACGCTGGAGCGGCTCACCTTTGGCGACTGCCATGCAGCGATTGGCCAGATCTTGCGCGCGGCGAAGCTGCTCGCGAACGCGCGCGAGCTGCCGCGTGGCGAACGGCTTGTCGTCCAGGCTGGCTGCGCAAAGATGAGCGGAGGTATCGGCGACCGCCAGGATGTTGCGAAAGTCGTGCAAAACGAGGGCGCAGAGCTCCCCGGCAATGCGCGGGTCGGCGCCCTGTCTTTCTTCGACGTCGGTCACGGGGCGAAAGCGGCGACCATTGCAGGTTGCTCGACCGGCTTGTCGGGCGGACCCAACACCAGCTCGAGGCGAACCGCCTGGACGGGCAGGCCCTGGTAGATTGTCGCGAACACCGTATCGGCAAGCTCGCTACTCTTCACCGCCCCGTTCGGCGTAATGGCGACGCGGGTTTCGAAGCCCACGAGATCACCGACGAACCCAGCCCGGCGGACGTCGACCATGCCCGTGTCGGAGAGGGGCGCTAGGGTCTCGATGAATGCGCGCACGTCCACCATCTTGGACAGCTCTTTGATGGTGCGACGGAGCGGGCTGGATGCCAGCGCCAGCACCTCGGCGCACCGTCGTCGCAAATAAATTTCAGGTGACTCTTGGATCCCCTGGGAGGCGAGCGCGTCTGCGAGCGCCTTCTTGCTGACGATGATGGCGTAGCGCGCGCCCTTGATCAGCTTGGACAGATTCGCGTCCAGTGGTCCCAGCCGCTCTCCGCTGAGGAATGCCAACCCGCCGGGGGCGCGCGCCGTCATGATGCTGCACAGCTCCGCCAACGCTGTGGCATCGAGATCAGCGGCGAGTCGAACGTCGATCGCTTCGTGAAGGCTGACCACGCCCAGCGAAAGCGCCGGCCCGAACGTCATCTCGGGCTTCGGATGAAACCCACGCGAATAGACCATTTCGATGCCAGCGCGACGAAACACCCGAGGGATCTCCCGGATGAGGTCGAGATGGCCGATCAACGCGAAAGGACCCACCTTCTCGTAAATGAAACGATAACGATGGCCCTCTTTCGGGGTGGGCATCGTGCCGGGAGGCGGCGGGCCGTCTCCGCGGCGCTGCATTATTGGTAGCTTCACGCGCGGAGGGCCGGCTTCGTCGAGCGAGCCGAGGGCGCCCAAGAACGCGACTCGCTCGTTGCGCATCTCGGTCATGTCGCAAGCGACGCCACAGTCGTAACAGACCAGGCGCCGCGTCTCTTTGAGCGCGCTGGCGACATTGGTCTCGTGCACGAAGGCGCCCGCCACCTTGCCGCAGGGAGGGCTCAACCGGCTCTGCAATGCTTTGCGATATTCGCGCGCCAAGAAGCCGTCCTCCAAACCGACGTCGATATGGCTCCACGGCAAGCGTGCAGTCACCGGAATGGTGGCCAAGAACTGCTCGGTATCGAGACCAACGGCTGCGAACGCAGCCTGCCAGGCCTCGAGCTTGAGCTGGTCTTCCCAGGAGTCGAAACGTGCGCCCCCGCGGTAGGCATGCTCGAGCACGTCGGCCAATCGGCGGTCGCCACGGGCAAATACACCTTCGAGCAAGCTCGAGTCGCCGTCGTGTGTCTTCAGCTTGAGTCCACGAATTTTGCGGACCTCGTCCTTCAAGATGCGCTGTTTGGCTTTGATGTCGTCGAGTGAGTCGATGGCGCACCACTGAAACGGCGTGTGCGGCTTGGGCACGTGCACCGAGACGCTGATCACGACCTCTGCTGGTTTGCCCCGACCCGCGGCGCGTTTGCCTACTTCGAGTGCTTTGGCGCCGGTCATGATGATGCCGCGCACGTCTTCTTCAGTCTCGGTCGGCAAGCCGCAGATGAAGTAGAGCTTCATCTTGCTCCAGCCGCGCGAGAACACGCGCTCGGCTGTCTCGAGCAGCTGCTCTTCGGTGACGTTCTTGTTGATCACGTCGCGCATACGCTGCGTGCCGGCTTCCGGCGCAAATGTGAGGCCGGTCGCGCGCACGCGCTTCAGCTCGTCGAGCAGCTCGGGCTCGAGGCCGTACGCCCGCAGCGACGAGACACCGAGCGACACCTTCTTTCCGGCGAGCTTGTCGGTTACGCGCTTCAACAGAGGTGAAATACAGCTGACATCGGCGGTCGACAGCGCCGTGAGCGACACCTCGTCTTGGCCGCTCTTTTCGATGGCCCGGACCACGGTGTCGACGATCTCGTCCGGATCGCGTTCACGTACGGGCCGGTAGATCATGCCTGCTTGGCAGAAGCGGCAGCCTTCCGTGCAACCGCGGGCGACCTCGATCGACATCCGATCGAAGATCGCCTCTGGGCCGCCGGTGGGGCTCTCGTCCGGAAATGGAAATTTCTTCAGATCGACGAGCCCGCGCTGGACAGGGAAGGGGAGGCCGTCGCTCAGAGCTGGCTTCGCTACGACGAAGAGTCCCGAGCCGTCGTCGCGCTCGGTTTGGTAGAGCGAGGGCACGTAGACGCCTCCGAGCGACGCCAGCGCGCGCAGGCGCTCCGCGCGCGTCTTGCCTTCGTCGGTGAGGCGCTTCCACGTGAGGGCAACGGCAGTCGCTGCTTCTTCACCGTCGCCGATCACGATCGCGTCCAAGAACGGGGCGATCGGCTCGGGGTGCGTCGCGACCGGCCCGCCGGCGATCACGAGCGGATCAGTCTCGCTTCGATCTGCGGCGCGCAGCGGGATGCCCCCCAGATCCAACATGGTGAGAATGTTGGTGTAGGTGAGCTCGAACTGAAGCGAGAACCCCACGACGTCGAACTCGCATAGCGGGCGCTTCGATTCGAGCGACACCAGCGGCAGCTTGCGCGCGCGAAGCTCGGCTTCGAGGTCGACCCAGGGGGTGTAACAACGCTCGGCCAGTGTGCGCGGGTCGTCGTTCAAGATGCCGTACAGGATCTTGAAGCCCAGGTGGCTCATGCCGATGTCGTAAACGTCCGGGAACGCGAGACAGACCTTGGCGACATCTGGCAACCACTCGCGCGAGCGGGACCCTGACTCGCCGCCAACGTATCGAGCCGGTTTGGTTACCTTGTGGAGAAATTCGGCGTACGGGTGCGGCGGCGCGGAGTGAGACATCAGCCCGAGCGTCTAGCACATCCGCCGGGCAGCACCGAACAGGCCAGCTAGCGTGAAGGCCGTGACTGTGAAGGGGTTCTTGAGCCCGGCCATCCGAGCGGACCGCGGGCTTCCGAAGAAGCTGCGCATCGTCGCGCTGCGAGCAGGTGCGCATCGCGGCTTCGGTCTCCGCCAACGACCACGTTCGCGTAGCCCTCGAGCGATCAGCGAGCGAGACGCCGACGAAGCGCTGCTCGAGGCGCTGTGCACCCGAGCGGCGCGCTAGCTCGACTTCGAGACGGGCCCGTGGGCGGCTGCGTCCTCTTCCCAATCGGTCCACACGGTGCCGGTCTTTTCGAGGTAGGCCGCGACGGCTGTGCCGATCGTGGGGAAGAAGGCGGGGTCACCGATGCGACCGTACAGCTCGTAGCGCTTCAGTCGATCTTTCACCGGGTCTTTCAGCTCGGCAAACGCAAGCTCGATCCCGCGAGCATCGAGCTCTTCATGGAGATCTTCGAGCATCTGGCCAGCGGTGGAATCGATGTCGGTGATCGGCTCACCACAGACCACGAACCAGCTCACGGGAGGCTCGGCGTTCGCGATGATCGCGCGAACGCTGCGCCGAAAGTGCGATGCGTTGGCGAAGAATAGCGGCGCGTCGAAGCGATACAGCGCGAGCCCTGGGATCTGTCGGCCAGCAGGAAACCGCTCCAGGTCGTGATAGCCCTTGAGCTTGCGCACGCGGCCCAAGACGGCGTGATGCGGGCGCCAGGCGCGCCGAACGAAGTCGCCGAGTGACAGCAGCGTGGCGAAGAAGATGCCTTCGAGCACGCCAACGATGGTCACGCCGAGGAATGCGATGCACCACAGCGCGAAGTCCGCTTGGCGCCATCGAATCAGCCGGCGCAACCCGGGGACGTCGATCAAGCCGAAGGCGGCGACGAGGACGACGCCAGCGAGGACGGGCTGGGGCAACGCAGCGAGCGCGCTCGGCGCCGCCACGAGCAGCACCGTGACGAGCAGCGCGCCGACGATCGACGTCGCCTGCGTTCGAGCGCCCGCCGCAATGGCGACGGGGGTTCGCGACGAGCTCGAGCTGATGGCGAAACCGGCAAAGAGCCCGGAGGCGATGTTGGCGACGCCGAGCGCGACGAGCTCTTGATCCGGCTCGATCTCTTCGCCGCGCTTCGTCGCGAGCGATTGGGACAGTACGGTCGTGTCGGTGACGGCGATCAAGGCGATCGCCAGTGCCCCCTGACTCAACCGCGTGATGTCATCGAGGCTCACGCGCGGAACGATCGGGGTGGGAAAACCCTGGGGCAGATTGCCGACGATCTTGACGCCATGCGCGTCGAGGTCGAGCGCGTAGGACAGCGCGATGCCCGCGACGACGGCGACCAATGTCCCAGGGGCCTTGGGCGCGAAGCGTCGAAGCAGAAAGACGATAGCGATCGCCGCCACGCCCGCGCCGCAAGCGAAGGGGTTGGTCGCCCCCGCGGCGATCGCCCGGACGATACCCTGGGCGGCTCCAAAGAAGCTGTCGCCCTCGTTCGCGAAGCCCAAGAGCTTGGGGACTTGTCCGGCGACGATCAGGACTGCGACGCCAGCCAAATAGCCGAGCTGAACGGGCCGCGACAAAAGCTCGGTGACGAACCCCAAACGGCAGAGCCCGGCGACTGCGATGATCGCCCCCGACATGATCGCCAGCATGGCTGCCAGATGCACCGCGCGCGTCGGATCACCGAGGGCGAGCGGCGCCACGATCGCCGCGATGACGGCGGCCAACGACGAATCGGGGCCCAGAACCATGACCCGCGACGGGCCGAAGATGGCGTACACCAGGAGCGGCACGATGGTCGCGTAGAGGCCCGCTATCGGCGGCAGGCCGGCAGCTTGGGCGTAGCCCATGCCGACCGGAATCAGGAACGCGGTGAGCACGACGCCCGCGACCAGGTCGTGGGCCAGCCAACTGCGTTGGTAGGAGCGCAACACAGCGAGGCCTGGCAGCCACGCCCAAACGTCCTTTCGCCGGGTGCCGCTCACCTCAAGCCGAAAATTCGTTCGAGTCGTCGGTGTTCGTGCGGGGGGCGCGCACCGCGTAGCTGAGCGACAAGATTTCGACCAACACCGCGCGGTAAATCGCGTGCACGTCGTCCACATCGATGTCGTTGGCGTGGGCCTCCAGCGCCGCATCGAGGTGCTCTTGCACGTATTTCAAGAGGTGCGGTTGCTCCATCGCGATCACGTCGTCGGACTCGACCACCTCGGCCGGGTCGGCCATGCGAATTTCTTCGTCCAGCATGAGCGCCTCTTCTGCGCTCTTGATGCTGACTGTCTCGATCGGATCGATGGCGCCCGGGAATGCTCGCTCGAACGCGAGATAGACGGCGATCATCAGAAAGTAGCCGAAGCCCAAGGCTGGCTCGCGTTTCTGTTTCGCGACGAGCTCCGAGATGTGATCCGACAGGATCGGTTGCTGCTCTTCGAAGCGCTCGAGCGCGTCGTCGAGGATGGTGGGCGTGACTTCACCGTCCCCGAGCGCGTCGGACAGCTCTTCTTCGAGTCGTTCGAGCACCAGCGCCGGGACTTTCGCGAAATCGGGGACCGGACGAATCGCAGCGCGGCGTACCCACACGCCGCGAGCATAGCGGAAACGGTCGCGCTTTCGCGGTACTTGAGCGGCGCTCACTTAAGCAAGAGGGGCCGCACAGTGTCGTGTGGCAACCAACCTTCATGGCTGCCCCA
>Ga0163154_10001769_pt1 | contig 32945 bp, 30 predicted proteins | sample OliLakLV19MP9P1_FD_148649 | JGI IMG/M metagenome (GOLD analysis project Ga0163154, IMG submission 148649) | Freshwater microbial mat bacterial communities from Lake Vanda, McMurdo Dry Valleys, Antarctica - Oligotrophic Lake LV.19.MP9.P1 | ecosystem: Environmental > Aquatic > Freshwater > Lake >... | reverse complement strand
TCGCGCGTTTCTGATTTGGAAAAGATCAAGGCTGACCAGGACAAGGTCCTGTCCTTGCGCAATGACGAGTTGAAAGCGCTGCAGACGCGTGCTGCGGAACTTGAAAAGCGTATGCGCGAGCTGCAGGCGGTCGCGGATGCCGCAAAGTTGGCTGCCACCGCTGCCCAAGCGACGGCCGCCACTGCACAAGACAATGCGGCAAGCGCACAAGCCGCCGCCGCAGCCGCCGCCAGGGCAGAAACCGCCGCGATTGCCAAGGCAGAAGCTGAAGCGGCTGCCCAAGCGCAGGCCGATGCCACCGCGAAAGCCGAAGCTGAAGCGCTCGCTCGCGCTGAAGTGGAAGCCGCCGCAAAAGCGGAGGCTGAGGCACTCGCCAAGGCAGAAGCGGAAGCTGCCGCAGCGGCGAAAGCCACGGCGGAAGCCGCTGCAGCGCTTGATCCGCGCTTTGCAGCCGATGAACCCATCAAGCCTTCCCCTGACATCTGGAACCCGGACGGCACCAAGCCTGCGGACGTGACTCCGCCAGTGGATACGAATACAGCGACAGAACCTACCGAACCGGCGCCGGATACATCGGCAAGCACTCAGCCGGTTGTCGAGCCCGCGCCTCCGCAGCCAGAGCCCGTTCCCGAGCCAGCCAAAACGGATGGCGGATTGTTCGGTAATCCTTGGGTACTTGGCGGCATTGGTGCGGCGGTGTTGGCCTTGTTGGGCTTGCTGTTCGCGCGGTTCCGCCGCAAGGGCGAATCGGACGACGCATTTGAGCCGCGCCCGTCGGATTCAGCGGACGGTGGCTTCTTCCCGCCAGACCGTGCTCAGCAACCGCCGCTCGACGTCGGTGATGCCGAAGAAGAAGCATTGCTCGATCAAGTGGCAATGAGCCCGGCTGACTTGCACGCTCGGGTGGACTTGCTGCGGCTCTATCACGGTCGACGCAATGCCACTGAATTTGAGAGTGCGGCGCGTGGGCTGCGCGCACAGATTGCCAGTGAGGACCAGCCGGAATGGCGTGAAGCCGTGCGCTTGGCCGCGACCATTCTGCCCGGGCACGCGATGTTTGCGCGCACCGACGATCTGCCGTCAGAAGTGAATTTTGAAGAGCCTGAGGTTGCCACTGATCCCCTGGACAGCGGCCTAGACTTTTCGGCCTTCGAGGAGCGCGCCGAAGCTGCTCCAGCAGCAAAGCCCTTGTTGCAAACAGCTGCCGAACCCAGCTTTGATTTTGACTTCGATCTTGATTCGCCCACCGAAGCGATCGAAGTCGTCAAGGCCCCGGTAGCACGTGTCGAGCCCGCGCCGAAGCCGGTGGTAGTTGCGCCGGTTGTCGCCGCACCCGTTGTGGCGCCCAGCACCAGCAACGATCTCAGCTTCGATTTTGACTTGGATTTACCCACGACCAAAGTCTTTACACCGGTCATGGAATTGACGCCAGTTCCCGCACCGAAAACGGCACCCGCAAATTCCGAGTTCTCGCTGGATCTGCCTGAGATCGACTTTGCGGCAATGGAATCGCCCAAGTTGTTCGATACACACCTGGAAGCGGCGACTCCAAGTAGCTCTGCTATGGACGACGAGCTAGGTGATCTGGGCGTGTTTGGTGACGATGCGGTGGCGACCAAGCTGGATCTGGCGCGTGCCTACATGGACATGGGCGACCCAGACGGTGCCCGCAGCATGCTTGAAGAAGTGATCGGCGAGGGTAATGCGACCCAGCAGGACGAGGCCCGTAAGCTGCTCGCGAACTTGAGCTGAGTTAAACTGCAAAATAGTTTCGCGAAAGGCCGGGAAACCGGCCTTTCTCTTTTTCTTGATTCTGTCGCATTCAGGTCAAATGCATGCCCAGATACGCGCTCGGAGTCGAGTACGACGGCACCGACTTTCTCGGTTGGCAAACGCAACCGCAAGATCCAACCGTGCAATCCACAGTGGAACGTGCGCTGGCCTTTGTGGCCGCCATGCCAGTGTCGGTGATCTGCGCCGGCCGTACCGATACCGGCGTGCATGCAGTGGGGCAGGTTGTGCACTTCGATTGCGAATCGGTGCGGACCGAGCGCGCCTGGGTACTCGGTTGTAATTCGCGCTTGCCGGACAATGTTGCGGTGCGCTGGGCACGTCCAGTAGTAGAGCAGTTCCATGCGCGTTATTCGGCGCGCCGCCGCAGTTATCGTTATCGGATTGTTTTGCGCCCCACGCGCCCAACCATGGATGGACGTTACGCCGTATGGGTGCGTGAGAACCTGGATTTGCAGGCGTTGCGCGCCGCCATTCCGGCATTGATCGGCGAACACGATTTCACCAGCTTTCGCACGGTTGCCTGCCAAGCGAACTCGCCGGTGCGCACCTTGCATCGGATTGAGGTTATTGAACAAGGTGAGCTACTGGATTTGCATTTTGAGGCGAATGCCTTCTTGCATCACATGATTCGCAACTTGGTCGGCAGCTTGCTCATGGTCGCGCGTGGCGAGCGCGATCCGGCCTGGATTGCGCAGGTACTTGCACTGCGTGATCGCGCTAAAGCCGGGCCGACGGCAGCCGCGCATGGTTTGTGTTTTATGGCAGCGCGCTATCCACAGGAATTTGCTTTGCCGGCTGAGCATTGTTTGCCGTCTGCTCCATGACTAAGCGAATCAGGGTCAAGTTCTGTGGTTTCACGCGAGCGGACGACGCTGCGCTAGCCGTCGATTTGGGCGTCGATGCGATCGGTTTGGTGTTTGTACCGGGTAGCCGACGCCATGTTGATCTGCCGCAGGCCTGCAGCATCGTCAACGCAATGCCGCCGTTGGTGGCGGCGGTTGGCTTGTTCATGGATGCTCCAGCGGCGCAGGTGTTTGCTACCTTGGAGGCGCTACCCTTGGAACTGCTGCAGTTTCACGGCACCGAATCACCCGAATACTGCGCGCAGTTTAAGCGCCCTTATGTCAAAGCGCTGGCGATGGGAGATGGTGTTGACGTGCTTTATGCAGCGGCCCGCTATGCTCGCTCGCGCGGTGTGCTGCTGGACGCCCATCGCAGTGGTGAGCAAGGCGGCTCGGGTGAGCGTTTTGATTGGTCGGCGATTCCGGTATCACTGGGCGGTCAAATCATACTAGCCGGCGGATTGACGCCCGAAAACGTCGCGCTAGCCATCGCCCAAGTGCGGCCGTTCGCGGTCGACGTTTCCAGTGGAATCGAATCGGCGCCGGGCATCAAATGCCCGCACCGCATGCAAAAATTCATGAATGAGGTGGATCGTGCAAGCCGAGAACCACGGCGCGACTAAGCGCGTCGATTACGCCGCATACCCAGATGCCCGCGGGCATTTTGGTCCCTATGGTGGCAGTTTTGTCGCTGAAACCTTGATGGCGCCGTTGGCCGAATTGAACGCGGCGTACGAACACTATCGAATTGACCCGCAGTTCATTGCAGAGCTTGAGCACGATCGCAAGCACTACATAGGCCGGCCCACGCCGATTTATCACGCGCAGCGCTTAAGTCGTGAAGTCGGCGGCGCGCAAATCCTGCTGAAACGCGAGGATCTCAATCACACCGGCGCGCATAAGATCAACAACACGGTGGGCCAGGGTTTGTTGGCCAAGCGTATGGGCAAGCGCCGCATCATCGCTGAAACGGGCGCCGGGCAGCATGGCGTTGCCAGCGCTACCATTGCCGCGCGTTTGGGTCTGGAATGCGTGGTCTACATGGGTGCGGTGGATATTGAGCGACAGGCGATCAATGTCTTTCGGATGAAACTGCTCGGCGCGACCGTGGTGCCCGTGCAGTCTGGATCAAAAACCCTGAAAGACGCCCTCAACGAGGCTTTGCGCGATTGGGTGACCAACGTCGATCATACCTTTTACATGATCGGCACCGTGGCCGGCCCCCATCCGTATCCAAAAATAGTGCGCGATTTCAATGCCATTGTCGGGCTAGAAGCGCGTCGCCAAATGCTCGACGAATATGGCCAGTTGCCAGACGCGTTAGTCGCTTGCGTAGGCGGTGGGTCCAATGCAATCGGCTTGTTTCATCCTTTTTTGAATGACGATGACGTGGTCATTTATGGCGTAGAAGCCGCGGGTGACGGCATTGAGACCGGTCGGCATGCAGCGTCACTGTCGGCTGGCGTGCCCGGTGTACTGCATGGTAACCGCACCTATTTGATCGCCGACGCTGATGGTCAGATTATTGAAACCCATTCCGTATCAGCGGGGCTAGATTACCCAGGGGTGGGTCCAGAACACGCTTGGTTGAAAGACAGCGGCCGGGCCAAGTACGTTGGCATTACCGATACCGAGGCGCTGGCCGCATTTCATCGATTGGCGCTTACCGAGGGCATTTTGTCGGCGCTCGAAAGCGCGCACGCGATCGCCTACGGAATAAAACTGGCAGCGCGCTTGCCTAAAGATCAGCGCGTGCTGATTAACTTGTCAGGTCGCGGCGACAAAGATGTCAACACCATCGCACGGCTGGAAGGATTGACGCTATGAATCGCATCGACGCGCGTTTTGCAGCGCTCAAGGAATCCGCACGGCCGGGCTTGATCACCTTTGTGACCGCGGGCGATCCTGATCCGGCGCTGACCGTTGAGGTATTGCACGCTTTGGTGCGTCACGGCGCGGATTTGCTCGAACTGGGCATGCCGTTTTCCGACCCGATGGCCGACGGTCCAGTCATCCAAAAAGCCAACGAGCGCGCCCTGCTCAAGCACGTAGGTTTGACCCATGTGATTGATAGTGTTAGGCAATTTCGCATCGCGGATAGCAGAACGCCGGTCGTACTAATGGGCTATTTGAATCCAATTGAACGCTACGGATTCGAACGCTTTGCGCAAGCGGCCGCAGACGCGGGCGCCGATGGCATGCTGCTGGTCGATTGCCCAATTGAAGAGTCGGGGGAATACGAAGAAACCTGGGCGCGTCTGCAACTGCGGCAGATCTTTTTGTTGGCGCCGACCACGCCGCCGGAGCGTCGGCTACGGATTGCTGCGAAAGCCAGTGGTTTTCTCTATTACGTGTCGTTCAAAGGCATCACCGGCGCCGGCCATTTGGAACACGCCAGTGCCGTCGGTGCTTTGAAAGAGTTGCGGGATTTGAGCGCTGTGCCCATTGCGGTCGGGTTCGGGATAAAAGATGCTGCCAGCGCCGCCATATTGGGCGCGCACGCCGAAGCTATCGTGATTGGCAGTGCGCTGGTCGAACATTTGCAGGGCGCAACCGATGCCGCCGAAATTGAAGCGCGAGTGGCATCATTCCTGCCGCCGATTCGGGACGCGCTGCGCGCACTTTAGCGCGGTTCCTGACTTGTCTTCCGCTATTCACGCAATTCCTCAGCGTGTTTGACCGCTCACCATTTAACAAAACACCGCCCCTATGAGTTGGCTGAGTAAATTGATGCCCGCGCGCATCCGCACCGAAGGCACCGCCAAGCGCAATGTGCCAGAAGGACTTTGGGAAAAATGCCCGGCGTGTGCCGCCGTTTTGTATGGGCCCGAAATAGAGCGCAATTTGCGCGTCTGCCCTAAATGCAAACATCACATGGCGATGTCCGCACGCAAGCGGCTGGAAACCCTGTTTGATGTCGGCAGTTTCAGCGAAATCGATGCCAATCTGGCGCCGTTTGACGCGCTAAAGTTTCGGGATTCCAAACGCTATCGTGACCGCTTGATTGCCGCGCAACGGGCGACCGGTGAAAAAGACGCCTTGGTTTCGGCACGTGGTTTGCTGAAAGGTCGAGTATTGATAGCGAGTGCATTCGAGTTTGCTTTCATGGGCGGCTCCATGGGTTCGGTGGTGGGTGAGCGTTTTACCCGCGCCGCCGAGCGGGCCTTGGACGAACGCGCACCCTTGGTTAACTTTGCTGCCACCGGCGGCGCGCGCATGCAGGAAGGGCTCTATTCGCTGATGCAAATGTCGAAAACCGCTGCTGCGCTAGCACGTATGCGACGCGTCGGCGTGCCCTTTGTTTCGGTGCTCACCCATCCCACCACCGGCGGTGTGTCTGCCAGTTTGGGCATGTTGGGCGATTTGAATCTCGCTGAACCGCAGGCCTTGATCGGCTTTGCGGGTCCACGTGTCATCGAGCAAACGGTGCGCGAAACGCTCCCCGAAGGTTTTCAGCGCAGCGAGTTTCTGATCGACAAAGGAGCGCTCGACCTGATCGTTGATCGCCGGGAATTACGTGACAAGCTAGCGGCGATGTTGGCGATCCTGTTACGCCAGCCCAAGCCGAACTGACCAGCGCACCGGCCGCTGCGGGGTCTTCAAGAATGCTTAGCCGCACCGATGACCTCGCGACATGGTTGCGTTATTTGGAGCAACTGCATCCGCGCCCCATTGACTTGGGTTTAGAGCGGGTGCGCGAGGTTTATCAAAGGCTGCTGAGCCCGCGACCTGCGCCGGTATGTGTGCTGGTCGGTGGAACCAACGGCAAAGGCTCGACGGTGGCATTTCTAGTCAGCATGCTCACCGCCGCCGGCTATCGGGTGGGTAGTTATACCTCGCCGCACTTACTGCGCTACAACGAACGCGTCAATATCACCGGCGTGGACGCACAGGATCAAGCGTTTGTGGATGCGTTTGTACGTATTAATGCGGCGCGTGGCGCGGTTTCACTCAGTTATTTTGAATTTGGCACCTTGGCGGCTTTTTTGCTGCTGGCCGATGCGGGTCTGGATGTCGCGGTGTTGGAAATCGGCTTGGGTGGACGCTTAGATGCGGTTAATCTGATTGACGCGGATGCGGCTATTTTGACCAGCGTGGATCTGGATCATCAAGAGTTTTTAGGCGATACGCGCGCGGCAATCGGGTGGGACAAGGCGCACATTTTCCGCGCTGGCCGACCCGCAGTCGTCGCCGATCTGCAGGTTCCGGATAGTGTGCTCGACGTCGTCCATCGCTTGGGCGCCGACCTGGCGATGGTGCCGCCATTGCAGCCGGCCAGCGCGGGTGAATGGGAATGCCCGCTGCCCAACGGCAGTGTTTTGCGCGTGCCTACACCCCAGCTGGCCTCTGCCGTGCAGCAGCGCAACGCGGCAGCAGCGATTTGGGCGTGGTGGCTGCTGGGCGAACGTTTGCCCTTTGATCCGCTGGCGGCGGCGCGCGGCGTGGCGACGGCGTCGGTATTGGGTCGACTGCAACGCTTGCCGCGCCTAATCGAGACTTGGGTTGATGTGGCCCACAATCCGCAGGCCGCGCGCAACCTGGCTGAATGGCTGCAAAGCAATCGCAATCCTCACAATGTCGCAGTGTTCGCCGCCCTGGCCGACAAAGACCTCGCTGGCATCGCGCAGCCACTCGCGGATTTGTTCGATGTTTGGTTGGTCGTGGATTTGCGCGGTGCTACCGCACGCGCAGCAGCACCCGAACATCAAGCCACGCAATTGCGCGAGCTGCTGGGGCCATCGGTCGCCGTGGAAGTGGGCAGTCGCATGACGGATGCGTTGATCGAAGCCGATCGTCGCGCAGGGCCTGGCGGTCGAGTGCTCATCTTTGGCTCGTTTTTCACCGTGGCCGCCGCCTTAGGTTGTCTAGAAACCGTTCCAGACTGATCAAGCGGTGCAAGCCAAACTGAGGTAGTCACCCTTGCTATAGGTCCGTAGCAACGCTCGGAGCATGCATGGAAACCCACCACGCAGGAAAAGCATCAGCGCACAGCGGCCCAGCGCCTGAGCCTTTGGTGGATTCGATCTGTGATCGAACGTGTCTCCCCCGCCCATGCGGGAACAGCGTCAGCGCACAGCGCCGGCCCAGAGCCATGGAGCACCACATCAGTTTGACGCGCACCCCCGTAACCCCGTAATCGCAGCCCTGTGCTTGCTGGGCGCTGCGCGGCCTATACTCGGCGGTCTCGCGATTCCCGATGCCTCATATATGGACGACGCCCTACGTCAACGCTTGGTCGGCGCAGCCGTGATCATTGCGCTGGCAGTCATATTCGTACCGATGTTGTTGGATTCGCCAGAAGAAGTCGCGCGCACCCAGCAAGTCGATCTGAGCATTCCGCCCCTCACGGAACCCGGTGTGGAGACGCGCCGCTTGCCGCTTGATCCGGGCATGACGGCGCCACAACCGGTCGCCGAACCCGTGCCTGACAACGCTGGCAACAATGTGGCTGAGCCAGTCAAGCCGCCCGCCGCCAGCCCAGCGGCTGTCAAGCCCAAGCCCGTTCCCGTCACGCCAGCGGTGGTTCCCGTGCCCAGCACCGCTGCCAGCAAACCGCCAGCGCAGGCTTCGGTCCCGGTCACGCCAGCGAAACCAACGCCGGTTTCCGCTCCGGTCACGCCGGCCAAACCAACTCCGGCGCGCGGTGGCCGATTCCTGGCGCAATTTGGCAGCTACGCTGAACGAGGCAACGCTGAAACGCTGGTTCGCGACCTCGCCAAAGCCGGCGTGCCAGCGTCGATCGAATCGCTGGCTGGCAGCTCCGGTCGCACTTTGCATCGCGTGCGCTCGCAACCCTACGCCACACGCACAGAAGCGGATGCGGCGCGCCTGTCCGCACAGCGCCAGATCGCAGGATTGGCCAGTAACGTCGTTGAACTTGCAGTGGCAGACGCCACGCAGTCCACGCCCAGCCGTCCCAATCTCAGCGGTTGGGCGGTGCAGGTCGGCGTTTATTCCAAGAAAGAAGGTGCCGATGAACTCGCCGCGCGCCTACGCGCAGGCGGCTACGCGGCTTTTGTCGAGCCGGTCAAGTTGGCTGGTGGTCAGACCAGCCATCGGGTGCGGGTCGGCCCGGAAGTGAAGCGCGAGAACGCGCAGCGCATTCAGGCCGAAATGAAGAGCAAGTTCAAACTAGTCGACGCGCTGGTTGTTGCGCACCCTTGAACTGCTGCAGTCGATTGCTTGGGATTGATCTGAGGCTGCCGCATTGATCTGGATCGACTGGCTGATCATCAGCGTGGTTGGCCTGTCGGCGGCGATCAGTTTGATCCGCGGGTTTATTGCCGAAGCGCTGTCCATCGTTATTTGGATCTTCGCCCTTTGGGTCGCGTTTCGCTTTACCGCGCCATTTGCCCAGGTTTTTTTGGGCAGCATCGACATGCAGACGGTTCGCCTCGCCGTTGCGGCGTTGGTGCTGATCGTCTCGATCCTGGTGATTGGCTCAATGTTGAGCTGGCTGATAGGCCGTTTAGTGCGCTCCACCGGACTGAGCGGCACCGACAGACTGTTGGGGGCCGTTTTCGGCGCATTGCGCGGATTGCTGACGGTGGTTGCACTCACCGCCGTCGCCAGTTGGACACCGCTGTGCCAGGAACTCTGGTGGCGGCAATCAAAATTGATTCCGGCGGTCGAGACCATGGCCATTTTTGCGCGTGATTTCCTGCCAGCAGCCCTGCGTGAGATCATTGGCAGCTGTCGCTCTGCCGTTGCGGAGCCCGACGCTCCCTAAGCTCGTTGTCGGCCGTGCGATGGATTTCGTCATCAGGCAACACCACACCAGACTCCAGGACTTACCCCATGTGCGGAATCATCGGCATTGTTGGCCGTAGCGAAGTGGCAACCGCGTTGTACGACGGTTTGACAGTCTTGCAACACCGCGGCCAAGATGCCGCAGGGATCGCCAGTTATGACGGACAACGCCTGCATCTGTCCAAGGGCAATGGTTTGGTTCGCGATGTGTTCGACGATCCTTCCATGGCGCGTTTGCGCGGAAATCTGGGCATCGGCCATTGTCGATATCCCACCGCCGGCTCCGAGGGTGCCGCCGAAGCCCAGCCCTTCTACGTCAACTCACCGTTTGGCATTGCGCTTGCGCACAACGGCAATTTGACCAACAGCAAAGCCTTGAAACGCGAGGTATTCGCGGCTGATCGTCGCCATATCAACACCGACTCCGACTCCGAAGTGCTGCTCAATATCTTCGCCCACGAGTTACAGGCGCAGGAGCGTTTGCGCTTAGAGCCCGAACACCTGTTCAAGGCGGTTGCCGGCGTGCACACGCGCTGCGTCGGTGGTTACGCAATCGTTGCCTTGGTGCTCGGTTACGGCATGGTCGGTTTTCGCGATCCCAATGGCATTCGGCCCTTGGTCATTGGTCGACGCGACAGCCCGGAAGGCGTCGAATGGGCTTTGGCATCCGAAAGCGTGGCACTCGATATCCTCGGGTTCAAGCGCTTGCGCGACGTGGCGCCGGGTGAGGCGGTGTTGATCACCGAAGATGGCCAGTTTCTGGCGCGGCAATGCGCACCAACGGCGGTGCATGCGCCGTGCATCTTCGAATACGTCTATCTGGCGCGGCCCGATTCGATGATAGAAGACGTCTCGGTGTACAAAGCACGGTTGCGCATGGGTGAACGTTTGGCGCAGAAGATTCGTCGCATAAGGCCAGATCACGATATTGACGTGATCATCCCGGTGCCGGACACCTCACGCAGCGCAGCGATCGCCATGGGCAAGGTGCTGGACATCGAATACCGCGAGGGTTTCGTGAAAAACCGCTACATCGGCCGCACTTTTATCATGCCGGGTCAAAAAGAGCGGGTGAAATCGGTGCGTCGCAAACTCAATCCAATGGAACTGGAGTTTCGCAACAAAGTGGTTTTGTTGGTCGACGACTCTATTGTGCGCGGCACCACCAGTAAACAAATCGTGCAAATGGCGCGCGAAGCCGGCGCCCGCAAAGTGTATCTGGCCTCAGCGGCGCCGCCGGTGCGCTATCCCAATGTCTATGGCATCGATATGCCTGCGGTCAGTGAATTGGTTGCCAATGGCCGCAGCGAAGCTGAAATTGCCGCCTTTATTGGCTGCGACTGGCTGATCTACCAAGACCTGTCCGACCTGATTGCCGCCGTTTCCGACGGTAATCCCGACCTCAAACACTTCGATACCTCGTGTTTCAGCGGGGAATACGTGACCGGCTTGAGCGAGGCCTACCTGCAGCAATTGGAGTTATTGCGCAGTGACGAGGCCAAAGAGCGCCGCCGTGACGTCGATGTTGTGGCGTGAGAGACCCGGCCGCACCTGTCGATGCGCTTATTTGCGCATCAAACAGCAGGGCTAGACGTAGGTCACGTTGGCCCGGATGGCCTACGTGACAGTTACGCGAGTCATGTTGACCTACAGACACTCAATGTATTCTGGTAAGTGCGGCGAGAGACAATGACCAATCCACGCGCCCTGGCCCAAGCTTGTTTGCTGGAATCGATCGTCTGGGACAAACTGGCCCAAACCCAAATCGCCGGCCATGCGATAGCCGCTGCTGAGCACTGGTGTGACGAGCCAAACAATCCGCCTGTGCATCGGGTGCCGATCCCCGGGCGCCCAGAGCGCCCCGAACTGGTCGCGCCAAACCAACTTACGCAGCGCAAGCTCAATTCTATCGACGGCCGCGCGGCATTGATTCACGCCGTAGCGCATATTGAGTTCAATGCCATCAACTTGGCTTGGGATGCGGTCTATCGTTTTCCAGGTATGCCCGCAGCCTACTACCGCGATTGGGCCAGTGTGGCCGTCGATGAGGCGCGCCATTTTGCCCTGTTGGCAGAACGGCTGGCACAGCTTGGCTATGCCTACGGGGATTTCCCCGCACACAACGGTTTGTGGCAAATGGCCCTGGTGACAGATCACGATCCCTTAATCCGCATGGCCCTGGTGCCCAGAGTCCTTGAGGCACGTGGTCTTGATGTCACACCGGGCATGATCGACAGATTGTTGAAAGTCGGCGACACGCAGACCGTCGCGGTACTGCAAGTTATCCTGGCAGAGGAAGTCCGCCACGTAGAGATAGGCTCCCGTTGGTTTGCGTATCTTTGCAGAACGCGAAACTTGCCCGCAGCTGAGACCTTTCTGGAACTCGTGCGCAGTCACCCGGCCGCACGCCCACGCCTGCCCATGAATCAAGTTGCAAGACTAGCAGCCGGCTTTGACGCCATCGAATTGCACGCTTTGCAGCAACTTGCGCAGGCAAATGCGATATTTTCCGGGACCTGAGAGAAAATCTAAAGTTCCCGCGTCTTTATCTTCCGTACAGGGCTATGTTAGCCTTGTGTGGTGGGGTGCTGCGGCAATAGCCGACAAGCATCGCTATCTGGCGCAACTTCAACTCAATCTGAAGGACACCTCCATGAAACACAAAGCAATTTTAGGTACAGCGATCGCAGCAGCACTGTTACTCGGTGCACAGGCAGCCTCGGCATGCGCCATCAGCGCGTGGACGGGTGGCGCAACCGGCTTGACGGTTGCTGACACCGGCGAGCCGCCTGCCGGATTCAGTCGCTATTCTGGCCGCTGCAGTCTGCGCGTCTCCAATGCTGGCACGCCGCGTTTTGTTGTTGATCCAACGCCAGCGGGTGAAACCAGATACAGCATGCGTGTCTATTATCTCACTGGCGATATCAGCGGTGCGACAGCAGACATCTTCCAAGCCCGCAATAGCGGTGGCACCAATATCATTCGTGTCACACACAATGGCGCCCAACTGACGATTTCCACGACGTCTGGCACCCCGGTCAATATCCCCGTGTTGGACAATAGGTACTACGCTATTGAGCTGGCGTGGGCTGCAGCGGCGGGCACAGGTTCATTGACCGGCACCGTCACCGGCGCAGGTAGCATAGTTCCGGCCGGCACCATCAATATCGCAAACCTGAACAACGCCGCCGACGTCATTGACGAGGCTCGGCTTGGCATTATTGTAGGCGCCCCGACCATCACTAACCCCGTGTTCTTTGACGAATTTGACTCGCGTCGTACGACCAACCCAGGGCGCTTGTGCCGCGGCGACTCCAATGGCAACGGTGCCCTGACCGGTGGTGACGCCCAGGCAGCGATCAATGAGACCGTTAACGGCGTGATTGCGATTGGTCAGCCCGACGCCAACGAGAACGGTGCTGTGACCGGCGGCGACGCCCAGAACATCATCAACCTTGTCGTCAATGGCACCACTTGCACGTAATCCAGCAACCCGGAGATCTTTAATGAAAGCATTTATTGTGGCAATGATGTTGTCTGCACCGATGATCGCAGCCGCGGGTAGCAACCAGTTGATCGCGGTTCCCGCCGCTGCCAAGGGTGCGGCGGTGGTGTCCTTGGACTTTGTGGCTGGTGGCGACGCTGCCGGCTTCCAGTTCAAGATAGATGTGGGCGTCCAAAACGCAAAAGAAGTAGACTTGTCAGGCTGCGTAAGCAGCCTTCCGAAGGGCCGCGCCGGGTCCTGTGGTTTCAAGAACGGCGTGGTTACTGGTGTGGTCTACAGCCCGGATGGGACGGCAATCCCGGCGGGCGTAATTAGTGTCGGACGTATCGCCGTAAAGGGCGGTGCTGCCCAGACTAAGATGCTGAGTGTTGAAGCGTTCGATGTGGCAGGGAATGATCTCCCGGCCTCACTGGTGTCGAGTGAAAAGTAACTAACTAGCTGATCTGCGCCCTGTTTGTTTTTAGGAGATAACATGAAAACTAATAATATCCTTTTACTGGCAACAGCCGTTGCTCTGACTTTTGCGTCGAGTGGCGCTTTTGCCGTTGCAACTATCGGCGCCGGAACCAATTCCGGCGCTGCCAATACTACGGTGACCATCCCTGTCACCTACACTCGTCCGGTCGGCGATCCCTTTAATGTCTTTTCGGCAACGTTCCGGTTCGCACACACCAATCCGCCAATCACTTTCGTGTCGTTCGCGGCCGGTGCTGGCCCGACAAGTTCGGCGACTACCTGTAATGGAAATATGGCAAATACGCTGGTCACCTGCGTCTTGACGACCAATCCACCGACGGCAATTGCCGTTGGAAACTACACGCTGGGCACGATCACCTATCAGATCGCAGCTGGTGCGGCTCCAGGCGCGCAGTCGCTTGTAACAACCGTCGTCGAGTGCACTGATATCAACGGTGACGCCATTGTGGGTTCCTGCAACTCCGCCAACGGTACGATCACGGTCACAGGTGGTGTGGTCAACACACCGCCAGTCATCGCCTATAGCAGTCCGGTTAACGGTGGAACGGTCACCTACAGCGCAGGTGGTGTCGCTCCAGCAAACATCGTTGCCACTCCCAGTGGCGGCGCTGGCGCGGGTGCGCCGGCAACCACGACGGTCGGTGCTTGTACGTTGGCCGGTGGTGGCGCAGCGTTCATGGCTGGTTTCCCGATTGCTCAGTTGAGCTTTATTGGCCCGACAGTGGCAGCGCAAAACATCGTACTGCCCAATTGCACGCCGCAAGCTGTCGCGGTCAATGCAACCCTGACCTGCCCGGAACTACGCAATGGTGTCGCTGTTAATCCGGCCCCGTCGTTCACGCTGAGCTGCCCAGCCGCTGCTCCGGTTGCTGTGGCTCCAGTCATCGCTTTCACCAATCCAGCGATTGGTGGAACGGTTACCTACAGCGCAGGTGGTGTCGCACCAGCTAACATTACTGCCACTCCAAGTGGTGGTTCTGGCGTGGGTGCGCCGGCAACCACGACGGTCGGTGCCTGTACCTTAGCCGGCGGTGGTGCTGCGTTCGCGGCCGGTTTCCCGATTGCTCAGTTGAGCTTTATTGGCCCGACAGTGACAGCGCAAAACATCGTGCTGCCCAATTGCACGCCGCAAGCTGCGGCGGTCAATGCAACCTTGTCATGCCCAACAGTGCGTGGTGGTGTCGCTGTTAATCCGGTCCCGTCGTTCACGCTGACCTGCCCGGCCGCCGGTCCAGCTGGTGTGGCTCCGGTGCTGACCTACAACCCGGCTCCTAACTCGTCCACCCCTATTTTGGCTGGTCAAACGGCAGTCATCGCTGTCGGCTGCCCAACTGAAGGTGCAAACTGTACGGGTTCTGGCGCGGGTCCTAGCGCAACGTCGACACTGAGCAATTTGACCGCTGTCTACAACGGTCCGATGTTTAGCCCGACTCCAGGCATGGTATGTCAGTTCGTCACTCAAGCGGGTGCGCCTGCCGGCAACCTGCTCAGTTTTGTTGCATTGCAGGCGGACGCAGGCAACATTAGCTGCGTATGCCCAGCGAACACAACCAACCTGCCAACTGAGCCGTTCATTGTGTCGGTTGAAGAGCGTACGCCGTCAACTGCCGGCCCAGTTGCACGCTCGTTCACGATCGTTTGTGGCGGTCCGCCACCACCGGGCTGCCCGACAATTGCAGCAGCCCCAGGTGCAGGCACTGTTACGCTCATCAACAATGGTGGTACGACGTTAGTCACCACAGCGACCTTAACTGGAGCCGTTGTTGGCCAGACCCAAACTGTGTCTTGTGCAGTGACTGGCGCGTCTGTCGGCTCTACCTTTACCATCACCACGGCACCAACACCGCTGACGCTTAGCTCAGTTGTGACCTCGGGTACGGTTCTGGCCGCTTGCACCAACTCGGCCCAAACCCTTGGAACGGCGACTTTGACCTGCACGTCGACCAGCAGTCAGCTGGGCTGCGCCACGTTGAACACGCAATACACGTTGAACTGCCCAGGCGTGCCGGTGGTTCCCCCAATCACCTTCATCCCGGTTCCGGCGATGAGTGAGCAGGGTCGCATCTTGCTGGCAGCGCTGATGTTGCTGCTCGGCTTGGGTGTAGTCGGCTTCCGCATGCGCGGTTAATCTGACGCTACCGTTGTAAGTTGAGAAGGGGCCCGCAAGGGCCCCTTTTTTATGTTCGCAATCCTCGACTCACAAATGGGCAGCAAGCTCTCAGGGCGTGCCCGATATGAGCGGAACCACGGCCGCTAAAAGTCATCCAACCTGGTCCTAATTGGCTCAAGGCCTACGGAGAGTCTGCATGTGTGGAATAGTTGGAATCGCCGCCCGCAAGAACATTGTTCCGCAGCTCATCAATGGTCTGAAAGCGCTTGAGTACCGCGGCTACGACTCTGCGGGACTCGCGCTGATCACACCGGCTGGTTTGATCAGACTGCGCACGCCGGGGAAGGTGCGCGAGCTGCAAGCGCTGAATGACCGCTCGCCGGTCAGCGCGTTTACCGGCATCGCCCATACACGTTGGGCAACCCATGGCGTGCCAAATGAGCGCAACGCCCATCCGCATAGCTCGCGAGATCGGGTTTCAGTGGTTCACAACGGCATCATTGAGAATCACGAAACACTACGGGCGGAGTTGATTGCGCTCGGTTATGAGTTCAGTTCAGACACGGATACTGAAGTTATCGCGCATTTGATTGAGCAAAACCTGTGCTTAGGAAATACGCTACTGCGCGCCGTCCAGATCGCAGTAACCCGATTTGAGGGCGCTTATGCAATTGCTGTGGTTGCCACCGATGCCCCGCAACAGGTCATCGGCGCACGGCGTGGATCGCCAATGGTGGTCGGTGTGGGCGAAAACGCCCAATATCTGGCCTCCGATGTCTATGCCTTGCTTAGCGAAACCCGTCGTTTCATTTATCTCAACGATGGTGATCTGGTTCTGCTGACGCCCGATGCCATCACGATTTATGACGAAACCGATAGCGTTGTCACACGACCGATTAAAGAAGCGCAGTTCCGCCCAGATGCGGTAGAGCGCGGTCAGTATCGGCACTACATGCTCAAAGAAATCCACGAACAGCCGCAAGCAATCGCCGACACCTTGGAAGGACGTTTGGCGCGCGGCCGGATCCTGACGGAAATACTCGGCCCTAACGCACGTACCTTGCTTACCCAGTTGCAGGCGGTGCAGATTGTCGCCTGTGGTTCCAGTAATCACGCCGCCCAAGTTGCCCGCTATTGGATAGAGTCCTTTGCGGGTGTACCGTGTTTCGCTGAAATTGCCAGTGAATATCGCTACCGACGCGCCGCTGTGTTGCCAAACACCCTGTTGGTCACGGTTTCTCAGTCAGGTGAAACCTCGGATACCTTGGCCGCCTTGCAACATGCCAGTACGCTCGGCTATTTCGCGCGGCTGGCGGTGTGCAATGTGCCAGAAAGCTCATTGGTACGAGCGAGCGAGTTGGTGCTGATGACGCGCGCAGGCCCGGAAATCGGCGTTGCTTCAACCAAGGCGTTCATGACCCAGTTGGTGGCTTTGGCCATGTTGGCTTTGGAAATTGGACGCGTAAAAGGCATGGACGACGCGCGCTATCTCGAAGCCGTACGCGAGTTAGAGTTGCTGCCCAATGCAATTACTCGCGTCCTGGCGCTCGATAGTCAGATTGAACGGATGGCATTGAGCTTTGCAGACAAGCATCACGCGCTGTTTTTGGGTCGTGGGGTGCAGTTCCCCATCGCCATGGAAGGCGCGCTAAAGTTAAAGGAAATCAGTTACATCCATGCCGAGGCCTACCCCGCCGGAGAGCTCAAACATGGGCCCTTGGCGCTGGTGGATGATCAAATGCCGGTGGTCGCCGTTGCGCCAAATGACTTGCTTTTGGAAAAGCTGAAAAGCAACGTTCAGGAAGTTCGAGCCCGCGGCGGACAAATGTTCGTGTTTGCGGATGAGCAGGTCGCCGCGCAAATGGCGCATGACCGCGATCACGTGATCGCCGTGCCCAGCGTTGGCGCCTTTGTCGCACCCATGCTTTACACCGTGCCCATGCAGTTACTGGCTTACCACGTTGCTGTTTTGAAGGGCACCGATGTCGACCAACCGCGCAACCTAGCCAAGAGCGTCACCGTTGAGTAATCCTAGCCCGGAGCGGCGTGTGATCCGACTCAGGACAACAGCGCCCCGACATGAGCAACACTGGCTTCGCGCAAGGCGGTTAACGAATAACCGCCTTCGAGGCTAGAAACGATTCGGCCCTTGGCGTGTTTTACTGCCAGATCCAGTAGTTGCAGCGTAATCCAACGATAGTCCGGTGCACCGAGATTGAGGTCGGCTAGAGGATCGAGGTGGTGCGCATCAAATCCAGCGGAAATCAGCACTAACTGCGGGGCAAATGCATCAATCGATGGCAACAGAGATTCGCGCCACAGTTGCCTAAATTCCCGTGATCCGGCACCCGCACCCAGTTCGCCGTTAACAATGTTTCCCGCTCCGCGTTCCTTAGAACTGCCGGTGCCGGGATACAGCGGCGACTGGTGGCTTGATACCACCAGCACCGAGCGGTCTCGTTCGAAGATGGCCTGCGTGCCATTGCCGTGATGCACATCAAAATCGACGATAGCGACACGCTCAATGCGATGGCTATGCTGCGCGTAACGCGCTCCAACCGCGACCTGATTAAACAGACAAAAACCCATCGCGACATCGCGACTGCTGTGGTGACCCGGCGGACGCACCGCACAAAAGGCGCGCCGTCCTGGGCCCTTCATGACCGCATCAATGGCTGCGCAAACGGCTCCAGCTGAGCGCAAGCACGCTTCCAGTGATCCTGGTGACATCACCGTATCGGCGTCAATGCGGTTAATGCCACTGCTCGGCTCACCCTTGCGCAACTGCGCGATCAAGCCGACGCTGTGCGCGAGCGCCAGTTGTAGCGCGCTCGCCAGCGGTGCCTCTCGCCAGTCAAGCCTGCCCGGAAAAGCGTTTTGCAAGGCTTCGATGACGGCGGTGAGCCGTTGCGGCTGTTCGGGATGGCCGGAACCTGGATTGTGCTGCAGGCAAGCTGGATGACTGAAGATCCACATGGGCATAACCATCGCAAAGAAGCCGAGCGCGCACCGGCAAAGTTACCCGCGTTTGTTGCGATCCCAGAGAACTTCGCCGGCACCACTGGCGCGCGCCAAAACGCGCGAAACAACAAACAACAAATCCGACAGGCGATTCAGGTAATGAATCACCTGTGGCCGCACATCCTCCACGCGCGCCAACGCAATAACCTCGCGCTCCACGCGGCGCGTAACCGTGCGCGCGACATGACAATGCGCAGCTGCTGCGCCACCACCGGGCAGAATGAAATCCTTTAACGGCGGCAAGGGATCGTTGAAGGCATCCAGATCACGTTCAAGTGCGGTGATATCGGCATCTTGGATGAGTGCCATACCGGGAATACACAATTCCCCGCCCAGATCGAACAACTGATGCTGCACGCGGGTCAGGCATTGGGCAATGTCGGACGCCACATCGGGCTGGGCCAAAACCACGCCGATGCAGCTATTCGCCTCATCAACCGAGCCATAAGCCGCGACGCGCAGACTGTCCTTTGCCACCCGTTGGCCATCGCCAAGGCCAGTGCTGCCGTCATCGCCGGTGCGTGTATAAATCTTCGAAAGTCGATTTCCCATCGTTAATCACACCTGACAGTTTTTCGAGGTGAACCGAGTGCTTGGCAGAGCGGAGCTTACTCCGCTGCCACTTTCAACTCGGATTGAAGAACGCACTACGCGAGGTTTAAGCGCGAGAAATCAGCGCGCCGTTGGCGGCCGATTGTTTGCGAGCCAACGCCATGCCGCCAAATAAAATGGTGCTGTACACCGCCATGCCTAATAAGGAATAGCCGAAGAAAGGCAGGGCGAGCGTATAGCAGCTAATCAAACCGGCCAAATCCTGGGTGTAGAAGAGTCCACCACCACTGGCCCACACGGCAAAATTGCTCACCACGAAAAAGACCGTCGCAGCCAACAAGCCATATCCGGCAACCCGGCTTGCACTTGGGTTTGGGCCCACACGAAAGCCTAGCCAAACATTAAATGCGATCAACGCGTAGATAACTGGCATGCCGCTGTGCAAACCCAGAACTAAATCGGCCAGCGCCATCGCCACCAGCGGTATCACGAACGCCAAACGGCGATCTGCTAAATATGCGCCGCCGAACAAGCCAATGGCTTCAACCGGCGTGAAGTTGGGTGGGTGCGGCAACAAACGAGACAAAGCGGCGAGCAGGATCAATGCAGCCACCAGCGTCGTGCGCGGATACCAGCGCGCAGCGGCGTCGTTCGACATCGGGATTCTCCGAAACCAAAAAAAGACGCTCCATCATACGGCAAGCGATAGACCGTGATCCGTAAAAAAGCCAGGTGAAAAGTGGAGGCACAGCGGGTGCGAGCCAGGCTGATCTGCTAGCTCGGACAAAGCAAGAAACACACAGTGCAGGAAAAGCGTCAGCGCACAGCGCCGGCCGCCACGGATCACCACATCAGTTTGACTCGCACCCGTCGTATGCTCCGCGCATCTACTGCCTAACGCCATGGTTTATGTCAGAGCAAGACTGCGATGTACTCATTGCCGGCGGTGGCTTGGTTGGCATGAGCCTTGCGCTGGCGCTCGCTGGTTTGCGCGTCATTGTGGTCGACAAAGCGCCGATCGCAATGGAGCAGCGCAGCGCGGACGAGCGCCATTTGGCGCTGTCGGAGGTGAGTTGCCGAATCTTGACCGAATTGAATGTGTTGCAAGCGCTGGGCGCGGATGCCGAGCCCATCCGTTCGATTCATGTGTCGAGTGCCGGGGATTTCGGCGCTGCCCGCTGGTCCGCCACTGATCTGGGGCGTGCTCAATTCGGGGTCGTTGCGCCGGCCAAGCGCCTGTTGCGGGCGCTGCAGCAGCGCGTGCTCATTAGCCCCGGAATCGCACTGCGCGCGTCCGCGACGGTGCTCAATGCACAAACGCACAGCAATGGCGTCGACGCGCTGATCGAAGACCCACAGGGCAACTGCACGATTCGCGCAAAGTTACTGGTGATTGCCGATGGTGCGGATTCCAGTCTGCGTAGTTTGGCTGGTATCGAAGTCACTCGGCACGACTACCAGACCAGTGCAATCTGTTGCGTAGTTGAGCCAGAACGGGAGCACCAAGGGACGGCGTTCGAGCGCTTCACGCGCAACGGATTGGTTGCTATGTTGCCGCAATCGCAAGGCCGCTGTGCTGCGGTTTTCATCGTGGATAGCACCCCTGCCGGGCAATTGATGCAGATGCCCAATGCGGCGTTTCTGCACGAACTACAAGCGGCTTTTGGTTATCGACTCGGTCGATTGCGGCATTGCGGCCTGCGCGTTGCTTATCCCTTGCGACGGGTTCTCGCCCAGACATTAGTTGCGCCACGCCAGGTGCTCATCGGCAATGCCGCACAATCGGTGCATCCGGTTGGTGCGCAGGGATTCAATCTAGGCTTACGTGATGCCGCCGAATTAGCGCAAGCTTTGCTGGCCGCGCAGCGCAATGCATCTGCCAATACAGCTGACTTTGGCGCCGCGGATTTGTTGGCGGCCTATGCCAGCTCGCGCGAGAAAGATCGAGCTGCGACCACTCAGCTGAGCCATGCATTGGCCCTCAGTACAACTCTGCATGCTCGTCCAGTTGGCTGGCTACGCAGTTTGGCTCTGATCGCAGCGGATCGCATCAAGCCCCTCGCGGAACATTTGCAACTCGCTGGCATGGGTTACCGGGGTGCCACTCCTGGCTTGGACAGAGGACTTATTACTTGAAAACCGCCCGCGATAGTTTGGATGCCTTGATCATCGGTGCTGGAATGGTGGGTGCTTGCGCCGCACTGGCCTTGGCGCGCGCCGGTTTGCGCGTGGCAGTGGTTGAGCGTCACCCTAGTGTTGCCCCGCAGCTCAGTGAGCCATTCGATCTGCGGGTGGTTGCCATTGCACCTCATGCGCAACGGTTGCTAAGCAAACTCGGCGTCTGGAAAGACATCGCCGCGGTGCGCGCTTGCGCGTACACGCGTATGCAGGTTTGCGACGCACTAGGTGGCAGTTCGCTCAGTTTTGCCGCGGCCGATTACGGTTGGCCGGCCCTCGGCCATATCGTCGAAAACCGCTTGGTCGCCGGCGTTTTGTGGCGGGCTCTGGAGAGCGAGCCCGGTGTTCGCTTGCTGGTTGATGACGAGTTACACAGTGTCGTCGTTGATGAGCATGGCGTGCGCGCCCGATTGGCCAGTGGTGTGTCGCTGCAAGCCAAATTGCTGATTGGCGCCGATGGTGTTGACTCCAAAGTGCGCGAACAATTGCTGATCGGCGTTTCTGGACGCAGTTACGGCCAAAGTGGCCTGGTCGCGCATCTAAGCCTGCAGAACGCTGCGCCGCAACTGGCGTGGCAGCGCTTTTTGCCGAGTGGGCCTTTGGCGTTTCTGCCGCTCGAAGCCCATGTTTCAATGGTGTGGACCTTACCCACCGAACGCGCGCTCAGCTTGCAAGAAGCACCCATCGAGATATTCGAAGCGCAATTGCAACGCGCTAGCGCGGATCAATTTGGTCGCATCCAACTATTGTCAGAGCGCGCTGTCTTTCCATTGCGGATGCAGATAGCGCAGTCTTTTGTCGCGCAACGCGCCATTTTGATCGGTGATGCCGCCCACGTGGTGCATCCCTTGGCCGGACAAGGTGTCAATTTGGGCTTCGCAGACGTTAGTGGTCTCATGGACAGCATCGACGCCGCGCGGGCAGCGCAGCGCGCCCCGCTGACTTCCACCGCGCTGGCACGGTGGGCACGCGAGCGACGTAGCGAGGTAACGCTCGCAGCGCAGGCCTTTGATGGATTAAATCGTCTGTACGGGGTGGCGGAAGGCCCAATCGTGAGCGCCCGCGCGTTTGGCTTGAGCTTGGTCGACCGTTTTCTGCCGCTCAAACGCAAGCTCGCCGAACGGGCTGCTGGAATCGGTGCAGGGCAAAGCTGAGCTGGGCTTGTAAAAAAAATCCATCTACATCTTCCAGGCCAAGACGGTGGCATGCTTCACACCTGCGCCGTTTGGCTCCGGAGTCATTCTGATCATGTCGAAGCTTGCCGACTATCGGCTACCGGGAATCGATGGCTGGGAACTGCCACTGGATCGCTTCGAAGGTGAAGTGGTTCTGGTGGTAAATGTGGCTAGTCGCTGCGGTCTAACGCCGCAATATGCGGCGCTGGAAGCGCTGCATCGGCGCTTCAATGACCTTGGATTCCTGGTGCTCGGCGTGCCCTGCAACCAGTTTGCGGGTCAGGAGCCGGGCAGCTCTGCGGAAATCCAGCAATTTTGCACCTTGAAGTACGATGTAACCTTTCCCATGTCGGGCAAGATTGACGTCAACGGGACTGCGCGCCACCCGCTGTACGAATGGCTGGCTGGAGCCGCTGCGAGTCGTCCCGGCAATATTTCCTGGAACTTCGAAAAGTTCTTGATCGGGCGCAATGGCCAAGTGATCGAACGCTACGCGCCCACGGTAAAACCAGACGCCCCCGAGGTCCTAGCCGCGATTGCACGCGCACTGGCCTAAGAAGTGCGAAAAATTGTTACCAACGTCGGAAAGGGCGGCGTTATGTTAAAGAAGTATTAGACTTATCGCTCCGAACTGTAACAAGCGCCGTTGTCCCTACGCTTGGCTTATTCATTCTCCGCCGATTCTGCTCATTTTGCGGGGTTTAAATCAGATGCGGAAAGCAAAGGTGTGGCGATTTAACGGCCACGACGCTTCGTCAACAAAAATTTTTTAAAAAGCGTTGCGAATAGCCTGCGTTACTTTTTATGAAGTGCGGTGGCGGCATAAAGGGTCTTTCGCGTAGATATAACTAATAGTGCGTGTAGCGCATGGGCACGATAGTGCACGTGGTCGCACTCAGCTAATCCACATTTCTCACTAATAAGGTCCAAAAATGAAACTACGTATATTGGCGGCATGCATCACCGGCTTACTGGCTAGCAACGCACATGCTGAAAAGTCGAAAAGCCCACACACCGTGCGTGGCGGGGTTGAAGTTGAGTTGCGTAGTAATTCTGATATCAAGTTAGCGCCATCGTCGTCCGATAGCTTTGATTTTGCCGATTTCGGGGATTTCGTCGATCCAGAAGCCGAGCAAGAAGACGCTGGCGACGATGAAGAAGAAGACGACAGCAGCGATGATGGATTTGACGATATCGACGGAACAGACTTTGACGAGGATGAGTTAGAAGAATTGGATTCCTTCGACGAAGATGGTGATGGCATCGATGATTTACTCGACCCGAATGTCGATTCCGTTGCGAAATCTGCACAACGCACCACGACTAAACTCGGTCTCACGCATAAGTACCAGTTTGCCGACAAAGCAATAGCATGGACCTCTGGCGTGAAACTGGTAAGTGATTTCAACGAAAGTGGCACACAGGATAAGAATAACTGGGCTTTAACCACCGGTCCTGAATTTACCTTTTACGACAAAAAAGTCAAAATTAAGCCCTCGATATCCTACGTTTCACTGCAGCAAGAGAGCAGTGAATTCCTAAGCACACTGGTTGGCACCTTGGGCGTGTCATACGATGTCACCAAAGCGGTGGGCTTTGATTTTGTCTACAATTACCAGGATAAGGATGTATCCAATCCGGATTCGCCCGACGCCATCATCAATACGCTGACCTTTGGCGTGGAATATAAAGCAACTAAGACGGATATTTTTAAACTCAAATATTCACCCAAAGTCGAAGATTCGTCGCTGGTTACAAAAAACAAGGACAGCAGCGGCTGGCAAGCCTCGTATTCCAGGAAATTGCCTTGGGATATGATTCTGGGTCTAGGTGTCAAACAAGACTCGGTTGACTACACTAACTTGGTGCCGGAGCGCCGCGACGATATTCTTGCGTACGCGATTGATTTGAATAAGGAGTTTTCTAAATCCTGGCAGGGCGCATTAGGCTTTGAAAAGCGTGAGCGCGAATCCAATATTCCTGGAAAAGACGGCGAAAATCGCAGCTTTACCGCATCGATTTCCTGGAAGTTCTAACAGGCTTTAACGGTTTTGGTAGGCTGGGTCCGCGCGTAGAAAGTGCTCGTATAAACGAGTGTTTCGAAACGCGGGCCCGGCAGTATTGCTCGTCCCATGAACCGATGTCGTCATTTGATAACGGCGGTGCGCAGTATCGACGCTGCTGCTCGCAGAAGCGTTCGACCGATGAAGCGCAGGTCGAACCCACTATGGCTTGATCCAGGCTGTTAGGCCAAGGCCGCTTCCATCGCGAAGCGCGCGCTGGCGAATCATCGAAGCCCACTATCTTGCTGGTACGGCCGGCCCCAATGGCCCATTTGCTTGGACCTTATCCGGGAACTCACATAAGTCACGAATCGGGCATTGTGGACATTGCGGCTTGCGTGCCTGACAGACATAACGGCCATGCAGGATCAACCAGTGATGGCAATCTTGTTTGAATTCTGCCGGTATCACGCGCTCTAGCCGCTGTTCCACTGCGTAGACATCTTTGCCCGGCGCGATTTTGGTGCGGTTGCAGACCCGAAAGATGTGCGTGTCGACCGCGATCGTCGGCTGCCCGAATGCCGTATTCAACACCACGTTGGCGGTCTTGCGGCCTACGCCAGGCAGTGCCTCCAGCGCGTCGCGCTCGCGGGGAACCTCGCCGGCGTGACGTTCGATCAACAATCGACTTAACTCGATCAGATGTTTGGCTTTGCTGCGGAACAGTCCCAGCGTACGAATGGTGTCGCTCAGCTTTTCCTCACCCAGCGCCAGCATGTCGGCCGGATTCGGCGCCGCCGGGAACAAGCGGCGTGTGGCTTTGTTGACACCGACATCGGTGGATTGTGCGGACAACACCACCGCGACCAGTAATTGGAAGGGCGTTGCGTACAGCAGTTCAGTCGTTGGCGCGGGGTTCTGCGCGCGCCAGCGTTGGAAGATTGCGATGCGCTTGGCTTTGTTCATTAGACAATGTTCGATAGAAGTGGGGATGGGCGTGACCTAAGCGTGGCGCGCGGGTATTCTCCGGCGCCTGTGACTAGGCTTATCGATGATCCCAAATTACCTGTCCAACCTGCCTGAGTTCGTCGCGTTTTTTGCGACCGGCGTGCTTTTGTTGGGCGTGTTTTGGGCGCTCTACACACTGGCGACACCGCATAGCGAGTTGCAGTTGATTGGCATGGGTAACGTTAGCGCAGCCGTGATGCTGGCGGGTGCCATGCTGGGTTTTGCGCTGCCGGTGGCGGTGGCGATGGCCAAGAGCGAAGATGTGATGCAACTTGCCCAGTGGGGCGGCGTTGCGCTTATTGTGCAATTTGGCGCCTATCTTTGCCTGCGGCTGCTCAACCGCGGATTGCATGAAGCCATTGAGCAGGACCGATTGTCGGTCGCTTTGTGGGCCGCAACTCTTTCGTTGTGTGCGGGCATTATCAATGCCGGCGCGCAACTCGCGTAACTTAATCCCCTTAATGATGTGAGGCTGTAATGACCAATTTGACCGCAGTGTTTGACACCTCCCGTGGCGCGATTCAAATCAAACTAACGCCCGATCTCACCCCGATTACGGTTGCCAATTTCGTCAATTTGGCCAAACGGGGTTTTTACAACGGGCTTAATTTCCATCGCGTGATCAGCAATTTCATGATCCAAGGTGGCTGCCCGCAAGGTAGCGGCACCGGCGGACCGGGTTATCGTTTCGGCGACGAATTTGCCAGCACGCTGCGCCACAACAAAGCCGGCATCCTATCAATGGCCAATGCCGGCCCCGGCACCAACGGCAGTCAGTTTTTCATCACCCACGGACCAACCCCGCATTTGGACGGCAAACATAGCGTGTTCGGCGAAGTGGTTGATGGCCTCAACGTTGTTAACAGCGTGCGCCAGGGCGATATCATCAAGACGATTACCATCGAAGGCGATGTCGATGCGTTCCTGGCTGACCCGCGGGTCATTGCCAAAGTCGGCGAATGGAATCGCGTGCTTGACGCGCGTCGCTAATGAGCATTAAGAGCGATCACTGGATTCGACGCATGGCCCAACAGCACGCCATGATCGAACCATTTGAGGCCGGGCAGGTGCGCTTGGATAGCCAAGGCACTCGCCTGGTGTCATATGGCACGTCGAGTTACGGCTACGACGTGCGCTGCGCCGATGAATTCAAAATCTTCACCAATATCAATTCAACGATTGTGGACCCGAAGAATTTCGACGAGCGCAGTTTTGTCGACTTCAAAGGACCGGTCTGCATAATTCCGCCTAACTCTTTTTGTCTGGCGCGCACCATTGAGTACTTTCGCATTCCGCGCAGCGTACTGACGGTGTGTCTGGGCAAGAGTACCTATGCGCGCTGCGGCATCATCGTTAACGTGACGCCGTTGGAGCCGGAGTGGGAAGGGCATGTCACCCTGGAATTTTCCAATACCACGCCCTTGCCAGCCAAAATCTACGCAAACGAGGGTGTCGCACAGATGCTGTTTTTTGAGTCCGACGAAGTGTGCGCTACGTCCTACGCCGATCGCGCTGGCAAGTACCAAGGCCAGCAGGGCGTCACGCTGCCGAAGACTTGAGGGGCTCCTGAGCAAATGCAGCGGAGCAAGCTCCGCTCTACAAAAAGCCCGCGGATGATCCTAGAAACCTCAGTTGACCGCTTCCCATCACTCATAACGCGATGATTCTTTTCACTTTTCAGCACTTTGATCAGTTCACCTGTAGTGTGAGTCCGCTACGGGGCAGATTGCACGGTTCTGGGGGGTGAGAACCGGCGGCTGGCGCCGCATGCGGCGCGCCGGTTCGAACGCACGCACAGCTTGCGGTCCGGGACATGGCTGCGTTGCAACTCGTTGGAATGGAATAACTATTCCCCCGGTCTGGCGGCGCAGCCGCCAGTCGTTCAAGCCGGCGCGGCGCAAGCTTGCCGGCTTTCACCCTCATTGCGCTTATGCCCTGTTCCGGCCTGCAAGCACAGCTTGCATGCGTTCAAGCCGGCGCGCGGCATGCCGCGCAAGCTTGCCTGTTCCGGCCTGCAAGCAAAGCTTGCCTGTTCCGGCCTGCAAGCAAAGCTTGCATGCGTTCAAGCCGGCGCGCGGCATGCCGCGCAAGCCGCCGGCTTTCACCCCCCATAACCGCACACTCTACCCCGTCCAACTGAGGTTTCTAGGATGATGGGCTTTCGTAGAGCTCGCTCGGCTTGGCTTGCGGGATGTGAGCGGCGCTTACTCAAACGATGCTACTAAACCACCGATCCACCCGCGCATCGACTGCGTCGCGTTCGCAGGCATTAAGGTGCGCGAATTCGTTGGTACGGCTGCAATATCGATAGTCGCGCGCCCATTCGCGGTGCTGGCTTGCTAATGTGGTAATCGCATCAACGATGTATTGGGCCTCGCTATTCGTCATGGTTGGATGCAGCGAAAGGCGCACCCAGCCTGGCTTGTCGCTCAAGATACCCGCACTGATTTGATCGGTAATCGATTTAGAATGATCAATGCTGACCTGCAATAAATAATGACCATAGGTGCCAGCGCAAGAACAACCACCGCGCACCTGGATGCCATACCGATCATTCAAAAGCTTAACTGCTAAATTGTAGTGCAAGTCAGCGATATAAAAGGAAATACAGCCGATGCGTTCGGGTTGATTCGCGGCCAGGATACGCAATCCTGAAATCGCGTTCAATTGTGGCCAAACCAGACCTAATAACTCACGCTCACGCGAGATAATCTGCGCTACACCCATCGCGTCTTTGAGCTGAATCGCCAGCGCGGTGCGAATGGTTTGCAGGAATCCGGGTGTGCCGCCGTCTTCACGCGCCTCCACGTCATCGACATACTTATGTTGACCCCAAGGATTGGTCCAATCCACCGTGCCGCCGCCGGGATTGTCTGGAATACGGTTGCGGTATAAACGTTTGTTGAAAATCAATATGCCGCTGCTGCCGGGTCCGCCCAGAAACTTATGTGGTGAGAAATAAATGGCATCCAGATACGCTTCTGGTCGATCGGCCGGATGCATGTCGATATCGATATAAGGCGCAGACGCGGCGAAATCGACAAAGCACAAGCCACCGGCGCGATGCATGCGTTCAGCAATATCGTAATACGGGGTAATAATGCCGGTGACATTTGAGCAACTGGTCACGCTGGCCAATTTAATCGGTCGCGCGCGATACTCGTCGAGTAATCGATCCAGGCCTTGTAAATCGACCAAACCCTCAGGTGTGGCGGGGATGACCTGCACCTCGCAAATCGTTTCCAACCAAGAGGTTTGGTTGGAGTGATGTTCCATGTGGGTCACAAATACGATCGGACGATCATTGGCTGCTGGGCAGACGCGATCGAGATAGCTCTCGTGCACGCGCAGGCCCAAAATGCGTTGAAATTTATTGACCACCGCGGTCATGCCCGAGCCATAACTGAGCAGCGCGTCATCGCGGTTGGCGTGCACGTGTTTTCGAATCACCTCAAAGGCGCGCTGATACGCGCGCGTCATCGTGGTGCCCGTTTCACTGGTTTCGGTGTGCGTATTGCCGACAAATGGCGCTATCGCCGAGCGCAGTAAGTCTTCGATAGGCGCATACAAGCGCCCGCTGGCAATCCAATCGGCATAGACGATGCGCTGCCGCCCGTAGGGACTGTCAAAAGCTTGATCGAAGCCGATGGTGTCGCGCCGAAACGGCGCAAACCACGCTTCGAGCGACGTGGCTGAGACGGGCAAAGTGCGCACTGCGGACATAAAGTTCTCGACGTTGGCTGCGACGCGAATCATCCCAGAAAGCCTGCGCGACCGGGGCGTTTAGTGTTGTGGACCTCGATCACGGTGCCAAATTGATCCAAGTCGCCTTCACCTCAGTGTACTTTTCAAAGGCATGCAGGGACTTATCTCGTCCGTTGCCGGATTGTTTGTAGCCGCCGAAGGGTGCGGTCATATCGCCGCCGTCCCAGTAATTGACCCACACGCTACCGGCGCGCAAGCGACGCGCCAATCGGTGGGCGCGGGTGATGTCGCGCGTCCAAACGCCGGCGGCCAAACCATATTGGCTGTTATTGGCGATCTGCAAGCCTTCTTCTTCATTATCAAAGCCGATCACTGATAATACCGGCCCGAAGATTTCCTCGTTGGCGATGCTCATTTCCGGCCGCACCTGATCAAAAATGGTCGGTTCGATATAATATCCGCCTGTTTCAGGCAATACACGCGCACCACCGAGCCGCAAACGCGCGCCTTGTCGAGCACCTTGATCAATGAACCCAAGCACGCGATCCATTTGGATGTGATCGACCATTGCGCCCATCGGCGCATCCGGATCAAGCGGATGACGCGGCTGCATGGTTTTGCCGGCCTCGATCACCAGCGCGACGAATTCTTCCTGAATGCTGCGTTCGACCAATAAACGCGATGCAGCAGTGCATACCTCACCTTGGTTGTAAAAAATACCCGAAGCCGCCGCATAAGCCGCTTGTTTTAAGCTCGGCGCATCGGCAAACACCAAATTTGGGCTCTTGCCGCCGCATTCCATGTAAGCGCGTTTCATATTGGAGCGCGCCGCGCAAGCCATTAGATGTTTGCCCACGCCGGTTGATCCGGTAAATACCAAACCATCCACACCCATGTGTAAAGCCAGAGGTTCGCCGGCGGTTTTTCCCAAGCCGGGCAGCACATTAAAAACACCATCCGGAATGCCCGCTTCGCTGGCCAATCGCGCGATGCGCAACGCCGTCAACGGCGATTTTTCCGACGGCTTGAGAATCACCGAATTACCACAGGCCAGCGCGGGTGCGATTTTCCAGATCGCCATCAATAGCGGAAAATTCCACGGCACAATCGCAGCGATGACGCCCAGCGGCTCGCGCGTGATCAAACCCAGCTCGTCCGGGCCGGTCGGCGCCACCTCGCCATACACCTTGTCGATGGCCTCAGCAGTCCAACTCATGCAGCGAACGCTGGCCGGCACATCCACTTTGAGCGCGTCGCCGATCGGTTTGCCCATATCCAGCGTTTCCAACAGCGCCAGTTCTTCTTGGTGCGACTGCAAAAGCTCCGCAAATTTTTGCAACACGCGTTTACGGTGCGCCGGCGTAGAGGCCGACCAGTGCCCAGCCTCAAAACTGCGCCGCGCCGCCAACACCGCGCGCTCCACATCCTCACTGGCGCAAGCTGCCACGCTCGCCAACAGCCGACCGTCAATCGGTGAAATGCAGTCAAAGGTCTCGCCACTGGCCGCAGCTACGTATTTGCCATCGATAAAAGCTTGATGGGGAATCCGCAAGGCCGCAGCGCGTTCCGTCCATTCGATTTGGGTTCTGGCGTGCATGACGCAACTCCTCGGGTTGTGGTTCTGGTGCTGGGGTTGGATTGTGCACGGCTAGAACGTCGGCGGCGTACTCGCACTGACCAATTCCGCTTGCTCGCTGCCGACGTTGCGGAATCGATGGGGCAAACGGCTATCGAAATAATAGGCATCGCCAGGTCCGAGCACGCGAATGTCGTCGCCGACGGTTACTTCGACTTGGCCGCTGATGATCACGCCGCCTTCTTCGCCATCGTGCGCCAACATGCTATCGCCGGTGTCGCTGCCCGCTGGCATCAATTCGCGCAGGATGCACATCTGCCGATGCCGACGATGGTGTCGTCCGACCAGAAAATAATGGATGCCGTTGTTACCCAAATCTGGCAACTGCGCAGCCGCAAAAAATGGGCCGTCTTCGCCTTCACCTTCGTCTGGGGTAAAAAAATCCGCCAGCGTGATCGGGATGCCATCCAGCACTTTTTTCAGCGAACTGATCGAGGGACTGACTTTATTCTGTTCGATCAACGAGATCGTGCTGTTGGTCACACCGACACGTTTGGCCAACTCGCGCTGACTCAAGCCTTTGCCCTTGCGTACACCCTGCAGGCGCAGTCCGATGTCCATGTGCTGAAGATTCTCGACAAGCTAAAGGCGCTATTTGGCACGGGCCTGTGCCGCTGTTGCAGAATATTAGACAGCCAAGCAACTGAAGGCCAATTTTAAGCCGCCGATGCTGAGTTGCCCTTCATTCGTTGTAAAGTTTTTTCGACACTGATAGCGTCTAACCCATCGCCACAGGAGCATGAATATGGCCGCGAGCAGCGCAAGCGAAGGCAGCCCAGGCAGTTTTGCAGCGCATTACAGCGCAGCAGCGACCGCCCAGCCGGAGCAGATGGATGCCTTCTGGATGCCGTTCACGGCAAACCGGCAGTTCAAACATCGGCCGCGTTTGTTGGCCAGTGCCAAGGGGATGTATTACCGCTCAGTGGACGGTCGCGATATTCTCGATGGCACCGGCGGATTGTGGTGCTGCAATGCCGGACATGGTCGACAACGCATCATCGACGCGGTCAGCCAGCAGATCGCGACCATGGATTTTGCGCCGACCTTTCAAATGGCTCATCCGCTGCCCTTCAAAGTGGCAGAGCGGCTGGCCGCTATCGCGCCCGATTCGATCAACCATGTTTTTTTCACCAATTCCGGTTCGGAATCGGTCGACACTGCGTTGAAAATCGCCATTGCCTACCATCGGGCGCGTGGCGACGCCGCTCGCACACGTTTGATCGGCCGCGAAAAGGGTTATCACGGGGTGGGTTTTGGCGGCATTTCGGTCGGTGGTTTGCCCAATAACCGCAAGTTTTTTGGCGCGCTGCTGCCCGGTGTCGACCATTTGCGCCACACGCTGGATATCCCACGCAATGCCTTTAGTCGCGGCCTACCGGCACACGGTTTGGAATTGGTCGAGGATTTGGAACGATTGGTGTTGTTGCACGACGCCAGCACGATTGCCGCGGTGATCGTCGAGCCGATCGCTGGTTCTGCGGGCGTGATATTGCCGCCGGACGGATACCTAAAACGCCTACGCGAGATTTGCGACAAACACGGCATCTTGCTGATTTTTGACGAAGTCATTACCGGCTTCGGGCGCATCGGTAACGCGTTTGCGGCGCAACGTTTTGGCGTCACGCCGGATTTGATGACGGTCGCCAAAGGCCTGAGCAACGGCAGCATTCCGATGGGCGCAGTGTTGGCGTCAGACAAAGTCCACGACGCGTTCATGCATGGCCCCGAAGGCGTTATCGAGTTGTTCCACGGTTACACCTATTCCGGCCACCCAGTCGCTTGCGCCGCCGCATTGGCCACTCTCGACATCTATCAAGAAGAAAAACTATTTGACCGCGCAATCGAATTGGGCCAGTACTGGGAAGACGCGATCCACGCGCTCAAGGGGCTGCCAAATGTCATCGACATCCGCAATTTCGGTTTGATCGGCGCGATTGAGCTGTCCTCGCGCCCCGGCGCCGTCGGCGCGCGCGCCTATGAAGTGTTCACTCGCTGCTTCCACGACAAAGACGTGCTGATCCGCACCACCGGCGACGTCATCGCGCTTTCACCGCCCCTGATTATCGAAAAATCGCATATCGATCAGTTGTTTGAACGCATCGCCGAGGCGATGCGCGAAACGGCTTGAGCGGCAACGCCCAGCTCTGCCCCTAACAAATACTTATTTGAAGTTGACCGCGTCCATGACG
>Ga0163154_10001767_pt1 | contig 32976 bp, 20 predicted proteins | sample OliLakLV19MP9P1_FD_148649 | JGI IMG/M metagenome (GOLD analysis project Ga0163154, IMG submission 148649) | Freshwater microbial mat bacterial communities from Lake Vanda, McMurdo Dry Valleys, Antarctica - Oligotrophic Lake LV.19.MP9.P1 | ecosystem: Environmental > Aquatic > Freshwater > Lake >... | reverse complement strand
CCGCCTCACCCCCGCCCGTATCCTCCAACATGAACGCCATCAGCGTGCGAACGCTCTCCTGCGGAATGCCTCTCATCCTCGAGACCATGTCGGGGGTGCGTTCGACTTCGCTGAGTTGGCTTCTCCCGGCGGGATGCATCACCGATCCCGATGAGCGAGAGGGTGTCACGCCCCTGCTTGAAGAGTTGCTGCTACGCGGCTCAGGCGCGCGCGATTCGCGCCAAGAGGCGGACCTCTTCGACAGTCTGGGCGTTCTTCGCGATGTGGAGGCGGGAACATACACGATGCGCCTGGCTTTGACCTGTGTGGGTGATCGAATCATGGATGTGCTCGGGCCGATCGTTGATATGGCGCTGCGCCCTCGCCTGGAGGGCGAAGCCCTCGAACCGTGCAGGGAACTGTGCCTGCAGAGCATCGAGTCGCTCAAGGATGATCCGCAGCAGCGAGCCAGCCTGCTGGCGCGGGCGAGGCATCATCCCAGGCCCATCAACCGATCCGGGATGGGCACTATGCAAGGACTTGAGGCGACGACCCGTCACGATCTGGTCATGCACTGGGACCGCTTCGCACGCCCGGCCCAATCGATCTTTGCGGTGGCGGGGGCGATCAACCCGGATGTGATCGCGGCGCGACTCGAATCACTGCTCACAGGGTGGCGTGGCTCGGCGCCCGAGGTGCTCGAAGGGGCGGATGCATCGCGGGGATATGCCCACGAGCAGGACGATGGCGGCAGCCAGGTGCAGATCATCGTCGCGTACGACGCCCCGGCGGAATCAAGCCCAAACAGCATACTCGAAAAACTGGCGGTCGGTGTGCTGTCGGGTGGTATGTCGGGGCGGCTATTCAGCGAGGTTCGCGAGAAGCGCGGGCTGTGCTATGCGGTCGCGGCCGGATATCGCGGCGACAAGACATTTGGCGGTGTCAGCGCATATGTCGGCACCACGCCCGAGCGGGCACAAGAATCATTGGATGTGCTGCGGGGTGAGTTGGAGCGCATCACGACCGAGTCTGGCAAGGTGACGGTTGACGAGTTTCATCGGTCCAAGGTGGGGCTCAAGAGTTCGCTGGTCTTCAGTGGCGAATCTACCTCGGCGCGGGCGGGTACCCTGGCGGCAGACATGCGCAGATTGGGTAAGCCGCGCTCGCTCGAAGAGGCGGCAGCGGAAGTGGAGCGGGTCTCGCTGGACCAACTCAACGCGTATCTGGCAAAGCGGGAACTGGGTCGAATGACGATCCAGACGCTGGGGCCAGCGGCGTTGAAGGTGTGAGCGAGTCCGGGCACTTTCAAGTCAGGGCAATGCGTGGACTTGCTTCCAGCGCAGGCTGTCCTTAAGGCCGTGCAGCATGTGCGGGTTGCGGGGTTGCTTCGATGATTGCGCCGTCCTGGCTCATTATCAGGTAATCCTGCATCGCCGCGACACCCCAGTCCTGCTTGCGCATCGCTTGGATAGCCTTGGCAGCGGCGACGGCGGCGGTCGCGGTGCTGATCATGGGAATATTGAGGCGCACGGCGGTGCTGCGGATGCGTCCCTCGTCGGTCTTCCAGCCTGTGCGGGTTGGCGTGTTGATAATCAGTGCGATCTGGTTGTTGTGCATCAGGTCCAACACGTTGGGACGTGCGCCAGCAGCGATTTTCTGGAGGACATAAACCTTCAGACCCTGAGCGGCGAGGGCACCAGCTGTGCCATCGGTCGCGTAAATCTCGAAGCCCTCGCGGATGAGCGTGCGAATCGGCTCAACGATCATGGGACGATCTTGCTCTCGCACAGAGACGAAGACGCCACCACCCTTGCCGCCGTTGGTTGGATCGGTCGGCAGTTTGATTCCTGCCGCCATCTGGCTCTTGGCAAAGGCGATGGGTAGGCTCTGGTCGATGCCCATGACCTCGCCTGTGCTACGCATCTCGGGCCCAAGTACAACATCGACGCCTGGGAACTTGCTGAACGGGAAGACCGATTCCTTGACTGCATAGTAGCGAGGCGTGCTGTGCCACATGCTGCGATGGTTTTTGGGCAGCAGTTCGCTGAGCGGTTTGCCCATCATCACCTTAGCGGCGATCGCTGGCCAGGGTGTGTGCGTGGTCTTGCCGACAAAGGGCACGGTGCGTGAGGCGCGGGGGTTGACTTCGAGGACGAAGATTTCATCGTCCTTGATGGCAAGTTGCAGATTCATCAGGCCATTGACGCGAAGTTCCTTGGCCATGTTTCTGGCAAGTTCCTCGATGCGGGTGAGAATGCTTGGAGAGAGTGATGCCGGTGGCAGCGTGCAGGCAGAGTCGCCGCTATGGATGCCAGCCTGCTCGATTTGTTCCATGATGCCTGCGACGATCGCCATAGGCGTGCCATGCTGGCGGGCATCGAGTATCGAGGGTGATTGGTTGCCCGACGGAACGTCGGGCCTGCTGGAGTAATCCGCCACGACATCGACATCGACCTCGATTGCGCCGGCGAGGAACTTGTCGATGAGAACCGGCGCGTTGTCGGCACCGGCTTGTTTGAGGGCGGTGCCGATGAAACTCCGCAGCGCGGCTTCATCCTGGCAGATTTCCATGCCGCGACCGCCCAGGACGTAACTGGGACGGATGAGCACGGGATATCCGATGCGCTTGGCTTCAGTGAGGGCTTCGTCGAGGTTGCGAGCACTGCCCGCGGCGGGTCTCTTCAGATTGAGCGTGTCGAGTACTTGGTCAAAACGCTTGCGGTCCTCTGCACGATCGATGGAGTCGACGGAGGTACCGATGATCGGTGCGCCGGCTTGCTGCAGGCCATGGGCGAGGTTGAGGGGAGTCTGGCCGCCAAACTGGACAATGATGCCGTGGACGAGGGTTGGTACTTGATTAGGTACCCCTTTGGGTACCCCCTCGCTCCGCGAGGGGAGAGATGGATGGGACGGATTGGGGAGTCGCCCCTCGCGGAGCGAGGGGGTACCCAAAGAGGTACCCGAAAGCCGCTCGACGACGTTGAGCGTGTCTTCCAGCGTGAGCGGCTCAAAGAAGAGCAGGTCACTGGTGTCGTAGTCTGTGCTGACCGTCTCGGGGTTCGAGTTGATCATCACGCTTTCAAAGCCAAGTTCCTTCGCGGCGAACGCGGCGTGACAGCAGCAGTAGTCAAACTCGATGCCCTGACCGATTCGATTGGGGCCACCGCCGATGATGATGACTTTCTGCTTGTTGGTGATCCGGACTTCGTCTTCCGGAGCACCCAGGGCATTGCCAGTACCTGGCGCCACGTGCCTCGCCCCGGTTTCATAGGTCGAGTAATAGTACGGTGTAATGGCCGTGAACTCCGCCGCGCAGGTGTCGACGAGTTTGTAGACCGGCTCGATGCCCTGGGCCTTGCGGTGCTGGCGGACCTTGAGAATGCTGTCGGTCGACAGGTTGCCTTCGTACAAGTGGGCAAGTTGGGCATCGCTATACCCCAACTGCTTGGCCTGCATGAGCACGTCTGTGGGAAGGTCTTCAAGGCGCTTGTAGTCGCAGAGCACGTCTTCAAACTCGACGAGTTGCTGGATCTGGTCGAGGAACCACGGGTCGATGTTTGTCAGGGCGTTGATCTTCTCGATGCTCCAGCCCATTTTCATGGCGTAGCGGACGTAATAGAGCCGGCCCTGACTGGGCACGGCGAGTTTGCGCGACAGTTTTTCGTGGGGAATGGGCCACTCGATGGGTTGCCCGTCGGCGGTCCGCAGGCCAGTCTCGCTGGGTTGCAACTGGGTAGCCCCTCGCTCCGCGAGGGGTGAAGCGATGGAAGGAGCGGGATGGGTGGTTCGCCCCTCGCGGAGCGAGGGGGTACCCATCACGTCGAGAACGAGTTGATCGTGCTCGACCGCCCGCATGGCACTGAGCCAGCGATCGTTGCGATCCAGCCCGAGGCCGAAGCGTTTGACTTCCATCGAGCGGATGACTTTCTGCAGGGCTTCCTTGAATGTCCTGCCGATCGCCATCGCCTCACCCACGCTCTTCATCTGCGTCGTCAACGTTTCATCGGCCTCGGGAAACTTCTCGAAAGTCCAGCGGGGCATCTTCACGACGATGTAATCGATCGCGGGCTCGAAACAGGCGCTGGTGGTTCCGGTGATGTCGTTCTTGAGTTCGTCGAGGGTGTATCCAATGGCAAGTTTGGCCGCGATCTTGGCGATGGGAAAGCCCGTGGCCTTGCTGGCGAGCGCGCTACTGCGCGAGACGCGGGGATTCATCTCGACCACCACCATCTCGAACTTGCCATCCTTGGGCCTTGGGTTCACGGCGAACTGCACGTTGCTGCCACCCGTCTCGACGCCCACGGCCCGCATGATCGCGAGCGATGCGTCACGCATGCACTGGTATTCCTTGTCCGTCAGTGTCAGGATCGGCGCGACGGTGATGCTGTCGCCCGTGTGGACGCCCATGGGATCGATGTTCTCGATGCCGCAGACGATGATGCAGTTGTCCTTCTTGTCGCGGACGACTTCGAGTTCGAATTCCTTCCAGCCGATCACGGATTGGTCGATCTGGACCTGGGTGATCATGCTGGCGGCGAGCCCGCGCGTGACAATGTCCTTGAACTCTTCGAGGTTGTAGGCGATGCCGCCGCCACTACCGCCCAGCGTGAAGGCGGGGCGGATGATCGCTGGCAGGCCAATCTCCTTGAGGAAATCCTCCGCGTCTGGGAGTGCGTTGACGATCTTGGCCTTGGGCAGTTTGAGGCCGATCTTTTCGCAGATGTCCTTGAATATCTGGCGGTCTTCGGCGCGATGGATGATCTCGCGATTGGCACCGATCATCTCGATGCCATACTCCGTGAGTGTGCCGTTGTCCCACATCGCGCAAGCGCAGTTGAGGGCCGTCTGACCGCCCAGCGTTGGCAGGATCGCATCGATGCGCGGGCCTCGATGCTGCTCGAGCGCGATGATCTTGCGGACGGACTCGGGCGTGATGGGCTCGATGTACGTCCGATCGCTGAACTGCGGATCGGTCATGATGGTCGCTGGGTTGCTGTTGACCAGCACGATGCGATACCCCTCGGCCTTGAGCGCCTTGCAGGCCTGCGTGCCCGAATAGTCAAACTCGCAGCCTTGGCCAATCACGATCGGGCCTGAACCCAGGATGAGGATGGTCTTGATGTCGGTGCGCTTGGGCATGTGATGTGCAGGGGAAAAGTTAGGCGAAAGAGCGATAATCCCTGGCGTGGGTATCGAGGTTTGAGCGTTGGTTCTCAACGCAGACTCGTCGTGATCGACGCCCTGCATCAGAGCCACTGTGCGCAAACTGGACCACGATAGCAGGCTGCGGGGAAAAGTCTACGGGCGATGCCGATTCCATGCCAGCATTGAGGGGAGTTGGTCGCGGAATACGATACGCCATGGGCCAGAGCGCATCCGGTTGGGACGACTTCACGCCTGAGCAGCGCGAGCAGATCGAACGCGACCTGCGTGCTCGCGGCATTAACCTTGGGACCGCCAAGGGCGTCCGACGCGAAGCCGCACCACTGCCCGAATCGGAAACCGAGTTGATCGACCTCGCTTCTGACAGCGGGCCAAGGACAAGATCTTGCGCCGCACGATCGAGATCAATATGAATGGCCAGAAGAAGAGCTACTCAAGCATCGACGATGTCCCGCCCGAGGTTCGCACGATCTTTGATTCGATCAAGCAGGTTGCCGATCAAGAAGGCCGGGCTAGCCAATCTGCTGGCTGTCATCAAGGCAAACTTGTTATCAACAGCATCGAAACCATACATCAGGCGAGCGGCAATGACTTTCCCACCGACGAGATCCTGACGCTGTTGCGAGAGGGCAAGAAGATTGATGCCGTCAAACTGCTGCGCGACCGTACCGGCAAGGGTCTGGCGGAGGCGAAGGCCGCCGTGGATGCTATCGACGCAATGATCGGCAACAAAAGGCAGGGCAGTGGATGCGCCGGATTGATCGTGTTGAGTGCTGGTGCTGGGGTTGCGTTGCTGGCGATGCTGTAGCGGGATCCACCGACGCATTGACGTTCAATCGTTGTGCAGTTCACTCAAGTCGCTCATGCAAACAACCCCATCTGCCCCGGTGCGTCGCGTCGTTCGGGCCTACGGAACTGGCTTCGATCCAGGTCCGGAAGACGTCCTTCCAGTTTGTACTTGCGTCGGAACAGGTGAAACGTCGAGCGAATCTGCTCAGCGATCGGCCCTGTGCCGCGCCCGCGTTCAAAGTAGTTGCTCTGGTAGAGTTCGCCCTCGCGGGTCTGGCGGATCAGCGATTCGATCTTCGCCGCCCGATCCGGAAGGTGACGTTGCAGCCATTCCAGAAAGATCGCCTTAATCTGGTGCGGCAATCGCAGCAGCACATATCCGGCTCCCAGCGCACCCGCCCGCGAGGCTTCGCGGAGCAGGCTGGGCATCTCGTGATCGTTCAGCCCGGGAATGATGGGAGCGGTCATCACCATCACCGGCACGCCAGCGCGCGACAGCGTGCGAATCACATCGACCCGCGAGCGGGGCGAAGCGGCCCGCGGCTCCATCGCCGCTGCAAGTTTGTGGTCCAGCGTGGTGAGGCTCACTGCAACATGCACGAGATTGCGGCGCGAGAGTTCTCGCAGCAGGTCGATATCTCGCAGGATCAACTTGCTCTTAGTGATGAGCGTGACGGACTGGCCCATTTCAATCATGACTTCCAGGCAGCGACGTGTGAGGCGGAGGTCAGCCTCCACGGGCTGATAGACATCTGTCACACCAGCCATCATGATGGGGTCGCCCTCCCACGATCGCGCTGACAACTCTTTGCGCAGCAGCGCCGGTGCATCCATCTTGGCGAAGATTTTGGTTTCAAAGTCAAGCCCGCTCGACAGGCCCAGATATTCATGGTCCGGACGTGCGTAACAATAAATGCACCCGTGTTCGCAGCCGCGATAAGGATTGAGCGTCCAGCCAAAGGGCAGGTCGGGCGAATCAACTTTGTTCAGCACCGATCGCGAGGAATCCTCGAAAATGTGGGTTGCGATCTGGCAGGCCGGTCCATTGGGAGTGTTGACCTCCAGATTCCCTTCGCCATCCTCACCCCGCGCGATCGCGTCGAGGTACGACTCCTCAGCAACGACGCCGAGCGACTCGAATCGATTCATAGGATTGATCGCCGCACCCCGACCACGCAGCACACCCAGCAACGCCGCATCTGGCAAGCCCGACACATCCTGCGCGGTAATACTTTGCCCGGATTGGACTTGGGTCAGACTGAGCGTGCGAGGATGGAGAGGAAGTGATGGCATGCCAAACGAATACAGTACACGATGACGGCGTGTTCGTCAAGTATTTGTTTGGTATAATTTCCTGTTTTTGTTTGGGTGTGTCAGGTTGACGAGTTCACTCTACCGTAACTCTGGTAGGTAAAATCAACTGAGCCATTAGTGTAGAGGTCGATCAGGCCATAGCCAGGATCAGACCTCGGAGCTGGCTTGGCAAACCCCTCTGCAGTATCCGCGCCCCGCGCTTGCCTTGCCTTGTCCTGCGAACGCCACCAGGCACCACTGACGGCACCGGAGTTGATATGGGTGATACCCGCGTACTCAACGCGTTCGGTCATATGAATGTGGCCGGTCAGGACGAGACGCGCATTGGGGTATCGCTCCAGCAGGTTGTGTACCCGGCGCGCGTCCATCAGCATTGATCCTCCGCCAAGTTTGACCCCTTCCTCACGCGAGAGGCTTGCGTCAACTAGCAGCGCCGAGACGTGGATGATGGGAATGTGCGTGACGATCACGACCGTCTGGGTGCGCGGCGTCGCAGCCAGTTCGCCTTTGAGCCATTCAAACTGCTGATCGTCCAAGCCACCCACATACCCGTCGTCGCCGTCGGTTTGCACGCTGTCGAGGGCGATCAGTTTCACGCCGCGATGCGTCTGGGCGTAGTACCAGCCCGGCAGGCCCAGCATATCGATCGCGTATCGCTTGCCCCAACCCGGCTCGTTGCCGCTGGTGCTGCTCTTGGCCTTGTGCCATCCCCAGATATCGTGGTTGCCTAGGCAATGCATGACCGGTATGGACTTGTGCGCGGCGAAAGCGCCATTGAGGAGTTTCCACTGCTCGTCGGCGCGGGCCTTGGTGGTCTCGAAACTGTCCATGATGAGATCACCACCCGTGACGATCACGTCGGGGCGATCCGCAAGGGCATGAACGTGCGTCAAGCACTGGTTGATTCCTTCTTCGGCGGTGCGCTCGGGCTGGACATGGCTATCGGTGAGGTGCGCGATGCGGAGAAGGCGACCGGAACGAGGAGCCGAGCCGCCAGCTCTTTGTGAAGCGGCACAGGCACCAAGTCCGAGTGCGCCGATGCCCATAGCGCCCAAGCCCATCGCACTGATGAGCGAACGACGGGAGACCGGCGGGTTGGGAGCAGACGTGAGTTCAGGCGGGGTAGGGGGCAGGGAGGTGGGCGAGAGGGTGGTCATGGGCACAGGATGCCACAGATTGCCTGGCCTGTCAAGTCGCTCGCGAAGTCTTCATACGCTTGGGCATGCGATTTTTTACCTCTGCTGCGCTGCTCCTGATCGCGTGCCACTCCTCCAGCCAGGCCCATGCTCAAGGCGTGGGTGTGCCGCCGCCCGCAGAGCAGCCCGTTCCACCACCGGCTGTCCAGTCGATGCCAACAACAATACCGGCGACAACGCGACCGGCCAGCACTGCCCAGCCTACGGGACGGGCTGGCTATGTGCCTAGCGCGGTCGAAGTGATGCGGCGCGAGGCGGGAAAGATTCAGCAGATGGTCGAGGGCGAGGACATGAAGCGCCTCATAATGGCAACGACCTGGCTGCCCCATCCCGAACCGATGACGCTTTATGAGCGCCCTCAGCCGACACGCAACTACTTGACACCGGAAGAGTTCGAGGCCCTGCCCGAGTCCGAACGCGCGATGTACAGCGAGCAGGTGTATGACGGGTACTACTTTTATACAACGCGATATGGCTCGCCCCTCGCATACTTGCGACCCCTGCAAATCTTGCACGATCAGTTCGCGAGCACCGCAGAACCAAACGTACCCAACATGTTTCGCGGCAAGCGGATCGTGGACTTTGGATTTGGCACCTATGGACACTTGCGGCTTCTGGCCAGCATTGGATGCAGCGTGACCGGCATCGAAGTGGATCCGCTGCTGCAGAAGTTGTACGACCGCCCCGAGTTTGTGGGCGATGTGCCGCCCAGCGGGATGGACGAACGCAAGTCCGGACCCGGCATGCTCTCGCTCGCGTTTGGATCATGGCCAGGCGACAACATCATGCGAGGAAAGGTTGGCGACGGGTACGACGTGTTCATGAGCAAGAACACACTCAAGCGCGGATACATTGTTCCGCCAACGGATCGGGAGTATGACCCCAAGCGGATGATCCAACTGGGCGTGGAGCCAGAGGTATTCGTGCGCGAAGTGGCGCGGGTGCTCAAGCCGGGTGGGCTCTTCCTGATGTACAACATCTGTCCCAAGCAATCACCCATCGGCGAGGCGTACAAGCCTTGGGCCGATGGTCGAAGCCCGTTCGAGCGCGAGATGCTGGAGGGTGCTGGTTTTGAGGTGCTAGCGTTTGATTCGGATGACGCGACGAAGATGCGAGAACTCGCAAAGGGATTGGGCTGGGATTCTGGGAACGAACCGATGGACCTAGAGAACGACTTCTTCGTGCTGTACACGCTGACACGCAAACGCTGAGAGTGCGGTTTGCTTTCGAGGTCATGGATGACATCTGCGCCGGGCGACCTTTTTCGGTGATAGTCTGGCATGAAATGAAACCGACCGCTCATGGCGAGCGGTCGGTGGCATGAATATTGATGCTGGGTTTACTGGCCGCAAAGCGTGCACGGTCCTTCGGCAAAGACTGTCAAGAAACTGTTGATATCGCAGGGGTCAAAGAGGCTGGCATCGTTGTTGAAGTCGATGTCGTTGCAGATTGCGTTGGCCGGGATGCAGGGGCCTTCGCTAAAGACGCTCAGGAATGCTTCTATGTCCTGAGGATCAAAGAAGCTGGTGTCGTTGTTGAAGTCGATCGAGCCACATTCGGTGCCCGTGATGGTCAGCAGTGCGGTCGAGGAGGTGTACGAGACACTGACGGTGACGGCGGCGGGACCAACCACGACGACGTTGCTGAATGTGCCGACGCGCTGGTTGCTGTTGCTGCGGGCGATCTCATAGACATCGCCGATCTTGGGCAGGAAGGGGGGCGTGATCACGACGCGGAGCGTGCCCGCGAGGTTCATCTGATTGGTGCTGACGATGCGGTCAGAGGGGCTTGCTGGACGGCCAAAGAGCGAGACTTCATAGGTGCCGCCCGCGACTTGGGTGTAGGTGTTGGCAAAGGAGAGCGTGCCGTTGAGGCTGGGCGAGTCGCCCGGGGCGACGGTGCCCCCACTGTTGGTAAAGACTTGATTGACTACGCCGCGTCCTTCGAGGCGACCGCCCAGCATGTTCCAGGTTGCGCCGCTCAACGCGCCGCCGCTGCGAACCAGCACTCGCCCGGTACTGGCTGATTGTGTGATTCCACCCGTGGCGATGTACGTGCCAGATTGGATGTCAATCAGCCCGGCGTTGGTCGTGTTGACATTGATGTTGAACGCGCCGCCCGCGGTCTTGTTCACCACGCCGCCAGCCTGATTGTCGATGCGGTTGGTGCCACTGTTGTCGGTCCAATTGGTGCTACCAGGCAGATTGAGCGAGCCGTTGTTGGTAAAGATCATGCTGTTGAGGGTACGGTTCCAACCTGAGCCGTCTTCGGTCCACGACGCGCCCGCGCTGTTGGTGATTGGGCCGCCAAGAGTCTTGTCTCCAGCCGTGACGTTTGCTATGTTGTTGTTACGCAGCAGCCCCGCGCCGGCCTTGTTGCCGTTGAGCGTGAACCCGATGCCAGTGACGTTGAGTTGTGCCCCACCCACGCCGGTCGTCAATATGCCGGTGCTCTGGAACGCACCGCCCATGTTGGTCCCGTTGATCGGGCCTGTGATGGTGGAACTGTTGATCTGAAAGTTGCCACTGGTGCCGATGTTCACCGTGCCCGTGCCGGAATACACGGTGCTTGTCATGAGGAACGTTCCGCCACTCGCAGCGATCGCGATGACACCGTTATTTGTCACACTCGCGAGGTTGTTGGCATGGAACTGCCCGCCCGCGGTCTTGTTGATCGTGCCTGTGTTGAGCACGCTGTTAGTACCGGAGTTGTCGATCCAATTGGTGCTGCCAGGCAGATTGAGCGTGCCCTGGTTCAGGAAGTTGTGGGAGTTGAGCGATCGGCTCCACCCAGCCGCATCCTCCGTCCATATCGCGCCAACGCTATTGGTGATGTCGTTGGCGAGCGTTTTGTCGCCTGCCGTGACGTTTGCGATGTTGTTGTTACGCAGCAGCCCCGCGCCCGCCTTGTTGCCATTGAGCGTGAACCCGCTGCCAGTCACGTTGAGTTGCGCACCGCTCGCGCCGACCGTCAACGCGCCAGTACTCTGGAACGTACCGCCTGAGTTGGTCCCGTTGATCGGGCCTGTGATGGTGGAACTGTGGAGTTGCATGCCTCCGGCCGCGCCGATGGTGACTGTACCTGTGCCTGTGTATGTGGAACCAGACACTTGGAAGTTGCCCCCGTTCGGTGCGACAGCGATCACGCCGTTGTTGGTAAAGGTGGCGATGCTGGTGCTCAGGTACTGCCCGCCCCCAGTCTTGTTCATGGTGCCTGTGTTGAGCACGCTATTTATGCCGGAGTTGTTGGTCCAATTGACACTTCCCGGGAAGTTCATCGTCCCAACGTTCGAGACTGCGCACGTATTGAAAAACCGTGACCAGCCACTGCTATCTTCAGTCACAACACCGGTCGCGGCGTTTGTCCAGGGTCCGGTCCATGTGAGATCCCCAGCAGCAAAGGCGAGCAGGCCCGTGTTTGTCAACAAACCGCCCGTCGTGTTCATGCTGCCAGCACCGATAATCGACGCGCCACCGCTCGTATTGATAGTTGTTGGCCCGCTTGTCGTCGAGTTTGTGAACGTTGCCCCTCCGCTCGCGCTCAGCGTGATGGGGAATAAACCCGAAATCGTGTTGCCGTTCCAGAAGATCGATGAACCTGGTCCCGTCACGATGTAGTTCGCCCCGCCCGTACTGGCGAAGGAACTGGCATTGAACTGCAGCGTCCCCCCGTTCGCAAGCACCCGCATCGTGCCCGTGTTGGTGCGGGGGATGCTGTTCATAGCCATCGTGCCGCCACTGGACTTGGTGACTGTGCCGGAATTGGAAAAAGCGTTCACCCCGCTGTTGTTCGTCCAGTTGACACCGCCCGGGAAGTTGAGCTGACCCGCATTCGTGAACGAGTGCGAATTGAAAAACCGGCTCCAGCCAGCGCCGTCCTCCGTCCACGTCGCCCCGATGCTGTTGGTGAAAGGCCCGCCTCGGATCTGATCGCCCGCCGCAGTGTTGATGCGCCCGTTGTTAGTCAGGGGGTTCGCGGGACTCGCCGTCATACTTCCAAAGAGCAACGCGGCCGAGCCAGTAGCATTCAGGGTCACCGGCGCACCGAGCGTGGTGTTGTTGAAGGTGATCAGGTTGTCCGCTCCGAGCGTCATCGGGAACGAGCCGCGAATGGTGCATGACCCGAAGTTGATGCTGCCGCTTGCCGACGCAGCGTATGTCGCGGTCGCATTGCTCGTGAACGTCAGGCTATTGAAGTTCATCGCTCCGCCCGCGTTGCTCACCACCGCGCCACTGTTGGTAAACGCAATCGAGTTGAACGCGCCGGTGGAACCACCATTTTTGATGATGGTCGCGCCAGTGGCGTTGGTCATGCTGTTTATGCCAGAATTGTTACTGAGCGATACATTGCCAGGGAATTGCATCGTCCCGCTATTGGTGAACGTGACTGAGTTCCAGAATCGCAACCAGCCCGCCCCATCCTCTGCCCAGGTTCCGGCGTTGTTGATCGTGCCGCCCCATGTCTGGTTGCCTGCCAGAGTCTGCACTGTGCCGTTGTTGGTGAGGCCGTTCGTTGTCGAAATATTCGCCTGATAGTTGACCACGGCGCCCGCGTTGATCGTCACCGAGCGCACGCCGGTCGCGTCGATCGTGCCGTTCACAGGAAAGATCACATCATCGGCCGCCGCCGGGAACAAGGGCGTCGCATTGCACGCCTGGAAGCCCCAGTTGTTCCGGTTCAGCGTGTTTCCAGCCCCGCAGCCATTGAACGTGCCGCACACGTTGCTCCACGTCAGCGTGGGGCATGTGGGCGTGAACGTAAAAATCGCGGCGTGGCTGATTGCCCCGCCCGCCAACATGGCCAACAGACCCGCCGAAGTTTGAATCCGATTCGCCGACCGTGCATTGTTCTTCATTCGTGATGCTCCTTTGTGGTTCAAGAGGAACTAGCACGAGCGAGGGAGTAGGCTGACAGTATTTGGTGAGAAATCTAGCAAAGCGTTATGAGACGATTCGTCGGGATCACGTTTCCCTCAAACTGTGAGTACAAACCAGGCGATCCACACCACCGGCAAGGTGATGCTGATACCAAGACAGATGTTGCAGATCCGGTTGCGCCTGGGATTGGTGGTGAACCACTTGCGGCCGCGCGTCGACGTGAACCAGTACGCGCAGGGGATGAGCAGCATAGCGGCAACGGCCGGATACACAACTAACATCAGAATCTCTACCTCAAGCCAGCGCCCTTGACGGAAGAGGATGGCAAAGATTTTGCCCCAATAGATGAACATGAGGATCGCAATCCAAAGTGACAGGATGCCACCAACGATCCACAATGGGATGATGGTCAGCAGCCATTGCCAAAAGGCGGGCTTCTTAAGTGTGAGGCTGAGCGCAAGCGACTGGCGACATTCCGGGCAAGACTCGCTCACAAGCCCGCGCAGGTTGTAGCCACAGCTTGGGCACGCAATGTCGCGCTCTGTGAGGTAGGAATTGAGAAGGTCGCCATCGCTCATGCGAAGACTGCTTTGCGTCTGGGCACAGGCGAGGACGCCTGTGCCACCTTCCCTGTGAAACTTGCGGGCTATGAAAACAGCCGCTGCTGGTCCTTCACGTCCCGCACCTTACCGTCCAGCAGTTCGAGCTGCTTCTTGAGTTCGTCAACGCTCTTGAACTTGTAGTACTCGCTGGCAAAGCGGATCCACGCGACTTCATCGATATCGCGCAGCCGCCCCATCAGTTTCTCGCCGATCACCTGGCTTTCGACCTCGCGGTCAAACTGCTTGTGCAGTTCTTCCTCGATCTCGTCGGCGATCTTCTGCTTGATATCCTCGGGAATCTTCCGCTTGCCAGAGGCCGACGACACGCCCCGGACGATGTTCTCGCGATCAAAGGGCACCCGCCGCCCATCGCGTTTGATGACCATGAGTTTGGCCGTCTGCTCCACGCGCTCATAGGTCGTGAAGCGCCTGGTGCAAGCCAGGCACTCGCGCCGCCGGCGAGTGACCTTCCCGCCATCGCTGGTACGGGAGTCGATCACTTTGTCGTTATCGGCGTTGCAGTAGGGGCAGAGCACGGGCGGAGAGTACGACCCGAGGACTGCTGGCATGCTCGGGCGGAGCACGCACGCTTACGGACGGATGCCGCCACCGAACTTGATAATGTCGGCGATGAACGCTTCCTGTTCCTCGGGAGTGAGCGGCATGACACTCTCGGCGCGCCAATCGCCTGCAAAAACGCCATTCCGGCGAAAGGCCGGTGCCTCCTCGGCGCTCAGGCCATTTTTGACATTCTGCTCCCAACGCGGATTGTGCCAGTTGTCAGCGTCCATCACGACGGGAATACGGTTGTTACGAATCTCAATTGCCTTGCTGACGCCGCCCTGACGATCCTTGAGAAAGATCAATTCGCCAACCGTCATGGCCTCGCCCGGCGGGTAGTTATAACTGGTACCGAACTGCTGCCACTGCGGACGGAAGCCGGATTCTGTGTCGAAGGAGCGACTATCAGAGGGACAGCGCCAGGGATCGCCCACAATCCAGTCCGAATCCGGATCGTTCGCGTCGCTTCGTTGTGGCTTGCTGGTCTCGACGTACTTCACCATGATGTCCAACAGCGAAGGATCGTTGTCGTTGCTGCCAGTGTTCAGAGGTCGTACCAACGGCAGCAGTTTGCCCTTGTTTTCCGTATCCATGTACATCTGCATGCCCAGGCCAATGCTCTTGAGGTTTGCCAGGCACTTCACGTTGCGAGAAGCATCGCGGGCTCGCCCCAGCCCAGGGACGAGCAAACCCACCAGCACGGCGATGATCGAAATCACAACCAGCAGTTCAATGAGCGTGAAGGCACCGGGATGGCGATGAGGGCGATGCATGGGCACAAGCAATACGAACGAACGACGTAGTTGTTTCGTCCCCTGGCAGGGTACGGATGCCAAACCTGACACATCAACCCAGAACGAGGTTGACCATCTTCCCGGGCACGATAATTGCCTTCTTGATTTCCTTACCCGCAATCAGTTCCTGGACCTTTGCATCAGCCATCGCCGCCGCCTCGAGGGCTTTAGCATCTTTCGCGATTGCCATTGGGACGGTTATCCGAGTACGCACTTTGCCCATGACGGAAATGGGAATCTCTATCTCGTCGTCAACAAGCATCGCGGCATCGAACAAAGGCCAGGGCTGGACTGCAATGCTACCCGAACGCGTCCCAGCACCATGTCCGAGTTTCTGCCACAATTCCTCGGCAAGGTGCGGTGCGAACGGGGCAAGGACGAGAGCAAAGCGTTCCATCTGCGCCCGAGTGATGACGCCTCTGGCATCACTCCCTTCTCGCAGCGACGGACTGCCCACAAACTCCATCATTGCCGCGATGGCGGTGTTGAAGGAAAGACGCTCGATGTCATCGCCCACCTTTTTTGTGAGACGATGCAGCAATTTTTCGATCGTGGCGCTTGTGGCGGCCCGCCCCTCCGCAGCAACCGAACCAAGCTCTGCCAGCCGCAACTGCCCGGTTGCTTCATCAACGCATGCTCGCCACGCCCGCTGCAAGAACCGGAAGCACCCGATGATGTCGCGCGGATTCCAAGGCTTGCTCGCTTCAAGCGGGCCCATGTACATCTCATACAGGCGACAGGTGTCGGCCCCGAACTCGTTGATCACGTCATCGGGGTTGATCACGTTCTTGTACCGCTTGCTCATCTTGGTGATGATGGGCGTGACTGTTTGTCCCGTCGCGATCTCGACATACCCAAGTTCGGGCTGCCCCTCCGCAACTTCCTTCACCTCGTCAACGGGCACTATGCTCTTATCTGCCCGCTGATATGCGAAACTGGTGATCAGGCCCTGATGGAAAAGTTTGCGGAATGGCTCCTTGCACGACACATGGCCCAGATCAAACAGCACGTTCTGCCAGAAGCGCGAGTACAGCAAGTGTCCCACGGCGTGCTCGCTGCCGCCAAGGTACAGGTCGATGCCCTGGGGAACTTCGTTGGGTACAGATATGGGTACCCCCTCGCTCCGCGAGGGGAAAGATTCATCGATGCGATCTATGGTGCTGGTCGATCGCCCCTCGCGGAGCGAGGGGGTACCCAGACCCGCGCCCATCCAGTACCCCTCGGCCTCTTTGCCTACTAGCGCGTTCGTGTTCTTTGGATCGCAATAGCGAATCGCATACCAACTGCTGCCCGCGCTGCCCGGCATGGTGTTGGTCTCGCGAGTGACGGGCGTCTCTGGCGCGAGCAATGCTGGCGAGACGCCCGCCTTGCCCGCCGTGGTGTGCATCCAATCACGAGCCTTGGCCAGGAGCGGCTGGGGATCATCACTCTCGACGGGCGCGTAGTCCGCTAGTTCGGGTAGCAGCACGGGCAGGTGTGATGCCTCGATCGGATACGCAATACCCGCGTCGTCATAGACGACCGGAAACGGCTCACCCCAGTATCGCTGGCGCGAGAAGGTCCAATCGCGGAGTTTGTAGTTGATCTTGCGTTGGCCGATGTGTTTGGATTCGAGCCATTCAATGATTTTTTGTTTTGCTTGGGCTGTGGTTAGGCCGTTTAAGAATACATTGTGGTTCGATGAGTTTCTTGAAACGCCCGGTTTCGAGAATGCCGAAGTCGGATACCCGTCATTGTGGACATCGGGCCTTTCGCCAGCGTCGAGAGGTTCAACTACTTCTAACGCTCTAATTTTTGCCCACCTTGCGAACTCCAAGTCGCGATCATCATGCCAAGGCACCGCCATGATCGCGCCCGTGCCATATCCCATCAGCACGTAGTCCGCCGTCCAGATTGGGATCGGCTGGTTGGTCGCGGGGTTGATGGCATAAAGCCCACTAAACGCGCCGGTCTTCTCCTTGGCTTCCTGTCGCTCGACATCGCTGCGGTTCTTTGCTGCGTTCACGTACGCCCGTAGAGCATCGCGCGTCAAAGCATCAACGTTTGCTTCGCCTTGAAGCACGCTTGCGCACAACTCATGCTCAGGCGCAACGACCATGTAGGTCGCCCCAAATAGCGTGTCTGGACGCGTGGTGAAGACGCGCAACGAGATCGATTGGGCACCACTTTTGGTACCGACTTGGGTACCCCCTCGCTCCGCGAGGGGCGAACCACCAAACACATCCTCATGCACAACTGTCCACGCATATTGCCCAACATCACCAACGACCCCAGCCTCCTTTGGATTTCGCACGATATAGGCCACATGCTCCGCGAATCGATCACCATCACGCACGATGTGATCAAACGACTCTGAGTCCCACAGGCGACCCTCGCGCCCCCTTGCCTTATTGATCTGCGTCGCCGAGAAGTGTTTGACACTGTCGCAAAGATCCGTGAGATTGTGCCCCTTGAACGGGCGGATCAGCCAATGCACGTGATTGTTCATCACGCACGCGGCGTATGTCCTGCACCGATCGCCGTCGAAGTGCTGGATCGCGTTCATGACCGTGGTGCGCTCATGCTCGTCGAGCATGATGCCTTCCTGGCACTTCCAACTTACAAAATACGTGGCATCGTCCATGCGGGCGTGGGGAAGGTTTCTTTGTGTCCAGACGGATGCGGGCGATGCGCCATAGATGCCATCGGGGAAAGGATCGCGGGGCACGAAGCCAACTGGAAGGCGCGCGAGCGCGGGGTTTGCGTCGATCTCTCGGATGCGAGCGGCGGGGACGGTCTTGGGTACATTTTTGGGTACCCCCTCGCTCCGCGAGGGGATTAATGCATTGATGTGATCCGTGGTGGTGATGGTTTGCCCCTCGCGGAGCGAGGGGGTACCAATTGGGGTACCCATAGGCGTACCCATCAGCACTTCAAACTCAATCTCCGCGCCCTCGCTCCGCCCGATCCATTCCCGTTGCATCGCCTTCGTGCTCTCGACCCATTCCAGGCCATCAAGCTGCCCAAGCAAACGCTCGGCGTACGACGTGATTCGGAACATCCACTGCTTGAGCGGCTTGCGCAGCACCGGAAATCCGCCCCGCTCGCTCTTGCCATCGATCACTTCGTCGTTGGCGAGTACGGTGCCAAGCTTCGGGCACCAGTTGACTGTGGTTGTTGATTGATACGTGAGACGATAACTGTCAAGCACCCGGCGGCGAGTCGCAATATCTAGCGTTGCCCATGCGCCAAACTCACGGGCACGCTCGGCTTCTGGAACCTCGTCGGCGCTTGGGTTGAAACGGACCGAGCGTGCGCCAGTGGCAAACGCGGCTTCGAGGTCGATGATCGGGCGCGCGTGCCCCGCCGATGGGCCATTGGGTACCCCCTCGCTCCGCGAGGGGAGTTGTCCGCTGGGATGTTCTGTGTCGCTGATAGTTCGCCCCTCGCGGAGCGAGGGGGTACCCAGGGCAGTCATGGCACCTTGGGTAGCCTCATCGAACCACGCGTTGTACAACTGGACAAATATCCACTGCGTCCACTTGTAGTACTCGGGATCGATGGTGCCAAACTCGCGCGACCAGTCGTACGAGAACCCGAACCGCTGCAACTGTCTGCGAAAATTCTCGATCGCCTTCTTCGTGGTGATCGCCGGGTGGACGCCCGTCTGAATCGCATACTGCTCCGCAGGCAGACCAAACGCGTCCCAGCCCATCGGGTGGAGCACGTTGAACCCCTTCATCCGCTTGTAGCGGCTGATGATGTCGGTCGCGGTGTATCCCTCGGGATGCCCAATATGCAGCCCCGCGCCGCTTGGGTATGGGAACATGTCTAGGCAGTAAAACTTCGGACGCGAAGCATCGAACCCGGGCTGGCCCGGGTTGGGTGTCGCGAAGCAATCGTTGCTCAGCCATGTCTTCTGCCAATGCGTCTCGATTGCGTTGGCAAAGGAGGCGGTGTAGCGGTGGGCGGGAACATCGGAAGCGTTGGTGGACATGAGATACTCGAATGGTTCAGAAAAGTGGGGTGGTCTAGGTACGAACAGAACGGAGTACGAATGACGATTGCCGCGTCCAAAGAAAAACCCCGCGCGGCGCGGGGTCGGGCAATTGATAGAGCCACCACGCACGCGATCTTGCTATGCGGAGGCGGTAAGCAGCGAGCCAGGCACCTCAAACCTCATACAAGAAACCATAGCGCCGCAGCGGGCGGAGTGCTTGTGATTCGATAGGACTCAGGTGGTCCGTTGCGGGTTGCATGGCGTGATTCCAATCTTCGGCTCGTGCAGGCGTGGCTCGCACGTATCAGCCGTAGCACGACGTTTTTCGATGAACAGCCGCTTGGCCTCGCCCGCGATCCCGAACGAACCCGTGACGAGAATCAGACCATTGCTTCCCATCCCAGCGGCCGCAACATTGATCGCGTCCTTGACGGTCGGTGCCTGCAGCGCCATGCACGTACCGACCTCTACGTGCTTGCGATGCAGATCTCGCGGCTCGACCGCACGCTCATTCCCCCCGGCTTTCGTGAGGATGATCTTGTCCGCGCCAGTGGCGATCGCTTCGAGCATGCCCTTGACATCCTTGTCGTCGTGACACCCGAACACGACCACCACGCAGTCGGGGCGAAAGTGCGTCGCCAGTGTTCGCATCACGGCTCGAACCGAATCGGGCGTGTGGGCTCCATCCACGATGACGCGAGGCGACTCATGCACCACTTCCAACCTTCCCTGCCGCGCAGTGTGCAAGAGACCCTCGACCACACGTCCCTCGGGCAGATCAAAGCCGCAGGCAACAAGATAATCTAGGAGTGTGAGCACCGCGGCACAGTTTGCGGCCTGATGCTCGCCCGGCATGGGCACGGGCACATGCTCGTAGGTTCGCGTCGGCAGCAGGACGGACACACGATGACACGCACCAACCTCGGGACACGTGCCCAATCGCTGAGTAAATGGCACCTCTCGCCCCAGCACTACCAGCGGCGCGCCAACGCGCTGCGCAGTCTCATCAAAGATTTTGAGCACCCGATCATCCTGAGGTACGCTTACCACCGGCACACCCGCTTTGATGATGCCCGCCTTGTGTATAGCGATCTGCTCGATGCTATTGCCCAGCAGCAACGTGTGCTCCATCTGGATTTCGCTCAGCACGCAGGCAATCGGCGTGATCACGTTGGTTGCATCGAGCAAGCCGCCGACGCCAACCTCGATGATGCCGATATCAACAGCCTGCTCTGCAAAGAAAACGAAGGCGAGCGCGGTCAGTAGTTCGAACGAAGTGACCGGACCCATGGCTGGACCCGTCGCTGCACCCGTGGTTGGACCCGTGGCCAGACCCGTGGCTGGCTCCAACGTTGAGGCCGCTCGCTCGCCCGCATCCAGCACGCGTCGCCCCAGCGTTGCAAACTGTTCAATATTGATCGACGCGTCGGCATGAGCATCCAGCACGCGGATGCGATCTCTGAGGTCCAGCAGGTGCGGGCTGGTGAAAAGTCCGACTGTGTATTCACACCCCCGCAGCGCGGCCGCGCTCATCTCGGCAATGCTCCCCTTACCCTTGCTGCCCGCAATATGCACCATCGGAACCGAGAGATGCGGGTCACCCAGTTCCTTGAGCAACGCGCGCATGCGCTCAAGGCGGAACGTCTGGAGCGGATCGACCTGTGCGACGCGAGTGCGCTCAAGATTGGAACGATCAAGCCACAGCGCACGATGCACAGTGTCGTAGGACGAGGTTGATGCCGAGGGATCGTGCCGGGAAGCCACTTCCCGAATCGGTCCACTTTCCCCATCATCCGACCGAGCGTGTTGGCTCTGTCCCATTCCCATTCCACTCCATGATAGCGAATCGCAAAGAAATATCTAGGGTTTTCTACCTACACATCCTGGAGTTATTATGTCCTGGGACCCAGTTCTGGTGCTTACCAGACAACCGTGCGAGCCATGCCTCGGAGCATGAGCTTGCATACTTGTTCTATCTCGCTGGACACAACAAGCCTGCATGTGGCTTCGGACGCGATTGCTCGCACAAGCCCGCGATGTGCCGACACATCATCGAGTTCTATGCTCCAAATGCAGACTCATCGTCCATCACGAAGCACAACCTCCTGCATGAGCAACTGCATCGCAATGCCGAGCCGACTGTCAGAACTGTCGACGACCAAACGCAATGAAGTCTGTCCCGGCCCGCAGGCCGCCCGATTCGTGCACGATCCTGGCGATCTGGCCTCGGTGGTACGTGGAGTGGTTGAAGACATGGATCAGCACCTCGTGGATACTGCTCTGATACTTGGTCCCATCGCTGCTGCTGTACTGCGTCTGGCGATCCAACTCGGCATCAGTGAGCGTCGCGAGGTACGTCGTCCATTGGGCATCCACATGCGCAATCTCCTCGCGGGTTTCTTCGATACTCCAGACAGGAAACCAGTCCTTGGGATTGTCGTACGGTTGCTGCAACACCCGCCAGAGCCAGACCTGACGTGCAAGCGCGTTGTGCGGAAGCAACTGGGTCGCGCGAACATACGAGGGAGTTGATCGCCCGGGAACCGGCACGCTCTCCAACGATGCCAGCACACGCTGATTGGCCCAGACTTCGTAGGCATGAAGATGTTGGAAGTGAGTTTGGAGTGTGGTAGCCATAACGTTTTGGATTCTGATCGATCAGATTCGGTTCAATTGAAACTGATTCACAGTCGAGGATATGGACGAGCTTCCTCCATTACTTCCCAGCCCCGCGTTCGGTCGCGATCCGGCTGATGTGGGCCGCGAACGATTCGTCCTCGCCCATGAGCAGCTCGGGCAGGGCCGCCAGGAAGTCAGGGCGCTTGCACCAATCACGCATGTAGTCTTCCCAACTTCGCCAGAGTCGGGTCGTCTGCGGGTCCATCTTGTCCTCGTAGACGAGCAGGTACGCACGCTCAAAGAGCGCGATGAGAATACTGAAGAGGGCGAACTGTCGCTCCATCTGCTCCGCCGAAAGTTGTAGCGTCTGTCCTGGAGGTCTCAGCAGCCGCAGATCTGCATTGTCGAGCACAATCTTCATGAACTTGGTGTACTCGTCGCTGAGGCGCTGGTAAATTTCTTCCTGGTTGATCAGTCGTTCCTTGCGTTGCTCCCAGATAAAGACAGCGATAGCGAAAGGGAGCGCAATCACTGTTACGACCGCGGAGGCCGTCTGCCAGAACTCGGAGTTGAGCAGAGCAAGCATGCCCCATTGTTGCCCGTTGAAGTCGCTGCACTTCGCCCCGTCTGAGATCACGCCGGACCAGCCTCAATTGAACCGTATCCGCGGCCAATCCGCGTCTAGTCCGCAAATGAGTTTGTCCACACAGACGTACACATAATCAGCCAGTGCACACCGCAAAGCCGGTCATGGCTCACAGGCGGTCTCCAGTCGTCACGACTACCGGTCGATGTCCATGCAGGACCACAAAGGAACCCACTATGGATCTCGGCAACCCCTGGGCTCTCTTTTCAAGCCTGTTGATCGGCCTGGTTGGCATGGCCTTCTTCATGCATGGCAAAAAAGCCGGCAACTTCAAGACGCTCGGCGCGGGCGTGGTCTTCTGTGCCTATCCATACTTCGTCACTGGCGTGCTCGCGATGTGGGGCATCTTCGCGGTTTGCCTGGTGGGGCTTATCTTGTGGCTCAGGCAAGACTAATGCAGACCAAAAGCGCATACTCGATCAAGGGCTAGGGCCGACAACTTGCGTTTGTATTGCATTGACGCAATTGATCACCACCAACTACAGTGCTCCATGCACCGTCGCGAACTGATCGTCTCCGCTGTTGCTTCTGCTGCCTTGTCGATGGTGCCCCGTGGCGCACACGCCCAAGCGGGCCAGCCTGCGAATGCCTCGGGTGCCGACATGGCTTCACGATCTCCCCGTGCCACATCTTTTCTGAAACAAGGCATCAACCTCTCCCATTGGCTCTGGCTACCCCAGCAGCAGGAAGCAGCAAAGCGATGGAACTTTGTCACGCGCGACGAACTCAGGATGCTGGCACAACGCGGCTTGACGCATGTGCGATTACCACTCGACCCTGCGATTTTGTGGGACCAGACCTCGATGTCGCTCCACGCCGGCGCATGGGGCGAGGCCGTGCATGCCGCCCAGTTGTGCCTTGATTCGGGGCTGGGCGTGATTATCGACCTTCACCCCTTGGGTGGGCGTTCTCAGTGGATCATGCCCGACAAGGAGTCCGGTGCCACGCCTCATCTCGATGCCCTCTGGAAGCAACTCGGGCCGCTGTGCAAAGTCTGGGACCCCGCTCAAGTTGCACTGGAGATCATGAACGAACCTCACGACATCGCCAAGCCCGAGCAGTGGCACGCTGCCCAGCGTCGCGTCCACGCGATCATCCGCGAGTCCTGTCCCGACCACACCATCATCGCGACGGGCGACCAATGGGGCGGGATAGATGGCCTGCTCGCCCTCGATCCGCTCACCGATCCCAACGTGGTCTACTCGTTCCACTTCTACGAGCCCATGACCTTCACCCACCAGGGCGCGACCTGGGGCTGGGATGGTTGGAAGGATCTCAAGAACGTGCCATACCCAATCACCATCGATGAGGCCAAGCAGTATTCGAAGAGCATCGAGAATCAGCGATCGGGCGGCGCGGTCGTGGGTGAAGCATCCAACGGTGAGGAGGCCAGGCGACATAACGGCTGGAACATCGCCCGCATGCGCGAGCGAATCGCAAAGGCATCTGCCTGGGCACAGCGACACGACCAAGACAACCAACCGCTGAGCCTCTACTGCGGCGAGTTCGGCGTCCACAAGCCCTTCTCGCCAGCAGACAGTCGCGCCCATTGGCTCCGCGACATCACTTCGGTGCTGGGCGAGTTGAGGATCGGATGGGCGATGTGGGACTACGTGGGCGGGTTTGCCTTGACTCGCGAGGGTTCGCGAGAAGTTGACCAGGCGATATGCAATTCGATTGGACTCAAGTAGTCTTTCAACGAATGAGCTAAGGTGCTGCAGGCACCAACCGCCATGCGACGGTCATGCGATCAGAACATTCGCCGTGCGGACTGTCCACCGACGCTCTGGCAATTGCTCTGGCTTGACGCTCTGTCCCCTTCATCAGCGCATCGTCGCCTTGGCAAGCCCCGCCGTGCCGATCACTTCTTCCGCGTAGTCATTCATCGCATCGCGAAGTTGCTCGAAGGACTCGAGGACGTAGTAAATCGGCTGGTAGTGGTCGATGACAAAGTCGGTATTGCACACACGCTCAAGGTCAAACTCACGCCACTCGGGCACGTCGCGCACGCTCTTGTCAATCGCATGATCGCCCGGCCCGCCCGAGCCCTTGCCCTCCCACGCTCCGCTCAGGCTGTACTTGCTCTCGCCATGGCTTGAAACCAGCCCCGCCCCATACACCTTGACCTCGCCGTTCTCGCGAATGAGCCCGAACTCCACCGTGAACCAGAACAGCCGCCCCAGCCGCAGAATGTGCTGCGGGTCGTTGCAGAGCAAAGCCGCCTTGCCGTACGTCTGCAGGAAGTCCGCAAAGACCTTCAGCGTGTGCAGCGGCACGTGCCCGAAGACATCGTGAAAAATATCCGGCTCGGGCAAGTAGTCCATCACCTCTCGCGGCCGCACCAGCACGGTCGTTGGAAACTGGCGCTGCGCCAGGCAAGAGAAGAACGCCTTGTTGGGCAGGTACCCGGGCACGCCATAACTGCTCCAAAGGCTCTGCGCCTTGAGGAACTGGTTGATGCCGTCGAGCCTGGTGCCTTTGGCGACCTTCACGCCACCCGCGATTTCGATATCGCGGTCGAGCACGAGATCTTCGAGCAGCGGAATGCGATCACGCGTCAGCCGCAGGATCTCCATCCCGTCGACGAAGATGTTGGACACCTGCTCGCTCAGCACCGTCCAGCGCCGGTCGTACAGGTCACGCCAGACATCATGATTCTCGCGAGTGTACTTGTGGTAGTGCTGCGTGATGTAGAACTTGTCGGCGTTGATATCGTCGGCGTCCATCATCGGGGCCTTCTCCGCCCACTCCTGGGCAAGGCGGGCTTCCTCGCCATCGATGATGTTGTTGTATTTGATGTCGCTGCGCATGGCTGACCTCGCAAAGTACAAGAGTGCTGGCGACGAGGGGCACACCCCCAAATCAGACGCCGCTGACTGTTATTATGGTAGTGGCGATGGAACTTCGGAGGCAGAACCATGGCAATTGATCCCAGAATGTACGAGAAGTATTCGGGCCGCAAGGACGATCCCATGACGCGAATGGGCGAGGCGCTCGCCAAGGACGCGAAACATCAGCGGCAACGCGACGAGATGCCCAAGGGTGTCTCGGGCGGCATCAACATAATCGGCCATCTTGGTATGGTTGCGCAGGTCTACTACTGGTTTAAGAATCGGCTTCGGGGTAAGCAATCCTCACGCCTTCAGCGTCTGGGCGAAGCACGCTCGCGCCTGGCTCTGCGTGATCGCTTGCTCAGGAGCAATTGCTTCGCACGCCGCACCCCCTGCTGTCGTTCCATTCCGCCTCCGCTCCACCGCCGCGATGATGCTGTCCTCAGCATTCGCCCGCACGATCGGCACGTCACTGCCGAAGAGCAGTGTCTTGCCCGGCACCAGTCCCGCATCCAGCAGGTCGCGCCATGGCATGACCCGATGCAGGCGATGAGGCAATTGCTTATGCAGCACCTCGATGTCATACAGAAGGTGACACGGCTGCACGCTCGCAATCACTCCCAGCGCGCAAAACCGCAGCACGTCCCGCTCATCAATCAACTCGCAATGCTCGATCCGCACATGGGCCGGTGATCCTGCGATAGCCGACAAGTCCGTCGCGCCTGCGAGTGCCTCCGCCAACGGTGCATGCTTCACCATCAAAGTGCTTGCAGGCTTGGTCACGGAAGCACGTACCGCCTCGATGCCATCAAGCATCGCCCGCACCGCGCCATCACCAATCGTGTGAGCCGCGAAGCCGACACCAGCCGACGCACACGTCTGGAGAGCATTGCGAATCTGAGCAACATCCATCAGCGGCGTGCCGCAAGGGTGTGCGGGCATCGGCTCGGCAAATGGTTCAAGCATCCAAGCAGTGCGAGCATTGAGCGTGCCATCAACGAATATCTTGCCCCCCAGGAGTTCGACCCATCCCGCCCGCGAGTATGCACGCGCCGCCTCGACTTGCTGATGCAGTATCTCCACCAGCGGATAGAGACCCACACGCACACGCAAGTCGCCCGCATCGTGCATCTTGGCAAGCAGCGGTCCCAGCCACGCCGGTGCCAGCATGTCGTGAACCTCCGTGAATCCCAGTTGCTCCAGTGATGCAATCGCCAACCCGATCGACTCGTGCCGCTCGCCCTCAGTCAACTCCGGCACACTCTCACGCATGCGTCGACACATGCCCTCCAGCAGCAGTCCCGTTGGCCTTTGGCTTTGATCGCGCACGATCACACCAAAGTCGGCTGGTGGGTCCGGATCATCATCGCGAATCTTCGCAACGGCAAACGCGGCTCGATTGGCAACCACAGAGTGATAGTCAAAGCTGAGCACCATCGCGGGGCGCGAACCAGCGATCGCGTCCAACTCATCGCGCATGGGCCAGCGTGCATCGCTAAAACTCTCCACCCGCATGCCTTGGGCGAGCAGCCACCGCTCACGGGCAGGATCATCCTGATCAAGCGTCGCAGCACGCTCCCGCAGCGCATCAAGCACATCCTCGACGCTGGTCCGATCAGTCAGGTCGAGCATCGAAAGCGCCCTGCCCAGCAACGGAAGATGAACATGTGCCTCGCGCATAGGTATCCTGAGGCTAGGAGGTCGGGGCGGCTTGGCGCATGCAAGACCGACCGGCGAAGCGCCAGTCGGCGGCACGTTGGTTGGCTTTCAGTGACACGCGCGAATCGGCGGCGCGGGGCTCATGACGAGACCCTTCCAGGCTTCGGCGTGGCTGACGGGCGAATCGGACGCAACTGCGATTGGGTTCACGCTGCGTGGAGCCTTGGGACGCTCCTTGATGCTCGGGTTGAGCCTATCGCACGCGGCGGACCTTTCGTTCCGCCGAGCTTGATGGGCTGGTTCGCGCCGCGCATCACCATACTCGACCGTGTCGCGTCGGCTTGGGGCGTGGGCGTCGCGGGACGAGACGGGGCCGCCATTGGCGCGTGGTCGGCGGGAAGGGACGGCTCGGGGCGAAGCGATCGCCTTTGAGTCTCCTCTTCACTACGCCAAGTGCGCTGCCTGGAACCGTTCGAGCCGGACGCCGAGCCTTTGGGCGTGGCGACATCGGTAGTATGACGTGGGGAAAAAGGAATGCAAGGGGGAAGAGGCGGAGGGACGGGAAGTTGCGCGCGCGGGTGGGTGATTGGGAGAAGAAAGTGAGCGGGAGAGGCGTGCGGAGAGCAATGAGGAGGGTGGGTTGGTGCGGCGTGGTCGCGCATGCATATGCAGCGTCAACGGGGATTAGGTTTCAACTGTGTCTCGCGCGCTCATGCGCGTCCTCAAGTTGTCCAGCACATTCATATAGTTGATGAAGGCGTCGTAGGGGGAGTCGTAGGGGCTGAAGTACTTGTGGACGTCGCCGTCGGCGAAGTACTTGGTGCACATGTAGTAGAAGTGGTCGCTAGTGGTGAGTTTACGCCAGTCGTTCAAGACGTGCCAGGCGTCGTGGCGTTGTTTTTGGTCGCCGGCGATCATGCTGGCCTGGTAGGCGGCCTTGATGGGTTTTTCGAGTTTGTAGCATTCGTCGAGGGCGTTGAACTGCATGGCGTTTTCGCGCCAGGCGGAGAGGTCTCGTTCGGTGTCGGCCCAACTGATGTAGTCGTGGACGTCGTATTCGTCCACGGGGGGGAATTGGTCGATGGCCATGCTGGGGGTGATGAAGTGGTTTTCGGTTTGGCCTTTTTCGGGGCCCGATTGCTTCTTGGCGACATCGAAGACTTTTTCGGGCAACGCGCTCAGGAACTCAAAGATGCCGGTGTCGGCCCACTGGTGTTCGCCGAAGGTTTCATAGTCCATGAAGAGGTTGCAGAGGTAGCCGTTGCCGTTGATTTGGTTGACCCAATGGGCGAACTTCTCGGCGGAGAGGGGCCACTCTGCCCATCCCCGGTTGCTGAAGCGGAAGGCGATGTCGTCGCTGAGGCGATAGTTCTTGCAGAGGGTAGCGAACGGCTTGCCATCGCGGCCTGTGGGCTTGCCCGGGGGTTGATAGACGAAGTTTGGCGAACGGTTGCCCAGGATGCGATCGACGCCTTCGCAGAGCATGCCCTTCCAGCGTTTGTTGCCGTCCTTGTCCTGCATGTTGGCGACATGCCAGGCGAGGTCGTTGTTGTAGATGAGTTCGGTATTGCGGAAGACGCGCGGGGTCTGGCCAAAGAGATCCTGGATTTTCTGGGTGTGCATCTGGACCTGCTCGTCAAACTCGGAGCGGCTGTAGAGGCCAGCAAGCGAGTGGTAGTAGGTTTCACCGACGAACTCGCAGCAGCCGGTCTTGGCCAGTTCCTGGAAGATGCCGATCACCTCGGGCGTGTATTGCTGCATCTGGTCGAGGACGGTGCCGGTGATGGCGTAGGAGACGCGGAAGTTGCCCTTGTGTCGCTTGACGAGATCGAGAATGAGTTTAGTGGTGGGGCGATAGCACTTGTCGGCGACCTTGCGGGCGATCTCGGCGTTCTTGGCGTCATCGAAGTAGAAGGGGTCGGCGTCGAAGACGCTGTACTTGCGAAGACGGTGGGGCTGGTGGACCTGGAAGTACAAGACGATGGATGCCATGGGTGGAGTATACAGGAAAGAGAGACGGAAGGAGGGGAGGGGATAAGGGTGCCGGGTGTGCCGGGGGGTGAAGGGCGGGTAGTGATGGAGGCGGACGAGATATGGTTCTGGCAGCAAGGCGATTGCTTGGAACTACAGCGTGGGATGGGCTGTACAAGATTGGTAGGTCATGCCTTGGGCATGGCGGGATGAGTTCTGACTTGTTGGCTGGGTTGCGGTCGAATGCAGGCTGGTTATCTATCCGGGAGTACCTGTATGAAATACTGCGTTGACGTCGTCGGTGCGGTTGTTGTGATGGCTATTGCAGCACCATGGGCACGAGCACAGGAGACTATCTCCGACCAGGTGTGGCTTGGGAGTGCGCTGTTCACGATTGAGGACCTGGAGAACCTGACTGAGGCGGCGAAGTTGACGCAGGATCAGCAGGACGCGGCGTTGGAGTTGATGCGCGGAGGCATGGCGCGGGCGCGGACGATGGCGCTGCGGAACTATCGGGGCGCTGATGACTTTGACTGGAACGACGGGAAGGACCAGGAAAAGAAGATGAAGGAGTGGCAGGACCGGCTTGAGAAGCAACGGCGGGAAGTGGTGGATGTTGAGAAGAGCACGATGGATGATCTCAAGAGCCTGCTGGAACCAGCGCAGGCGGACCAGGGATGGGCGACGTTTGAGCGGTCTCGTCGGCGGCTGCTGCTGCGGAGTGTGCAGCAGGTGCAACAACAGATGCAGCAGATGCAGCAGAACGGGACCAACTCGGTGCACTATGGGGGCTGGGGACAGGACGAAGTGCCGGACCTGATCGCGACGATCCGGGCGAGCAAACTGACCAAGGCGGATACCGAGTCGATCGCGACGATCATGGAGCAGTACTCGTCGAGCATGGATGCACTGATCAAGGACTATCGCGCGGGGGCGAAGTTGTTGCTCAAGGGGCAGAACGGATATTGGGGCGGATGGGACAGTGAATCAGGGAAAGACAAGCCTTCGGAGGGGGACCTGACGAAGGTGACGGACGCTATCAAGCGGATGCGCGAGACGCATGTTCGCGCGGCGCAGCACGTGGACAACACATTGAAGGGCGAGGCCAAGGACCGCTTCATGCGTCAGCGCCTGCGAGCGGAATTCAAGTGGCAGTGGACACCCTCCAAACGCCTGCCGCAGATCAAAGGAATCATGAAACTCAAGAGCCTGTCGAAGGAGCAGAAGGACGACTTGATGAGGATAGTGAAGGTGGCTGATGACGAACTACTAAAACTGGCGGCTGAGAACTTGCGCAAGCAGGACGAGCATCGATTGTCGAGCAAGACGGAGGAGGAGAACAACCCATGGGAGTTCATGCAGGACGAGGCGGGGCAGGAGCGCGTGAAGAAAGAGGCGAAGATTCGCAAGGAGTTGATCAAGGAGGCGGTTTCGCGGTTGGATGACGGGCAGAAGACGGCGTATGAGACGGGCATCGAGAGCGATCAGGACCCGGCGAATGCGTTCGAGAAACGTCGGCATGGGATGGAGGCGTGGGGACTGGATCAGGACTTGTCGGGTTGGGACTGGAGCGAGCAGCAGGGCGAGGATGAGGAGGAGCAGAAGTAGGGGGATGGGGATTAGGGGATGCAGATTGCGGGTGCGTCTGGGATGGGGATTGAGGCGAAGGAACGAGTATCGCGTGAGTATGAGATGTCGCCTTTGCTGGAACGCAGTGGCAGTTGGGATGTGCTCGATGAAGTTGGGGATGAGTTGGGGAAAGAAGTGGCCGATAAGTGAAGGTCGTTGGTTGAAAGTAACTGGCTGGTTGCATGAGCGAACCATCTGGAGCGACTGACTTGGGGGGCGAAGAATTGAACGGTTGGTTGAGGTGTGAGTGGCGGCGGCGGGCAAGTTTCTGGAGTTGGCATGAGTGAGGTTGCGACCAATTCTGGTGATGTACTGGGGCCGATTCCGGGGCTGCGCGGCAAAGGCGTGGGTGGGTTGTTTGGTGGTTTGCTGGGCGGGATGCGGCGCGGACCATCGGCGCTTGAGAGTCTGGGGGTTGTCGGGGATTGGTGGAAACGGCGGACGAGCGAGCCGGGCGGGGGCGGGAGGCGCTTCAAGCGAATGGCGATGGCCGGGCTGGTTGTTGCGATTCTGGGCGGGAGCGTGGGGGCGTACTTCGTGCTTCGTCCGGTGTCACAGCCGGATTACATGACGGCGAGGCTGGATGATGTGTTCAACTACACGCTGTTGACGGATGAGTTCAACAAGTTGCCGGTGGAGGAGCGATTGGCGCTGATGGGGAAACTGGTTCAGCGGATGAAGAGCATGTCGGCGGGGGACTCGATGCTGCTGGCTGCGTTTGCTTCGGGGATTGGCGGGGCAGCGCGGGAGCAGATCGAACGGAACGCATCGCGGCTGGCGATTGATACCTGGGACAAGTACGCGATCGACTACGCGGATGTTGATGAGGAGGAGCGGGGCGAGTATCTCGAGAAGACGTTCATCGAGTTCTCGACGATGATGGAAGTGGCGATTGACGGCAAGCCCATGGACAAGACGGACGAGCAGCGTATTGAGGACATGAACAAGCAGGTGGAGCAGGATCGGGCCCAGATGCGCAAGTCCGAGCAGCAGCCTTCGGGCGAGGAAATGGGACGTTTCTTTGCGTTCATGAACACGACAGTCGCGGGACAGGCCAACGCACAGCAGCGCACGCGCGGGCAGCAGATGCTGCGGGACATGACCCGCCACTTCCGGGGACAGGATATTTCGACGGGGGCTCCCAAGAAGGGGCCTGGATAAGTCCGGATTGGCTTCGGGGCTTGTCGCAGAAAGTCACACATCAAAGTGGTACCCGACACCAAGGAATGTGGCGGCATTTTTCGTAGCCATGCTCAAGCCCTCCCATGCGATTGGACTGCATGTTGCCCGTCGCTTGCGCGTGCGATGACAATATCTCCATTGCAGCAACCTTCACCATTGAGGATCGCAAATGTGCTTGCGTTTTCTTTGAGTTGCATTACTATGCAAGGATGAATACTTGCTTGGGACTCATGGTTGGTGGGCTTGTCGCAGCATTCGCAACTCTGGGCGCGAGTGGGCAGCCATGGACCAATATTGGCGGGAACGCGCAGCGCAATGGGCTATCCAATCAACTGGGGCCGGATGCGTCGACGGATGTGTTGTGGTCGGGGGGGCCGACATCGCTGATTTCTTGGCCACCCTTTGTTGTGGATGGGCGGGTGGTGATTGTGCGGCAGACTGGTTTTCCGCCCAGTGGGGAGCCTAATGGCTCGTTGATTCATGTGCTGAACCTGCAGAACGGGGCATCGCAGGGGACGATCAGCGTGCCATTTGAGAGCGGGGACTGGACGACGTGGGTGGCGGGTGTGCGTGATGGGCGGATCCATGCGTCGCGGGGCGGGAACGGGGCGAGCTCGAGCGCGCCGATGTACGCGTATGACCTGGTGACCCGGCAGCAATTGTGGGCGACCACGTTTGATGTGGATGCGGGGTTCTATGACGGGGTGGTGTTCACGAGCGATGGCGACTTGATTGTCGGGAGCTTTCGCACGGTGTGGCGGATTGACGGGGCGACGGGACAACTGGAGTGGAGTTTTCCGCGGACGTGCAGCGTGTCGGGGAATTGCGGCGGGGTGCTGAGCGTTGCGAACGATGCGGTCTATGTCGTGGACACGGTGGCGGGCGGGCAGACGGTGAGGAAGTTTTCGCTGGCGACGGGCGTGTTCCAATATCAGGGTCCGGTGATGAGCGGGTTCCTGAATCAAAACACGCCGCTGGTGTCGCCTGATGGAACGATCCTGGTGCCACGGGTGCAGAACAATACAACGGTGGACTTCTTATTTGCGTTTCGGGATACGGGGACGGCGATTCAGACGAAGTGGCAAGTCCCAAGCGCGTATTACACGGGCGCGAGCATTGGGGTCGGACCGGACAGTTCGGTGTATGGGTTTGCGCCGGGGAACATTCTGACGCGGGAGGAAGCGA
>Ga0163154_10001764_pt1 | contig 33013 bp, 31 predicted proteins | sample OliLakLV19MP9P1_FD_148649 | JGI IMG/M metagenome (GOLD analysis project Ga0163154, IMG submission 148649) | Freshwater microbial mat bacterial communities from Lake Vanda, McMurdo Dry Valleys, Antarctica - Oligotrophic Lake LV.19.MP9.P1 | ecosystem: Environmental > Aquatic > Freshwater > Lake >... | reverse complement strand
AGTCCGCTTTGTTCCACGCGCTTTGTTTCGCGGGCTTCAGTCCGCTTTGTTCCACGCGCTTTGTTTCGCGGGCTTCAGTCCGCTTTGTTCCACGCGCTTTGTTTCGCGGGCTTCAGTCCGCTTTGTTTCACGCGCTTTGTTTCGCGGGCTTCAGTCCGCCTCGTTTCCCCACAATTCAACTTTTCATTCATATATATCATTAGGTAGTTCATATAGCCAGGCTGTAGTGTAGATAGCCTACAAAATTTTCTTTTTTTTGACAGCGGACTAAAGCCCGCGAAACAAAGGAAACAAAGCACACGAAACGAACCCGTGAAATAAACGCTTTACGCTTTTGACGGCGGACTAAAGCCCGCGAAACAAAGGAAACAAAGCACACGAAGCGAACCCGTGAAATAAACGCTTTACGCTTTTGACAGCGGACTAAAGCCCGCGAAACAAAGGAAACAAAGCACACGAAACGAACCCGTGAAATAAACGCTTTCCGCTTTTGACGGCGGACTAAAGCCCGCGAAACAAAGCACACGAAGCGAACCCGTGAAATGTTCCTTTTGACAGCGGACTAAAGCCCGCGAAACAAAGGAAACAAAGCACACGAAGCAAACCCGTGAAATAAACGCTTTACGCTTTTGACGGCGGACTAAAGCCCGCGAAACAAAGCACACGAAATGAACCCGTGAAATAAACGCTTTACGCTTTTGACGGCGGACTAAAGCCCGCGAAACAAAGGAAACAAAGCACACGAAACGAACCCGTGAAATAAACGCTTTACGCTTTTGACGGCGGACTAAAGCCCGCGAAACAAAGCACACGAAGCGAACCCGTGAAATAAACGCTTTACGCTTTTGACAGCGGACTAAAGCCCGCGAAACAAAGCACACGAAGCAAACCCGTGAAATATTCCTTTTGACAGCGGACTAAAGCCCGCGAAACAAAGCCGCGACCCCCCGCGACACAAAAAAATAAAGGGTAAAAGGGTAAAAGTGACCAAGGGTTAGTACCGAGCCAGGCGAAAACCGATATTGTCGTCCCTGAAATCAGCAATGCTGTCGTAGCGGCTGGACACCCGACAGTAGTTACCGCTGCTGCTCCAGGACCCGCCACGAACCACGCGGCCAGCGCCATCGCTCTCTGCCCAGGCGCTGCCGTCCTGTGGCGCCTTTTTGTAATCATCCTGCCAATGATCCGCACACCATTCCCATACGTTGCCGCTCATGTCGTACAAACACAGTTCGTTGGGCAATTTCAGTCCGACGGGCTTTGTGGCACGGTGGCTGTTTTGGCTGAACCAACCCACCTCTTTCAACTGGTGGCTGCCCGCGTAAGGAAAGCCCAGACTCTGTCGCCCGCCCCGGGCTGCGTATTCCCATTGTGCTTCCGTTGGCAGGCGAAACCGGCGGCCATCCTGCTCATTTAGCTGCTGGATGTTGGGCAGGGCATTGAGTTTTTCCAGAAAAAGCCGGGTGTCGTCCCATGAAATCTGCTCGACGGGCAGGTCAGCACCTTTAAAGTGGGAAGGATTGTCCTGCATCACGCCCTGCCATAGTGCCTGGGTCACCGGGTATTGGCCGATCTCAAAAGATGCGATCTTGACGGGGTGGATGGGATTTTCATAGCGATATGCATCACGGCCCATCATAAAATCGCCGCCCTCCACGGTTACCATCGGAATGGATAAGCCATCGGCTATGGGGATATTCAGGATAGGAACAAGCGGTTTGTTTTGCACGAGCACAGGGTTTGTTTTTGAGTTGGCGGCTTCAAAACGGCATAAAGCTAAGGTTTTTTTTAATGTCTGTCTTTATAGTCCGATAGCTGCGTTGTGCGAAGGCTCAAAACTGGTCATTTACACGAGTAACCTACGGCGGACTGAAGCCCGCGAAACAAAGCACACGCGAAACGAAACCCTACACCACCAACTCCAACGACTCCTGCTTATTCAAATAATACGGCACATTTTCCGCCACCACAATGTCGGGGGGAGGTAGTGGATTAGCATCGAAGGCATCTTAATAATTTTATAACTTTGCTAAAAATATCCCGATTACCTTACATCAAGCAGCCATGAATACGCAGGTTTTAAAGTATCAACTGAAGTCATTAGAAAAGCTTCCGGTCAAGATTTGGGACGACTCTAAGGAAGCTTCGGTGCACATTGCGCGCTCCATTGCCTTAGCCGTTCGGCAAAAGCAGCAGGACGGCGAAAAAATTGTACTTGGTCTGGCAACAGGCTCCTCCCCCATCAAGGTTTACGAAGAATTGGTGCGCATTCACAAGGAAGAAAAACTAAGTTTTTCCAATGTAGTCACCTTCAACTTAGATGAATACTATCCCATGGATCCCGGCGCGCAACAAAGCTATGTGCGCTTTATGAACGAATACCTGTTTGACCACATTGACATCCAGCGGGAAAACATCCACATCCCAAGCGGTGTCATTCCGATGGATCAGGTGGAAGCTTATTGCAAAAACTATGAAAAACTGATCGAGGACCACGGCGGAATTGACATCCAATTGCTGGGGATTGGGCGCACCGGGCATATCGGCTTCAACGAGCCAGGCTCCTGGGAAGACTCCGAAACCCGGATGGTGCGTTTAGACACCCTTACCCGCCGCGACGCCATCAAGGATTTCATTTATGAAGATGCAGTACCCTATCGTGCTATCACAATGGGCATTGCCACCATCATGAAGTCGAAAACGATCTACCTGATGGCCTGGGGCAGCCACAAAGCCGCCATTGTTAAAGAAGCGGTAGAAGGTTCGATCACTACATCTGTTCCGGCTACCTACCTCCAAAAACATCCCAACATCAAGGTTTATGTGGACGCCAGCGCCTCCACCGAGTTATCCCGCATCAACACGCCGTGGTTAGTAGGCATTTGCAACTGGAACGAAGACCTGGTTTGCAAAGCCGTGGTCTGGCTGTCGCTGAAAACTGGCAAACCCATCCTGAAACTGACCGACGAAGATTATAGCGAAAACCACCTGAGCGACCTGACCATAGAATACGACGACGCTTATAACATCAACATCAAAATTTTCAACCGCCTGCAACACACCATCAGCGGCTGGCCAGGCGGCAAACCCAACGCCGACGACACCCACCGGCCCGAACGCGCCAAACCGGCCAAAAAGCGCTGCATCATCTTCAGTCCGCACCCCGACGACGATGTCATTTCGATGGGCGGCACGTTCCTGCGCTTGGTAGACCAGGGGCACGAGGTACACGTGGCCTACCAGACTTCGGGCAATATTGCGGTGCACGACCACGACGCCCTGCGCTATGCAGAGTTTTTGAAAGAACTTTCTGAATTTACCGGGCCTGCCGACGACAAATTGCACACGCTCAGCAAAAAGGTCATCCAGTTTCTCGGGGAAAAACAACCCGATCAGTCGGACATTGCCGAAGTGCGTCAGATGAAGGGCCTCGTAAGAAGAGGAGAAGCGCGCGCAGGTGCTCGTTTTTGCGGCTTACAAGACCACCACATCCACTTCCTCGACATGCCATTTTACGAAACCGGGCGCACACGCAAAAAACCGGTGGGGGAAGCAGACATTCAGCTTCTCGTGGACTTATTGGTGAAAGTAAAGCCGCACCAGGTTTACGCAGCCGGAGATCTCGCCGATCCGCACGGCACGCACCGGGTATGTCTGGAAGCGATTTTCGAGGCATTCAGGCGCTTGCAGGACGCTGCCTGGATGAAAGACTGCTGGCTTTGGCTGTACCGGGGTGCCTGGCACGAATGGTCAATTGACGAAATTGAAATGGCGGTTCCCATCAGCCCGAAAGAAATGGATCGCAAGCGCAAGGCCATTTTTATGCACCAAAGTCAAAAAGACCGGCCGCCTTTCCCCGGCGACGACAATCGCGAATTCTGGCAGCGCGCCGAAGAGCGCAACCGCGAAACGGCCAACCTCTACCGGGCGTTGGGGCTGGCGGAATATGAGGCGATGGAGGCGTTTCGGAGGTGGAAGTTTTAGTAACTTATTTTTTTTGATGCACCGGCGGCGGCCACGCCGATTTGGTGCTGCCCTGAAACATGGTGCAAGTGCGCGTAAAACTGAGCCGCTGAGACAGCAACCACGGCCTCGTGCTACCGGGCGAAGGCAAAGGCAATTTTGAACCGTTGCCCTCCGTAGCAAGCGGCATCCGCCTGAAAGGAGAAGTGTGGGCAGTGAAAATGGCCAGGCTTGGCTCCCGCGTACTCTTGCGTTTATCTTCTAATCATCAAAAGTCTCAAAAAGTCGCCTCAAAAAGCAACAATTCAGAAAATAAGGCGTTTTGTTGCGAATAATTCGCAAAAACCCTCTTATTATGCTGCTTCAATTTTCAGTTCGGAATTTTAGAACCTTCAAAGACAAAGCCTCTTTGAGCCTGATTGCTTCTAATTATGACAAAGAGACTAGAGCACATGACAACATCGCCGAAGATACAACGTATAATTTCAGAATTCTCAGAAGTGCAGTGATCTACGGATCTAACGCCAGTGGGAAAAGTAAGTTTCTGGAAGCGTTAATGTTTATGAGACATTTTGCCATCACTTCTTCCAAAGAAACCCAAAAGGGAGATAAAATCCCTGTAGAATCCTTTAAATTTAGCGTTGAGACAGAAAATGATGCAAGTGAATTTGAAGTGATTTTCATTCATAAAAACACCCTATACAGATATGGTTTTGAAGTAAACAAAAAGCATGTCGTTTCTGAATGGCTTTACCATAAACCCAAAACCAAAGAAATCGAATTATTTTATAGAGACTTTCAAAAATTTGAAACTCATCCTAAAAATTTCTCAAAAGGCACCACTATTGTCAAAGAGGGATTAGTTAGGAATAATGCCTTGTTACTCTCCGTTGCTGCGCAATTTAATGATAACATTTCCGAAAACGTTATTACCTGGTTTAACAGCTTAAAAACCATTTCAGGGCTAAGGGAAGAAGAGTATCAAGGCTATACAATGAATAGAACTCAAGATTCCCAATACAAAGATAAAATACTTGATTTGCTTAAGTTCGCAGACATAGGGATTCATGATATAAAGCTCAAAATGCTTAATATTGATCAACTCCCCAAAGATATGCCCGATGAATTAAAACAATTATTAACCAAAATAGCCAGAGAAAATGACACTGAAATTTTTTCTGATATTTTAACTTCCCATAAAAAATTTGATGGATCAAAAAAATATGTCGGAGATACTATATTGTCTTTAATTGACGATGAATCCTCCGGTACACGAAAATTTTTTGCTTTAACAGGGCTTATTTTAGACTCTATTGAAAACGGGCATACCTTAATTGTTGATGAACTGGATGCCAAACTGCATCCAAATTTAGTCTGTGAGATTGTTGCTCTTTTCAACTCTGGAAAATCCAATGCCAATAATGCACAACTCATTTTCAATACGCACGATACGAATCTCTTAAGCTCAGGTTTATTTAGGAGAGACCAAATCTGGTTTACAGAAAAAGATAAATTTGGAGCAGCAAAGTTGTATTCCATGGCAGATTTTAAATCTGATGAGGTAAGGAAAAATGAAGCATTTGAGGAAAACTACCTTAGAGGAAAATATGGAGCTGTTCCTTTTTTGACGCACTTTGATGAATTGACACTACAGAAACCTATTCCTGCAAAATGAAAAACAAACAAGCAGATCAAATTGCGGCCAAAAAAAGACATAATGTTCAATTAAAAGAGAAACGAAGAAGCGAACCTTTGCTGGAAAGAAATGGATCATTCTCCATCTTGAGGATCATTAGGGAGGCGGGATGAACAGAAGTGATTATGATGCTAAAATCAACAACCTTTTAAGACCTTATAACCTTGTTTACGATGGAAAGAATAGTAAAATCATCACAGATGATTTTTTTGATCTGCTTGATGGCGTAGATAAAAAAACGAATAAAGAGAGAAAGCTTTTAGCAATCAAGCGGGCTAAAAGGACTTATGATTTGTTTGATCATACAAATCCGGCAAGTGAAGAATCCTCAACGACTGTATTCAGGCTCGTTGAAGAATTATTGAAATATATTTAATACAACAAACCACACCCTCCATGCCCACTTCCCGCCGCAAATTCATCCGCCAAACTGCTGCTGCCGCCATGGGTACCGGTTTGACAACCATGTTGCCTTTGGACGCCATTGCACAAATGAGGTGCCGCGTTTCTGCCAATGACAAAATCAATGTTGGCCTCATTGGCTGCAAAGGCATGGGGTGGTCGAACCTGAGCACCTTGCTGATAAACGTACCCGAAGCCGAGTGCATCGCTTTAGCCGACGTGGATCAAAGCGTGCTGGACGAACGGGCAGAAAAGTCTATTGGGATGCGGCATCAGGTGCGTTCAAAAACGATACAGAAGCGAATGCTTTGCTCAAAGCCAATTATCAAAATGGCTGGAAATTGCCAAAGAGTTAACCATTTTTCAACAAGACCAACCAAGCGCTTGTTATAGCATTCGTCGCCCCAAAATTAATGTAAGCTGATTTATGATACCGAACTTCAATTTTCAAAAAAAGAGACTGACGCTGCCTGATCAAACGACCGTGGCTTACTTAGATACCGGGCACGATGCGGCTAAGCCTACCCTCGTCATGGTGCATGGCTTAGGCAACAATGCTTCTGTTTGGCTCAGGCTGATGGCGCAAATTCAGGGTCAGTACCGCTGTATTGCCTTAGATTTGCCTGCTCATGGAGATTCGCAAGCCTGCACCCAAGCGTGTGGAATTAATTATTTTTCAGCAACCGTTGAGGGTCTTATTGAAGGCTTACAATTAGGCCAGGTGATGCTCATGGGCCACTCTATGGGTGGGTTGGTTTCGATCAAAACTATTTTGCGAAAGCCCACAGTCGTCAAGCAGTGCATTTTACTTGCCCCTGCTGGTTTTGAAACCTTTACGCTCAAGGAAAAAGCCTGGTTAAAAGCCATTTATGCGGTATGGATGCTCAAAAAGATGAGTGCAGCACGTATGGAACAGCAAACCAGAGAAAGTTTTTTCCGATTCCCGCCTGATTTTGAGTTTGCCGTACAGGAAATTATCGCCATTCGCGAATCTCCGGAGGCATTCGAGGCGTACTGCGAAACGCTGTCTTTGTGCATGAACAGCCTGCTTAATGAGTCGGTTTTTGATACCCTTTCCACCATTAGTCTGCCGTGCACTGTATTTTTTGGCATAGAAGACCTGACCATTCCCAACAAAGTCCTTCATCCGAACCTCACAGCCATCGAAGTAGCCGAGCAGGGGACGCGGAAAATTCCCAATGCCACCCTGCACTTGATTCCTGAATGCGGCCATACCCTCCAATGGGAGGCAGCTGATCAGATTGCTGATTTTTTACTAAATTTGGTTAGCTACTCTTCTTCCGCAGGTTCCGGACGCTGACCTCTTCCCAAGAACGGCAACCGGCTAATCCCAGGGTCAGGTCAATGTCTGCCAACAAATTCGTGATGACCTCGCGAACGCCTGCTTCCCCGCCTACCGCCAGCGCTAAGGCATAAGGCCGTGCCACCAGTACCGCCTTTGCGCCTAAGGCCATCGCTTTGAATACGTCTGCGCCACGTCGGATGCCGCTGTCGAACAAGACGGTCAGTTCATCCCCGACGGCATTGGCAATTTCCGGCAATACCACCAATGAGCCTACCGCACCATCTACCTGCCTTCCGCCATGATTGGAAACTACGATGCCATCCACGCCATAATCCAACGCTTTTCGGGCATCGTCTATGTGCTGAATGCCTTTGAGTATGATGGGCATCCGGGTGCAATTCCGGATAACGGACAAGTCGTTCCAAGTTAGGCCCGGCCCGGTAAATACCTTCGTAAAATGGCGGATGGCTTTGAATTTATTTTGCTCAGGGTCGCCGCCTACGGCCTCCCGGAATACCGGATCGCCGAAGTAATTGGCCAAGCCGTGGCCGTGCAAAAATGGCAGGTATCCCAGCTGAATATCACGTTCGCGCCAAGCCAAAACCGGGGTATCAAGAGTCACCACTAAGGCCGAATACCCGGCCTCTTCTGCCCTCCGAATGACACTCCTTGTAAAATCGTGGTCGCGCCCCCAATACAACTGAAACCAATGTGGGTTTTCTGCGTTTTCCCGGGCGATGTCTTCCATAGGCATAGACGACACGTTACTAACCACTTGTGGCACCTTCATGGAACGCGCAGCACGGGCAACCGCCAATTCAGCTTCCGGGTGTGCAATGGACAATACACCTACCGGCCCGAGTAATAAGGGAGAAGGCAAGCGCTGTCCAAACAGTGTAACGCCCATATCTGCATTAGAAATATCCACCAACATACGTGGCACAATTTGCCAATCATCCAGCGCCTCCTGATTGTTGCGCATAGTTGTTTCCCCGCCAGCGCCGCCTGCAATGTAGGCAAAGGCTTCGGGTGTCATTTTTTCCGAGGCTTCTTGAAGCAAGTCTTCATAAGAAACCGGAAATTTATTTTTCCGGTTGAACAGGCCATTCAGGTAAATGTGCATCTGTCGCTCTACACCAAAGGAAGGGCGCTCCATTTGTAAGGTATCACCGGTTCTATTTTTCATAATTAAAATAGTTTATTTAAATAAAAAACTGCCTGAATAAAATTAATTTCTAATTGATCAAAATGGTACCGTTTGCCTCCTGTTTGCTCGTTTTGCAGCGTGAGGCCGGGGAAATAGCGAACATTGGTGCGCAGTAAAAAGGATTGGAGGCGATTGGGGCGGATGTCCCATCCAAAAATATACCCCAATTTCCACTGGTCTTCTTTAGCCTGAAAAGCGGTGCCAGGGTTTAGTGCATCCCCGCCAATGGCCTCCAACCGTTCCCAGCCCGGGCTTATTCCAATAAAAGGAACAAACCCCTTGTAATCAAACAAAGATTTGCAAAGGTCTAATGACAAGGCTTTGCGGCGAAACTCCAGCGTACTGCCATAAGCGCTAATTTCACTGTTGATGCTCCGGTAAGACAGGTTGAGGTGCGCGTCTAATTTGTGGTGATAATAGCCTGCGCCCCATTCTATAAAAACATTCCCCCCCCTGTGTCGGCCCATATAAGGTGCTACATCGGTTGATTCCTTCAGGAAAAAAGTAGAAGAAACGCCCACTGCTGCTGAAAAGGTATTGAGTTTACCTGCTTTCCCGAGGCGATCCTCCTGCTCTTTGGTACGGCCATTGAGCAAGTCTTCTTCTGCCGAAACCGTCGTGTCCAGTAAATAACGGTATCCTATTCTGAATTGAAGTGGGGGCAAACGGAGTGTCGAGGCAGCAACCCGATCGAAATAATAAGTAGCCTTGTTGTTGTACATCCACGTGGCTGACAATTCAAAATAGTGCTTTTTATTGGCAATGGTGCTTACCCCGGCATGAATTGGGTAGCTCACTTTATTGTAATTGGAGCCGTCGTCGCTTTTGTCGTCTGTTTTACCGAGGTATCTAAAATTCAACGAATTGAAAGACATGCCCACAAAAGGGCTAATTTTTGCGGTATAAGGCGTTTTCCACAAAAAATATCGGAAACCGGTTTCTGTGCCGGTAGCATAATCCGTTGTTCGTGTGCCTGATTGCAAATTGAGGATGGGAATGTTGATAAAAAAATCCACTTTCCCCCAAAAATGCATACCGGAAATATTCAGGTGCGTCGCCGAACGCGGTGCAAAAGAAAGTTTGTCAGGCTCGCTGCCTGCCACACCCGACACCTTCGTTTCCCATGCGGGGGCATATCCGGTATAGATCCCGAAGCCACTCTGGGCAAAACGGTGTTGGGTTTTAGGAGAAATAACCTCCGAGTTTTCTTGTCCAATGATTATGGTATTGGACACAAACAGCAGGCAGCAGAGCGAGACAAATAGACGCATCATGATTGAATTTAATTATATCGACTTAAAATAATGGAAGTTGTATTTCCACCAGCCTGGATGGAGTTGACCATCACCTTTTCCAAAGGTACGTGTTCCAATGTTTCTCCCGGAATGGTCACCCTGGCATTGGTGGGGTTATTAAAATAACTACCAGCCCAGCCCGTTCCAAGCACTTCTTCGTTTTGCATCATCAGCGCAGCCGCTACCAGCGAAGTTTGGCCCGAAGCCCCAAAAGTTTCCCCAATAAATGGTTTTATTGTGGTGTAGTAGAGGTCTTCATTTTTCCAGATTTCATCAATTGCCTTTCCTTCGTATTCGTTGTACTGCCAAGGCAGGCAAGAAGCCCCCACGACACAGTCGATATCCGAAGGCGCAAGCCCTGACAATTTTAAGCTTTCCTCCATTACGTGTTTGAAGTCGGCCTCATTTTTTTCAAAGAAGAAATTGTCGTGAGCGCCGTCAAAGCCGGTATTGTAATTGAGTACTTCTGCATAAATATCGGCACCTCTTTCCAGTGCATGGTCTAATTTTTCCAGAACCACAAAGGCCGCAGCTTCGCCAATAACGGTTTTTCGCTCGTTTTTTGCATAGTCGAGGGCACGTTTGAGGGCCGTTTCCGCAGTTGTATCGGCATTCTCCGAAGGGCAGTCAAGCAAATATCCGCTTTCGTTATAAAAAATCAAATGAATGTCCCTTATTTCATCAAAACCACCACAAATAATGATGTCGGCATCGTCATTTTTCAGGAGGTCGAAGCCGTAGCAAACGCTGTCTTCCCCCATCAGCAAAGAGCTTGAACCCCTGAATTTATAGTACCGCGTGGTGTCGCCCAAGACTGTATTCGACACCGTTTTTGTGAAGTCGAAAGGACTGGCTTTGCGCGGACCTTCGCGAAACAGCTTTTCCAGATAGGCTTCAACGGCTGCATTGGCCGCCATTGACGTATTCAGAATCAGGCCAATCCGATCTGGTGAAAGCTGGTTGCCTTCCAGTTTGGCACTTTTGACTGCCGTTTGGCACCCCAACATGGCGAGTTGGGAGTACCGGAGTGGAAATGGCGCTTTCAAATCGGCAAAATATTCTTTGATGTTGATTTCCGGACACGGATAAAAATATGTCTGATCCAGCCCTGATTCGTTCCAGGTGTTTTTGATAACGACCCCACTTTGTCCGGACTTGAGGCTTTGGTAATAAGTTTCAGCGCCAATGCCGATGCTGGAGACCATGCCTACTCCTGTGATAACGATGCGTTCATTTTGTGGTATAGATTTCATAATATTTAGCTAGGTTTGGTAAGGTGAACGGTAATATTTCCTTTAGCGACTACTTCGTTTTGTGCATCCAGTACTTTTCCGTCATATACCGAAAAGTCCATGAATTTTTGCTTAATGAATACAACTATTGTAAGCTCTGAATTCGGAAAAACCGGTTTAACAAAGGTGGTTTTATCAATTTTAATGGCCCGGCCCATCATTTTTTTATCCGATATATTTTCTCCCGATGCAGTACCGATCTGGTTTTCGATCATTTCCATCCGGCCAAAAAGACCGCATGTTTGGAACATCATTTCTACCAGAATAACCCCCGGCAGCATGGGATAACCCGGAAAATGGCCCTTAAAAAAAGGCATGTCGGCGTTTACCTGTGTTTTGGCGGTGAGCGAGACACCGGGTTCGTAGCTTACAATTTCGTCCACCAGCAACATGGGTGGGCGGTGTGGCAATAAAGTTGCCGGTTTGGGAAAAGTCAAGGTATTCGTACTCATATTGTTTGTAATATTTTTGTAGATACTGAAATTTGATCTAATATAGAACGAGACAAATCTGCTTCTGAAAAATGTCGAACATCCATTAAAAATTGATTTTTACTGGCTACCCAGCATAAATAATCCCTGTCTATTTGTACCGATTTAAGTATGTATTCCTTGCGGCTGGTCAAGGCTGCGTCCATATCCCGAAGCCCTTTGCCCGAGCATTTCACCTGTGCTTCTAATGCTGTCCAGTCTTCTATGTTGATGGAATCTGCGTGCGTAGTCAGCCCTTTGACGGCTTGTCCGAAGCGCAAAAAACTGCTTCGGTCTTTTTTGCACTGTACGTCAATGCCTACAATGCCTTCGTAGTTGATGGCACAAGCAATCAAATCCCGGGAATGAGACAGGTTAAAGTCAAAATCCCCTACCCGGATAAATGGCCGTCCAAGTGCATCGTATTGCATCGGAAAACTGGCAGGCGATGCATCGGGATATACTTCGCGGAGGCCTTCGTACACCAACAATTTACTCAGGATCGATTTTAGCCGGTCAGCATGTTTTAAGTAGCGACTCCACCGATTCCGGATGGCTTCCGGAAACAAAGTCGCGTATGCCAGTAACAGATCCTGAAAAGAATTACTTTTTTCATAATAAGCATAACATAATAAATTGGCCATAGGTAATTAATTTAAAGTGATATAATAATGGCCTAAAACCATACAAGCGAATATTTTTTCAGTTCAATATTTTTGACAGACTCTATTTATCTAATTTAATTTGGTTAATTTTCGGAAAAGCCACGTCAATATAAGGCATAACCGATGCTCCGAGTTTTTCAGCAATACTCTGCCGTATATCCGAATCTTTAAATTTGTAATTGGGCATGGGGGCTATTTCCACACTCAGGCGTCCATCGGCATTTTGTTCTGTCCTTAGCTTTAAGATGCAAAATTGAGTATGCAGCGTATCTGCCAGTTCGTTTTGCCATATCGGATCAGCTCCTGGCAGATGCACCATACCACCTTTCCTTCCAATGACCGTAATCCTCCCTTCCTTATTGACATAGCCAACGTCGTGGGTAAAAATGTTGCGGTCTTCAATGCGCAGGCCATTTGCATGCCGGTGCAGGTAGCCTATGGAGGCAGATGGCGTATGGATCAGCAAAGACCCTATTAAGCCTGCTGGCAATATTTCCCCATTTTCAGCCATTGCATTCACGCGTACCCCGTTAAGCGGATAACCCACCGATTCTATTGCATCGTTTGCAGAGGTAATGATGTTGGTAGAAATCCGTGGCCCGGCCTCTGCCAAACCATAAGTTTTGACAATTGGACAATCAAAAAGCTTCAGGGCTTTGGTAATTGCTGAGGATTCAATGTGGTTGCCTCCTACCGTAATGTAGCGCAGCGAAGACCACGAATACTTATTGCGATACAAGTGCCCAAAACGCTCCAGCAAAAAATTGATTTGTCTAAAAACCGGAGGCACCGTAAACACCGAGTTAATCTGGTACCGGCTAATGATCTCAATGACGGAATTTGCAATCAGCCATTTATTCGAAAAAACGACCGTGCTGCCCATCATAAAATGGCTCAAAAATTGCGCAACCAAACCATAAGAATACGTCAACGGCAATACCATCAGCGTACGATCCTGACGCCGGATTCCCAGGGCAGCAATATTGCTTTTAATGTTCGTGAGGATGTTTTCCTGAGAACATTTGATGATTTTTTTGCTGTTTGTGCTGCCCGAACTGGTGACCAGCAAAGCTGCATCGGTTGGTACTGCATTTTCAGATGCATTCAATTCTCGCCACAACAGCTGGCCTCCAATGGGCGTCTCTTTCCCATAAGTCATTGCAGTAGCTATCGGAATATGGTTCTGAAAATCTTTGTGTACAATGTATCCGAAGGCTTTGGCGTCTTCAGGTTCCAGTTTTTGAAATTTATCGCTAAGGTTGATGACCAAAGGAGCCGCTCCCAACTGCATACAAGCCATTAGCAATTCCACGACATAAATGGAGGGCATAGGGCACACAATGGCGACTACATGGCCTTTCCGAAGGCCTGTTTTCTTCAAAAAATCGGTATACTTATCCGTTTCCTGCCAAAATTCGCCAAAGGTAACTTGCCGTTGCTCTTCAATGAGTGCCGTACAATTGGCAAGAGACCGGTGCTTGTCGCGAAATACCTGAACGAAGTCTTTCTGTACAATTTCTGAATATTCTGCAAGTTTGTAGCTATAAGTATCCATTGATCTATCTATTTATGAATTTCCAAAACGCCTATATTCAGTAGGTCTCTAATAAAAATTGATTCAAAGCCTTCTTCTTCCATCTCTTGTTTGAGCTTTATTGACATTTTAAAAAGGCTTTTAAAGCAAGGCTCTGTCAGTTGAAAACACTGGTATGTGCGCTTGTTCAATAAAAAACAGTCATTTTCAATCATAAATAAGCCAAAATTGGTTTTATTAAACTTCAATTGGGTATTAGCTGGTAAATCTGCATAATTAGCGGTGCTAATGTCTCGGGTAGTACTCACTCCCGGCGGTAAATATTTGTGCAGATAAAGCCATGTTTCCCATTGATCGTAGTATTGTATCAGATATTTTTCCAGCTCACTGTATAACTTGCGGGTTACTTCCGGGATGTATTCTTTGGGAGCTCCGGCCCACTCTTTGGGGTCTATTTTAGGCAAAAACAAGACTTTTGGAGGTTTTCTTTCCTCATCCGGATAATAAGAAATCACGGGAATAATCGGGCGTTTGTTCATCCAGGAAATGGCTGCAATCCCTTTTCGGGAATTGATTTCCTGGCCAAAAAATGGAATTCTTAAATGAAACTGTTCTGACTTGTGGAAAATACCGCCCCCACCAGTATTGCCGTCAATGTAGGCAATAATGGATTTGCCTTCATAAAGGCATTTTGAAAGCGTCATGGCAATATTAGGCGACTCTGCGTTCAAAAGATCAAAAAACGCAGTTACTCCAAATGCTTTGTGTATCTCGGCCACCTTTTTCCGGATGCTGTCTCCCTGACGATGGTAGGTGTTTTCATCTACAATCAAAACAAAATCAAGACCTTTACTTGCCACAATGCCGATAACCGACCGATAAGACCCCAGGTGGTAGGTACAAATAACCGCCGGGAAATTTTCGGGTGCTAAAGCAGCTTCTGCACCGACTACGTCCAAGCGGTCAATTAATTCCGGCATCCCGGTTTCTTCATTGAGCAGGGCACGGCCGTAAAGCAGCTTCAAATAAATATCTTCGTATGCTGACGCTGGAATGTGGGGCAAAAATCGTTCCAGATTTGCCGTCAGAAATGTAAAATCCTTTAGTTGTAGCTGATCGAATTTCCGCTGTTCCCGCAATTGGATTTCTTGCCTCAACCCTTTGTAGCTCTCCACGTGTGGAAGGACGTTCGGGCTTTTATTTGAACCAGATTGAAATACAGGTATCGTTTCGACTGTCATACGTATTGCTATTTTTAATTTAAAACTTCCGTAGCCAACTGCTCTCTTCCTACCTCCTCGCAGTTAAAATTATTGAGTGTAAAAAGATTAATGATGTTCAATATCAGCTCAACAGAGGTTTGCATAGTACGATCCTGCATATCCATATCCGGGTTCACCTCAACCAGGTCAATGCCAATGATTCGGCGGTCCGTCAGCACCAATTGCAGCAGTTGAATCAGCTCCGAAAGATCCAGGCCATTGGCAACGGGGGTAGCGGTAGCAGGCGCAACAACAGGATCTAGTACATCAATGTCAATGGTCAAATAGACTTGTGCGTCCATTGGAATGAAAGACAAGTCGAGTTCATCATGGATGGATTTTTTCAGGTCGCTGCACCAGAAAACATGCTGTTTCGAATTATGGGGCCGCCCCATGAGGTTAAATATCCCCCTGATTCCCATCTGATAAATGCCTTTTACTTTCGAAATTTCGAGGCACCGGCTGGCAAAATTGCCATGATGGTGTACTTTTTCAGCGTGATTAAGACTGTCATACTTAGAGGTATAGGTATCCGTATGGGCGTCCATGTGTACGATGTAAATGTCATCAAACACCGCCGATGCAGCTTTTACAATCGGATAGGTTACAGAGTGGTCGCCTCCAAGAAAAAACGGAATATTCCCTTGTTGGAAAATCTGGAGCGCTGTTTTTTCTATTTTCCGGTAGATATAGGATTTAGATTCGTGGATGCTGACAAATAAATTGCCCAGATCTTTGATTAAATCCTTTTGCAAAAGTTCGAAAAAACAAGAGTTACTTGAGTCAATGCCTACCGCTTCAAGGCTGTAATTCCCAGCGCTTGCTGCATCTAAGTGCAACTTGTATTCGTTGGTGTACTCCCGGAGTTTTTCCGGAAAATGCGCACAGCCCACTGATTTGGGATTGCCCCCGCCATAAGGAATTCCGACAAAGCATAAATTGGCAAAATGCGGGTTTGTTTCGTCGTTCAATCCAAAAAGCGTATGTTTTAGTCTTGTCAGTATAACGAGCTGGTCTTCGAGAATGTCATTCTGAAATACGAGCCCGCGACTTACAAAAGAAGACAATGCTTGTTGTAGATCACCTGTGGGGTACTGTGGGAAAGCGGCCATAAGACCTTCAAACGTTTTGGGGATTTCCAGAAACCGCAAAATGCTCATTGCTGTTTCTTTTACCTGAAATACCTTCCCCGACAGGGTGTTGTACAATTTATGTGCTGCATCTTCTCCTTTTTCGCGCTCTATGAGCAAGTAAGGCGAAATGATGTAGTTGGTAATTACTTTATTGTTTTCCATCGCGTCTATTTCTTATCAGGTTTTTAATACTATTCCGCACAATGCCTGAATTATGTTGATAACGCTTGTAAAAAATAAATGAGAATATGGTCGTAGCAAGTGCTGTTTTTCCCATTGATTCAATGGCACAGACAGAAAAATCGAGCTGATAAATGTTGTAAAAAACTTGTTTCCATGCATAAAATGCTTGTCCGATAAATTTGATAACGACATAAGCAATATATCCCCAAAATACGTAGCTGCAAATAGAATAAATTGCCAAAAAAGGGTTCTTTACATTCACTAACTGCCGCGTTCTTTCAGAAACCTGGAATGGCAGGCTGGGAAAAATGCGCTTTAGGAACAAAGTCCACCAAGCATCTGACTGCAACCGCAGGTTCGGAAGCTTAAATAAATCGCTATAAATCCAGTAGCCGTCAAACCGGAAGAAGGGGTTAAAATTAATGAATATGGTTACTGTATTGATAACGATCAGACTCCTGAGTATACTGATGGTTTCCATATCGTAGGAGTTTTTAACCCAGTAAATCAACCCAAGATTAATCAATAACTGGAAAAATATTCCTCCAAAATTCACAATAATGCGTTTGAGGCGGCTGAGTTTCCAGGTTTCAGTTACATCCGTATATAATACTGGAAAAATAAAATAGAAGCCAAAACCGATACTTTTGGGTGGCGCTTTGAACAAGTATGAGGAGGCCGCATGCCCCAGTTCATGGATAAAAAGAATGAAAATTGCTACCGGGTAATAGATAAAAATATGCCCCAAATTTTTTAGGCACTCGGTACCCGAACTGGCAAATGTCCCGCCGGCTGCCGCTGCATCGTTGTATTGCGAAAATTGCTGGATATAGTAATAATTCAAACCCGCACCCGCCAACAGAAGCGTAAAAAAAGGTATCGGATAAAAAAAGTATTTCAGTATTTCAAGGAGCCATTTAAGCTGCTCAAACCGAAAAACATCCCAATGGCCAGTAAACCCGGACAGCATTCTGTCGGTTTTGTTTTTTTCCAGGCTTTCATCGTGTATGACCTCACCTGCTTCATTAAATATTTTAAGAGGTTTAATTTTTTCTTCGATAATTTGGGCAACGGTTTCTTCTGTAAATTCATATTGACCACGAGACCAGTTGTTTAGGCTAACCGTAATTTCCGGTTTTGTCTTTTTCTCTGTCAGTTGATCTATGATGATACGCAACAATTCTCCTATGTAATAATTGGTGCCATTGATCTGCAACAGGTACTGTTTATTGTCGTTACCGGTTTCTACTTCTTGTATGGTGTACATAATATATTATTTTAATTTTAAATAGAGCTTGGTATAAAAGCGTTGCCGTTAACGCGATAACAAAAAGGGGCCGGGATATTGAATATGATAACCCCATCCCAGCCCCTTATACGCAATCAAACTAAGTGACTACTAAATTGCAGTTGCAAGAACTACTACAAGGCGTTTTTCAGTTCTACATGCTGCATGATCGTAAAAAAATCAGGTACTATCCAGCTGCGGGTGGCGCGGCGGGTGTTTTCACTGTGTTGCCACTGCAGCGTGCGGTATCCACAGCCGCTACCGTCATTTCAAAACGGCCTTCCAATTCAACTACGGACAATGCATCTTTGATTTCAAAATTGTTCATAATAAGTAAATTTTGGTAATTAGAAAATTAGAAAATAAAAATCTCAGTCATTAGCAGTAAACAAAAGTCGGTCATACTAAGGGTCGCTGAAATAATAACTGTTCACTTTTCCAGGAGGTCTTTTGCTCCTACTCTGCGTTGGAGAACCACCTCCCTTAGCTATGGCTAAGGTCGGGAACCCCCGCCTCGGTTAGCCACAAAATGCCTTGCCTGGCAAAAGCGACACTTGTTAATTCAGCGCCCCTAAGGAATCAAACAGGATAAAGATGTATTTACCAGATCCATTCTATTGATGTGTATCATTTATAAGTTAGATACCATTCGTGAGTTGCCAATCGGTTACAAGTATCTTTATTCCTGCTTTTTTCAGCAATTACTGGCTGTACTTTTCAATTAGTTAGCCAAGGTCCTGGACTCATCGGAAACCGATTTGTTGATCTTGCTGTCGTTGCAACGTGCAGTATCCACGGCAGCTACGGTCAGTTCAAAACGATATAATTACGCTTAGGGTCACTGAAATAATAACTGTCCACTTTTCCAGGAGACCTTTTGCGCCTACCCTTCATTGAAGAACCGCCTCCCTTAGCTTTGGCAAAGGTCGTGAACCCCCGCCTTGATTAGCCACAAAATGCCTTGCCTGGCAAAAGCGACACTTATTAATTCAGCGCCCCTTAGTTGGCCTGAGCAGGTTCAGAAGAGGCCTTCACATCTGCTTTGTTGTCGTTGCAACGTGCAGTGTCTACAGCGGCTACGGTCAGTTCAAAACGATTTTCGAGTTCTACCACTGACAGGGCATCTTTAGTGTCAAAATTGCTCATGATAAAAAGATTGATTGATTAAAAAATAGAATTAAGAGACGGCTTAAAATAATTACGCTCAGTTGGCCTGAGCAGGCTCAGAAGAGACCTTCACATCTGCTTTGTTGTCGCTGCACCGTGCAGTGTCCACAGCGGCTACGGTCAGTTCAAAACGATTTTCGAGTTCTACCACTGACAGGGCATCCTTAGTGTCAAAATTGCTCATGATAAAAAGATTGATTGGTTAAAAAATAGAATTAAGAAATGGCTCAAAATGATTACGCTTAGTTGGCTTGAGCAGGCTCAGAAGAAGCCTTCACATCTGCTTTGTTGCCATCGCAGCGCGCAGTATCAACAGCGGCCACGGTAAGTTCAAAACGCTCTTCGAGTTCTACTGAGGACAGCGCATCTTTGATTTGAAAAGTTGACATACTTAAAAATTTAAATGGTTAAAAAATATGAATGAATTAGATTTTGCAAAAAGCGCTAATACCCTGATTGTGTGTTTAATTAGTCTTCTGCTTCCACCAGCAGGTTGCGCTGAATCATCGCGCTCAGTGTCTCTACGTTCTGGAAGGATTCTTCGTTAAATTCCGTAGGAATGATTCCGAATTCTTCGCCGAGGCGGGTAGAGATTTCAAGGACAGCGAGGGAATCCTGAATAATTCCGGGATCTTCATCAGTCCCGAAAAACGGCGCATCGTTTTTGATGTCTGCTGCCGTAATGTCTTCCAATTCCAATACATCAATAATGCATTGTTTTACTTTTTCCTGAATTGCATTGAGTTCCATAATCTTCTATTTTTATAAATTAATTAATTAAAATTTCTGATTGCTACCGAGGCCATATTCCCTGAAAACCCGAAGGAGTTGGACAGTGCCAAGTTAATTTTATAGTCAATGGCTTTTCCTTCTACCAACCGAATGTTATCAGGAGTGACAATGGACTCTTTCACGTTAATGGAAGGGGGGACGAAGTTTTTGTAAACCCCCAAAGTTGTAGCGACAAACTCTACACTGCCCGCTGCCCCCAGCGCATGACCAATCAGTGATTTGGTAGAGCTGACATACACCGGGTGCCCATCTACCAATTGTTCGATGGCCCTGATCTCCATCTTGTCGTTCGCCAGCGTAGCGGTACCGTGTGCATTGATATAATCTACCTGACTGGGCGTAGCACCGGACATTTTAAGTGCATTGAACATGGCCTGCTTGGCAAAAATGCCATCCGGGTGAGGCGCTGTGGCGTGATAAGCTTCGTTGACAATCGAATATCCTGAAACTTCTGCCAGAATCGGCGCATTCCTTTTTTGAGCCGACTCCAGGCTTTCCATTACTACGTAGGCAGCAGCATCGCCAAGGTTCAAGCCATCCCGGCCTTTATCGAAGGGCTGGCAAGCACCTTTCGACAGGGCAAACAGCGAGTTAAATCCGCTGTAAGTCAGGTAAGTAAATATATCAACCCCACCTGCAATCATACAATCTACCCGGTTACTCCGGATCAGATCGAAGGCTCTTCCGATCGAGTTGGTGCCCGAAGCACAAGCTGTGGAGATCGTAGATAATGGGCCGCGTATGCCAAAATGGGCTGCGATTCGGGAAGTGATATTGGGCGTGATGTGCAACAACAACGCATAATCCCGCTCTTCGCCTTTAATTTTGTTTTTCACCCAATCCATAAAGGGATAACTTCCTCCAACCGACGTGCCAAGACAAAGCCCCACGCGTCTGGGATCGGTGCTACTCAAGTCTAAATTTGCCCTTTCAAGCGCCTCACCGATCGCCCGCACCGACAATTCGCCAAGGATCGTAACGTCTTTTTCACGGGCCGTTTCGTAAATACCCTGGTCAATGGTACATCCCTGGCGGCTTCTGAAGAACTCGTCAGACAAGTCAAAGCGTTGAGTAGAAATGTCTTTGAGGCCAGATTTGCCTTCACGCAGGTTTTGTTCAAATTCATCCAGATTATTGCCGATGGAGCAAATGACGCCCAAACCGGTCACAACTACTTTAGATGCCATAAAACTATTTTTTTAGACTACTTGTCAATTAATCGCTGTTCTCAAAATTAGCCAGGAAGTATCTATCTTATTTTTTGCTATTTAAACCCTGGTTTTATACGCCGATTCCCCCGTCAATGGTAATTTCCTGGCCAATCAGGTAAGAAGGCGCTTCGTCTGCCATGTAGGCAATCAAATTTGCGACTTCTTCCGGTTTGCCCATGCGCTTTAATGGGCTGTTGGCCAATCTTGCCTGAAAATAAGCCGGACTAATGTCTTTGGTCATATCGGTTTCAATCAAGCCCGGAGAAATACAGTTGATTTTAATGCCGAGCGGCCCTATTTCTTTGTGCAATGCTTTCGAGAAAGAAACAATTGCTGCTTTTGATGCCGAGTAAGCCGACTGTCCGGGGTTGCCTTTCTGACCCGACAAGGAAGTTAGGTTGACAATAACGCCCTTCCTTTTGGAAATCATCATTGGCAGAACGGCGCGGCAGGTATTCACCACACAAGCGACATTGGTGTTTAAGGTGTACCACCACTCCTGATCCGGTGTCATCAAAAACGGCTTGCTGTTGCCCAAAACCCCGGCGTTGTTGATCAGTACATCAATGATGCCGACTTCTTTTTTAATGTATTTTACTAAGTGGTTGACTTGCTCCGTATGGGTCATGTCGCACTGGAAAATAAGCGGCGAAAGGTATCCTAACGCTTCCATTTCGCGCACCAATTCCTCCGCCATTTCCTGGTTACTTTTGTAGGTAAACAACACCTGGTACCCGCGTTCGGCCATTTTGATGCAGGTATGGCGGCCGATTCCTCTTGTTCCTCCCGTTATGAGTACTATTTTATTCGTATTTTCCATAATCTTAATTTTATGCAAATATTATTGACATTTTTCCAGCATTAAACTTGCGGACTGATAACCCCAGTCTGGCAATTCTTTTGCTTCTATTTTTTGCTCGTAGCAGGTTACTGATTTTTCAAAATAAGGTTTGGCATTTTCTTTCCCACCGCCAAATATGTCGGGCATGTTGTAAATATTTTGCCCTCTCAGAAAATAGGCTCTTGGATTTTCCGGATCCTTCTGAATGACCATTTCCAATATTTGATTAGATAAGGTACTGTAAGTGACTCCGCGATCCATGACATTTACTCTGATTCTGGCACTCAGTGCCAATGCTTGCAGACACATGACCTCTGTATTGCCTTCCCCAGAATGATCGAGCGATTTGATCAGTAATGAGGCGTGGTCACAGTAGGCATCCACTTGCTTCAAGTCTTTGGTCTGTAGTGCCAGTCTGAGGTAGCAATAGGCTTCGTAATACTCTGGCAGCCAGCTTGATTTATCCGAATCAGACAACTTGTTAAAGCTTTTTGCCAGTTGTTCAATCGTGCCCGGGTGTTTTGCCGTATCGAGCTGTACCAAGTAGTTTTCCAGTTTTAAGCCCTGGTTTTTTCCTCGCGGCGTTGTTTCTGACGCGGAGGGCGTTATGGTACTGGCACCCTTATTTTGAACGGTACAGGAAAACGTCATTCCGATCAGCGCCAGGCCAGCCAGCGTATATTTAGCCAAGCGATTCATGCTTCTATTTTTTAGCGTTTGCAAGTAAAGAGTTGGCTTCGTCGCGGCCCCATGAAGGGTCAACGGTTGGCTCAGTCGGAGCTGTGTTGAAGATGGCTACTGCTTTTTCGATGAGTGGAAGCGCCCTGTCTTTGCCACCGCCATAGCCTTCTGGCGTGAAGAGCAAATTTTGTCCCAGCAAAAACAATACTCGTGGATTGTTCGGGTTTTTTGCCCTTGCCTCGGCCAGCAACATCGTTGTTTTAGGGCCATATTGCATGGAGCGGGAAGCGGGGTCAACACTCAGCCGTGCCTGATATGCTCTTGCTTGCAGTACAGATAACTCAGCTTTGTCGCCCCCAAGTTGGCCTGCCTTTTCGATGATTGCTTCAGCGGCATCCACAAGTTTGTCGCGGTCGTCTGCACCTTCAATCAGGAAGCTTTTAGCCAATAGGCAAAAGGCCTGGTAATAATAAGGATGCCACTTGGTTTGTTCGGCTACGGCAATCCGCTCAAAAGAGAGCGCTAACCCTGTGTAATTTTGGGGCGTTTCGGCAGCATCCAATTGTTTCAGGTTGTTTTGCATGGCCGACAGATAATCCTGAGCCGACAAAGAAAAGCTGGAAATTGAAAGAAAAATGATGATTAACTTTTTCATGGTGTTAACTATTTTAAATTAATTATTTATTATTAACTTCTTTTTTCTCAAAGGTGATAAAGAGGCCAATGAAAGCAAATCTTTTCGCGGTAGGCTCCACCGGAATCCGGCTAAAATTACCTTCCTCATCGGGCGAACTGCCGTACCTGTACCCAAATATGTTCTCAAACCCAAGGATATTGGTGCACGAAAGGAACAGGATCGTCGAGTGTCCCCACAATTGGGTTAGGTGACTCAGATTGGCGCTCAAATCGTGAAAAGCGGGCGTCCTTTTGTCGTTTTGCAGCACTGAGGCCGGGTCGTCATACGGGCGTCCACTCGAAAAAGAGTACGTAATCCCCAGTTGCGAATCAATTTTGTCGATCCAGTGCTTGTACACAATTGACAGGTTATGTCTTGAGGCAAAACCGGGCGTCACTTCGTTTCTAAAATTCAGGAAATTCCGTTCAGTATCCAGAAAAGAATACGAAATCCAGTAGTCAATATCTTTGAAGGTTTTTTTGTCTCGAAAATAGACGTCAATCCCTCTTGCATACCCATTGCCTGAATTATTCAGCAGCCAAGGTTCGTACCGATAGTCCCCATTGTAACGAATCAGGCGGCCATAGTCTTTGTAGTAGCCTTCGATCCTGAAAATGCGCTGGTCTTTGGAGTACTGATAATTGAGGATGTAGTGCAGCGCATTTTCGTTTACCAGGTCGGAAGAATAGAGTAGAAATCTACTTTCCGGTAGCTGATAAAACTGCCCGAAGGCTCCGGATACCTGCGAATTGCTGCTCAACCTGTATGCCAGTGAAACTCTGGAAGAAAAAGTAGGCTCATTCACATAACTGCTGTACTCAAAGCGCTCTCCAATGCGGGCATATAATCGTGAATTGAACACAATGTCCACTTCTGCAAAAGCAGCGGTATGGTGTAGCAGGTAGTTGAAGTCCCGGTTTAGATCTGATTTATTATTGACCTTTTCGCGGTACGCCTGGTTGTAGTATTCTACTCCTGTCTTTATTTTAAATACATTCCCGACAAACCTGCTTGCGCTTACCCGGGCCTGTACCAATTGATCTGTTATTTGGTGATTAATGGAGTCAAACTGAACGTAATCTTTGTTAAAATTGTAGCTCATGCCGCCTGAAATGGTCCAGGTATCCTTGATGATTTCCTTAAACGAGGCATTGAGGTAACCATAATTGTTGCGCAGCGAAACATCATTCGGGTCTTTCAAATCATCGGCATTGGGATATTTTAGCCTCATTTTGGTTTCACTGAAGTCTCCGTGGATTTTTAGAATCCCGTTTTCCGAAGTCTTCTTTCGATAAATGACCTGGCTTCCGTAATTTTGAAAAGGGGCAACCCAGTCAATGTTCTGATCAATAATGGCGGTGTACGGGCTCAGATTCATATAATTGGCAGACACCGCCAAAGAAGTATTGTTATCCCATAGTTTTTGGTGTGTTGCATCTAAGCCAACGGTAGTTATGCCAATTTCTGATTGTGTCTTGGTGGCAAGGCCATGCGTGTTCAGTACCAGTGCCGAAGACAACGCCTGTCCGAATTCTGCCGAATATCCTCCCGTGCTGAATGCCGTGCCGCTGAACAGGAAGGGAGAATACCGCCCCCTTGAAGGCACCCCCGACACCGAACTGTTGTAAGGGTTTTGGGCAACGGTGCCGTCTATAAAAGTTCGGGTTTCGTAGGCTGCTCCACCTCTGACAAATAGCCTTCCCTCCTCTCCTACCCTTTGGGTACCAGGCAAGGTATTCAAAGTGGCGGCAACGTCGGCAGTTGCTCCGGCCGTGGTTGCAATGTCCAAAGAATTGAGTATAGTTCCTCGTTTCTCGTCACTGGCTTCAAAAGCACCCGCGGTAATCGTCACCCCTTCCAGTTCGGTTGAGGATGGTTTCAACTTTACAGTACCGATATTTACTGTATTGTCAGGCCCTGACGATAAGACCTTTTCATACGGCTCATACCCCAGATACGTAATGACTATCGCTTTTTCCGCTGTAAGTTCGGCAATCAATACAAAGCTACCATCAAGATCAGTGGTTGTTCCGAGGTAGGTGTTTTTCACCATTATATTTGCCCCGATAACAGGTTGATTAAATTCATCTGAGACCGAACCATTGACCGTTATTTTTTGCCCCCACAACATGGTTTGCAGCGCTGCAAAAAACCCAATAAAGGCTATTGCTTTTTTCATAATTAATATGGTATAGTTAAAGTAAATCAACCTTCCTATTCCTAACTGGCTAATATCTTTCTAAAAATATGGTATAATTTATGTTTCAGCATACATCCAAGTCTATAATCAAGGTGAATAAAAAGAGCTGGCGAGCCTCTTATAATTTTTCGGAACAAGTGCTTATTGAGCACCATTAACCCTGCGTCACAACTACTCTTGGCGGATTTTTTTTAAAAAATATCAATAATGTTTATCTCCGCAGACTATTTATTTTTTCAGACGCACTATACTTTCCAGAAGCTCGCCAGTTGGATGAGATCAGGATGTAAATAAGTTACATAAACTGCATCCCTGTATATTTAGGTCTAACCATAATCGCGTTTTACAGAAAGTGGTATCGAACAGCCCCATGTAGGGTAATAATCTCCACCCAAATCAAGTTCACGATAGAAAGTAACAGCTTCCTTTGACGAACGAATTCCCATGTTTTCGAAACTGCTCATCAATTCTTGATCATTGGAATTTTCCAGCGACATAATTCTAGTTCTTTTCATGATGCTATTTATTTTAATAAAACCAAAAGTTAAGTTTTCAATTTAGTTCTTTAGGATCATATTAAATTCATAATTCCGCTATTTAAAAAAATACTACTATGATGCGTTCTTTTTAAAATCAATAATATAAAAGCCACTTGTTTCAACAACTTTGTAAGTTCCTCTTAATATCTCTGGAATAACTTTTATCTGATACTGGTCTAATATTTTTTTTGATAATTTAAAATCTTCTTTTACTTCAAAAAACTCTTTGCTAAAAAAATTATTCTTTGTTTCTGGTGGGATAATGGATTTTGGAAAAACCATTTCGATATCCCCATTTTCGCTGATACTCATGATAGCTCGGGCTTTTCCAGGGCAAAAACAAAGCGATGTTGTCTGGTACTCCCAAAGGCGTTCGATTGCGTCGACATGGCAGACACCATAATTATCGCAGTTTCTACTGGCCATTCCGAATTTGACTTCTACAAATATTTGGGTTACGCTGTCATATCCCGTCCGAAACCAGTCTGTTGCAGGAGAGGGAGCTTTTCCTGACCCTCTCCCTAAATGGCGTTCTCTTTGCATCATCCTGTCTTTTATTCTAAGCACTTTCTTAATTGTTTTCTGTTCATCAAATTAACTGGTACAAAAGTAGGGGCAAAAATCTTCGCATGCATTGACGCCAATCGGTGTTTTGACATGCGGTCATCTAACAACAACCTAATCTTTATCTTATTTAAAATAAAGATTATCAGTCTTTTAAAAAACAACAACTGCTTCTTTAAGCTCGATTTTTTTGTATAGTAGAAAATATTATCTTTGCTAACTTTGTGATAGGCACACTACACTCCAGAGATATCTGAGTTCACGATTGCAGCTTCAATTTGCTCTCGAGTCAAATTTAAAGCCTCTTCAGGGGTGTTGATGATTCCGAGTGAAAGCAGGATTGAGATAATAATTGCAGTAAGCATGGTAATCGTTTTTTAGTGTAATTAAATTTGTTTGTTTCGATTGATGATACAAACATACACCCCGAAGACCCCCTGCTGCCCGACACAAATAATGCTGTCTGCCTCACGTTAATTTTTGCACTACTTTTTCCGAAAAAAACACAAACGTTTGACAATCAAAGCTTTTATAAAAAGAATTGATTGTATGTTGAAGTTAATTTCTTAATTAATTGCAGTTTTTTTATGCTTTAAATTCAGGCTAATTATGAAGTCTTTGATCGAATTAATCGGCTTAGCATCGCGAAGTAAAGTTCGCCACATTGATGTAATGGGAAATGAGCACCCTGGAAAGAAGCAAACCAAAATCAATAAGCTCTATAAAGCCACCCGCGATGGCCTGATTAAGTCTGATGAAGATGCCGCAGACTTTTTAGGTATGGATGTGAAGAGTACGGCTTTCCGAAACTTAAAAAGCAACCTAAAGAGGCGGCTGCTCAACACCATCTTTTTTATAGATGTAAAACAGGCCATTTACAACGAACAACAAGCCGCTTACTTTAATTGCTGGCGAGAATGGGCGGCCGTAAAGATCCTGGTTGCCAAAGGGGCACATTTTTCTGCCATGGAGCTTTGCCAAAAAATCATCAGCATTTCCATGCAATACGAATTTGTTGACCTTATTATGGATGTGTCCAAACAAATGCGGCTCTATCACGGCACCATTGACGGTGACCGAAAAAAGTTTGAATACTACAATAGCGTGTATTTATTTCATGAGCAGGCGATGATCACAGAGAACAAAGTAGAAGCGTATTTCTGTGACCTGACGGTGGATGCCATTCGGCAAAAAGCGTCCCAGCAAAGCACTTACAACAAAGCGATTTTGCTTTTCCCGGAATTGGATGCTTACCTGAATACTTATCCCTTCTTCAGGTTGCAGTTTTTGGCGAGAATGATAAAAATAGCGGCTTATATGGCTATGAACGATTATCGTAAAACGCTGGATATCTGTGAAGAAGGCATCGCCTTTTTTGAAAGCAAAAACTTTGAAGTCAAAATTCCGCTATCCGTCTTTTTACACCAAAAATTAGTTTGTCACCTCCAGTTGAAGCAATTCGAAGCAGGCAAAGTTGCGGCTGAAAAATCACTGGGAATGATCCATGAAGGCTCCTTCAACTGGTTTAAGAACCACGAGCTTCGTTTTTTGCTTGCGATGCATACCCACGAATACCACGATGCATACCAAACGTGGAGCAACGCCACACAACACAAAAAATACCGCTATCTGGATGACTCTTCACAGGAAAAATGGATCTTATACGGCTTTTTCCTTCACTACCTCGCTCTGCTTGACAAATTGAACCTGCCCAAAGAGGAAGTGCAGTTCAATAACTTCAGATTGGGTAAATTCCTGAACCAAGTGCCTACTTATGTCCAGGACAAACGCGGATTAAATATCCCGATCCTGATTGCACAAATTCTTTTTTTGGTCTTAAAAAAAGAGTACGACCTCGTCATCAACCGCATGGAAGCTATTGAAAAATACTGCAGCCGGTACCTAAGGCAGGATGATGCTTTCCGAAGCAACTGCTTCATCCGCATTCTGCTCCAGCTTCCTGAAGCTGGATTCCACCGCGCCGGGGTGGTCAGAAAAGCCCAGAAATATTTAGACAAACTGAAAACGGTTCCATTGGAAATTGCTTCACAACCTTTTGAAATAGAAATCATTCCTTATGAAGACTTGTGGCAGTTTGCCCTCGACTCTTTAGAAAACAAACATTTTACGGCAAAACCTTTGCGTCATCATAGTGGCTGAATTCAGGGTTACAGCATGCTGAAAATGGGGCTTTGTAAAGCATGTCGAATCGGTTACATGGGTTGACATCATAGATTCTTAGTCTATCCATTATCCGCCTGGATAAAAGCGCCGAAAGAACAAAACCGCCGTCAACATTCGTTAAGCCGGGCTTTTCATAACCCAATCTTTACAGCCTCTTGCGTCTGGTAGTTGAACGAAGCCGAAACTACCATTGCCGGAAATCGTATAAAGCCGCCTGTTTACTTGCCCTCAAGTCACTAATTATCAATGTTTTAAAAAACAAAAATCTGCTTAAAAAGACCGAGCGACATCGTCTTTCCCCACAATTATGCAGCTTCCAAAAGTGCCTGACTGCGCTTTCCCTTCGCTGATTTTCCTAATTTTGTTCTTCATCCTCAAAAGGGGGTTAATCGCTCATGTCAAAATACTTAGCATCATGGCAAAATTGAATTTCGGCGGTGTGGAAGAAAACGTGGTCACCCGCGAGGAATTTCCATTAGACAAAGCACATCAGGTACTCGAAAACGAAGTCATCGCCATCATTGGTTATGGCGTGCAGGGACCAGGGCAGGCGCTCAACCTGCGCGACAATGGCTTCAACGTCATCGTTGGACAACGCTATCCTTCCAAAACCTGGGACAAAGCGGTGGCCGACGGCTGGGTGCCCGGCGAGACGCTGTTCAGTATAGAAGAGGCTGCCGAACGCGGCACCATCATCCAATACCTGCTTTCCGATGCGGCCCAGATTGCACTGTGGCCTACGCTTAAGCCCTACCTCACAGCGGGCAAGGCGCTTTATTTTTCGCACGGCTTCGGCATTACGTACAAAGAACGCTCCGGCATTATTCCCCCGGCTGACGTAGACGTGATTCTTGTTGCGCCCAAAGGATCGGGCACCAGCCTGCGCCGCCTTTTTGTGGCGGGTCGCGGCCTCAATTCCAGCTATGCCATCTTCCAGGACGCTACCGGAAACGCCCACGACCGCGCCATTGCCCTGGGCATTGGCATTGGATCGGGCTACCTGTTTGAAACGGATTTCAGACGTGAAGTTTTCAGCGACCTCACCGGCGAACGGGGCACCCTGATGGGCGCCATACAAGGCATTTTTGCTGCGCAGTACGACTGTTTGCGCAGCCGGGGGCATTCCCCTTCGGAAGCATTCAACGAAACCGTCGAAGAGCTTACGCAAAGCTTGATGCCTTTAGTGGCCGAAAACGGAATGGACTGGATGTACGCCAATTGCTCGACCACGGCCCAGCGCGGCGCTTTGGACTGGTGGACCAAGTTTCGAGACGCCGTTGCGCCGGTTTTTGAAGAACTCTACGACAGTGTTGCCGCAGGCAATGAAGCCCAGCGCTCCATAGATTCAAACAGCCAGCCTGATTATCGCGAAAAATTGGAAAAGGAGCTGAAGTCCATGCACGACAGTGAAATGTGGCAGGCAGGCCGCACGGTGCGCAGCCTCCGGCCTGAAGCGCAGGAGGTTCCGGTTGAACAAGAGTAAGGGTTTGTCCCCCTTTTGCACACACCGGGTACTGGAGCAAGGACTCACAAATCAGGCAAAGTATGACAAAGACCATCCAACATGAATTGGTCACAGTAGAAAATATTTACAAGGCGAAGGTTCGGCTGAAAAACATCGCCGAACCTACGCCTTTGTCTTTAAATTATAACCTTTCCGAACAATACGGTTGCCAAATCTACCTCAAAAGGGAAGACCTCCAGGTGGTGCGCTCTTACAAAATCAGGGGGGCTTACAACAAAATGGCGAGTTTGTCCACGGCGCAACTTCAAAACGGCGTGGTATGCGCCAGCGCGGGCAACCACGCGCAGGGCGTGGCTTTTGCGTGCCAGAAGATGGAGGTCATGGGCAAAATATTCATGCCAGGTGTTACGCCGCAGCAAAAGGTTGGCAAGGTCAAGTTATTCGGAAAAGGTTTTGTTGAAGTAATCCTGATTGGAGACACCTTCGACGACGCTTATGCTGAGGCACTGAAAGCTGCCGGAACGCACAATATGGCCTTTATTCACCCTTTTGATGATGAACGCATTATCGAAGGTCAGGGCACGGTTGGGCTGGAAATTCTGGAAGATTGTAAAGTTTCGCTGGATTACGTGTTCGTTGCCGTTGGCGGTGGCGGGCTTATTTCCGGGCTGGGCAGCTATTTTAAACAACTCAGTCCGCGCACCCGCATCATTGGAGTAGAACCGGCGGGCGCCCCGGCGATGTACGAATCGCTGAAGGCGGGCGAAGTGGTTACACTCGATAAAATTGACAGCTTTGTGGACGGAGCCGCCGTTCGACGGGTCGGGCAAAAAACCTTTCGCATCGCCCAACAGGTCATAGACGATATGGTCTTGGTGCCGGAAGGCAAGGTTTGCACCAGCATTTTACAACTCTACAACGAAGAAGGCATTGTGGTGGAACCGGCCGGCGCGCTGACCATCGCCGCCCTCGACTTTTACCGCGAACAAATCCGGGGTAAAAACGTCGTCTGCGTACTCAGCGGCAGCAACAACGACATCGTGCGCACCGAAGAAATTCGGGAACGCTCCCTGCTCTACGAAGGGTTAAAACACTATTTCATCATTCGCTTTCCGCAGCGGGCAGGCGCCCTGCGCGACTTCCTGAACAATGTCCTCGGCCCCACCGATGACATTACGCATTTTGAATATACCAAAAAACACAACCGCGAATCCGGTCCCGCCCTTGTCGGCATCCAGGTACTTTGCCGCGAAGATTACGACCGCTTTATGGCCCGGATGGCCGAATACGACATCAACTACCAGCCGCTGAACGACAGCCGGATGCTGTATGAGTTGCTGGTTTGAACTGTGGTCGCCACCTTCAGGTCGCAGACCATTGTCCGTACAAAGCTGGTAATCAATTAGCTATTACCACCTCCTCCGTTTATCATAATCAAACCGAACACTCAATCGGAGGCCTGCAAAGTACTGCAACATGCTTTCGGCTGCTACAATTTGATCTGCCGGTTCTATCCAGGATTGTACTGTTTCCAAAGCCGGCAGGTTGGCGTCAGGGAAATAGCGCACCCCGAGGAGCGGGGTAATCGTCAGAAAATCGGAAACGCCAAAATCCATGCCGATGCCGCCGCCAATGCTAAGGCTAAGCGACTGTCCATCTGCTGTTTCTGCTTCCCGGCTTGCTTTGGTATTCAATAAAGTAACCCCCGGAGAAAGGAATAAGAACAGGCCTTTTTCAAAGGTTGGTCCTTCTTTTGAAAAAGTCGGACAGTTGCAGTCTCCCTTGATATCGAATAAATAAAACTGGGTATTGAAAAAGAAATTGGCTGTGGTATGCCTAAATGAAATCTGGTTGTTATTGACAGCGCCATTCCATTCCGCTTCCGCAAATCCGACGCTGAGTTCCGGTAAAAACTCTACCCGGTAATTCTTCAGTCGGAACCAGTAATTGACCCCAAAAGCATATCCACTTTCCAAAATAGGATACTCCGGCTGGCCTTCAGTGGAAGTCAGGTACCAGGATTCTTCCTGGTTCTTGAAATAATTGGCGTTGAATCCGATTTGTGCACTGATACCAGCGGCAGAACCAACCAGCAAACAGCACGTAAGGAGTAGCTTGTTGACCATTATTGAGTTTTTTATAGAAACGTTGGTTGGGCGGCCAAAGTATAAATTTGGAGGCGGGTTGTGTAACCTCCTTCCATGTTTGCAGACGGGCGCAAAGCGGTTCCATCGGAACCCAATGCCGGTAACCACAAAAAACGATGAGCGAACAGCGGTTCCATCGGAACCCAATGCCGGTAATCCCGAAATGATAGATATGCCGAATAGGGTTCGGTGGTACGGGGACGGGCGAACAGCGGTTCCATCGGAACCCAATGCCGGAAAACCCGAAATGATAGATACGCCGAACAGAGTTCGGTGGTACGGGGACGGGCGAACAGCGGTTCCATCGGAACCCAATGCCGGTAAACCCGAAATGATAGATACCGAACAGAGTTCGGTGGTACGGGGACGGGCGAACAGCGGTTCCATCGGAACCCAATGCCGGAAAACCCGAAATGATAGATACGCCGAACAGGGTTCGGTGGTACGGGGACGGGCGAACAGCGGTTCCATCGGAACCCAATGCCGGAAAACCCGAAATGATAGATACCGAACAGAGTTCGGCGGTACGGGGACGGGCGAAATGCGGTTCCATCGGAACCCAATGCCGGAAAACCCGAAATGATAGATACGCCGAACAGAGTTCGGTGGTACGGGGACGGGCGAACAGCGGTTCCATCGGAACCCAATGCCGGAAAACCCGAAATGATAGATACGCCGAACAGAGTTCGGTGGTACGGGGACGGGCGAACAGCGGTTCCATCAGAACCCAATGCCGGTAATCCCGAAATGATAGATACGCCGAATAGGGTTCGGTGGTACGGGGACGGGCGAACAGCGGTTCCATCGGAACCCAATGCCGGAAAACCCGAAATGATAGATACCGAACAGA
>Ga0163154_10001762_pt1 | contig 33016 bp, 35 predicted proteins | sample OliLakLV19MP9P1_FD_148649 | JGI IMG/M metagenome (GOLD analysis project Ga0163154, IMG submission 148649) | Freshwater microbial mat bacterial communities from Lake Vanda, McMurdo Dry Valleys, Antarctica - Oligotrophic Lake LV.19.MP9.P1 | ecosystem: Environmental > Aquatic > Freshwater > Lake >... | reverse complement strand
GCGCGCCCCTCAGTGCTGTCCCACGCGGATGATCTTGAGTGTATTGGTGCCCCCCGATTTGCCGATCGGCTCGCCGATGGTGATGACGATCAGGTCGCCCTTGGCGACCACGCCCTCGGCTAGCAGCAGCGCTTCCGCGTCGGCCAGCAGGCGGTCGCGATCATGCAATTCCATCGGCATCATGAATACGCGAGTGTCGCGGAACAGCGCGAGCTTGGTATAGGTACCGGCTTCCGGAGTCAGGGCATAGATCGGCACGCCGGAGTTGAGACGGCTCATCCACAGCGCGGTTGAGCCGGACTGGGTGAGCGCCACGATCGCCTTCACCTTAAGATGGTGCGCGGTGAACAGCGCCGCCATCGCGATCGACTGGTCGATGCGGGTGAATACCCGGTTGAGAAAATCCTGGTCGAGCTTGACCTCGGTGTCCATCGACTTGTCGGTCTCGACGCAGATGCGATGCATCGCCTCGACCGCTTCGACCGGATACTTGCCGGAGGCCGATTCGGCGGACAGCATCACCGCGTCGGTGCCGTCCAACACCGCGTTGGCGACGTCGCTCACCTCGGCGCGGGTCGGCACCGGCGAGGTGATCATCGACTCCATCATCTGGGTGGCGGTAATCGACAGCTTGTTCATCTCGCGCGCCATGCGGATCATGCGCTTTTGCAGTGCCGGCACCGCAGCGTCGCCCACTTCCACCGCGAGGTCGCCGCGCGCGACCATGATGCCGTCGGAGGCCTTGAGGATCTCCTCCAGGGCCGGAATCGCCTCGGCGCGCTCGATCTTGGCGATCAGTAGCGACTTGCCGCCGCGTGCGCGCATCAGTTCGCGCGCCATGTACATGTCGGAGCCCGACTTCGGAAACGACACCGCCAGATAGTCCGCACCCAGCGCCACCGAGGTGTTGATGTCTTCGATGTCCTTGGCGGTCAGCGGCGGCGCGGTCAGCCCGCCGCCCTGCTTGTTGATGCCCTTGTTGTTCGACAGCACGCCGCCCACCTTGACCGTGGTGATCACCCGATTGCCATGCAGTTTGTCCACCACGAGCACGATCTTGCCGTCGTCAAGCAACAGGACATCGCCAACCTTGACGTCGCGCGGCAACTCCTTGTAGTCGATCCCTGCAACATCGATGTTGCCTAGTTCGCAATCTGCGTCAAGGACGAAGGTGGCGCCCTTCTCCAGCATCACCTTGCCTTCGGCGAACTTGCCGACGCGGATCTTGGGACCCTGCAGGTCAGCCAGGATCGCCACCGCGCGCTTGTGCTCCTTGGCGATCCGCCGCACCAGGTTGGCACGGTCGATGTGGTCCTGCGCCGTGCCATGGGAAAAGTTGAGGCGAACGACATCGACCCCGGCGGCGATCAATTGGCCCAGCGTCTCGGCGTCGCTCGACGAAGGGCCCAGGGTGGCGACGATCTTGGTGCTGCGTGGCATGGCGTTTCCTCTTGATGATCGTGCGGATGCAAACGCCGGCGCGCCCAGTACTTCAGCCACGCTGCTCCAGAATTTCCACGGCCGGCAAAACCTTGCCCTCGAGAAATTCAAGGAACGCACCGCCGGCGGTTGAAATATAGCCGATGCGATCGGCCACGCCGTACTTGTTGATGGCAGCGATGGTATCGCCGCCGCCGGCGATGGAAAACGCTTTCGAGGCCGCGATCGCCTCGGCAACCGCACGGGTACCGCCGCCGAACTGATCGAACTCGAACACGCCCACCGGGCCGTTCCAGACAATGGTGCCGGCGTTGGCGATCAGACCGGTGAGCGCCTGTGCGCTTTGCGGGCCGATGTCGAAGATCATGTCGTCGGCCGCCACGTCCTGCGCCGCCTTGGTGACGGCGAGGGCATCCGCGGAAAACTGCTTGCCGACCACCACGTCAACCGGAATCGGCACAGCGCCTCCCTTGGCCTTCATTTTGGCGATGACGGCCTTGGCGTCGCCCAGCATGTCGGGCTCGGCCAGCGATTTGCCGATCGGCAGCCCTTCGGCCAGCATGAAGGTGTTGGCAATGCCGCCGCCGACGATCATGTAGTCGACACGATCGGCCAGCGCCTGCAGGATGGACAACTTGGTCGACACCTTCGAGCCGGCGACGATCGCCAGCAACGGGCGCTTGGGCGCATTCAGCCCCGCCTTGAGGGCGTCGAGTTCGGCCGCCATCAGCGGCCCGGCGCAGGCGATCGCCGCGAACTTCGCGATGCCGTGCGTGGTGGCTTCGGCGCGATGCGCGGTGCCGAAGGCGTCATTCACATAGATGTCGCACAGCCTTGCCATTTTTTTTGCGAGCGTGTCGTCGTTCTTCTTCTCGCCCTTGTTGCAGCGGCAGTTTTCGAGCAGCACCAGTTCACCCGGCGCAACCGCGACGCCGTCGACCCAGTTGGTCCTGAGAGCGACTGCGCGCCCCAGCAACTCGGACAGGCGGGCAGCCACCGGCGCCAGCGAATCCTCAGGCCTGACCTCGCCTTCGGTGGGGCGGCCCAGGTGGGACGTCACCATCACGGCGGCGCCGGCATCCAGGGCGAAGCGGATGCCGGGCACCGAGGCGCGGATGCGCGTGTCATCGGTAATCTTGCCGCCGTCGTCCTGCGGCACGTTCAGGTCCGCACGGATGAAGACGCGTTTGTCTTTCAAGTGCTGCTCGGAGAGGCGTTTGAAGTTCATGGCGTTCGCATACAAAAAAGGGCGCTTGCGCGCCCTGTTGCAGGATTACTTCGCGGACATCAAGGCAATGGTCGTATCGAGCATGCGGTTACTGAAGCCCCACTCGTTGTCGTACCACGAGCCCACCTTGACCAGCGAGCCTTCGGCCACCTTGGTGAGCGAGGCGTCGAAGGTCGAGGAGGCCGGGTTGTGATTGAAGTCCGACGACACCAAAGGCTCGGTGGTGTAGTCGAGAATGCCTTTCAGCGAACCATTGGCGGCTTCACGCATGATGGTGTTGACTTCATCGACCGATGTCGGACGACGCGCGGTGAAGGTGAGATCTACGATCGAGACATTGATGGTCGGCACGCGGATGGCGTAGCCGTCGAGCTTGCCGTTCAACTCCGGCAGCACCAGGCCAACCGCGGCGGCGGCGCCGGTCTTGGTGGGAATCATGTTCTGCGAGGCCGAGCGGGCGCGCCGCAGATCCTCGTGATACACGTCGGTCAGCACCTGATCGTTGGTATAGGCATGGATGGTGGTCATCAGGCCGGCGACGATGCCGATCTTGTCGTGCAGGGGCTTGACCAGCGGCGCCAAGCAATTGGTGGTGCACGAAGCGTTCGAGATCACGGTATGCGAGGCCTTGAGTACACCATGATTGACGCCATAGACCACCGTGGCATCGACATCCTTGCCGCCGGGGGCGGAGATGATGACCTTTTTCGCACCGCCGGCGATATGCGCCGAGGCCTTTTCCTTGCTGGTGAAAAAGCCGGTGCATTCAAGCACCACGTCGACGCCCAGTTCGGCCCACGGCAACTTCGACGGATCGCGGTTGGCCAGGACCTTGATCTTGTCGCCGTTGACGACCATGTATTCGCCGTCGATGCCCACGGTGCCGGGAAACTTGCCGTGCGCGGTGTCGTACTTGGTCAGGTGCACGTTGGTCTTGACATCGCCCAGGTCATTGATCGCGACGATCTCGATGTCGTGCTTCTTGCCGCCTTCGTAATGGGCCCGCAGGATGTTGCGTCCGATCCGGCCGTAACCGTTGATCGCCACCTTGATAGTCATACACTTCTCCATTGGATAAGTTAGCCGCGTTTGAACGCAGCCGTTGGGGCTCGCAAGCACCGCCCGATCAACCCGGGCCGCCGTGGAACCGGATTCATATCACTTCTTTGACAGCTTGCGCAACCCGGTCGGCGGTGAAACCGAAAAACTTGAACAAATCCTTGAACGGCGCCGACTCGCCGAAGCGGTCGATGCCGATTACCCGGCCCTCCAGGCCAACATACTTGTGCCACAAATCGCTGACGCCGGCCTCCACTGCCACCCGCGGAACGCCGCGCTGCAGCACTGCTTCCCGGTAGGCCGCATCCTGGGCGTCGAATACCTGGGTGCACGGCATCGACACCACCCGCACCGCGATGCCGGCGGCCGCCAGTTGCAGGCGCGCGACGCTGGCCAGCTCGACTTCCGACCCGGTGGCGATGATGATCGCGCGCAGCGGTCCGTCGGCCTCGGCCAGTACGTAGCCACCGCGCGATATCGCCGCGATGGCCACCGGTGAACGTGCCTGAAACAGCGAATTCTGGCGCGTGAAAATCAGGCAGCTCGGGCCGTCGCGGCGCTCGACCGCGCGCGCCCAGGCCACCGCCGATTCAACCGTGTCGCAGGGCCGCCACACATGCATGCCCGGAATCAGGCGCAAGGCAGACACATGTTCGACCGGTTGATGGGTCGGGCCGTCTTCGCCGAGACCAATGGAGTCATGGGTGAACACAAAGACATTGCGCAGCTTCATCAAAGACGCCATGCGCAAGGCGTTGCGCGAGTAGTCCGAGAAGGTCAGGAAAGTACCGGTTTCCGGAATGAAGCCGCCATGCAGGCTCATGCCGCTGGTGATCGCCGCCATGGCGAATTCGCGCACGCCGAAATTGACGATATTGCCGGCGAGCCGGCCGTCCGCGCCGCGCGCGACTACCCGGCTTGCGGGCCAATCGGTGAACACGCTGCCCATCAGGTCGGCGGAGCCGCCGATGAGTTCGGGCAGCACCAGGGCCAAGCCGGCGATGGCACCCTGCGAAGCCTTGCGGGTGGCCACGGTTTCGGCCTTGCTGTTGGCACCGTCGATCAGCGCGGCAACAGTTGCATTCCAGTTGGCCGGCAGATCGCCTGCCATGCGGCGCAGAAATTCGGCGGCGAGCTGCGGATAGGCCGTGGTGTAGGCGGCGAATTTCCCGTTCCAGGACCTTTCAAGCAAGCCGCCGCACTCGCGCGCGTTCCAGCCCGCATACACTTCCGGCGGAATCACGAAGGGTTCGTGGTTCCAGCCCAACGCCGCACGCGTGCCGGCGATTTCTTCCTTGCCCAGCGCCTCGCCATGCGCCTTGGCGGTGCCGGCGCGCGTGGGGGCGCCCTTGCCGATGACGGTCTTGCAACAAATGAGGGTCGGGCGCCGGGTTTCCGCTTTGGCAGATTTGATCGCCGCGTCTACCGCTTCCACGTCATGCCCGTCGACGCCCGCGATCACATGCCAGCCGTAAGCCTCGAAGCGCTTGGGGCTATCGTCGGTAAACCAGCCGGCGGTCTTGCCATCGATCGAAATGCCGTTGTCGTCATAGAGGGCGATCAACCTGGACAAACCGAGGGTGCCGGCCAGCGAACAGGCTTCGTGCGAAATGCCTTCCATCAGGCAGCCGTCGCCCAGGAACACATAGGTGTGATGGTCGACGATGGCGTGCCCGGGGCGGTTGAAGGCGGTGGCCATCAATTCCTCTGCCAATGCCATGCCGACCGCGTTTGCCAGGCCCTGTCCCAACGGGCCGGTGGTGGTCTCGACGCCTGGTGTGATGCCGTATTCCGGATGGCCGGGCGTCTTCGAATGCAACTGGCGGAATTTCTTCAATTCCTCGATCGGCAGCTCGTAGCCGGTCAGGTGCAGGAGCGCGTACAGCAACATGGACCCATGGCCGTTGGACACCACGAAACGGTCGCGGTCGGCCCATTTCGGGTTGGCCGGGTTGTGGCGCAGATGGCGGTTCCATAAGGCCACGGCAATGTCGGCCATGCCCATGGGCATGCCGGGATGGCCGGAATTGGCCTGCTGCACGGCATCCATCGCCAGTGCGCGAATGGCGTTGGCCAAGGTCACTGCGGATACGGGGGTGGTCATGGGCGAAAAATCAGGAAAGGCGGTGCCAAGCGCGACTGGTTTCAAGCCCGGCGATTCCCCCGCGACGCATGATGGCCGGCGAAGAAGAAAGACAGGGCAGGCGGAGAACCTATAATTATACGCGGTCAGGCAATCCGGCCCGGCCCTCATGACGCGCCGCAAAAACCGCGCGCCCTGCCTAACTCGCCACGGCAAAGCGCTTTCCCATGCAGGGACTTCACCTCACCGGCGACCTCTTCGATTGCACCTGTGCAGCCGCATGCCTGATCGATCCGGACGGGTTGCGCGACTACTGCCTGACGGCGGTGCGCGACGCCGGGCTTACGCCGGTGGCAGACCTGTTCCACCGGTTTCCCGGGAGTGCTGGCGTCACCGGCATCGTGCTCCTGGCCGAATCGCACATGGCGGTGCACACCTGGCCGGAAACCATGGGCGTGACCCTCGACATCTACGTTTGCAACTTCGGCGCCGACAATTCGGCCAAGGCACATGCCCTGCGCAAAGCGATGTCGACGTTCTTCAGCCCCTCGCATAGCCGAATGCAGGCATTGCAACGCGGCGAAAAACCATGACCCCCCGCCTTTTCTGCCCCGGCGAACTCGTTGTTGGCACGACGCTCGCGCTTGCGGAAAAGCCTGCCCACCACGCCCGCGACGTGCTGCGACTGACCGTAGACGCCGAGGTAACCTTGCTCAACGGCCTGGGCGGCGAATACCGCGCCCGCCTGGCGGTGGTGGCGAAACGTGCGGTCGAAGCCGAAATACTGGAATTTCGTCAGCGCGAGTCCGAAGCACCCTACCCCGTCACGGTGGCGCAAAGCCTGGCCGGCGGCGACAAGATGGACTGGGTGATCGAAAAATCGGTCGAGCTCGGTGCCACGACCATTGTGCCGCTGGCGGCCTCCCGCTCGGTGTTGCGCCTGCACCCGGAGCGGGCGGCGAAGCGGCTGGAACACTGGCGTGCAATAGCCCATTCGGCCTGCGAGCAATGCGGACGCAACCGGATTCCCGCGATCGCGGCTGTGAGTTCCATCGACCACTGGCTGGCTTCGATGCGCGAACACGCCGGGCTGAAGCTGATGCTCTCGCCGGTGCACGCCACCCGGTTTTCCAGTTTGCCCAAACCCGCGGCCGGCACGCTCGTGACGCTGTTGATCGGGCCGGAGGCAGGGCTTTCGGATACCGAAGAAGCGCTGGCGCAGTCAGCCGGATTCCAGCCGATCCTGCTCGGGCCGCGCGTCATGCGCACCGAGACCGCAGCATTGGCGGCGCTGGCGGCTATTCACGCGCGCTGGGGGGATTTTTGAAGGGTTGGTGCATTGTTGCGAAGTACGCCTGACGGCCGATCACGGGCCCTGAAGAGCATTGAGGTCTGAACCGAGGAAGCGGTGGCGGACCTGTGGCGCCTGGAAGACTTCGCGATCGAACGCGAACTCGCCAGCGAAACACCGGGCTGGACCATTGCGCAGCAAGCACTCGACGCCATCCGCGAGGGAATTCGCCTGCTGTCCTGGTCGCCCTACACATGCCGCAGGGCGGAGCTGGGCAATGGCCGCTCGCGCGAATTGATCCTTCCATTCGGTGCTGCGGGCTACATCGTCCTCTTCGAGATCTTCGCCGGCGAAGTCGTCGTGGGCGCGGTTCGGCACCAACGAGAGGAAGACTACCTGCACTGAAGCAAAATTGGCTGGATCGCCGGATTCCAGCCCATACGCCTCGAGCCTGGCGCCATGCAAACCGAGACAGCGGCGTTGGCGGCATCCAAGCGCGGTGGGGCGACTTTAAAGCCAACACGGTAACCATGTTATAGTTCCTACCACTTGTTCCTACATCTTGGTCCTACACCATGGAAAGCGTTTCCGTCCGCGAACTCAAGAACAACCCATCCACGGCGCTTAGGCAGGCGCGGGATGGTGAAATGGTGGTGGTCACCAATCGCGACACCCCTGAAGCAGTCCTGATCGGGCTGGCCCAACTGGGCATGCCCGACCTGGGCCGTCTGCGGCTGGCGATTGCGGCCTCGCTGTTTCGCGACGGCGTGATCAGTTCCGGTGCGGCCGCACGCATGGCAGGCAAGAGCCGCGGCGAGATGCTCGATTTGCTGGCGCGACTGGGCATCGCGCTCACGCCAGACGGTGGCGAGATCGCCGACGACGTGGCTGCGATCGACGCATGGCTGTCGCAAGCAAGCGCCGCCCGGTAGCCACACCAGTCGTCGCCGATGCCGGCCCGCTGATCGCGCTTGCGAAAGTCGGCAGGCTGGCATTGTTGAAGGCGCTGTTTGGTTGCGTTCAACTTACCCCGGAAGTGGTTGCGGAATTGGCCATCGACGGCAGCGGCGCCGACGCACCGACGTTGCAGGAAGCCCTGAGCGAAGGCTGGCTTGCGGCGTTGTCGGCGGACACGCCGGCCGCACCTCATCCTTTTCTGGATATCGGCGAAGCATCCTGTCTGGCCTACGCCGCCACCCACGCGCGCACGTTGCTGATCATCGATGAAAAACTCGGTCGTCGCGAAGCTCACCGACTGCGTATCGCGATCACCGGCACAGCAAGTGTTTTGTGCGCAGCCAAGACCCGAGGGCTCATCGATGCGGTGGTTCCGGTGCTTGAAGAAATGCGGGAGAAAGGCTACTTCCTGGGAGAAAAAGTCATCGACGCCGCGCGCGCCCAGGCAGGGGAATAGTCCGCAGCGGTGCAATCCTGCCCGGCCTTCGCGTCAGGCGCGGCGAAACTTCGGCGCTGGCAACGCTGGCGGCGATTGATGCGCGTGTACGAATTCCTGAAGCGCCAGTGCGTTGTTATGAAGTACTGCCTTCGGCCAATTGCTGCCAGTCACCAACGACTGCATACTGGATCACCGACACCCTCGGAATGCCTCACGCTGAGACACCAGCGAAGCGATGCCCGTTTGGTATCGGGCGCCGCTGACACTCGGAAAGAACGGAGATATCGAGATTGCTCGCCTCGCCGCCCACCCGCTGCTGCTGTTCGATACCAGCTTCGTAACCCGCCGTACCTTTGACGCTACCTGCAGTCTGGCCGGTGTGGAGCCCAATGTCGTCTTCGAGAGCCGGACACCGCATACGCTGCTGGCAATGGCTGAGAAGGAACACGGTGTGGCAATCGTTCCTTCTGCAGTGCGAATCGCTCGTTATCCGCTGCGTATCGTTCGCGTGACCTACAGGGGAAAATCCTTGCGCGAGCCTTTGGCTCTCTTCTGGGACAAGCGGCGCCCCCTGCCGTCGTTCGCCACTGCCTTCTGCGCAATGATGGCGCAGCGCTGCGCGAATTGTTCCCGATTTCGCGGCAGTCCGGACCTCGGCGCGGCGCCAGGGTGCGGCCCTGACCGAGTTCGCGAGCTTGCTCCTTGGACACGCCATTACGATTGACGCCCAACCCCGCGATGCAGCTGACTGCTTCACAGCGGGCTTTCGCCCGCTGCTTCTCGGCCGCTTATCGTAGGCGTTGAGCGGCGGCTATCGGCCGCTGAAATCGGCCGGCTGGACTTCCGCTTTGGGTCGAAAGCGGTCTCTCCAAATCCACCGTGTTCAGTAGCTATAGCTATCCTTCTCCAACCTGCTGTTCGCCAACGGCTTCTCCGGCCACGGCCTGCAGCAGTCGCCTGCGGTGGGCCGCGCGCTGTCCGAATTTTTGGTGTACGGCGCGTTTCGAACGCTCGACCTGTCGGCGTTCGGCTGGGAGCGCGTGATCGAAAAGCGGCCGCTCGTCGAGATCAATGTGGTGTAGCAAGCGCGCGCGTCGTACCGCCGCCAATTCGAAAAAAAGTGCGGTAAGATTAATGTCTTACATGAGAGGCATGCCATGACAACCACCCTGGTGTCCAGCAAAGGCCAGGTCGTCATCCCGAAGAAGCTGCGCGACGCTCGGCATTGGGCACCGGGAACGCAGCTTGAGGTGCGCGACACGCCCGAAGGCGTGCTGTTGACACGCCTTTCGACCGGCGCCAAGACGCCGCTCAAGCCGGGGCTGGCCGCGATCCGCGCGCGCGTCGGCTATCGCGGCGTGGCCAAAACGCTCGAGGAAATGGACGCTGCGGTCATGCGTGAAGCGGCGCGGCGCGCTCCGCGCCGATGACCTCTCTCGACACCAACGTCGTCGTCCGCCTGATTGTCGGGGACGACCTGCGTCAGGCCCGCGCCGCCGAAACCTTGGTTGCAGAACGTCGATGCCGGGTTGCCGCGTCGGTGCTGATGGAGTCCGAGTGGGTTCTGCGCGCGTGCTACGGCTTGAGCGTGCAGACCATCGCCCACTCGTTGCGTTCCCTGCTCGATCTCGAGAACATCGAGGCGGCCGATCCGCTGCTTGTGGGGCGAACCCTGGCGGCCTATGAGGCCGGCGTCGATTTCGCTGACGCCTGCCACGCACTCCAATGCGCCGCCAACGAAGAATTCGCGACTTTTGACAAGGCGCTGGCGCGGCGCGCCGGCAAGGCCGGCCTGCCCGGCGTGCTGTTGCTGAAGGCCTGAAGCCGGCCCGGCTTTCTGCCGATGCACCGGGCAATTCCCTGGAAGACAAGCCTGTTTTTTCAACCTGCAGCCTTGTATGAGCCTGAAGGAGGAAAGATTTCGGCTCAACTACCATTGGCTTGATCATCCGGGAATGGTGATCAACATGGACGAGACAAAAAGATGTTCCCGCTGGTGTGCCCCTTGTGTGGCGGCAACATGCGCATCATTGCCTTCATCACCGACGGGGTGCGGATCAATTAGATCCTGGCGCACATTCCTGCAGGCGTGCGACACGGAAACGGTGCCAGCGGCGGTAGTCGAGCGCGCGCGAGTGGATCGACCAGGCTGCCGCCGCCGTCGCCCGCGTGTCGTCCAGGCTCGGCATCGCCGCGCTCGCGTTCGGCGCCGATGCGTTGTTGCAGCATGGCGCCGACGACGCGCCGGTCTTCGACCGACCAGAGGTCGGCGCTGGTATTGAGGAGCCGGGTACGCGCGGCTTCGAGTCCGGCCGGCGCGCCTTCTTCCTCGCCCAGCGGCTGCCATTGCAGGCGGTAGCGCAACCCGGCCGAGGCCGATCCACGCGCGCAACCCCAGCCGGACTACGAGTTCGATCAGCGCATTGCGTGGTAGGGCAAAAGACGACAAGACTCGCTTGTCGGGGCGACTCGTGCCTGTAGCCACCCGAGCGGCAAACTTCCGCCGCCCAAGTGGCCACAGGCACACACAACGGGCATGCCGGGGCGGGGTTTCAGGGGCTTGTCCGGCGTCTGCGGCGCCAAATCAACGATTGACCCAGACCGATATGGCCGGGTTACTGCAACAATGGCGTTGGAATTCCTATCCTTACCCTGGAAAAGGACTGGCCTACACTCAAAGCATCACTGCTCGGCGGGAAGATTCAGGTTCGAGAAATGACGTCATCTCCAATCAGCTTCGCGCTGTTCGCTGCGGATAGCGATAACGCTGGCCTAAAATTCTTCCACCTTCTCTCGATCGGCATGCCGATCGTCGCAATTGCGCTTGCGATATTCGCTTCTTGGTGGTGGATTCTGCTTGCCTTGCTATCCCTGTTTTTTCATAGAACCGCAAAATCATTCTATCGAACCGTGATATTTCAAGCGGTGACAGCATCTGAGGCGACGTTCTGCTTCTTGTTTTCCCGGAACACTATTTGTCTCCAGCAAAAAGGAACAGTCCTGATCAGGCAAAATGATTAAGCGAGCATGAGCGATTTGAATCTAATTTTGAAGTCGAGAAGTACGCTGTCCGCACAAGAGCGGTGCACGCCCCCTGACGTGATTGAATTAAATCGCTACATGGTGGAGACACGCACCGGATTCCAACAATGCTCATCAGCCAAGCCATTGACATGGACCTGCGCATATCATCCCCGCATCGCATCTGGGCGGCATCCCCGAAGACGCAGTTCGACACCGTCGGATAACTGAATGGCGCCTATTGATCAGCGTTCTTTCGACAACGCAAAGATGCTGTAGCCCTCGACCACACGACGACTGCATTGGTTAAAGCACCAGATTTATTGATCGCCGCAAAGCAGGTGAAATCAGCGAAATTTACAAATGAGGGAAAATCAATGACAACACCCGGGTCTCGCGCCATACCACCGTCGACGGTGCTTGCCTACCGCGCCACGATCTACGAAATTGAGATACCGGGCAACGGCGGAATCGCCATGCGCGTCGGAACGGTGAACCGACCACTGTCCGCATTGATGGCCGCGCACAGCGTGGGTTCGGTGGCATTCCTGACCGCGTTCAACCCTTATAGCCGTTGCACAGAGGATGAGGTAAATCGCGCAGAGCAAGCGCGAATGGAGGCGGATTTGCGGGCTCGGGGATTCTCGTACCTGCTCGGGGCAGGACGCGATCCGAGTGGCCAATGGCCTTCAGAGGTGAGCGTACTTGTCCTCGGCATGTTGTTGCCCGAGGCTGAGGCGACGGCTCGCGCATTTGGACAGAACGGGTTTGTCTGGGTTGGCTCGGCAGAGGGGTTGGTAGTGCTCCGGCTTCTACGCCCCCTGCAAATTCCGAATGCAGACCAACTGCAAACATGGCGGGCGTCGCTACTGGCCGAGCAAGGTGCGGCCGCCGCGCTACTCAGCCCTCGGGAGCAGGCGGCTCTAATGACCGTACCGGCTACGCAGTTCGCGCATTGGTTGTTCCCGGACCGACGCGATCTGACAATGCCGTGGCCATTGACCCTCCCCAACGGGAGCACGATGGGCGCAGGCACCGAGCTTGACCGCATGTTTCGCTGGGTATCTGCAGGTTTGACGGAGACATTTACAGAGTATGTCGATTCGCCCGATGGCGGTGATAGGGAGATTCAGGATGTTCTTCAACAAGAAAAGTGATCCACGTCCTCTGGGCATCCCGTTGGACGACCTGGTTACCGCTCTTGCGGCTACAACACTGAAAGTAAAGCGGGAGGATGATTCACTGATCGTCAAGCATCGTACTTATTCGACACGCGTGGACGTCATTCGGCCGCCCAATCTCGAAACGGAGAACGGACCAATCAAGGCGGTTATTCAAATCCGGAGCGTGCTTCCGCAAGAGGTAGCGGCAATGTTCAAGAAACCGGAGCTGACCGTGGCGATGAATGCAATGGCGTCACTCGGTGCGCTCACTGTCGATGACGAAATGATTTTCGTCGGATCTCGCCTCACGATGTACCAGGACGAGCGCGCATGGAATATCCAGTTTCCACTCTTGCTATTTGCAATCATCGGGAGCACGGACTCACTTATCGGCGCGATGCGCAGAATGTTCGGTAGGGAGCGCGGTGAAAGGACTGCTTCCGCTTGGACCGAAAATGACTTCAAGCAGGTTGAGGGCAGCCTTTCCAAGGTGTCCGTATGCAACGCTGGAGAATGCGGCCTGACTGCGGAATTTAGCCTCCGAGACGGAGCAGTTAGTGCGGCTGACGGGGATCATCACACCGCGCTTTGGCAACTGATTGGCGACCAACCTCACCCTGACCTCGGGGGCGGGCTATTCTGTCTTTTGCAAATGCCCCACACCGTTGCAGACGAAACACGACTGAATCGAGTCGTCATGCAGCTCAACAAAATGGAGATGGCGGCCCACGATCTTCCGCCACACTTTGGTGCGTGGTGCCGCGGCAAAATGGACAACAATCCCGCCTACGTCAGTTTCCTGCCGAACGCCCGGCATTCAACGGCAGGGATTGCCGCCAATACGTCCATCTGGGCCCTCAACCGCGCCCAATGGGCGAATGCAATGCTTGCATCCATGGGTATTCGCACCTAAGTTACTAGCCGATGCAGGTGTCCTGGCGACAGATGAAACCGCCTGGCTGACCCAGCAGCAGATGGCTCATTTAATCCACACCAGAAAGCAAAACAACGGCCAGCACTGGAAGCACATATTTGACGAAGTTGAGCTCCTTGGAGATTCAGTTGTAAGGAACCCATTTACGACTGCCCCTCCTTTTGAAATTCACGGTCTCCAGCTTCATATTTTAATCGGACCTGGGACGGTCTCTCTGGTTTGCTAATAAAAGCGCCGGCTGTTAATCCTCAGAACCTGCTGCTCGGGCAGGATGTCGACCACGCCCTTGCAAAGGAAGACGGCGGTATCGAACAATCCCTTGTTTGGCCAGTAGGTGAGGCAATTAAGGAACAACCCGGCGCTGGTGCGACGGATGTCTCGGTCATCTGCGTGAGCCTAAGTCACCGCCGCGCCTGCTGCCGACCCGTGGGCCGCCGCTGTGGGAGATGTCGGGCAGCGAACCGGCCGAGGGCGATCCACGCGCGCGACCCATACCGGACTACATGCCGGACAACGAGTTCGATCAGCGCATTGCGCGGTAGAGCAAAAGACGACAAGACTCGCTCGTCGGGGGCGACTCGTGGCTGTGGCCACCCGAGCGGCAAACTTCCGCCGCCCAGGTGGCCACAGGCACACACAATGGGCATGCCGGAGCGGGGTTTCAACGGCTTGTCCGGCGTCTGCGGCGCCGTATCAACGATTGACGCTGACGGATATGGCCGGATTACTCCAACAATGGCGTTGAAATTCCTATCCTTGGCGGCGTTTTCATCTGATGCCGTCCCGGCGTTTACCCGACCCGAACTGATCCCGAGCGTTGGAAAACCCGAGTATGACCAGTGTTATACTTTCGCGATGAAAACCGCCATCTCCATTCCCGATCCGATATTCCAGAGCGCGGAAGCGCTGGCGCGGAAATTGAAAACCACCCGAAGCGATGTCTACGCGCGCGCGGTGGCGCTTTTTGTTCAGCAGCATTCTGAACAAGACGTGACGGCGCGGCTCAACGCGGTTTACGCGTCAGAAGACAATCGGCTCGACAAATCGATGGCCCGCATGCAAGCCGAGACATTGAAGCGCCATAGCACCTGGTAGCGGGCCCTACGTGTTCAAGCGCGGCGATATCTGGTGGGCCGATTTGGGTGAGCCGCGTGGTTCAGGTCCCGGATTCCGCCGTCCGGTACTGATCGTCTCCGACAACCGGTTCAACGCGAGCGCCATCCAGACAATATTGGCGGCGATCATCACCTCGAACCTGAAACTTGCGGCGGCGCCCGCCAATGTGCTGGTGCCGGCGCGCGCATCCGGCCTGGCGCAATCGTCGGTGGTCAACCTGTCGCAGATCACTACGCTTGACAAGGCGTTTTTGATGGAGCGCGTTACCCGATTGCCGGAGCGATATTTGCGTGAAGTCGACACGGGCTTGCGGTTGATAATGTCGCTCGGATAGATGGACGCGCGGGGCACTGCCAACTATCAGAGCACGCCAATTTGCCAGCGTGCCAGAGAACACCGGCGCGGCGCATCGCTTCGATCTCCGCTAGCGTCATGCCCAGCAAGCCGACGAGCACTAAGTAGCTGATGAAAGCGCCCATCAGCCGCGTCTTGCCGACGCCGGTGGCCAAGGCGAAACACGGCGACGGAAAATCACGCTCGAAATCCGACAACTTGGGAAACTGCGCCTTCAGCGCACCGACCATGCCGGCCAGTTCCAGCGCCGACCGCGCTCGGTGGTCCCGCTTACGTGCCCGCAGTGCGGCGGCGCGATGAAGAGCATCGCTTTCATCACCGGGACGGTGGTGATACGGGAGACTCTACGTCATCTGCGTGAGCCTAAGTCACCGTCGCGTCTGATGCCGGCCCGTGGGCCGCCGCTGTGGGAGATGCCGGGCAGCACTTCCGCCGCCCAGGTGGCCACAGGCACACACAATGGGCATGCCGGGGCGGGGTTTCAGCGGCTTGTCAGGCGTCTGCGGCGCCAAATCAATGATTGACCCAGACCGATATGGCCGGATTACTCCAACAATGGCGTTGAAATTCCTATCCTTCTCCCACGCTTCACGCGCGAAACCGCCATCCAAAAAGTGCGGATGGCTGAAGACGCGTGGAACAGCCGCGACCCGGCACGTGTTTCTTTGGCCTGCACCCTCGACACGCGTTGGCGCAACCGGAGTGAGTTCGCAGTCGGCCGTGCGCAGGTCGTGGAACTGCTTGTACGCAGGCCCGATGACCATCCGGGTTTGAGCGACCCGGGGCTCTGAGCCGCTTACCGTAGCGAACAGACTCCCAATCCGACACGCGATCCGCCATCAACCATCAACCATCCAGCGACTTCCAAATGCCGTACATCAACTTGAAACTCAGCGTCCCGGAGTCAGCGGGTGCCGACTCCTGGGGCGATCAGGGGAAAACGAAAGAGTTCAGGTACATGCATGGGGCCAGGAAGCCAGTGCCGTGACGCTTTGGCGCGGGCGGTCCGCGGACGAACCACCGCAGGCTGCACCCGCTTCGCTGCGGCGTAAATTGGCGCTGGGGGGGCTTTGAGGCTGAAGTCATCAGCTTGTCAACGGCCCCACAGGCTCGACAAGGGTGCGGCCCACATCCCGTGACCCACGGGCAGGGTCTCGGTGCCGTCATACAGCAGCACGCCCATTTTGAACTGGGCACCGGCTACGCTGGCCAGCTTCTTCAGACCACGCAGGTCGCGTTCGCTGACGCCGGCGGTGGCCTTGACCTCGACGCCAACCAGTAGCCCCGCGCTGTTTTCGATCACCACGTCGACCTCGAACTGGTCGACGTCGCGGAAAGCCGCTCCATCCCGCCCGCCAAGGAGTCCGCGACGCTGGGCAACGTCATCAGGTTGGCGGACCCGGTCAGCAGGAACCGACCCGGACGCCGGTCTTCGTCGACGCTTTTCTTGATGGCCAGCAGCAGTTGGGGTGTGCGCTGAATCTCGTCAATCACCGCCCGATCAAGGCTGCGGACCATGCCAATCGCGTCCTGCCGTGCGGCGCGTCAACTCGTCGTCGAGCGTCAGGTAGCGCAAGCCACCGGGCTCGCCGGCCCATTGGCGCACCAAGGTGGTTTTGCCGGACTGGCGTGGACCCGCCAGCAACACCACTGGCGTGTCTGCCAACGCCTCCTCCAGGCGGGCCGGGATCAGCCGCGGCTAAAGCTTGGGAGCTTGCATGGGGTAAATCCACCGGGAAAAATGGAATCAGTCGACGGGAAATTCGGAACCGGGGGCCGTGAATTCCGGAATGGAGGGGCTATGCGTGGCCCGGCCCCGCTGCTTCCCTCTCCCACAGAACTGAGGAACGCATTTATTATCAATGACTTATCGTCTGATGGCCGTTCGCGACGGACGCGATGATGACTGATGATGTAAAGAATTTCGACACTTTCGGGTCGCTGTTGACCGCTCGCGCCGCTGGAAACGCCCCCGGCTGCGATGCTGGGGCCGGCGCGCGGGGAGGGTGGGGCTTCAGGGCTGCCCGCGAGTTTCCGCTTTGGCCGAAAGCGGCCTCTCCAAGCCCGCCTCGTTCAATCGCTTTTTGTGAACCGAAAACTGCATCAAGGCACGATCCGTTGTTCCCGAAACTGCGTGAGCAGGCGCACAAACATCTCCTCGCTGTCGACCACCTCGTGGAAGCCGTGCTGTCGGCACTTGGTCACATTCGACATCACGTCCCAGCTGGTGTTGAACACATAGTCGCCAAAAGGCCAGGCTACGACTTCGTCAAAGCGGTAGGGCGTAAGGCCATATTTCTTCACGAGGGTGTCCCAAACCGGCGCCTTGTCGGCCATGAATTCGGTGAGATTCATGGGTGACGGTTCGCCCGCTTCCATGCCGAACACCGCCGCCAGCCGCGGCCAGAGGTTTTGCCAGCGGAAATAGTCGCCGTTGGTGATGTTGTAGGCCTGGTTGGCACAGCGCGGGTCTGTCGCGGCCCACAGGGCGGCGTTGGCGAAGTGGCCGGAGTCAGTCACCTGGTAGATGTTGCTGCCAGTGCCGGGCTTGCCGGGCCAGGCCATCGGACGACCGAGTTCTTTCATGATGGCCGCGTACACCGCGATTACCGGCAGGATACTCATGGCCATGCCGGGGGCGAAGCCGCACAGGGTTTGCGGACGCAGGTCGCTCCAGGTCCAGCGCTTGCCTTTCTGGAAGTCGGTCAACCAGTCGATCTGGTCGAAGTAGTAGTTGGCGCCAGCATGGCGCGGGTCGGTCTCGCGTGCAGGCGTCTTGAACGGCCCCAGGTGCGAGCCGTAGTACTTGGTGCCGGTGATCAGCACCACCCGCTCAAGGTTGGGCGACACGCGTTCGATCGCCGAGACCGAATTGATCAGCATGTCGCGGTTGGGCGCGATGTTGGAGGCATAGTCGGCGGCTTTGCCGGCGGAGGCCTGGAACGCCGCATAGAACACGTGGGTAGCCGCGCCGAAATCCGGCGCCCATGGTTGCAGCACGTCCACCGTCACGTAGCGCAGGTTCGGGCGATCCTCTCCCTTGCGGCGCGACAGGCCGATGACCCGCCAGTCAGGCAGGGATGCAAGCTTGTCGACGATATAACGGCCCATCACGCCCAGGGCGCCCACCACGACTGCGGTTTTCATGTCTTGCCTTCCGGTTGCGCTTGCATCGAGCCTGACCATGCGGCGCGGCTTTCAGCGCCGCGCCGCGCGCTTGCGCTTCACCCACATCCAGCGCAGGTACAAGCTCCAGGCGGCGTACACCATCACAAAGCCAAGTGCGGCCAGGATCGCCGCCAGCAAGGGCACGCCGACCAGAAGCGGCTTGCCAAGCGACATCGACCAGGCGCTGATAGCCTCGGCCCATTGCACCGGCGAGGCGCCGGACAGCGCCGGAACCGGCACTGCATCGGCCGACGGACCAATCACGAAGGCACCCAACTGGTAGGCCAGCAGATACAAGGGAATGATGGTCAGGGGATTGGTGTAGAGCGTGGTCACCAGCGCCACCGGCAGATTGCGCTTGAGCCACACCGCGCCCAGGGCGCCTCCGAGCATCTGCAGCGGCCCCGGGATGAGGCCGCAAAACAATCCGATTGCCACCCCGCCGGCAACGCTGCGACGACTCAGGTGCCACACTGCGGGATGGAAAAAACGTGGCCCGAGAAAACGGGCCACCTGGGTGTCGCGATATTTTTCGACGTCCGGCAAGACGCGCTTGAGCCAGCGACGCAGCATTCCACTCTCACATGCGATCAGGGAGTGCGAGTATAGAAGCTCTGAGGAACCGGAGACGTTGCCCGGCGGCATGATGCCCGACGGCAGGGCCAGGCAATGGCGGGCGATATCACCAGGCGTGGTCGGTTCAACACCACAGAGGTGTAGATGCCACCACGGCGACAAGCGTGAATCTCGAAGCGAATCGCAGGGCAGCGATAGAAAAACGCAAACCAGGTTCCTGGAAGGCGGACTCTCGAACGAAGAGTCTTTTCGATTCAAAACGTTGCAAAAGTGACTTTCTCGGCCTACGGACTGGTCCCGGGTTTACCTAGGCCAGCGCGACCGACGAATCTTCCTTGACGGTGATGCGCCACAGGGTGCGCGCCTGGTGGTGATCGGGCAGCGGCGCGGCATGCAAGAGCTGGGCGTTGTCCCACACGATCACGTCACCGACGCGATAGTCAACGGTATGCAGGTACTTCTTCTGCGTCGCATGCACCTTGAGTTCGTCCAGGAGCGCGATCGCTTCGGCGTCGTCCATTCCCTCGATGCCGAAGCAGCTGCCCGAGACGGAATAGAGCGATGTGCGGCCCATGTGCGGGTGCGTGCGCGCGATCGCGTGGCGCACCCAGTGCACCTTCTTTTTCTGATCTTCATTGAGCACCGAGGCAACCGTGCGCGAATTTTCGTCGAGATCGTCGCGGTTGCCGTAGTGGTGACGGCCGATCAGGCCTTCGAGACGTGCCTTCATGGCGTCGGGGAGTTCGTCGTAGGCGCGGGTCTGGTTGGCGAAGGTGGTGCCGTTGCCGGTTGTGGGCATGTCGAGCGCGTAGAGCATGGTGCAGCGCGCCGGCACGTCGAGGTAGGAATAGTCGGTGTGAAAGTAACTCCCTGCGTCTTTCAGGCCAGTGGGCTTGCCGTCGCGCTCGACATTCGAAAGTATCAGGATGTCGGCGATTTCGGGGTGGTGATAGGTGTCGATGACATGCGGTTCCGCACGCCCCCAACGCCTGGAAAACGCATGGAACTGCCCGGCCGTCACGTTCTGCTCGTGGAACATGATGAAGCAATGCCGATGCAATGCCTCTTCGATGCGGCCGAAGGTGGCGGTGTCCAGCGCTTGTGCAAGGTCGATGCCTTTGATGCGGGCCCCAAGGGCGTCGGACAGCGGTTCGATCGCGATCATGGATTTCGTCCTTTCACGGTCCCGGCGGGCGAAAAATTCACTTCAACAGTTCGGGCGAGATCCAGCGCGGCAGCAACAGCGGAATCTCCGGCCAGATGATCATCGCGCACAGCACCAGGAGCATGGGAACGAGCATGATCATGGTGTCTTTCAGCGCGTAGCGTAGCGGCACCTTGGCCACCGCGCAGGAGATCATCAGGCACATGCCGTAGGGCGGCGTCACCAGGCCGAAGGCGAGCGAGACGATGCCGATGATCGCAAACGAGACCGGGTGCAGGCCGACCGAGGCCGCCAGCGGCTGCAAGGTGGTGCCGACGATGATGATGGCGGGAATGGCGTCGAGGAAGCAGCCCACCACCAGAAATGACGCGGCGATCAGGAAGCCCACGCCGATCGGCCCCAGCCCCCACTGCGTGACATTGGCCAGCAAGGCCTTGGGAATCTGGTAGTAGGCCAGGAGCCAGCCGAATACCGATGCCGTGCCGATGCAGAAGAGCGCCACCGAGGCCAGGCGGCCGGTGTCGACGATGGCGGTATAGAGCTGGCGCATGCTCAACTGGCGGTAGTAAAAGATCGACAGTGCCGCCGCGTACAACACCGCCACCGCTGCGGACTCCGTGGCGGTGAAAAAGCCGAGCAGGATGCCGCCTACGATGATCAGCGGCGTGGTCAGCGCCGGAATCGAGGTAAACGCCGAGCGGACGACTTCGCCCAGCCCGGCGCGCGGGTAGACCGGATAGTTGCGCCGCTTTGCATAGGCATGCACGGTGGCCATTTGCGCCAGCCCGATCAAGAGCCCGGGGATCACGCCCGCGAGATACATTGCACCGATCGAGGTTGAGATGACTCCGCCCCACACGATCATCAGGATCGAAGGCGGGATGATCACCGCCAGCACCGCCGACACCGCCGTGATGGCAATCGAGAACGACAGGTCGTAGCCCTCTTTCACCTGCGCCTGGATGAAGAGCTTGCCCTGGCTGGCGGCATCGGCCGTCGAGGAACCCGAAATGCCGGCGAAGAACACCGACAGCACTACGTTGACCTGCGCCAGCCCGCCCGGGAAATGCCCGACCAGCGCACGCGAAAAGCGCATCAGGCGGTCGGTGATGCCGCCGACGTTCATCAGGTTGGCGGTGAGCAGGAAAAACGGCACGGCCAACAGGATGAAGGAGTTGTAGGCCTTGAACATTTCGTTGAACAGCACCATCGGCGACAGGCGCGGCTCGATCACCAGTATCGGCAGGGCTGCCAGACCAAGCGCGAATGCCACCGGCACGCGTACTGCAAGCAGGGCAAAGAAGGTACCGAACAGGACCAGCGCGGCCATGCCTGGCGACAGGGCAGCCGCGGTCACAGCGCCTTCTCGGGGGCGTTGCCGCCCAGATTCTCGCCGCGCCGGTACAGATCGATGTCGCGCGCGAATGCCTCGATCAGAAACAGCAACCAGGTGACGCCGGCCACCGGCCAGGCGATGAAGATCAGCCACATCGGCAGGTCTGCCAGCTCGGAAGTCTGGTTCCAGCCAAATTTGGTGAACTCGATGCCCCAGTAGATCGTAACCCCGGTGAATCCGAGGACAAACAGGTTGGCGACGATGCGCAGCGCCGCGTTGGCGCGCGGCGACAGTTCGTTCCAGAGGTCGACATCGAAATGCAGACGCTCACGCACGCCGATCATGGCGCCGATCATCACCATCCAGATGAAAAAGAAGCGGCTCATTTCCTCGGTCCAGATGTAGGCCGGGATCAGCGCGGTGAAGCGCGAAAATATCTGGATCGAGACCGGAACGATCAGGATCGCAACCGCGAACGCAAGCACCCACGTGAGCAACCGGTGGTAGCCGTCAAGGAATTTGGTCATTGGGCGCGGCGCGCAAACGCCGGTGGCGAGAATGGGTGAAACGCGGGGCCCGGAGCGGATCGAGGTCCGCCCCGGGGCAATGCCTTACTTGATCGCGTTGATCTTGGCGTAGATCTGCTCGGCGCCGATTTCCTTGGCGTAAGCCGCCATCACCGGGTCGACCAGCTTTTGCATCGCCGCCCGGTCTGCAAACGGAACTTGTTTCAACTTGCCGGCCTTTTCCATCGCGTCGAGTTTCTTCTGGTCTTCCGAAGACTCGATCTCACGGCCATAGGCACCTGCTTCCTTGCCGGCCTTGATGATGGCGGCCTGCAGGTCCTTAGGCAGCTTGGCGAAGGTTTTCGAGGAGAAACAAAGCGGGCGAATGGTGATGGCATGACGGGTCAGGTTGACGTTTGGCGCGACCTCGTTGAACTTCATCGCCTCGATGCCCGCGGCTTCGTTCTCGCCCGCCTCGATCACCTTGTTCTGGATCGCGTTGTAGATCTCGTTGTAGGCGATCACGGTTGGCGACATGCCAATGGCGCCGAAGGTCTTGCTCCAGATCGGCGCGCCCTGCACCCGCACCTTGAGACCTTTCAGTTCGGCCAGGTTGGTGATCGGCTTGTTGGCGAAGATGTTGCGCACACCGCCGCCGGCGTAGCCGATCAACATGACTTCGCCTTTTTTCGACACCTCGTCGGCTACCGGCTTCAACAAGTCACGGTCGAGCACCTTGTTCCAGTGGGCCAAGTCGCGAAACAGGAAGGGCGCGTCGATGAACGGTGCCGCCTTGGAGAAAGTCGACATGTGGGCCGGGGAGACGATCGCGTAATCCACCGCCTTGCCCTGGTTCATGTAGGCAAAATAATCCTTTTCGAGCCCGAGTTCGCTGTTGCGGTGAAGCACGAAAGTGATCGGCTTGGCGTAATACTTCTTGACCAATTCCTCGAATTTCAGGAGCGCCTTGTTGAACGCGTGGTCGTCATTGAATTGCACCGCGCCATGCAGGGTGATGGCCTGCTGGGCCGTTGCCGGCAATGTGGCGGTCACAAGCGCTGCAGCACCCAGCGCGCATGCCATGCGTCGATTGAAATCCATGTTGTCTCCTTGATTGTGGGTTCGCACAAGGCTTGCGAGGCAAGCCTTGATTCGGCAGGACCGGCAATGGCATTATTAACCGGTCCGTTACAACAAGGATCGCATAGGGCACCTGCGCTGTCAAACAGCGAGGCGAAAACCCGTGCCGCACAGGATCTCGTGCTTGCGCCAGCGCTTCGGGCCTGCCGGCGCTGCAAGCAACGTAAAGGCTGCAGATGGGCTCGAACCGCCGCTCGAAGCTGCACTGATTGCGTGCCGCAGCATCCCGCCCCCGCTGCACCGTCCCCAAGCCGGGGCCGCTGCGTGCGGCTCGATTACCTGAGGCCGGGCGCGCGTGCCTGCAGCGACTCGGAAAACGCCTTGGCCGCCGCTTGCGGGCCGGTCAGCACCCAGTCGAACCAGCGATTCTCAAGGCGCCGCATGTCAGCGGCCGCAGCCTGCCAATGCGTGGCCTGCTCGTTGATCAGGGTCTCGAAGGTGGGCGCCTGCAGCAACAACACAGCGCTGCTGTCGCTGCCATCCATTGAAATGCTCATGCCGTTGCGCCGTGCCAGATGCAGAATGGCCTGGTTTTCGCGCAGGCAATGCATGAACACGCGTTGCAGATAGCGATTGCGCGCCCAAGCCACCGCGTGTGCGAACAAGCAGCCACCCAGACCAGCGCCGCGCGCGCCCTGATGCACCGACAGGCCCAGCTCGGCGCCTTCGCCGACCGGCGCGACATGCACCACCGCGATCAGGTTTGCCTGGGAGTCGGCCACGCCCAACACAGCTTCGGTGTCGAAATCGATCAGGTCAACATAGCGATCGATCGCCGCATCATCCAGGGTGATGCCGAAACGCAAGCGTCGGTCAGTTGCATCGAGCGCCTTGAAGTGCGGGCGCAAGCGCCAGCGGTCGGAATCGGCGAGTTGGCGAATCACGGGGTATTGCATGCGCATTTTCCTCGACAGCAACCAGCGCAGGTCGTGGTAGCGCCAGTGCCGCAGCATGGGGATAGGGTGGGCCCGGTCGGGCCATCTCATCCGTGCTTGGATTGTGCACTGCAACAACAAGTTCCGCAAGCCGGCATAACGGCAGCTCGGCGGGCGCACCGAAATCGACTAGTGTAAGCACGCACTTACGATACTTTTATTACACATCAATATGTATTTTTCCCCTGCAGCAGAAACGAGAGGCCCCTCTAAATCAGGGCGAAGCCCGCTTCATCGTGGGCCTGCGCCGCTGATGACTGGGCGCGGAGCGCCGGAGTTCAGCGTTGCAGGCGCCGGCGGCGCACCAACGCAGGCGATCACCCGCGAAAGCGCTGCGAACCGAAACGCGCGGACACCGGCAGCTTCCCTGCGGGCGTGTCTACCGATACAGTTGCCCGCCATCGATGTCGATCACCGTCCCGCTCAAATAGGACGCCCGCTCGGACGCGCAGTACAGCACCACGTCGGCCACCTCTGCGGCCTCGGCGATGCGGCCGAAGGGCATGTTGGTGAGCAACTCCTCCCAGCGCGACTCGTCGCCCAGCGTGGTCCTGGCGCGTGCCTTGGTCAGCGTGATGATGCGATCGGTACGGGTGGCGGTCGGATTGACGCCCAGTACCCGCACACCATGATTGGTGGCGCCAGCGCCGATACCCTTGGTGAATGCGATCAGCGCGGCATTGCCGGTGGCGCCGCAAATGTAGTCAAAGCTGGGCTTGGCGCCCGCCAGGCCGATCACGTTGACGATGACGCCGCTCTTGCGCTTCATCATCGCCGGCAGGACTTCGCGCGTCATGTTGATGTAGCCGAACACTTTCAGATCCCAGGCATCGCGCCAGCGCGCCTCGTCGATCGCTTCCACCGAGCCGCCGGGAATCGCGCCGGCGTTATTGACCAGCACGTCGATGGCGCCGCAGGCTTGTGCCAGCGCTTTGGCAGAACCCGGCTTGGCGAGGTCGACCGCATGCACGTCAATGTCGACCTTGTGCTTTGCCAGGATTTCCGCCTTGGCCGCTGCCAGCCGCGCCGGGTCGCGCGACGCCAGATGCAGGGCGCAGCCTTCGGCGGCAAACGCCTGGGCACACGCCAGGCCGATGCCCTTGGAAGCGCCGGTGATGAGTACGCTCTTGCCTTTGAGTCCTAGTTCCATGATGCATGTCCTTTATTGTCAGGTGGCGGGGCAAACGGATTCGAACCAGTCGGCGATTTGCGCGCCTTGCATGAACACCACGTCATCGCGGCCGGCCAGGAGGTCAAGCATTTTTTCGAGGTAGCCGATGCGATGCGGCACGCCGATCAAATGTGGATGCAGTCCCAGCGCCAATACCCGCGGCTGGGTCTTCAATTCAGGCTCGAACGCCGCCACGGTATCGACCACGCGCTGATACATCTCGGGTGATGCGTGCTTCTCGACAGCATAGATGATGCTGTCGTTGATCTCCAGGTTATATGGCATGGCGATCAGGGGCCCGGCCTTGGTTGTCATCCAGTCCGGCAAGTCATCGATCACCCAGTCGCACACGTAGTCGACGCCGCAGGCCTTGAGCACATCGGGAGTGTCGTAGGTTTCGCGCAGGCCCGGGGAGAGCCAGCCGCGCGGCCGGCTGCCGGTGAACGCCGCCATCTTGTCGAGACAGGCTTCGATCAGTTCGCGCTCGGCCGCAGCCCCGCCAGCGGCGGCATTCATGGTTTTCTGGTGCATGCCGTGGCCGATGAATTCCCAGCCGGCATCGCGCATGGCTGCGGCCGCGCGCGGATAGGCGTCGATCACGCCGGCATTGAAACTGGTGGAGGCTGTGATGCCGCGTGCTGCCAGCGCGCTCATGATGCGCGGCAGGCCGGCGCGCATGCCGTAATCGGCCCAGGAAAAATTCGGTACGTCGGGCTCGGTTTCCTTGCCGTGCGGCGGCGTGATGATCTTGCGCGGCATCGGCTCCTCGAAGCGCCAGTGCTCGACGTTGACCACCACATGCACGATCAGCGGTTTGGGCTTGCCGTTGACCAGCGGCGCGGCCAGCCGTGCCCGCTCGTTGGACAGGGTGTAGGGAACGCGGGGATTTGCCATGCGGAACTCGCCTTGAAGGAATTGCAGTTTGGAACGATCGGGGTCGGGCACCAATACACGCGCCAGACACCGCGCCTGTTTCAGTGCTGGCGCGCCAGAATGCCGAAGCCCGGCAAGGGGTCCAGGATGCCGACCCGCCGCAAGGCCTGCCAATAGGTAGCCACATTGACTCCGATCAGGGGCTTGCCATGCGTCGCTTCGATCTCGTCGGTAATGGCCGACACCGGCAGGTTGGTGCCCACGTGAATCAGGGCCTCGACGCCTGGGCGATCCAGCGCCCGGAATCCGCCACGAATTTCGTCTTGCGTGATGCGCGCCACCGCGGTCGGCCCGGTCGCCTTCAGACCGAGGGTATGCACCACCTCGTAGCCGCAGGCGCTGAAGAACTCGGCGATGAGAGTGTCGGCGGGCGGCCAGTAGGGCGTGAGCACCGCGATGCGCCGCGGATTGCCGATCGCCTCCAGGCCCTTCAACACCGCAATCGAGGGGGTGACGAAGGGCACGCCGCAATAGTCTTCCAGCTTCGTCTGCTCGGCCTGCGCGCGTGCGGAATCACCGCGAAACGAGTGGATTGAATGGCCGTGTGCAATCACATGCGGCTCGGCCGGCAGCACCAGATTCAGTGCATCGTCGAGATTGCCTTCCTCGGTCTCGAGTGCGCGCCGGTAGGTTTCCATGTCGTCATACGGTCGCGGCGGCAGGTACATGCGGGTGACGTGGTTGGTCACCCCGTGCGGGCGCATGGCCTCGAATTCCGGCTGCACGATGGTGTTGGTGGCCGGCACCACCACCGCAACCTTGGCGCGGGATGCGAGGACATCGGTAGACGGTTTACGATGCATCGGTGCGGTCATCGCGACGGCGGGCCTTTTCCAGGTGGTTTAACAGTGGAATGGTCTGGCTACGCCAGCGATTCCATTCAAATCAATCCGGGCAAAAGTAGCGGTTCACTCTTGCCCGCCGCGTTAAAACGAGCGCGGCATCCCCAGCACATGCTCGGCCACGTAGGAAAGGATCAGATTGGTCGAAATCGGCGCCACCTGGTACAGGCGCGTTTCGCGAAACTTTCGCTCGATGTCGTATTCGCAGGCGAAGCCAAAGCCGCCATGGGTCTGCAGGCAGGCGTTGGCCGCCTCCCATGACGCCTTGGCGCACAGGTACTTGGCCATGTTGGCTTCGGAACCGCAGGGCTTGTGGGCGTCGAACAGTTCGCAGGCCTTCCAGCGCATCAGGTTGGCCGCCTCGGTCTCGATATAGCTTTCGGCGATCGGGAACTGCACGCCCTGGTTCTTGCCGATCGGACGATCGAAAACTATGCGCTCGCTGGCGTATTTCGACGCCCGGTCGATGAACCAGTAGGCGTCGCCAATGCACTCGGCGGCAATCAGGGCACGCTCGGCATTGAGGCCATCGAGGATGTAGCGAAAGCCCTTGCCTTCTTCGCCGATGAGGTTGTCGGCCGGAATCTCCAGGTTGTCGAAAAACAGTTCGTTGGTCTCGTGGTTGACCATGTTGCGGATCGGCCGCACGCTCATGCCGTTGGCGACCGCATGCTTGAGATCAACCAGGAAGATCGACAGGCCGTCGGCCTTTTTCTTCACCTCCGCCAACGCCGTGGTGCGTGCCAGAAGGATCATCAGATCGGAATGCTGAATGCGCGAGATCCAGACTTTCTGGCCGTTGACCACATATTTGTCGCCGCGGCGCTCGGCCACCGTCTTGATCTTGGTGGTATCGGTGCCGGTGGTGGGCTCGGTCACACCCATCGACTGCAGACGCAGCTCGCCGGAGGCTATCTGCGGCAGGTAAAGGCGCTTCTGTGCCTCCGAGCCGTGCCGCAACAGCGTATTCATGTTGTACATCTGGCCATGGCAGGCGCCCGAATTACCGCCGCGGCGATTGATCTCCTCCATCACCACCGAGGCTTCGGCCAAGCCCAGACCGGAGCCACCATAGGCCTCGGGAATCAGTGCCGCCATCCAGCCGGCTTTGGTAAGCGCGTCAACGAAGGCTTCCGGATAGCCGCGCGCGTCGTCCACCTTCTGCCAATAGGCCGAGTCGTATTGGGCGCACAAGGCGCCAACAGCCTCGCGAATCTCGGAAAAATTCTGGGTTTGCGTATCGATCATGGGGGTCCTGGTAGCTTTGGTTCCGCGCGTGGGCACTGACGGGCGAGGCGTTAATTATCGGGTCAATCAGAAGCCTGTGCAGCAAAAAGGCAAGGCACTGTTGGTCCCGGTCGAGGAAACCCTGCAGCAGTTCGACACCTGCGAAAAACGCGACTGCCCGGGAAATCGGCGTGTGGAGCGGGTGAAGGGAATCGAACCCTCGTCGTAAGCTTGGGAAGCTTCTGCTCTGCCATTGAGCTACACCCGCGAGCGTCACGGATTTTACGATGTTTTGATGAGGCCGGTGTCGAGTGCGCGCCACAGATACAGCGCCAGATACGAGCGATACGGTGCCGCCAGATCAGGGTCGAACCGGCGTTTGCGGCGCGTTCGGGATGGGCCCTCTATGAGCGCGATCGCGCGCTGAATGCTGCCGTCGGCCGCCGGGAAAATATCCTCGTGACCGACATAGAAGAGCGCGATGATCGAGGCGGTCCAGGGGCCCATGCCGCGAAACTGCCTGATCTGGTCAAGCAGTTCCTGCGGTGGCAATGCGTACCAGTGATCCAGGGCCTGCAGATTGGCGCCGACTTGCGCGCCGATCGCGCAAACGGTGCGCGCCTTGGCGCCGCTCAAGCCGCAGCCGCGCAGGCTGTCATGATCAAGCAGCCAGGAACCGGGCAGGTCACTTGCCTGCGCCGCAGCCTTGACCCGCTCATAGATGGTCTGCGCCGCCCGGGACGACAGCATCTGGCCGGTGACCACCCGCACCAGCGCCTCAGGCAATGCAAGATCGCGCCGCTTGAGAGCGGGAACCGTCTTCATCCGGCCCAGCAGATCGGCAAGTTCCGGATAGCGGGCCTGCAGGTGGCGCTTGATGCGGATGCTCATCGGCGGCTCATCGGCGGGTCATCGGCTATACGGGTTGCTTGGGGAAACACTGGACAAGTCCGTAGGTCAAGACAGTCCCACTTTGAAAGCGTTGAATCGAAAGGACTCCTGGTTCGCGGATCCGGATGCCAGGGACTTTTTCAGCGTTTTTTTTGGAACACAGGCGTGAGCGCGATCATAGTCCAGGCGCAGGACGAGTATTGACGCGACGCGTCTTGATTTGCGTTGACTTGCGTTTGGCCACCGGCTGAAGGCTTCCGCTACACTGGCGAACCTCATCGACAATACAGTCTTGTCACAGTGATCCAGATAACGGTAAACGGCGCGCCGCGCGCGCTCGATGCGGGCAGCACGGTTTCCGCCCTGCTGGCCCAGATGAATCTGACGGGCAAACGGGTGGCGGTTGAAAGAAACGGCGAAATCGTTCCCAAGGGGCGCCACGCCGATTCATTGCTGGCCGCCGGCGATGCGCTTGAAATCGTGGTGGCCGTCGGCGGCGGCTGACAAGCGAAGGAATGCAATGGAAATGACGTTCAAGGACAAACCCTTCGAAATCGCCGGCACGGTGTATCGGTCGCGCCTGCTGGTGGGTACCGGCAAGTATCGCGACTTCGAACAAACCCGCGACGCCATCGAAGCCTCCGGCGCACAGATCGTGACGGTGGCGATTCGCCGCACCAATATCGGCCAGGACGCCAATGCGCCTTCCCTGCTCGACTTCATTCCGCCTTTGAAGTACACCCTGTTGCCCAATACCGCCGGCTGCTACAGCGCCGACGATGCCGTGCGCACCCTGCGCCTGGCGCGCGAACTGCTCGACGGTCATACGCTGGTCAAGCTCGAGGTGCTGGGCGACCCGCATACGCTGTACCCGAACATGATCGAGACCCTGGCGGCGGCAAAAACCCTGGTGGCCGACGGTTTTTCGGTAATGGTGTATTGCAGCGATGATCCCCTGATGGCGCGGCAGCTCGAGGACATCGGCTGCGTCGCCGTGATGCCGCTGGCCTCGCTGATCGGCTCCGGCATGGGCATCCTCAATCCATGGAACCTCTCGCTGATCATCGAAAGGGCGCAGGTGCCGGTGATTGTCGATGCTGGCGTGGGCACGGCTTCGGACGCCGCGATCGCGATGGAACTGGGTTGCGACGGCGTACTCATGAATACCGCGATCGCCGCGGCGACCAATCCGGTGCTGATGGCGTCGGCCATGAACAAGGCCGTGCAGGCCGGGCGCGAAGCGTTTCTTGCTGGCCGCATGCCGCGCAAGCTGTACTCGGCCAGCCCCTCGTCGCCTACCGGCGGCATGATCGCCGCCGCCCGCACGTGAGACCGAATCCGGATTTACCTGCCGCGCCGGCCTGGCCGGGCGGCCGCTGATGAACGCGCTCCCCGAGACCGCCCCGCAAGACACACCGCGCCTGACGACGCGTTCGATCCGCAGTTTTGTGTTGCGCCAGGGACGCATGTCGCCGGCGCAGGTGCGCGCCTACGAAGATCTGCTGCCGTGCCTGGGGATTGAATATGCGACCCAACCCCTCGATTTCGCGCAGGCGTTCGGGCGCTTGGCACCGGTGGTCGTCGAAATCGGCTTCGGCATGGGCGAAACCACCGCACGCATCGCCGAGGCAATGCCCGGGACCAACTTTCTCGGGCTCGAGGTACACGCGCCCGGGGTTGGTGCCCTGTTAAAGCTGGTCGGGGAAAAGCAACTCGCCAACGTTCGCGTGATCCGCCACGACGCCGTTGAAGTGATGCAGAACATGATCGCGCCGGCCAGTCTGGCGGGCATTCACATTTTCTTTCCCGATCCGTGGCCCAAGGCTCGGCATCACAAGCGGCGTCTGATCCAGAGCGCTTTTGTCGCTCTCCTGGCCAGCCGGCTGGCGCCGGGCGGCTATCTTCACTGCGCCACTGACTGGGAGGAGTACGCTCAGCAAATGCTTGAAGTGCTGTCCGCGGAACCGCGGCTGATCAACGCCGCCAATGGCTTTGCCGCCAAACCTGCCTACCGGCCTTTGACCAAATTCGAGGCGCGCGGCCTGAAACTGGGCCATGGCGTGCGCGATGTACTGTTTCGCCAAATGCCCGGGGCGCACCTTGAATCGGCCGGTGGCCAGACATGATGCCCGGCACGGCGCTTGCCATCGACCATGGGTCGCGCGCAGCCATTCCTGCTTCGCGGACACCCTCCGCGCTTTCCAAAGTCCATGCCCCGATCTTCGCGCGGGCGCAACCACAAGGCGTAAACATGCATAGCGCTCTCCGCGTTTCGGTTTTCTCGCTCGTCCTCTTCGCAGCGGCACCGGCAATGGCCCAACTAAGGGCGCCGACACCCCCACCGCCTGGTGCGGCCGCGAGCCCGACGCAAGAGGCTCCCGCCGCAGCTCAAGCACCAGGCGGAGCGCCGCAGCAGATCGATCCGCTGACGCGCGAGTTCCGCGATTGCATCCAGAAAGCCCAGGCCGCGATGCAGGCGAAGAATGCAGAAGATCTGGCCTTGATCCGCAATTGCCTGACCGGTGAGGTCAAGCGCCAGGAAGCGCGTTTCTCCCAGCATGTGTCCAAGCTCACAATTGCGCTGGCGCCGGAGGAGAAAAAGAAGCTCGACGCCGCCAACAGCGCCTGGCGCCGCTATCGCGATGCCAATTGCGCCTTCTACGGCGACCCGGCCGGTGTACCGCCGCTGGCCGTGACCAATGCCGAGTGCACCCTCAAATTCACCGTTGACCGCGCGCTGGAACTCGAACGGCTGACGCTGGTGGTCGCGCAGCGTGAACAGGCAAAAGCAGCCGCGCCTGTCGACGCCAGGAAGTGATCCGCCCCGCAGTCGGTTTCAGGACGACCAGTTGACCCAGCCGAAGTGCGAGGTAAGCAGCACCAGCGCGCCGAACACGATGCGATACCAGGCGAAGGGCTTGAAGTCGTGGGTTGAAACGAAGCGAATCAACCAGCGCACGCAGACAAACGCGCTGACAAACGCGGAAACGAAGCCGACCACCCACATCCCGAGGTCGTCCGCCGACAACAGGTGGCGCTCCTTGTAGAGCGAATAGACCGATGCCGCCACCAGGGTAGGCACGGCGAGAAAGAAGGAAAACTCCGTCGCCGCCTTGCGCGACAGGCCGAACAACATGCCGCCGATGATGGTGGCACCGGAACGGCTGGTGCCGGGCAACAATGCGAAGGTCTGCGCAAAGCCCAGCTTCAGGGCGTCCAGCGCATGCATGTCGTCGACCTCGGCAACCCGCACCGCACGTCGGGCACGGCCATCGCGCTCGACCCACAGGATCACCAGGCCACCGAGAATGAAGGTGATGGCCACGGTGGTGGCATTGAACAGATGCGCCTTGATCACCTTGTTGAATGCCAGACCCAGCACAGCCAGCGGCATGAAAGCGATCGCCAGGTTGAACCAGAAGCGGCGCGCACGTTCATGCGTGGCGAATTCGGTGACGGCGGACCACAGGCGCCCGCGGTACTCGATGCAGACCGCGAGGATGGCGCCGCTCTGGATCACGATCTCGAACAACTTGGCCTTGTCGCCCACGAAGCCAAGCAACTGCCCGGCGAGAATCAGGTGGCCGGTGGAAGAGATCGGCAAGAACTCGGTCAGGCCTTCAACAACCCCGAGAATCGCCGCCTTGATGAGAATTGAAATATCCATCAGGCGATTTTAACCGCCGCTCCTGCATCCAAGGATGGGCCTGCCACAGTACATGAGGGGAAGCACGCCCAGGTGGGCAAGCTCGAAGGGGCAGGCTCGACGGGACAACAACTTGCCGGGCCAGCGTAGAATTCCCGCGCGCCATACCGCCTCGGAAGCAGATCATGCTGCCAGCCCTCGTTTCCAACCTGTCAGGACTACGCATCATGCGCTCTCGCCGCCAGTTCATGCTCAGTACCGCCTCGTTCGCCAGCGCATATGCCTGGCTTGATCCTTCGCGCGCGTGGGCACAAGGCGTGGGCAACCTGATCGAACTTACGGGCGATGTTCAGGTGAATGGTCGCAGACTGCCACCTGATGGTGTAATCCAGACC